>ENA-OUOG01000597-OUOG01000597.1-marine-metagenome-genome-assembly--contig:-NODE-597-length-46628-cov-6.977616_pt1 | contig 46628 bp, 28 predicted proteins | sample MGYA00248635_ERZ508505 | MGnify/ENA primary metagenome ERZ508505 (study PRJEB26176, sample SAMN06267871) | marine metagenome | isolation source: Saanich Inlet, British Columbia, Canada | place: Pacific...
GTGATGAACGGCGACGACCGCCGCCGCCGCGCGTTTAGGTATACAGGTATACAGTCAACGCTCGTCATCTAAAAAATACCACACGCATCGTTCAATTCGAAAAAGGCGCGTCTTTTCATCACTAAGAGTCACCCAAACGCACCGTGCCTCGCCTCGCGTCTGCTTTGGCGACCGCCACCTCGGGCACGCGCTCGTACGAAACGCCCGACTCTTTTTCGTTTCCCGGAAAGCTTTTTTTGGGCGCCGTCGCGAGGTACGCGTCTTTGAGCTTCTCGTACTCCGCCAAAGACAGTCGCCCGTCTTTACCGAGCCGCACCCGCACGGAAGCTTTCGTTTTAGGGTCACGGTTCGAAGGCTCGTGCGACGCCGCGGGAACGTATTTCCGAGCCGTGAGCGTCTTGAACGAGCCTCCGTTCTCGCGAGCGCCGGAATCGGTCGCTCCGGAACCCGAGCTCGAGCGAGTCGTTTTTTTCGACGCCGGAGATTGCGCCGTCGACGCCGACGTCTCAAAGATCGGTCCCGCCGGCGACGCGCCTTTTTCGGCGCGCAAAAGCCGCGCCATGTCCTCCATCGCACTCTCCAGCGCGTCGTCGGCGGCGGAGTTGGTCGGGCCGAACGAAGTGGCGCGCTTTTTTGTCTCCGCCGCGTCCGAACCTTTCGTACACGCGCCGACGCTCCGCGAATCTTTGGTCTCCGTCGCGTTCGCGTCGAAGGAAAAAAGAGCTTTTGACTTTTCGCCGTCGCGCAGCGCGCGCGCCGTCGCCGCGCCGTCCTCGTCCTCCTCGTCGTACACCTCCTGCAGCGGCGTCCTGCCCTCTCGGTTGGTCGCGCGCGCGTCCGCGCCTCCGGCGAGCAGCGCGTTCACAGCCTCCGCCGCGTCCTCCCGCGCCGCGTAGTGCAGCGCCGAGCACCCGTCGGCGGCGCGCGCGTTCGGGTCCGCGCCGTGGTCGAGGAGCTCGCGCACGATCGCCGCCTCGTTCGCGGCGGCGGCCCAGTGCAGAGCGGTGGTGTCGTGCCTCCCGCGCTCGGTAGCGCTCGCGCCGTTGCGCAGTAAGTCGCGCACGCGCGCGAGGTCGCCGCGCGAGATGGCAGCCTGGACGATCTCCCCGGGGCGGACCATCGTGGTGGAGGATGCCATCGTTTTTCGCGAACGCGCGACCGAACGGGCGTGCCGCTTTCGTCCGCGTCCGCCGCGCCTTCTTCGGGAGTCGCGGCGCGCGCGGGGCGACGCCTCGCCGCGGGCTCCGTCGCCGCGGGGATAGAACGCGCAGGAGGAGTTCGCTCCCGGTGCGGCCACTGCGTCGTCCACGAGCGGACGCGCGCGGCGCAGTGGCCTCCGAGGAAGTCAACCCGCGTGGTGACAGCGGATCTGGCGTTCGGAAAGTCGTCTCCAGTTGTCAAAACGACGCACGCGAAACGAGCGCACCAGACGTCGGGGCGGCGCCCCCGCGCGCCCGCGGTCGTTTCGGGGGTCCTCGCGGCACGAGCATGGACGCGCTCGGCGGCGCGACGGGCGCGGTCCCCGCGAATGAGCTGCGGCAGGTCACGTCGTTGCTGTGGACCTCCATCGAGGCCTCCCTCCATCCAGCGGAGTTTCCCGAAGTGAGGCGCGCGCTGGGCGTGTCCGCCTTGGAGGAGAACGAGCGTCTGATGGAAGAGGCGACGGCCCTGGCGGAGATCATCGGCGACGTGCGTCACCGGGTCGACACCGCGGCGCACAGGCGCCTGAACGCGCAGAAGAGCCTGTACTCCAACCCCTCGAGGGCGCTCGTCGAGGGCGAACTGCGCCTGCTGATCGCGTCCATAAAGAAAACCGCGGCGGGCGACGCGACCGCGTTCGTCTCGGCGTCCGCGTCGTCGAGCGTCGCCGGAAGCCGACCGCACTCGCGCCAAAGCAGCCGCCCCGGGTCGCACCAGGGCACCAGACCGCTCGTCCTTTCGGACGACGTTCGATGGTCGGACATAGGAACCGGCTCCGCGAACGACCCGGCGGCTTTCGCGTCGGCGAGAGACGGCTTGCGAGACGAAAACGCTCTTCTTTCGCGTTTAGAGAATCAATGGGCGGAGAAGGATGACGAATCGGTGACTCGACTCCTCGCGTCCACGGCCGAGGAACGCGCTCTGCTGGAGTACGTCACGCGATCCGCACAAAATATGAACCTCGGTTCGAACCATCGGCCGCACAGCGCCTCGTCCTCTTCTCGGCCGCAGTCGTCCTCGCGGCCGTCGTCCAGCCACAGCTCGCAAGCGAGCTCCGCCGCGGTCGAGCGGCTTGGTAAAAAGATCAACGCGTTCGACGTCGACGCCGTCGCCGGGCGGCTCAGAACGCTTCTTTTTAATGAGAAGGAAGCGTTGCTGGAGGACATCGAGTACCTGCGTCTGTGCCTGGAGGACGAGGCCGAGTTCATGGCGGAGAACCTCGGGAGGGCCGCCGACGAGTTAAGTGGCGATGGAGTTCTAGCGGAGGAAGAAGCGGAACAGAAGCCGCCCCCCGGCGTCGCCGAGCTCCGGAGGTACGGCGCGAGGCTCCGGGGCGTGTACGCTGAGGAGAAGGAGCGCGCCGAGCACGAGGCGCGCGTCGAGCGGCTCATCAGCGCGGGGGGCGGTGGGGACGACCGCGGCGCGAACGAAAACGCGCCGCGCGGGCAGAAGGCGGGGAGGCTCGAGCCGGTGCGTTTGGCGCCGGCGGGGCGGCGGAAAACGGAAAGCGTCCAAGACGGAAAACGGATGACTGATGGCGCGCCGCGCGTTTCGGCGGAATCGCCGCTCGCGCCGGCGCCTCCGCCGACAGCGCCGCGGCCGCCGGCGGGGGGCAGGGCCGCCGCGTTCAGGAGGCGGGTAGGATGATAGGGTAGGGTAATCGCGAAGGTGGTCTATCGATATCGCGTAGCGTAAGATTCACTCCGTCTCTTCGTCGCGTCGTCATCCTCCGTCTCATCATCGCCGGGTCTGCACGATGGCCGATCGCAGCCTCTCCGCGGAGAACACCACCGCCAGCAAGAGCGACGTGAGCAGCACGTGCGTCAGGTTGGGCGAGAACGACGACGCCTTGCCGAGCGTGTTCTCCATCACGAACGCGACGTCCCGCAGCACCGGCTGGACCGTCTGCCACACCGCGTTGCCTCGCGAGGTGTTGGCCACCTTCACGAACGCCACGAAACACAGCTTGAACTGGTGCAGCGAGACGGTCGCGGACGCGATCAGGAGCGTCGGCAGCGACAGCGCGTACAGCGGGAACATGGGGGACATGGACATCGCGGCGAGCGGTCGTGACCGAGGCGAAGACGGCGCGCGTTCGTGAATGGAAGCGAAGAGCCGCCCCAGATCTGGGAGAGTGCCCAGATTTGGCCAAAAAAGTGTCACGAACAAGGGTCGAAGGGTGCCCAATCCCGCAATGCTCGTTTCCGACTCGTTCCAAGACATTCGTCAGCGCGCTCGACACGTCCCGAGAGGCCACGCGTCTTTCTCGGTGCGTGTCCAGCCGTACGACCCCACGCCACCACCCTCGTCGAATCGGGTGCGCGCCTAGCTCGTGCGCGTGCGCCTCGGACGCCTCCCGCGCGGCGCCGGCGAGCGTTTCGTTTCTTTCCCCTCGCGTTCGGAACCGCCAGCCGCTTTTCATCGCGCGCGGCGACGCACCCGGGCCCGCGTAGACCGCGAAGCGTCGCGATGCCGGTCGAGCGCCAGATGAGCGCGTCCGAGCGCGAGATGATCCGCGCGCTGGCAAGACGGCGCCAGCGGCTGTCGCTGCTCCGCACGCCCACCGCGGTGCTCGCGCTTTTTTTCGCCACGTGTGCCGATGGGGTGAAGGCGTTTTGGAGATGGCTCGTGCACCACCGGCGAGTCGGGCTGTACCCGTTGCTCTGTGTCGTGGCGGCGGTGACGATCGGAAGAGCAGTGGACGGCCCGCATTCGGCGACGCTTCGCGAGACCACGCTGGACGTAGAGTTCCTCGTGTGGTGGTTCGGGCTCGGGGTCTTGTCGTCCATAGGCCTGGGCACCGGGCTGCACAGCGGCGTGCTGTTTCTGTTCCCGCACATCCTCAAGGTGTGCCGCAGCGCGGAGGCTTGCGGCCACGCCGGGTTCGACGCGAGGGGTAATTCCTGGTTCAACATGAACGGAGAGGACCTGTTCGACTGCGGCGGTGTGACTGGCGGCGGTGGAGGGGTCGATGGATCGATCGCGACCGAGAGTACGTGGCTACACGCGTGGATCGCGTCCCTGCCCGCGGCGATCGTCTGGGGCGCCGGGACCGCCGCGGGCGAGATCCCCCCGTACTGGATCTCGTACCTCGCCGCGGTGGCAGGCAAGGAGAACGAGGAGCTTCTCGAGCTGGAAGCCGAGGAGACGAAGGCTATGAACGCGTACCAGAAGAAGGTGCACGACTGGAAGATCTTCATGCTGGATTTCATGAAGCAACACGGGTTCTGGGGCTTGGTCGCGATGTCGGCGTGGCCGAACGCGGCGTTCGACCTCTGCGGCATCTGCTGCGGGACGTTTCTCATGCCGTTCTGGCACTTCCTCGGGGCGACGACCATCGGGAAGGCGTTGATCAAGGCGCCAGCGCAGACCGCGGTGTTCACGACGCTGTTCGCGACGTCCTCGCGGTCCAAGTTGGTGAAGATGGTGAGCGCGCCGTTCCCGGAAAAGTGGAACGTGGGTGATTTCCTGGACGCGGGCGTCGCCGACGCGCTGCGCAAGATGGAGAAGGGCGGGAAAGCCTCGTCGGGGAGGAAGGGTTCGTTTTCGACGAATTCGGGATCGCAACAAAACGCGATCACGGGTGTGCCTCTGAGCGTGGTGTGGGGCTGGTTCATCACGGCGGTGGTGGTGTACTTTTTTGGCTCGTGCGTGGAGCAGACGGCGCGCGCGAAGCAGGCGGATTTGGACAAAAAAGAAGTCGCGCGCGTGCACGGCGGACGCCGGAGCGCCCGGCGCAGTTTCGGGACGCCGAGCAAAAAGTACCGGTCGTACGTGGAGTGACCCTTTTTTATCGCGCGCGTCACCAAAAGTGCGTCTCGTCGCGACCGTAAAGCAGTAGCGTAACGCGTAAACGTATTATTATTCCGAAAGCGAAAACGCGTCACCTCGCCGCAACCGCCGTCGGCGCGCCGACGTCCATCTCCATTGCGTCGAACGCGATGCACAGCAACGGCTTGCCGCGCAGAATCGCCGCCAGCTCGGCATCCGCCGGCGGTCGAGGGGTCCCAGACGCGGCTTTTTCGGGCACCTCCTTCTCTGCGCCCGCGTCCGTCACCGCCGGGCTCTGCGCCAGGCTCAGGGACGCGGCGGACGCCAAGGCGGCGGCGGGTGGGAAACGCACGTCGCCCGTCGGCGCCCAGAAACCGTTTGGTTTCCGAGGCGGAACGGCGTTCGCCTCCGCGGCGGACGTCGTCGGCTCGGTCTCGGTCTCCGCGAGGATCGGCCCGCTGAGACGCACGTTCGCGCGCATATCGAGCGAGTACTTGAGCAGGTCGGGACACGCGGATGTCCGCCCGCTGAAACTCGGGAGTTTCAGGTTGATCCGCGGGCCGAGCGGCCCCGCGCCCGCGCCGGGAAGCGCGAGCGCGCACACCTCCGCGCCCGTGTCGCCGTCGCGCAGACGCACCGTCTCCGAACGCGACATAAAGCGCTTCTTGTTTTTCCCGTCGAGCACGAAAGCGCGCGCCTTTGCGAACACGGAGAGGGGCTTGACGTTTTTCCACCACCCGTCACGGCGCGTCTCGGCGTCGCTCTTCTCGTCGTCGTCGTCGAATCGCGCCAGCGCGGAGGGCAAGCCGCACGTCTTGACCCCGTGCGCGCGTGCGCGTTCGTCGTTGACGAACACCCTCGCCGCCCACGCGCAGGAGGTGGGCGGGTTCCACACCAGGCCGCCGAGCGCGACCATCTCGTCGAACGTGCCCGCGGGCGAGTCCTCGTACCTCGCCAGGTACACGCCGCCCAGCGTGTACCCGAAGAGCTCGACGAGCTTCAAGTCCGCGGGGACGTGTTTCCTCGCCTCGCTCGATTTCACCAGGTTCAGCTGGTACAGGGCGCGGCCGCTGAAGCGCCAGGGCGCGTCGCCGTCGCGGTAGCCCTTGCCCATCGCTCGACGAAGACCGGGAGAGGAGAGGCGGCCGCGATGCGCGCGGGCCGGACTGCGAACGGGGGTCGCGACGCCAACCGTTCGGAGACGAAAGATACGATTGTCCTCTCCGCTGGCCACACGAGTTTCGCAGATCCGACAGCCGATCCGACAGCGTGCAATCTCGCGGAAAAACGCATGCGATATAGGCCTATACATGGTATCGGCTCAGAACGTCGGCGGCGGAAGAGGGCGGCGGCTCATCTCCGCGCGTTCGCACACGCCCCCGCGCGCGTCGTCAGACCTCGGCGTCGCACAGCGCACCGCGCGCGATGGGCACTCTCGGCAAGCGCAAGCCCTCGTCGGCGCCCGCCGGCAAGAAAGCGGCCAGGCGCGCGCCCCCGCCCGAACCCGAGAGCGCGTCCGGGGAATCTTCTTCCGACGATGGCGTCGAGGATGACGAGTTCGAGGATGGCGACGAGGACGCGTCCGGGGAGGGTGAGCCTTCGGTGTCGTCCGAAGACGAGGAGGACGAAGAGGACGAGAGCGACGACGACGACGACGACGACGACGACGAGGAAGGGTCATCGTCTCTCGATGAGCTGGACGACGAGGCTTTCGGCGGGGACGATCTCGAACTCGACGAGCGCGCCGATGTGTCCTCCGGCTCGGACGACGAGTCGGACGGCGCCGGCGACGACGAGTTCGAGGACGATGCGGCGTTCGACGACGACGACGACGACGACGATGACGACGATTCCGACGAAGACGCCGTCCCGAAACGAAAACGCGGCGACGCGGCCGCGTCCGCGGCGGCGGCGCGCGCCGAGGGCGGCGCCGCGGCGTTTGGTTTCGCGCGCGCGTTCGGTAACCTGGTCGGCGACGCCGCGAAGGCGTCTTCGTCCGGGGCTGCCGAGATTTTGCCCAAGACCAAGAAGCAGAAGCGGGTCGAGGCTGAGGCGCGCGTCGAGAAACGCGCGCGGTCGCTGGAGAAGCGGAAAAAGCTGGAGCTTCGCGAACGCGGGCACGTCGTCCCCGCGCGCGGCGTCGTCGACCCCGCGAGCGACAAGTTGGAGCGCCGCCTTCTGCAGACGGCGACGCGCGGCGTCGTGCGCCTGTTCAACGCGGTGAGCAAGGCGCAGAAGGCGGTGGCGGACGCGGGGAAGCGCAAGGGGGGGCTGTTGAAGCCAAAGGAGCTCACCAAGGGGTCGTTCCTGGCGGAGCTCAAGAAGTCGGGCGAGCGCGAGCGGGCCGAGGCGAAGAAAGAGGAGAAGAAGGAGGAGGGCGGCGGCGGCGGCTGGGACGTGCTGTCCGACGGGTACCTGATGGGGCGGAACAAGCTCAAGGACTGGGACAAGGGCACGAGGACGGCGGAGGAGGAGGTGGAGTACGAGGATGACGACTTCGACTGAGGAGGCGTCGGGCGGGCGAGCGGGACGACGTCGGTAGGTTGTGCTTCCGGTGAAATTTTTCGAGCGCGCCTTCCCGAGTCGCAGGCGCGAAGAGAAGTGCGATTTCCGAGCTGTCATGTTGTGTCATTTGCGACGTCGAGAATGTCGAACATGTCGAACTGCGCGAAGCGTCACCGATCGCGAGTCCGTCACGCGCATCGAGCGCGACTTGAAAACCCCGAACGGCGACGACGCGCGGTGGTCAGAGCTCTTCGTTCGATTTCCTCGCGCGCGCATGGCGGGCGGCGGCCTCAAGGGCGGCCTGGCCGCGATGGCGCGCGAGAAGCTCGAGGAGGAGGAGCGCGACCTGCGTAAGGGCGTTCCGAGAAATAAGCCAGGCGCGATGAAGTCGCCTCACCGCAGGCCCCCATCCGTGGTGAGCGACGACGAGAGCGTGTACGGCGGCGACGCGAAGGCGACGCGTCTGCGCGCGTCTGAAAGGAACAAAGCCAGGAAAGAATTGCTGAAAACCAAGTCCCGCATGGTCGCGACGCAAGGTTTGGCCGCGAACCCCGTGTTCACCGAAGCCGATCCTTTCTGGGACCAAGCGTGGCAGGTGGTGAACCCCCGCCATCGGTACGTCCAGATGTGGGATTTGATGACCCTGCACCTGCTTGTGTTCACCGCGCTCGTGACTCCGTACGAGATCTCGTTCATGGACGGTCTCTCCGGCGTGAACGTGCAGATGCTGTTCTGGGTGAACCAGCTCATAAACATCATCTTCCTCTTCGATATGTGGCTCGTCTTCGTCACGCCGTTCGAGGGCGATGACGGCGTCTGGGTCACCTCGAAGCCGGAGCTCGCCGTGAGGTACTTGAAAGGCATGTTCATCATCGACCTGCTGTCCATCATGCCGTTCGACCTCATCGAGCTCGTCGAAGGCGAGGGCGGGGGTCTCGGGTCGCTGAAAGTCTTCCGCGTGCTCAAGCTGTTCCGCCTGCTGAAGATGCTTCGCATCTTCCGCGGGTTGAAGATTGTGAAGAAGTACGAAGCCGATTTCGCGATCGACTACCAGGCGCTGAACATCTCCGTGCTGCTGGTGGTCTTGCTCGTCACTGCGCACTGGATCGCGTGTCTCACGTCGCTGATTTGCCTGTACGACCCCGACTCACCGGCGCTGGAGGTGTTCTTTCCCAGCATGACCGAGTTGGACGAAAAGGTCACCACGTTCAAGAAGTATTTCTACTGCTTCGTGTGGGGCATGAAGTGGATCACCACGGGGATGGGTGATGGACAAGACCCTGACTCGGAGTCCTCATTGCTCCGCGCGTACATCTCGCTCCTGCTCATAGTCGGAGCCATCGCCAACGCCGCGATCATCGGCGGTGTGATGACCATCGTCGACGAGATGAACGAAGCCTCGCGGGAGTTTTACAGCAACCTCAACGTGTTGAACGTGTTTCTGAAACGCGAGGACGTGTACAACCGCGTGATGAAGTGGCGCAAAGAGGATGTCCTCCCCGGTCCCGAGTTTTGCCGACGCATTCGCTCGTTCTACCTGTTCAAGTACGCCAACTCGAAGCAGTATAACGACTTGAACAAAATTCTCGAAAACGTGTCGGAGGATATGCGCAGAGTTTTGGCAGAGGCGATGTACGGCGACATTCTCCGCTCGTGCAGAGTGTTTGCGTCGGCCAGTGCCGACATGATCATGCACCTCTCGTCCGCGATGACCGTCAACGTGTACGCACGAGGAGACACCGTGTATTCGACGGGGGAACCCGCGACGCACTTGTACTTTTGCGTGAAAGGGACCGTCATGCTCCCCCCGCGCGCGGCGGGTGGGGGGGCCTTGGACGTGTACCGCCAAGGCGGTTTGCCGTTCGGATTGGAGGTGGTGTACAGTTATGGCCAGCCGCGCTCTAGAACCGCGTTGTGCAGCGTCGAGACCGTGCTCCTGGAGCTGGACGGTGAGGCTATCCACTACGCGATTGAAAATTTCGGTGGGAATTCCGTGCGCTGGAAGGTTTTGGTCTCCAGGAACCTCACGATGGTCTCCGCGTGCATCAGGAAAGCGGTGATCGAAACGACGCGCGTGCCCGGTCAATGCGATGCTGACGCTGGCGTCGCGTACCTGGAGTTCTCCTTGGGCAAGTCGGCGGTGTTCCACATCGACCTGACCGGAAGGAAGGAAAACAACTTACTGCATCACTTGAAGCGCTTGACACGCGAGGCGCTCGCGAAGCAAGGTCTGAGGTCGGTGGAAGTGGAACGCCTCTTGGAATCGTTTCGAAAGCACGAGGACTATTACGACGATTGCACGCAGCGCGAGATTATCGCGGCGGAAAAGGTTGAAGATCTGCGATTCCTGCTCGACAACATCGAGGACGACGACGGTGAGAGCATGGAGATGTACTTCAACGCGCTCGTCGACGACAAGGTCGAAACGATCGAGGCAGTTAAGAAACTGGACGTGTGCGACCTTAAAGCCGTAGGCGTACCTCTCGGCCACGCGCTCTTGATCCACAACGGCGTCAGAAACACATCGAGCAGCATCATAGACGCCTTGTCAGGGAACACAAACCGCGCGGGTGGTGGCGGCGGGAATGGAGCGGGACAGGGGAGAGGAAACGTTCGTAAGGACATTCGCGCGCTGGCGCAGGAGAGGTCGTTCGGCACGCAAAGACAACTGAACGCGGCGCGGTTCGAAGAACTGGACGCGGCGGCGCGAGCCAGGGAAGACGAGGAGCGAGACAGGAGAGACGAGCGGGAGAAGAGGGACGAGCGGGACAGGAGTGAAGCGCGGGATGAGCGACGAATGAATCGTCGCCTCTCTGAAGATTACTCCGATGACGACGACGCGATGCAGATGCAGCCGGACTGCTGGACGCCGACGCCGAGTAACGTCTTCGGTTCGGGGAACCGGAATCCCCCGCGGCGCGGAGGGCGCGGAGGCGGAGGACGAGGCAGCGTCTCCTTCTCGAATCAGTTGTAGTAGGTTGACGAAAGTTTCACTATGTTACATACCACTGTCGGTTACTCTATGTATTTTCTCATTGACCTCGCACCGTCCTTCGCGTCCCCACGCTCGTTCCTTTCGCCGTGAGGAACGATGACGCGTCAATCGTGCGGCCCGTCGAGACGCTCTGCGTCCGCGAGCCGAGCGATTTTCGCGGACCCGCCGCGGATCGGTGCCCAGGGGCGTTTCCGAAGATGTAATCGTTCTGGTCTCGATTATCGAGTTCACGAGCGATAGCCTGCGTCTCCCTGCGAAGATGCATGTTCAAGTTATCCAGCGCGTTCACCTCGGCGCTCAGTTCGGCGATTTTCTCCACGTCGTCGTCGCGACTGTCTCGCGCGTCGAACCTCTGTTTCATCCTCGCGTGGTCCGCCAGAATCGCGGCGTTGGTCTCAGCGAGTAACGCCTTCGAAGCGCTGAACGCCCACGACAAGCGCTTCTCTCGCGATTCCGCGCGCGCGCGAATCGCTTCGGCGTCAGCGGCGTGTGCCTCGTCTGCTTCTGCAAGGCGTTTCTCTGCCGCGGCGGCATCCTCGCGTCTTCTCTCGTTCAGGTTGGCGAGCGCCTCGGCGTGCGCCGCGTCGAGCCTTGCAGCCTCCGCCGCCGCCACCTCGCGCTGCTCGACGACCTCGGCGCGTGCGGCTTCAATCTCCGACGTGAGCTGTTCTGCCTCTCGTTGGAGCGTGGATATGCGGGTCAAGCTCGCCTGCGTTTCCGATTTGAGAGTTTCCACGAGCTCTTCGTTTTCTCGGCGTTCTGCGTCGAACGACTCTTTCGTTTCAGCGAGCTCTGCGGCGAGCTCCGCAAGCTCAGCCGCGGCGGCCTCCGCCTGGTCGCTCAACTTCAGACTCCACTGACGGACCAGCTCCGCTTCCTTCTTCTCGGCCTCTGCCTCTGCCTCTAGCTTGGCAGCCTCAACCGCGTCTTCGATCCGCGCCATGGCTTCGAACTCCTTCTCCACAAGCGCGGCAGCGTGCTCCTCTGCCATCTTTGCGACGCCGGCGGCGTGCTCTTCCGCGGCTCTCACCGCAGCCGCCGACGCCTCCGCGCTCGCAGCTTCGAGCGCGGCTGTCGACTCCTGAAGCTGCTCGCCAAGTTGTGCCACGAGAGTCTCGGCCTCGCCGGCGCGCGCCTCGAGGGCGGACGAGCGTGCGTTCGCTTCGTCGAGGAGTGCCTTCGTCTCCGACACTTGTCGCACGAGCGTTTTCGCACGCTCGTCATCCGCCTGCGCGCGAGCTTTGCGCTCCTCCGCGAGCGTCGCCTTGAGAAGTTGCACCTCGCGCTCTTTCTCGTCGACGATCTTCTTCATCTCTAATCTGACCTCTTTCGCCTCTGCCGCCTCCTTGACGGCCGCCTCGAGCTCTTTGATCTTCTTTGCAGCCTCTTCGGATTTGAGCTTGTACGTGTCAACCAGCTTGCCAGCCTCCACCGCTTTGGCCATCTCAGCCTTTTGCTTCTTGATCGCTTCTTCCTTCTCCTTCTTGAGCGCAGCTTCGTTCTGGGAGCTCGCCGCGCGAAGCTTGTTCTCCAATTCGCTCATCTCACGGTGCTTCTCCTTGAGCGCGGTGTCCAAGCCTTCCCCGGCGGCGTCCGCGATGAGGGACTTGGCGTCCACCATCACCGTCGTCTCGTTGATTGTCGCGGTGATTTCGATCCGCGCCGCGCGCGACGCGAAATCGAGCGTGCACACCGTCTCGTCCGAGGACTCCACGGAAGGCGAGCAACACACCAGCAGGCTCGTCTTGCAGTTCCCCCCGACCGAATCCTCAAGGATGCGCGTGAGCTTCGAGTCACGGTACGGGATGAACTTTTTCTTCTCCGCCAGCGCCTGGACGACGTTGCCAAACGCCAAAAGGCTGCCGTTGATGTTCGTCGCTTCCTTGAACTGCGCGCCGGACGCGCCGCTCTTTTTGATGCGTTCAGAGCCCGCCAGGTCGACGACGGTGAGTTTACCGAAAGTCGCCTTCATCTCCACTTTGCCTCCACCGCCCACCATCGCCCTGGACGTGGCGCGGGACCTCTTGGAGATCTTAATTTGAAACACGGCGTGCGAGCGACTGGAGGATTTGTTCATCTTCGTCTCGGCGTACACGAGGTTGTTGCGGCCGCGCTGAAAGCACATCAACATATCGCTCGGCGTTTTGCACGCGATCCAGTTCAGGCCCTTCACCTCGGATTTTCCCGTGACTTGCAGTCCCTGGCCTTTTTCCCGGTTCTCGTTGAGCAAACAATCTATCTGCTCGTTGTAAATCTGCAACATGCTCGCCTCCACGGTGTACGCGTGCTTGCTGTCGGCGCCGATGTGCACGAAAAGCGCGGCGACGAGACGGGGTAACAGACCGGCTTGCTTGGGGTCAGGTCTGCCGTCCATGCCCATGCCGCTGTTCAGCAGCGAGTGCGTCTTACCCGCGCTCGTCTGGCCGTACGCGAGGATGGAACCGTTGTATCCTTGCAGCACGTCTTTCAGGACCGGCTTTCCCACCTCCTCGTACACCTCCTTCTGCGTGCAATCTGGGTCGAAGACACCGTCGAAGGAGTACGACTTCTCCGTGACCTTGCCCGGGGCGGCTGATCCGCCGGCCAGGACACGTTCGACGGCATCGTCTTCCACGCGCACCACGCACTTCTTCAACTCCGGGTGGTTGATGATGCAGTGTTGGTCGCCGTCCTCGCGAGCCAGTCCGGGACGCACGCGCGAGAAAACGTTCACTTTGCCTTTCACGCTCATGGTGGTCTCACCGTCGCTGCGAGGGGATGGGGACGAGGAAAGGCGGAATTCGGGTGAGACACGCGCGGCATGTGGAAACGAGGCAGTCGAGGCGGCGACGTCGTCGGCCGTAACGATGGGGCTCGTCGCCACGCGCGCGAAACGCGTGGTGATGTGTGCCGTCACGAACGACGAGCGTCCATCAGCGGAACGACAAGGCAGGGCGCCCGAGGGGGGAGGCTGGCGCCGTCATCAGGGGTGCGTACCTCAGCGTGGGCTGTAACCTGCCGTTTCGTCGCGGATGAGAAGAGACGCGTCCCGTGGGGTCGATGCGCGGACGACACTGACGAGGGAGGGAGGGGGCGTCCGGAAAAAAAGCCGCGGGTGCCGAAAATAATGGCTCGCCGTTTTGCGTTGACTTTTTTAACCCAGGAAACCAGGGTCTAACGGGGCCCGATACAGCTGTGGCCGTGTGGCGTTTTCAACTTCCGAGGATTCCTCCGGTCCGTTGAGTTCAAACCAGCTGCTCGGTTTTCGGGAGGGGAACGCGCACATCTCGGGGCGCGACGCGCGTGCGCACTCGCATCTGCCGGCGGTCATGGCGCCCGACGTCTCCCATGCGGACGGCGCTTTCGCCGAGTGCCATGAGCTCATCGAGGAGATGCGGCGCATCTACTCCACCGACGAAGACGCCGTCAAGGTGCGTCAGCTGAACCAGCAATTCGCCGAGGTTCGCGAGCTGTGCGACACGCGCGAGGCGCACATGCAGACGGTCATCAGGGAGATGGTGAAGCGCGTCGAGAAGGCGGAGAAGAAGGTGAACGCGGCAGCGGCGCCTGATGCGGAACACCAGAAGCGGGTGGCGGAGGCGGAGGCCGAGAAACGGGCGGCGGGCGAGAACCTGACGAACATGGAGAAAGAGGCGCAGTCGTTGGAAGAGTTGCAAGAGGAGCTCAAATCGCGGGGCGCGACGCTGAAAGTGCGTCGCGCCGAGGTGGACTCCGTGGCAGCCGAGGAGGTCCCGCGCGCGAAACACGAGCTCAGTCTCTACGCGCACATCTCCAAGATCTCCTGGCAGTACGAGGTCACGGACAGGATAGCGGGGCGGGTCAACGCGCACGAGGGGAAGGACCTCAAGGTCATCGACTTTGCCGTGGGAGACCGCTCAGAATACCACTTGACCAACGACTTGTGGAACATGATCGGGTGAGAGAGAAGAACGCGACAGTCGAGACTCGAACGACGCGCGACGCGAACACAAGCTTTCGTAAATAGGATGAATCGCATGACACACGGGTGCTCGTACGTGTACACGGTCTGTCACTCGTAAAAGCAAGCCACCGCGTATCGCCGCGCTCCCGTCTGTTCTGTCACTCGAATTCATTCGCCGTCTCAGCGTCGTCGACGGAGACGCAGTCGACGACGAGGTTAAGCCGCGCGCCGTTCCTGACGTCCTTCGCGCTTCCATCCTCGCTCGGCGAAGCATCTGCAGATAGATGCGGATACACCGCCAAAATATCATCCCCCAGACAAACGAGCGGTGTCCGATCACGCGCGTGCAGGGGTACGCCGTTTCCTCGCATCCAGTCTTTCAGCTTCACGCGTCTCGAGTGCCCCGACCGAAACGCGTCGCCGGGCTGCCGAAACCGAAGTCGCAACGCGCACACATCGGGAAGATTCTCCAACCGAACGCCTTCATCAGAACTGTCTGTAGATGCAGAATTTTCCCAAGACGCCCGAACCAACCAACCCGGCGGGTGCGTGATGGAAACGCCTCGGCCCGCGTCGATGACGACCTCATTTCCAACAGCACGCGCCTCGGCGTCACCGTCCCCATCGTTCGCGTCTGATGTCTGTTTCCCCTCATTCGCTCCCAAGTCGAGGCGAGGCTTTTTTGCAGCCCACGCTCGGGATCCAACGCTGCACAGTACCCAGTCACCACGTATTCGCCATTCCCATTCCGGCACGGCGGCGGCGTTCACGTCGGTGTTCGCGCGTGCGAAGAGGTGCGCGCACATCTTGCGCAGGACGTGGTATTCCATGTCCACCCCGGCGCAATCAGAAACGTACGCGCGAAGTTGGTCCTCTCGCGCGAGCGTGGGAAGCCTGGACCAAGCATCGAGATCGATTTCACCTCGTACAAGATACGACCTATCGAAAGGAGAAGCCGATGTCACTGGACCATCGCCGAGCGCCAGGTATGCGGAAGGCACGTCGTCGAGCAGTTCGCGAAGGTGCGCGCTCTGCTCGGTCAACGCTTCGATGCGAGCCTCGACACCGCCTTCGTCGACGAGTTCGCGAAGCAAAGGGATCAGCTCGGCGCGCACGCGATTCCGGAGGTACTTCGGCGATGCGTTACTGGGATCTTCACGCCATGTTTCCGCGCGAGACTCGAGAAACGCGACGAGTTCGCGTTTCGCGAACGACAAAAGCGGGCGACCGAAAACGCCCTCTCGCGGACGCATGCCGGCGACGCGAGATATGTGACACCCGCGAAGGAGTTTCAACAGCGTCGTCTCGGTCTGGTCATCAGCGTGATGACCCTGGAGCGCGACATTCGCTTCGAGCGATTCGAGGAGTTCAACTGTCGCATCTCGACGCCATTGTCGCGCGTTGGCCTGAAAATTGGATGGTGCGAAGGGCTTCTCGGGGACGCGAATGTGAAGCTCGACGTCGAGTCGCGCGCACAGCGCCTTGACGAAGACGGCGTCGTCGGCTGATTCATCGCCGCGAGTTTCGTGGTTGAAGTGTACCGCACGAACGTCCAGATTCCACGCGTCGCGCAACTGAACGAGGAGATGAAGAAGGGTGACGGAGTCTGCGCCGCCGCTCACGCAAACCAGAACGAGATCCCCGGGGTGAAATGCGCCAGTGGAACGCGCTGCTTCCGCGAAACGTAGAGGAAGATCATTTGCGTCCGACTCCGAGGAAGAAGACGAGGCCTTCGAAGACGACGCGCGTCGTTCTTCTCCATCAACCAAGGATGCCGTTGCTGCACGGGTTGGTCGTAATGCTCGAACGGGGTAACTTCGTTCGCGAGACGCTAACGGAATCGTTTTAGCTCCGCGTTCGGAGGCGAGACGTGACGCGCTCGGGGCGAGGGAGCTGGACGACGCCGCGAGCGTCGAGGAGGATGTCACCATCCACTTAACCGAGTTTCGAAGTTGCCAACGCCCGACCCCACGCAGCATCGCCAGAGGCCACGGCGCACACTAGCCTCGCGTGCACGTGCCCACTGACCCCCACGGGACTCACGTAGTCTTCGGACGCGTGTCGTGGGTGCGCTCGACGGAGTGAAGCGGATGAGGTTTTCGTGTGCCGATGTGCCGTGTGAACGAAAAGTGCAGTCGCTGACGGATTTTCCTCCGGGAAAAGCCAGAAAATCAAACGAAAAGCGGATCAGGAACCGAAAGAAAACTGCGATGACCAAGTCACCGACGGCAGAATAGCGGCTCGCGGAGCAGTGAGAAGATGAGTTTGACGTGTCTTGGGGCACGTCCGGCTTTACGTCTGGGGCATCGGTGTCGACTGAGAAGCAAAACCACGGTCCGTTGCGCTTCCAGTCCGTTCGGTGACGCGAAGAACGCAGCGTCGACTTCGCCTTCACCTTTCGGAGGTGCCGCTGCTTCTCCGTTTGGTTCCGGTGCGAAGTCCGTCGCTGCGGATCCGTTCGCTTCAGGTAGGCACGACGCTTGACGCACAATCACGTTCAGATAATCTCTGAAGAGTCCCCTCTGACCCGATGTTCCCCTACGCTCGAATACAGCGGCAGGGGTGAGCCCGAAGAAGCATAGCGAGATCAGTTCTGAAAAGGCATCGAAGAAGTCTGCGGGAACAGAATACCGAGCGTGGGATGACGTGGATGTTTTCGAGGTCCCTCCTGAACTCAGGCGACCGGGAAAAGATGGTGAGCATCACGATCATGATTGGACTTCTCGGGATGTTTCCATGCCCAGTTTCTAACCCATTGTTCCACCTTTCTCCCTCTTCGCAGCCGTGAAAGAGCACGTTAAGTTTTACGGACTCGAAGACCTGTTCCCGGGAACAGGACTTGAAGCAGCTTTCAACTCCAGCGCGGAGTTCAGGACCGGCATACGGAAGGCGATGCGCGATGATCTCTTCATCGAGGACAAGAACATGAGTGACAAGGCCAATGCTGCTATTCGTTCGCTGAGTTCTTCGTTGATGGTCAACTGGAAAGCATCGAAAACGGGGTATGCCGCTTTCACCGAGCTCTTCGAGCAGCACGGCGTGGCGGGCTTAGACGGGGAGACATTCATTCACACGCTCGGCGCGTTGTGTGGCGAAGATAGTCACGGATCGCTCATAGATATCACGGGCACGGGTAGACGAAAAGAACGTCATTCTTGGCATCAAGATTCAGGTCTGGAGAGATTCACCGTGATGCTCGGGTTCCCGCCTGAAAGTGATTGGAGCGGCGTCGGCGTGTTCAGTCATTCCTGCAAGTTGTCGCACCCCTTGCGTCAAGATGGCGATGAAGGGACGATCATTCAGTGGGAGGATTTAAGCACTGAAGATCTCCCCGTCGAAACAATCGGCAGACCAGAGTATCGCAAAGGTCACGAAGTGATGGTGTATTGTGACGCGACTCACATTCATAGTGCACCAGATGAGACGAACAGAGAGAGCGTTTGGCGCTTTATGTGATATCAATCGTTCAATTAATTACCTCGACTCGTCGTCTGACATCAACGGACGTTTATGAACTACTACGCTTTGAATCCTTTGTTGTTCGTTCACAGCGCGATTGTATTGAATCTCCATGTTGTTTTGACGCTTTGTTCAAGTCGTTTGAATTCTTTTAGGATGTATAAGGATTGAAGCATTGTTTCCTCACATTTTGCTGCAGTATTGAGGACACGAAGAAGCGAATTACATCATCGTCTCTCTAACCATGATCTCTAATAGATGTACATTGGATGAACTTAACCGCCCAGCTGTTCATGCGAAGTGAACTTCGACAACTGCTACGCATATAGTATCGAAAGCTGTCATGAACTGTCACATGAAAGCAAACATTGAATTTCGATGTGTTGCACGTTTAATTTTCTCTGAAACACCCTCACATGCTCAGGTTTTTACGCGCTATTGAATTATTACTCTGCTGTGGAAGCCCAGCCCATTGTCGTTTCTTCTTGACGCACTGCCGCATCTTTTTCGATGATGCACTCGGGCACAATGTATCGTGCGGTTGGATTTTAGCGTCCTTCACATCGCACGTCTATGCTTAAGGACACGTGTTGCTCACTTTTGCGATCCACGCGTGTTCGATTGGATCGCTGATGTGCTGCCTGGTTATCACTTTGCTTTATGCAGCGCGAGGACGTTCTCTTGTCGCCTGGTTTTCGTGAGGGTCTAATCTTGAGTTTTTATTGAGAAGCTCGAGCCGTTTCCTTTCTTGTTAGAGTGACAGGTGAAAATTTTCGGTACTGATTTTTTTTTCGATGTGCACTGCTAAACCAAAAACCAATTCGTGTTTCAGATTGGAAGCAGTGGTTCGAGTCTGGAGCGGCACGATGATGATGAGCAGTGGCTCAGCACGAGAGTCTGTCGGGTAACATTTAATTTGGTTCACGTATCATGCGTCTTGTATGTATAAAAATAGGATAAATGGGGATTCCCTGGAGTCTTGGGTGTCGCTGTGCTAGTCAAGCAGCACCCGCATGTTTTTTTTTTCCCGGGAACTCTCGCACGTACACTAAAAATATATCGTCTTCTCTTCTCTCGCGTCGCGTTTACTTGAACTTTCCAGAGTCAAGGAACAGAAGCTCCTTGTAGGTGGCGTACGACCACAAGTTCGCCGGGCACTCAGCCTCGACTTCATCGACGATCTTACGCACCTCAATCATCGTCTCCAAGCGAAGGACGCGGCAGAGCTTGGCAGACTCGAAGTTATCCGTCGCAGCGTGGATGCCCGCGAGACCCGCCTTGAGCTTCGTCACTCCCTCAGCCATCGCGGAGGTGTCGATGCCGGCAGCCTTGGCCGAGGGGATGGCGTACTGGTTGATCATGTCGATCATGCAACCAACCTCCATCTCGATGGTGCCGATGTACCCCTCCAGCAAAATTTCTCTGCGAGCCGCGCATTCCTCCTCGTCGAAGACGCCCATCTCCTTGAACATCGCGACGTTCTTGGGGTCCACCAGCTTGTTGATGGCCTCCACACCGGAGTCGATGTGAGTGATGCCGAGCTTGTCAGCCTCGTCGGGCCACTTGGGATCGTACCCGTTGCCGTTGAAGATGACCTTGGAGTGTTTCTTCAGCAGGTCTTGAGCCACGTCAACGGCCTTCTCACCAGCCTCGATGCGTTCGGAGATAGTGGCGAAGTACTTCGCGGTGATGGCGTTGAGCACGGTGTTGACCATGGAGACGTTTTGGGACGACCCGACGGCGCGGAACTCGAAGCGGTGGCCGCCGTAAGGGAAGGGCGACGTGCGGTTGCGATCCTCGGCAGGAGCGTGCACGATGGGCAGGATGTCCACACCGAGATCAACAGGCGTCGTGGCAGGCTTGTATTCGTACACGTTGCCTTCCATGAAGTCCTTGAGGTACGCCGTCATCTGCGTTCCGAGGTAGGTGGAGATCACGGAGGGCGGCGCCTCCATCGCGCCGAGGCGGAAGTCGTTGCCGGGGGAAGCGATGGCGAGACGCATGAGGTCACCGTACTCGTCGACCGCAGCGACGATCGCGGACATCACGATGGGGAAAATCTCGGGGTTACCGGATCTCTTAGTCAGGTCGCCAGGGTTAAGCAGCTGCGCGCCGCAGAGCGTGGAGATGGACCAGTTGTTGTGCTTGCCGGAGCCGTTCACGCCGGAGAAAGGCTTCTCCTGCAACAACGCGACGAGACCGTGCTTGGAGGCCACTTCTTCGCAAATCTGCATCACCACGAGGTTCTGATCCGTCTGGGTGATAACGGAACCGAACTCCGGCGCGAACTCGTACTGGTTGGGCGCCACCTCTCTGTGACGCGTCTTCAGAGGGATGCCGAGCTTGTAGCACTGCTCCTGGATCTCCTTCATGCACGCCATGGCGGGGCCGACGACGTTGATGGGCGCCATGTAGTGGTCGCAACCTTCCTGGCCGCGCGCGGGCATCTTGCCGAGAACCGTGCGACCAGTGAACTGAAGGTCCATGCGGCGCTCGTACGCTTCGCGCGGAATGAAGAAGAGCTCCTGCTCAAGGCCGATGTTGTTCACCATGCCGGTCACTTCGAAGCCCAGGTGCTTGAAAAGCCTCGCGCCCTGCTTGGACATGGCCTGGTGCGCGCGGTGCAGGGGGGTCTTCTCGTCGAGGGCCTTGCCGTTGTAGGAGACGAAGCACGCGGGGATGAACATGCAGTCGTCACGGAGGAAAACGGGGGAAGAAGGGTCGATGGCGAGGTAGCCGCCCGCGGTGTGCGTCGCACGCATGCCGCCATTGGGATAAGACGACCCGTCAGTCTCGCCGAAAAGAATGTGCTTCCCCTTGAGCTCGAAGGTGGTGGTGCCGTCGCGGTTGAACTCCAGCATGGACATCTGGACTTGGCCGGTGTCACCATGACGGAACGTCGACGTCATGGGCTGGAACCAGTGGCAGAACGAGGTAGCACCCTTGTCCAGCGCCCAGGCCAGCATAGCCTTGGCGATCTTGTCGGGTTTCGACGCGTCATTGATCCAAGAGTAGTCCTCCAGGTCCGCGAGCTTCAGGCCCTCCTTCTTGAGGTACTTGTCAGCGATGGCGCCCTTGAAGACATCCTCACCGTAGCCGACCGAAAGCGCAGGCTGCGACGTCGTGGAGAGGAACAGGATCGAGGTTCGTCAGCGATGGGTTCGTCGGGACAGAACGCGTCCGCGCCCGCGATAAAAAGCGGAATCGAGTAATTGGGAAATTTCGAAAGCGTTCGGGGTCGCGAGCGGGCTCGGCAGGTAAGAAGCGGGATGGCGACAAACGCACCTTATCGACGTTGTGCGCCCCCATACTGATACAAGCTCACGAGTAGTCAAAATACACTCCGCGCTTGGGCGTTGTGACCGCCGTCCACGCTCGCATGTTGTTCACGATCACAAACACGCTTTCCGAGCGCGAAAACCGCGGCAGAGCAGTCAGATCTTTCGGTCCCAAGCTGCGAAGCGGCTGGGAGTCAAAGCGCTCGAGCGAGGGCATTCGCGTCAACGGCGCTTTTCGTCCTCTCCCGAAAAAAATCACAGCCATCGTCAGTCTCGCGAGTCGGTTTCCGAATCATCGCGCTCGATCTCAGGAAAATTCGGTTTTGCAGCCCCCGAAGAATTGACGCCCATTCGGCTCTTGCGCTCGCGAAAGGTCTACGTCGTTTCCGGAACGAAACGAGTCTGAGGAAAGCGAAAAAGGGCGCGATCGCAAATATCCCCAGTCAGAACGGTGAGCGAAAACGAACAATCGCGGAAAAGCGAAAAATACAGTTATGAAGGAAGTCGAGGACCAGTGGAAGGCGCGCGCGCGTCGTAATATTCGTCAACATCGCCTACGCCTACGTCAGAAAAGCCATTTCTTGCACGTCGGTAACCCGCACAGGCACGGTGTGACCTTTTGCAGCTTATTCCCGGTACGTCCCGGCGAATAGTCAATGGACAACATCTCGCCGGCTTGTACGTCTCGCATCGTGAAGAGTCCGATGCGGGGCACCCGAGGTAAGTTCGAGAGCTTGTCAGACCCATCCCAGCCCGAATCGCCCGGATCACCGTCCTTCACGCCCGCGTGACACGTCACTGCGTCGTTTTCCCTCCTCTCGTTGTGAACCTCCAGCGTCGTCACGTTCGGTTCGCACGAGTGGTTGAACAGCCGCGCGGCGTTTCCGAAAACCGTCGGGTCCAGCGCGAATTTCTCTTTCGTGTGTTTCAGGATTTTGCCGTGGATGTCGTGGAGGTAAAACAGCCCACGATCGGCGTAAGCCGTCTCTCGACGCGCCGCCTCATCGCTCGTGATGATCTCACCCACGTATTCCATCACCAGCTGGCCTTTCGGGATGAAACCTTTGGACCGTATGCCGTTTCCTTTCCCGCCGTCGTCCGCGACGATGTGAAGCGGATAGTTCACGCTCCCGGCTTGAAGCGACCTGTACGCGCACAACTTTTCCGAGTGCCTTTTTTGCACGGGACCAATCAGCTTCGTGAGCTGTTTTCTCACGCGAAACATGCAATGACATTCCCCCACGTGTCGCGGTTCCGTGATGTACGTCCCCGGCCCGTCGTAGTCGCTGAACACTCTGCTCCGAATGTACGTGAAAGGAGAGTGCGTGTTGCAGGGCTTGCAATCGGCGGTGATGTTCGGCTCCCAAACGTAACAGCTCTGAGGCTTCGTCTCTTCGTGCTTACGCTTCGCGGGTTTGGTGACTGTCGTCGCCTTTTTAGGTTCTTTGGGCGGCGGCTTGGGCTCCTTTCTGGGCACCCTGTAATGGTTGGGCGCGACGCTATTTGAACACCGGCCGTCGCACTCGTACGACAAGCAGTAAAAACCCGTATCCTCCTTCAGAGGCAATTTCCCTGTCGGCATGCGATCGCGACGCGCGGCGTGGAACAGGTCATCGCTGACGTTGTGTATCGACTCGACGTGGATGTAATGCTCACCGCCTTTCCAAATGAACAGGTGGTCAGGCATGTCGCTTGGCCAGCCTTTCCCCTTACACTCGCCGAGCCACTTCACACGAACCGGTGCTTCCCGCTGCGGTTCCACGGATGAGATGATCCCGCGCCATGTGATGTGTCTGTTCTGCGTTCTCACCTCCACCCACAGCCCCGGACGGCAATCGCGAAGGGTCAGAGGCTCCACGTCTTCCTCCTCCTCCTCGCTAGCGGTGTCAGCCATCGCGCCTGCGCGATGGCGTCTGCGGTCTGATGTCCGTTCGTTTCCACGAGAGACGTCTTTTGGTACCACGACGTGATCGAGGTGACCGTCAGCGCCGACGTGCTGACTGCTTCTTCAGGACGGCACCTGACTTTTATAGCTCAGAGCGCCCGTTTCCCGCAGCCTGCACACAACGCAGTGCGGGCGGTATCGGCATGGCGAGGATAGAAGAAGCGGCTGGATGCTCATCAGGTACGTCTCTCGCGCGTCATCCCCTCCTGGTGTTTCCGGATACCGTGGCCACCAGCCGTCTAATGACAACCTTTTTCCCACTCCTGTCCCCCCCGATCGCGACACACCAGATGAGGAAGAAGAGCTCGCGAAGGCTAAGGAGGTGGTGAACATGGACTTCGAGGAGCTGATGAAGCAGGCGGGTGAGGTGAAACAACGCCAGATGAAGGATAAACGACGTGCGTGGGAATCGACCGCGGAGTTCGTGAAGAACACCATCGCGCACGACGCGAGCGAGGAGTACGCGAAAGTGCGCGCGTCCAAATCGGTGAAGGAGAAGATCGAGTTTGCGGCGGCGGCGAAAGCGGAAGGAAACGCGCTCTTCGCGGAGGCGCAATACACGAAGGCCATGTTGAAGTACACGCAGGCGGTGGCTGTGTTTCGGTATTGGGTCCGCAAAACCGTGGGCAAGGACCAGGAGTTGCTGTGCTTCAAAGACGATGAAACGCTCGCGGGCGACGAGCAAAGAGAAGCGCGCGCTTTTCTCGCCTCTGTGTACCTCAACGCGGCCGCGTGTATGTTGAAGTTGTTGAAGCTGCGCATGCGCACGTCCGCGGATGAAGTCGTGTGGACGTGCAGCGAGGTGATCGAGATGGATGCAGAGAACGCCAAGGCGTATTACCGGCGGGCCATGGCGTACGTGGAGATGGATAGCTCGGCGTCGCTCGAGCTCGCGGTGCGCGACTTGACGAAAGCGTCCAAGTTCGCGCCGCAGGATGCGGTTGTGCGCGCGGCGCTTCAAAAACACAAGACGGAGCTCGAGGCACAGAACGTGAAGGATAAGAAAACCTACGGAGGCATGTTTCAGTCCCGCGACGGGCTGTACACGGAAGAGGAGCGCGCGAAGATGCGCGCGCCAGCCGGACCCAGCGACCCGTCGCCGGCGGAGACGGTGTTTCCGGACGGTCTGTCGGATGCCGAGTTGAAGAGACGCGCGCTCGCCCACGGGCTTGACCTGGACGACCCGAAGGTGATGAAGAAGCTTGAGGCGCGCGCGCGTGAGAGGCACGACGACGCTCTGCGCGCGAAGGCAAAAGAGCTGGACATCGACCTGGACGATCCGGATATCCGGAGAGCTCTGGAACTGCTGGACGAAGAGGAACAACGACGCGCGGCGGGCGTAGCGCCGCTGAAGCCGGTCCCCGCGTGGCGTCGTTTTCTCTCGCGCGCTTTCGACAAGAGCCAAACCGTGAACGTGCAGAACCTGCTCTACGCCTATCTCGCGGTACGTCCAGCGGTGCACCCAACCGAACGCTGCCCTCGTTTTCCGTTCGGAATTTGCGATTTTGCGTGATTACATTCCGCGGCGCGTTGCTAACTCAGGTTCCCCGGTCCCGTTCTGCAGGTGAACGCCATTCTTCGCGTCGCGCGCATCGTCGGCGAGGGCGTCCGCGACGTCGATCCGTTCGACGAAGGCGAGTTCTAGTCTATGGAGTGCCGCGTGTTCGTCTCGAAAGTAGTCTATTTAGCGACCCCATAGCGACCAGAAAAATCGTCCCTCGTCTGGTGCGGGCGTCTCCGGCGGCGCCGCCGCTTCGCACATTCCGTCGCACACCGCGGCCTCGCTCCAGCGACCCGCGAGAACCCGAGCCGCTCGCAGACCCACCGGCTCCCAGTGCAACGCCGCCGCGACCGCCGCGCACAGCGCCCCCACGACGAAAAAGAAGGCGTACAGCAACACTCGAACGTTCGCTTTGACGATTCCCTCGCTGTCCGCCCCGACGCTCTCGATGTGTTCCTCCATCAGCTTGTTTCGCGCCTGCGGCGAGCGGACGAAAAAGGAAAGGGGACGAAATTCAGCGGTCGGTCCGAGGAGACTTCACGAGGCCCGCCGTGAAGGACAAAGCGAGGGGTGGGGTGGCACAGGCGTACGGGGTCGACCGGAGTCGTCGAGGAGGTGCGCGTACCTTGATAGCCTCCAGTTCGTTCGTCTTCTCTGTCAGTTTCGCCTGTTTAACGGTTTTGGGGGTTTGATAGCTCACGGTTAAGGCTCGCTCGGGCGGATCTGGCGCATGCAAGACGTCGGTCGAACACGCGGGAAAATAAATTGACGAAAAAGGGGTTGGTTGAAACGCGAGGCGACGACGGACGAGCCAGCGCTCGTCCGCGTGAGAGCGAATGCAACGCACCTGCAGCTCTTTCACCTGCGCGGCGAGGGCGGTGGCGCCAGACGTCGACGCGGACTGTCCTTGCCCGCGCGTCTCACCCGACGAGCCACCTCGGATGTCAAAATATCGCGCGAACGAGGGGTCGCCGCGCTCGCTCTTCTCCGGGGACCTCCTCTGCACCGGCACGGACGCCTCCAGATAGATGTCGGGGTACCGAACCTCCTCGGCGGTCATGGCCATGGTCGGTCGTCGGGCGTGGACGCGGAGGTGCGCACGCGGGACTGACTCGAGTCCGACGTTTCGAGGTGGCAAAACGAGGAAATCGGCAACACCCGGCGTCACAACTGGCGGATTTTGTGTCCGGGAACGCTCGCGGCACTGCAGACTGCGCGAAACTGCGGGGGAACAAATCGGAACTGTCGAGGTCGAGAAAATGACCGTTCGCGGACGTTTTCTCGGAAGCACTGCGGCAGTGCCGGACGCGCAGCGCACGACGCGATGTCGTTCCGCGCGCCCGACCCCAAGGGGAAGGAAGCGGCGCAGGAGCGGCGCAGACAGTTGGAGGAGTGGAAGGCGCGACGAGCGTCGCAGGGTGCGGGGCGCACGTCGCTCGGCGGCGGCGCGCGCCAGCCCTTCGACTCCCGACGCGGATCTCTGAGCTCCTTCGCGTCCGCCCGAAACTCGACAACGACCCCGAAGACGGGGACGACGTCCAGGCTGCGACGCAGCTTCGCCGGGGCCACTCCCGCCTCAGCGGAGCAGTCCACGTCGGGGCGAACGTCCTCGAGCGTTCGCGCCCCTTTGGCGCCGGAGAACGGCTCCGTGCGGCGCAAATCCGCAGCCCTCGGAGCGCGCGGGTCGGCATCGAAGTCCACGGAAAAGCCGAAAAGCTCCGGGAAGAAGGCGACGGTGACGCGCGCGACGCCCTCGCCCCCCGCGGTGGGGTCGCGCGGTATCGCGCATCAAAGCGACATCTATCCCACCACGCATGATGAGAAGAGCCCGCCCTCCGCCGGGGCGACCAAGCTCGTGCCCTCTCCGGACGCGGTCTCCGCGTTCATGGCGAGCCTCCGCGGCGGAGCGGGGGCGCACCACAGCCCGGGCGTCGCGCGTTCGCGGCCCATCTCGGTGAGCCACGAGAGCCCGCCGGAGGTGACCACTCCCAAAAGCGGCGTGAGCCACCACCGCCCAAACGCCGCGGCCGTCGCGGCGTACGCGCTCAGCCGCTCCGGCCTGCTCAGCCGAGCCTCGGACTCGCCGCCCGGCCCGATGCAGACGCTGCCCGATTCGGGGGGAAAAGCGGCGGCGCTCGAGGCGGCGCGCGCCGCGAGGGAGGCGCACGCGGCGGCGGCGGCGAAGGCTGCCGAGCTCGAGGCGAAGCTCCACGCGGCTGAGAGCGAGAAACACAAGCTTCAGTCGGACGTGGCCTCACTCGGCGCGCAGATGGGCAGCCTGCAGGCCACCTCCGAGGCGCAGCGCCTGGAAGCGCAGCGCGCGCGCGCGGAGGCGGCGGAGGCGGCGAGGGCGCTCGAAGCTGCGAAAGCCGCCGAAGCCGCCGCGGTGGAGGAGCGCGAGTTCACCATCGAGGCGCAGGCGGGCATGCTGCAGCAGCTTAGCGGCGAGCTTGAGCGCGCGGAGAAGTCGCGCGACGAGGCAGAGCGTAGCAAGGCTGCGCGCGAGGAGAAAGTGCTTAAGGTCCAGGCGGAGTTTGACCGCACCGCCGCCGAGCTTGCGCAGAAAAACCACCAGTTGCACCAGATGCAGCTCGACGCCGGCGGCGGCTTCGATTCCGCGCGACGCGAAAGCCTCGGCGGAGGTATCGGTCGGTACTCCCTCGGCGATTCCGGACGACGCTCGTCCGTGTACTCCGCGGGGAGGCCCTCCATGTCCCACGCGGATGCTGAGCAACTTCGAGCCGCCGAGAACGTCGCGCGGCAGAGCCAGGAGCGGCTCCTGGAGCTCGTCGCCGCGCGCCAGGCGGCGGAGCGCGACGCCGCGGACGCGCGCGCCGCCGCGAAGCAGTGGGAGACGGAGGTGGGCCAGCGACGCGCGGACCTCGAGATCATGCAGGAGGAGCTTGAGGGATGCCTGGAGGAAGAGCGCGCCGAGCGACGCAAGGCTGAGGAGGAGTACGCGAAGGCGCGCGCGAAGAGCGAAAACTTGGAACGCGTCGTTGAGCAGCGCGCGGAGGAAATTTACGCGCTCGAAGAGAAACTCGCCGCGGCGACTGCGGCGACGGAACAGATGAAAGCCTCCTGCGAAGAGCGCGACGCGCTTTTGCGCGACGGGGCGGCGGTTCTGGAGCAGAAGGAGGCTGAGCTGGACGACGCCGCGGAGTACGCCTTGCAGCTGCAGCAGCAGCTGCAGGCTGCGCAAGCCGAGCGCGAAGAGGCTCGCGCCAACGGGACGCCGCGTAAAAACGTCGCGCGCATGGAGGCCAAGGAGGCTGAGATCCGCGAGATCAAGGCTGAGCACGAGTCCGCGATGGCGAACGCGTCGCGCGAAGTGGAAACGCTCAAGCTGCAGCTCGTGGAACGCGACGCTTCCCTCGCGGAAGCGTCCAGGGAACTGCGAGCGCGCGAGGGGGAGCGTAGCCGGCTCGAATCGGAAGTCGCGGCGCGCGGCGCGGCGCTTTCGCCGGTGCGCGGCCAACTCGAGTCGACGCGCGCGACGCTCGCGACCATGCGAGCGGAGCTCGACTCGAGGGACGCGCAGCTCGTTACCGTCAGCGCGCAGCTGAGGCAGGCCATGAGCGCGGAGAAGAAACAGACCGAACGCATGCGTCGGCTCGAGATGTCCCTCACCGAGCGAGAGGAGATGGTGCGGAACATGGACGCGCAGCTGAAAGCCGCGGAGGAAACCGCCAAGTCCGCGGCGACTGCGGCGGCTGAGCGCGACCAGTTCTCTTCGCTGCTTACGCAGAGCGAGGCGACGATGCGCGACCTCGAGGCGCGTCTGGCGGCTGGTGAGGCGAACCACGGCGAGCTTCGCGCGGCGCAGCAGGCGGAGGCGGCGGCGCGCGCGCGCGCCGAAGCGCTCGCCGCGGAGGTTGCCAAGGAGGAAACCAGGACGGCGCGTCTGGTTGAGGAGCTCGCCGCCGCGGAGGACGCGGCGGAGATGGAGCGCGAGCGGCGCGCGCAGGTCGAGGCCGAGGCGCAAGAGGCTGCGGCGCAGGCTGCGGCGGCGAACATGGAACGCGTCGCCGAGCTGGAAGGCGCGATGCTCCAGATCCAGACGGAAGCCGACCAGCGCGTCGAGGAAGCGGAGAGCCGCGTGGCGACGGAAGAGGCGGAGCGGCGCCTGGCGGACGCGGAAGCCGCGCTCGCGGCGGCGCGGGAGGAGCTCGAGAGCCACAAGCTCGAGCTCGCCGCCGCTCACGAAACCCTCGCAGCGACGGATTCCGATCGCAGGCGACGCAAGTCGCTGGAGGCGCACCAGCTCGACGCGCGTCGCGCCGTCGCCGAGGCGGAGAACCGCGCGTCGGAGGCTCGCCTCGCCTTTGCTGAGGCGGAGTCGCGGTGCGCCGAGCTGGAGACGCAAGTCGTGAAGCTCGCCGCGGATTTGGAGGGCGAGAGGAAGCACACGAAGCTCTCCATGGAGACCGCGGCGAAGTTGCATCTGCAGAAGGAGGACGCCGCGAACGCGCTGCGTGCTGCGCTCGAAGCCAAGCTCTCCGCCGCGGAGGCGGCGGAGGCGGCGAGTCGGCGCGAAGCCGAGCGCTTGGCGGGCGAGCTCGACGAGCTCAAGGGCGACGCGAACTTGCAGGCGCAGCGCAACGAAGGCTACGACGAGGAGCTCATGCGCATGGAGGAGGAGCTCGCCGAGGCTGACGAGAAGGTGGCCGCCGCGCTCGCGGAGGCGGACGACGCCAAGGCGAAGGCGGACGAGGTGGAGAAGGAGAGCCTGAATTTCCTCGGGGAGATGTCCGCCGCCATCGCCGACGCCGAGAAGAAAATCGCCGCGCTGCACAAAACCGTGGCGAGCCGCGACATGAAGCTGTCGCAGGTCACCGGCGAGGTGAAGGCGCTGAAGAACGCGCTTCGCGAGCGCGAGGACAAACTCGCGTCTCTGGAGAGGGATCAGAAAGACGCGTACGACGCGAAGCTGGCGCTGGTGCGGAAGACGCACGCCGAGGAGCTGGCGAGCGCGAAGGGCGAGGTCGAGGGCCAGAACGTGATGCTCGAGATGGAGAACCAACAACTCGTCGCGAGCCTCGAGGAGAAACGCGCGAAGATCAAGTCCCTGCAGGCGGAACTCTCGCGCGCGGTGGCTAAGTCCAAGCAGCTCAAGGATCAGTCCGAGATGGCGAAGGCGGCGAAGACCATCGCGGAGGAGGGACGTGCCGAGGCGGAGAAGGCGCTGCGCCGCGGGACGGGCGGCCAACCCTTCGCCGCCGACGCGCGCCTGGAGGCGCGCATCGACGTTTTGGAAAAAGAGCTCGCAGACACGAAGGCGAGCGCCGCGGCTCTCGGCCGCGCGATGTGGGAACACGGCATGCGTCCGAAAGACTTAGATGCGGACGCGGCGGCCGCGCTGGAGGCTTTCGCCGGTCCCGTCGCGGTCGCGCACGCCGCCGCGCTGGGCACGCCCAAGTCCAAGATCCTTGAGATGACGGAGGCGGCTGGGAAAATCAGCTTCTCGAAGATCCGCGCGGGCGTCGAGCGCCGCAAGGCGGAGATCAAGCGAAGGTCTTCGCTCGGCCTGGATAACGCCTCGACCGAGCTCGCGTCGCTTCGCGCGACGATCGCGACGATGATGGAAAGTTCCGCGAAGAAGCATCCCGCGGCGGGCTCGGACGAAACGCCTGCGCCGCAGAGACCGACATCCTCGCGGCACTCTTTGTCGCGGATGACGTTCGGCGAATCGCCTTCGCCGGCACCGCCGCGCCGCGCGTCGGCGGCGCCCCTGCCGTCCGTGCCGACAGACGCCGAGAACGCCCCCCCGAAGGAGGCGGCGGCGTCTAAAAACCGCGATAGCATCGGGAGCGCGACGAGCATCGGCTCGAAGGGCTCGCGGAGGGAGAGCGCGCGCATGGCGACGAGGCGGAAAGCGCTCCGATCGTTACAGTCGCACTCCGCCGCCGCGCGATGAGGACGGCGAACCGGAAACGCCGCGCGAGAAGAATTGGTATCAAACGTATTACGATCACAACACGAGTCTCCACTGCATGATAGTCATGTCCGCCCCCACCGTGATGACGTACATGTCGTCGAACGTGAACCGCACCTGCGTCACCTTGGAGGAGTGCCCGCCGAACGTGCGCCCCGCCGCGCCCTTGTGCGCCGGGTACTGGAACAGCTTCAGGCACCCGTACGCGTCGCCGGCGGCGACGATGGTGCGCGTGTGCGAGCGGTCGCACGACAGGACGTCCGTGCCCATGGAGTATCGGGGCATGATGCCCTGCACGGGCCATCCCGCGACGCAGGTCCACGTCGCCCAGTCCACGTTCCTGGCGTCCGCCGGGAACGTGATGTGCTTCCCGCTGGGCACTTCCCAGAACATCTGCTCGAAATCGCCCGAGTTGCTCTGCAAAACGGTGCTGTCCGTGGACCAGTCCATGTGCCGCACGAACGACGCGTGCCCCTTGCACACGCCCATGCGCCCGTACTGCTTGGAGACGTCGTAGACGTCGATGTAGTTGTCGTGCGACCCCGCGGCGAGGAACTGGCCGTTCGGGGAGTACTTCACCTCGTGAATGGGCTCCTCGCGGTCCTTCTTGGCGTGCACGGTGTCCAGGCTGTCCGCGGAGAGCACCACCAGCCCTCCGCCGGCGAGGCCGATGGCGATCTGGCTCCCGTCCGGGTGGTACGCCGCGCTCCGCCCGCGCGCGCCGAGGTCGCGCACCATCACCATCCGCCTCGCCGCGAGGTCCCAGACGCGCACCGTGCAGTCGTCCCCCACGGTCACCATCTGGTGCTCCGAGGGGTGCGTCGCCAGCCCCCAGATGGTGCCGTAGCCGTGGCCCTGCAGGAGCAGCTCGTGCGAGTACGACGTGGTGTCCATCTCGTAAATCTCGCCGCTCCGCGTGCCGAGGAGCAGCATGCTTCCGCTCAGGTGCATGCTCTTGATGCACGAGCCGACCGCGTTCGGGTGAGAAATCACCACCTCCTTCAGGCACTGCATCAGGTCGACGGTCCAGAACTTGACCTTGCCCTCCTTCCCGCCGGAGATGACCATGTCGCGCGTCGCGTGCACGGCGTGCGTCACGGCGTGCGCCTTGCGCATGTTGGTGGCGAGCTGGTACCCCTTGAACAGGTACAGACTGCCGTCCTGCGTGCCCACCACGGTGGTGTCCGGGCCGGGGAAACACGAGCACAGCATGGTCTGCATCTTGCCCTTCTTGTTCAGCACCGCCTTCCGGCTCTCGAACGGGCTCGTGCTCCAGAAGGCGAGGTGCTTGATGCCGCACGTCACCACGTAATCCTGGAACGGCGACCAGTTCACGGAGACAATCTTCTCCGGCGACCCTTTGCTCGACGCGAGCATCGTGCCAGTTTGCCACCGGTACACCACCAACGAGTGGTTCGAGTCCGCGCCCACCGCGCACAGCAACGCGCCGTCGCGCGAAAACGTGCACGACACCACCGCTTTCTTCAGGAAACCCTGCAAAATCGCCAGCGGTTTCTTCACGTCGTCGCTGCTCCACACGATGACGCGCGGATTGCGTCCGACTTCGCCGGTGGCGAAGATGGACCCCGTGGGGTGCCGCGCCAAACACACGATATCGTCCGCGTGCCCCGTGGTGGCCTCGGCGGTGGGAACGTCCACGAGGAACTTCTGCGTGTTCGACTCCCGATCGTACACCACGCCCAGCGCCGCCGCGTGGTACACGACCTCGCCCTTCGCCGTGTAGAAGAGGTTATCGCGCGCGTCGTGCGCGCGGTAGCCGTGCGCAAACTCCAGCTCCGCCGCCTCCATGCACGGCGCGAGCGCGTCCGGCTCGCGCAGGTAGCCGTCGGGCGCGAAGATGGACGGCGCGCACGGCAAGAACGCGAGCCTTGAGCCTGGATCGAGACCCGAGCCTTGAGGAATCTCGGGGTTGGGTTTCGCGTCCAGCGCGCTCGCCGGCGCGAATTGCGGCGCGCCGCCGGCGCGTCCGACGACGACCATCTTCATCACCTGGTTGGTCACCGCGAAGTCCTCGTAATCCTCCATCGCCGTCAGAGTTTCCTCCTCCACCTCGCTGGTCATCTCCTCGTCCCCCTCGTCCGTCTCGTAGTGCCTCCACTGGAACGCGCACCGGTCGCTCGCGCCGACGGTGATGAGGAACTCGTCGTTGTACGAAAACGCGCAGTTCGCGACTCTCGGCGCGTGCCCGAGGTACCCGCGGTAGTCGGCGCGGCCGACGTCGCTCGGGTACCGGAACAGCTTCACCAGCCCGTGGTCGTCCGCGACCGCCACCACCTCGCGGTCCGCGCTGCGCGCGACGGCGTTGACGTCCGCGCCGTCTGCGTGCTTCGGCCAGATGCCCTGCACGGGCCACCCGAGCGCGCACGTCCACGAGTCCCAGCGCGTGTCCTTGAGCGCCGCCGGGAAGCGCACGGCTTGGCACTTGGGAATCTCCCAGAACAACAGCTCGTAGTCCCCGGAGGTGCTCTGCAGGTACCGCCCGTCCTCGGACCAGTCGACGCGCGTGACGTACGAGCTGTGCCCTTTGCACACGCCCACGCGCTTGTACGCGCGGTCGCAGTCGTACAGGTCGATGAAGTTGTCGTGCGACGCGACGGCGAGCCACCGGCCAGTTGGCGAGAACTTCAGATCCGAAATCTCCTCCCTCCGGTGCTTCTTCGCCACGAGCTCGTTCCCGGTGGACGTCTCGAACACGATGAACCCGCCGCCCTGGAACCCGCACGCCACCAAGTTCCCGTCCGGCGAGTAACACGCGCTTCTAGCTTTGCTCGAGACGTTGCGCACGGCGATCTGCCGGCGCTGGTACATGTCGAAGACCCGAAGCGTCTTGTCGTCGCCGGCGGTGACGAATTGCGGCAGAGACGGGTGCGTCGTCAAACCCCGCAGCTCGCACGTCTGCGTCCGCGTTTTTTCATCCACCGCAGAGGCGTGCCCCTGCGTGACGATCCGGCGGTTCACGCGCCACGACGTCTCCGTGGACATGTCAAACTCGAAAATCTCGCTGCCCTTCGTGCCCACTAAAAGCGAAGTGCCCTCCAAAAACACAGCCTTGACGCAAGGGGTCTTGCCGTCGTAACAGCACAGCGGCTTCCCCTGCGCGTCGGTGATTGTTTCCACAACCTTTGACATGTCCACGGTGAACGCTCTTTCGAAATACTGCGTGTGGAAGTGCACCTTACCGTCCTTGCCGCCGGTCACGATGTACTCCTCGTTCACGAACATGTCGTGTAACGGGCCTTGGTGTAACGACTCGTACTTCTGTAAGCACTGCTCGCCCCCGAACGCCCACTGGTAAATCGCGCCGCTCTGCGTACCGGTTAAAGTGCTTCCGTCGGGGTGGAACGCGATTGATAAAACCGTCGCCGCGCCGCCGACTCGGCCGTAAACGCCCCGGCGGCCGACGAGGTACCCACCCTCCATGACCCAGAACTTGACGTGCTTCACCCCTCCGGTGACGATCCGCCCGTCGTGCGGGTTGTACTCCACGTTGAAGATGCGGTTCGCGTCGCCCTTGGAGTTGGCGAGCATTCGTTTACTTTGCCAGTCGTACACGGCGACGGAGTGGTCGTCGTCTAACCCGACCGAGCTCAGGAACCGCCCCGTGCCGTCGAACGAGAGCGAAACCACGCCTCTTCTGTGGAACCCTTTCAGCTCCGCGAGCAGCTCGCACGTCGTCGAAGACCAGACGCAGATGCTGGGGTCGCGTCCCGCCTGGCCGGTGGCGACGATCTCGCCGTCGGGGTGCATCGCCATGCAAAGCACGTCATCCGTGTGCGCGGTGAAAAACTGCTGCGCGTGCTCCGTAGCGTCGTAACAGACGCCCACCGCCGCGGCGGGGTAGACGATGAGCCCGTCCACGTTGTACGCGATGTTGTGGCGGCTGTCGTGCGCGCGGTACCCGTACACGAAATCAAGCTGGAGCTCGTGCGAAGGCTTCTCGTGCGCGTTCGCCGACGTGTGGTGCGCGGTGGGCGGCGCGAGCGCCGCGCGGCAGGGCTGGCGACTCAGGAATCCCCCCTCCGTGGCGCGCTCCACGCTCCCCTCCGCGGGCCGAGGCCGGCGGACGTACCGCTCGTTCTCCTCAGCCTCGACGTCGCTGTCGATGCCCTCCTCCGCGAACGTCTCGAGCGCGCCTTCGTCGAAGAGCTCGCCGTAGTCGTCGTCGTCCAACCCGGGCTTCGCACCGCGCGCCTTGGCGCCATCACTCCTCGGCGCGGTCTTGGACAGCGATTTGGCGCTCGAACGCACCGTGCCCCGGTCGCTGCCGGACCGGACGGACCCGCCCTTGACGGAGCCTTCCTTCTTCTTCTTCGAGAAGCCGAACATCGCGCCCGCGCTGACGGACGCGCTCGCCCGCCCTGCGCCCCGCGCGCCGCCGAGTGCGAGGGCGAGATTTTCTCGGAACGCAACGTTCGAAAACGGACGCCTTTCTTTCGCGACGGTGCCGACTGTCGAAGGGACGTTTACGCGCGAACGGTGCGGCGAAACGCGCGAGAGCGCTTTTCGAAGAAACGCCGATCCGCGCCTCTTCTGATGAAAGCGATAGGAGTATTAATATCTATATTACGTATGTGTTACAACACGGACTACCGCGGTAGTCAAACGCACGCGCGCGCGTGTCAACGACATGCCTCGACAAACTGTTCGTCGCCTGCGCGAGGAGAAGGAAGTAAAGGCGGGCGTTTGGGACGGCGGTGAGTTTTTGTCCGTCTCGCGCGCGGAGACAAGATACGCAAAAAGACCAACGCCGTGATAAAATATGCCGACCGTCGTAGACCCCCGTTTCATTTTTGTCGCGGGGGGGGATTTGTTGGTCAACCCCTCGATGTCGCCACCCTTTCATACCCCCGTCCCCGACGAAGACGAGAAGGGGGTTCAGAGGTAATGGCGCATCTTTCGTCGACGGGGCGAAGCGCCGCCGCAGCCGAAAAAAAACCAAAAAACCGAAAAAAGCTCCGACGGCTCCGCCGCGAACGCGCGCGCCGACGACCGACTCTCAGTGGGAAAGCGTCTAATCAAAGAGCCGGGTTCGAATCCGGATCATACGGCTCTTCCTAATCCACTGGTCTCATCACCGAGCGGTCGTCGTGTCGCGCGGGCGAATAGTCAGGAGAAAACGCGAAAACCAAACGCGGCGGCGCCTGAAAGCGCTAGAAAGACGCGCTCCGAAAGACGAAGCGTTCTCATTATGACGAGCGTCATAATGGGAACGGTAATAAAAACCGAAATACATGTAAAAGCACCCTCGGCGCCTCCCCGTCATCGCGACGCGCTGGGATCGGCTTCGATGAGCGCGACAAAGGCTCGTTCTGAGCGCAACACTTGGACAGAGCGGGTCACTGCCGATCGCTCGGCGACCCAACACCGTGGCAGGCAGGCTCGTGGAATAAAAGCGCGTAAAAAGACACAGCGCACGGACACGGAGAGTCTCGGTCTGCAACACGAATCGCGCCGTGGTTCATCTGGCGCACGACTTGGGACGCGCGGGACGTGGGTATCGTCTTTGCCGTCCGGGGTAGGGTCGTACGCGAACGAAGGAAAAAAGCCGACGCCGACGTTAAAAAAACAAAAAAACAAAAACAAACGCTCGCGAACTGTGCCAACGAGACAGGTCAACTGAATCCACGAACGAGGACATCGTTGGTTTATGTTTGGCGCGTGAATCTTTGCGGCGCAGAGACGAGCGCGGGCATCAAAGGTCCGCCCGCGCGTTCGAGGTCGTCTGGGCATCGTCGTCTTCGCGTTTAGGTTTACGGGCGAAAAAAGAAACGCGTGCTGTATGGGGAAGAAGACTCACCTTGTCTCGCGCGTGGCGCGCGCGCGGCCGCGCCGACTACGTACCCATTCGTTCGGCGCGCCCGGCGACGCGCGGTGCCTCGTCGTCCACGCGACGCGAGACGACGTGGCCGTATCGGCGCCTCACGCGGACTTGAAGAAGCTCGCGCTGAGCCAGTTCAGGTACACGAACGCGATGGTCGCGGGTAACGTCACCGGCACCAGCAACGCGTAGTACGTGCTTTTGCTCATCTCTTCCTCCGCGTCGCGCGCGCTCTCGAAGAACCGCACGGCCGCCATCGTGGCGTGGTACAGGATCGCGCTGCTGGCGAGGACCATGGAAACGCCGGTCACTTTCCTCCCCACCCACGACCCGCGGTCCTCCAGGTTCCACGCCGCGTCATCGATCCAGACCTGCTTCTGGCCTCGGCCCGGGGTGGGCGTCGTCGAAGGTTTTTCGGGCGAGGCGCGTCGCGCGGCCGCAGCCATGCGCGTCGAGCCGACGCGTCGAGCCGACGCGCGCCCGGGTCGACACCCCCTCGACCGGTACCCCGAACCCCCCGCGGATCACCGCATCCGCGCGAGGCCGACCCCGCGCGCCTGGGACTGTTCGGGAGAGCCCCGATTGCGTCGATTGTTTGTCGGCGGCGCGAGGGAAGAAAACAACCGCGGGGGCTCCGCCCGACGAAACGCGCATCGAGTGTTCGCGGATTTGCACTCTTTCTCTTCGGTACAATGTGTCGCGTGACGAGGCGCGCCGGCGAGACGGCGTGCACCCGCGCGTACGCCCTCCGTTTACTACTACAAAACGACACGCGCGTGACGTTCGACGTCGCTCCTCTCATCAGTCGCTCAGCACGAACTGGATGAACTCGTCGTAGTCCACCTCGCCGTCTCCGGATTTATCGGCGAGCTTGATGGCGTCTTCGATCTCGTCGTCGGTGAGCTTCTCGCCGATGACGCGCATCGCCGATCGCAGTTCGTCGGGGGATATCGTTCCGGAGCCGTCCTTGTCGAACACCATGAACACGTCCATCAGCTCTTTTTCGGGGTTACCCTCGTTCATCTTCCGCAGCATCATCGTTAAAAACTCGGGGAAATCGATCTCGCCGTTGCCGTCGGCGTCGATCTCGCGCACCATCGTCTCCAGCTCCGCGGTGGTGGGCTTCTGCCCGAGCGAGCGCATGACGTCCCCGAGCTCCTGCGTCGTGATCGACCCGCCGCCGTCCTTGTCGAAGATGGCGAACGCATCCTTGAACTCCTTCACCTGGCGCCGCGTCAGGTAAGGCCACTCCGCGCTCAGCTCCTCGTCCGTCAGGTGCTTCTTGCTCATCGCGACGAGAGGCTCCCCTACGGTCGTCTACGCCGAACAATGCGCGCCTCTGCGGGCGAAATTCGCGTCGCGCCAACGGGGCGACGAGTGCGCTTCCGCGAGCCTCCGGGTCGCGCTCGAGGCGGCCGGACGCGCGTCGCGCGTCACTGCGACGAGGGTGGCGGCGGGCGCGGCGGGCGACGGGTCGCGCGCGTGCGAGTGTGGGCTGAATGAGGCAACGACTGGGGTGTTCGTTCCGTTGCTAGTCTATGCATTAAATCAGACTAAATACTCACTGCGTCATTGGGAGAACGATGACGAAAACATACGGCACGAAGTGCCTTCGAACTTCGGCGCCGTGCATTTCGCAGCCCTTTCGCTGGGTGTGCGAATACGTCACGGTTCCGCGCGTTCATCATCGCCGCTTGTCGTAATACGACCGCGCGGACTCGACGTAGTCGCTGTATTGCTTCGGAGCGATGATGAGGAACACGTACCACCACGCGAATATCGGGAGCGCCACCAGAGCGGAGAGCCACTTCAGGTGGAGCACCGCCGTCGGCGCGGCGACGATGGATGCGCCCGTCAACACGATGGTCCACGGTTGACACCAAGGGGGCTTGCTGCTCCACATGGACACCTCCCCGGAGCCGGCTTCGCGGAGCAACTGTGTGATTTCGGGTGGGACGTTGGGGTCATCCGGGTATGCGCTCCACGCGTCGTAGTACTCGCGATCGGGGTCCTCACCGCTCGACGCGCGGGTCGTCACGCGGGAGCGCCCGTCCTTGAGCGTTCGGGGGAGAGCCGCGCTTTTCCTCGAAAAGGTGGCGGGGCGCTCGCGAGCCCACGCGAGACGCTTCGACGCGCACCTCCGCGCGCGCGTCTCCGGGCGAACCGCGACCGCGCCGCATCGCGCGACGCGCGTCGTCGACCGCATCGCTTCCGGCGACGCGCGGACGCGCGAAGGAGAGTGCGTCGGGACGTCGTCGGGATGTCGTCTTTTTGATGAGCAGGTTTTCGGTAGAGCTGTTTCGCTGTTTCGGAAGAAGGAAAAAATAGGAAACGTCTGCTGGCCAAACGTCGTCTACCGAAAAGAGCACAACCTACGTACCGGTGGTACCTTCGATACCTTTACAGATAAAACCAGAAGCCCTACCTCTTCCTCTTGTTCCTCCTGTCCTCGACGTACGCGCGCCCGTCCTTGCCCGCCTGCGCGGCCTCGTCCAAAAGACGCAGCACGTACTCCTCGACGTACGGGTCCTCCAGTCTCGAAGTTTCGATAGCCGCGGCGCACACGCCGCTCACCACATCCGCGGCGTGTCCCGCGTCCAGCTCCTCGCCAATCTTCTCCACCCACTTCTGCACTAAAGGCGGCACAGAAGCTTTGTGCTCGATCAAAGCTTTAACTTTGCTCATCGGAAGCGTTTGGTTCGTTCGCGGAAGAGGTTCTTTGTCTTTCGCGGCGTCATTTCCCGCCACCGCCGCGTAACTCGCCGGCGCCGCGCCGCTCGCGGTCGCCGCGGAGCCTCCGTCGCCGCCGCTCACTTCCCAGTCCAGCGGTCGGTCATCCAGGCTTTGCAGAATCGAGCGCAGACGATCGTAGTCGGGTTCGTCGTGCGCGTTGGCGACGCGTTCGAGGCGTTTCGAGAAACGCACCAGCGCATCGGGCGTGCCCCGCGTCGGACACAGCGTCTCCGGTTCGGCGAGCGCTTTCTTTTTCAAGTCGTGCGTTCCGCGCTTCACGGATTCGTCATCCGCCGCGCCTTTGTCCTTGAGTCCACGCCAGGGCAAAGTGCCCTCGTGCATCTCCGCGAGCGCGTATAACAAACTCCACAGGTCATCTCTCGGGCCTTGTTCGATGCCGGCGTGCGCGTTAACAGACGCGTACGTCGTGGACCCGCGAAACGCGACGCGCTCATCCGCCGCTTCGCCCTCCTCGCGGTCTCGCGCTGACGCCTCCCTCGCTTCTTTGGTTTCAAACTTTTTCGCGAGGCCGAGGTCGATGAGCAGGAGCTCGCGGCTTTCGGACCCAGCGCCCGACCCGCGCGGCGCGACGGTGATGTTGCTGGGCTTCACGTCGCGGTGCACGTACCCGCGCGCGTGGATGGCGCGCAGCGTGTCCAGGACGCGGACGCCGATCCAGGCGATGGTGCTCTTGCTGTGCCGCCGCTCGGCGACGCGCGTGTGCCGAATGTCCGCCAGGTTTTCCCCGCCCAGCTGCATCACGATGAACGGGTGCTGGTTCCTGTGCGAGCCCTGACCGAGCAGGCGGCACACCCCGGGGCATCCCTGCAGGTCTTGCAGCGCCCGAACCTCGCGCGAGGTGGTCTTCTCCTCGCGCTCGATCTTGATCGCGACGAACGTCGGCGATCGCTGGTCGCTCGTCTGATCCAGCGCCCGGAACACCTCCGCGAACTGCCCGGCGCCGATCGGCTTGTTCCCCGCGACCCGGTACCGCGAGGAAACCACTTCGCCGTCCTTCAGGACCGGCGGAGGCATCGCGCGACCCACGTGAAGGTCTCGTTTCGAGACCAAGCGCGCCCGAAGAGTGGTGGCCGAATTTGGCTCTCTCTGAATTTTCGTTGAGTGAAGGAGTGAAGCCGAGCGCCGCGGTCCTCGCGTCGGCACAAAGTAACATTCTCTTCAATCCTTCGAGCGCGCCTCGTGCGTTCCGCTCGCCATGGCCGACTCGGAGTCGAACCCCGCGTACCTGATCATCGGCATCATCTCGACGCTGGTGCTCGTCTTCTTCGTCGGCAACATCTGGGCGTACGTGCTTCCCGCGCCTCGATCCGCGGCTTCGTCCGCGCGCGGAACGCGACCGGCGGTTTCCCACGCGTCGCGACCGTCGAATCCTGCCGCGCGATCGTTCGGGCTGACCCTCTCCACTCCCCGTTTCCGCGAATCAGGTACAACGAGGCCCAGAAGCTCTACCCCAAGAAGCCGGCGAAGAAGATGGGCGCCAAGAAACGCGCGCGCGAGATGCTCAAGAAGGGCGTGCAGCAGGCGGGAGAGTAGATTCGGCGGGACAGACGCGTGAAGAGTCCAGAAAACGTCGCCGCGACTCGGAGGGCGAATCGCCGACGCCATTCGCCGACACCGCGCGCGACGCGAAAGCGAACGCGACGAAGAAGATCGACGATTAGACGAGCCGACAGTATCCGTTCGCGGAGCGGCTTGACGGCGAAGAGCTTTTACTTTTGTACACGTACCTAAGGTATCTGTCGTCGTCGTCGTCATTCGTCAGCCGACGTGCGAGACGCGCCACGGCGTTTCCAGCGCTTCGTCGCTCGGCCAGTACCGAGGCAAGTCTCGCGCGAACGACCACTCCTGGACTCGTAAGTCCTCCGTGATACCGACCGTGCCGTTCACCGTGTCTTCGATGGACCACCGCGATCCCGCCTTGTCCATCACGAAAACCGTCGCGACGAGCCGCAGCGGTTTCGCGTCGCCGCTCTCTCCGAGAGACGAATCGAACTTGTCCGCGCCGCCGAGCGCCTCGCCGAGCTTGCCGGACCCGACGTCGTTCACGAACGCGCGGCACCGGTCGCGGCGCGCGATCCACACCGGGTCATCCTCGGGATCGACCGGCGACCCGGAGGGTTCCTCCTGCCGCGCCAAGCGCAGGTCGATCAGACGAGCCACGCACATGGCGGAGCCGTCGACGTCGGCGTCGGCGTCGTCGTCGGCGGCGGTCTCCGCCTCTCGGTCGTACCGCAGGTTCAGGTTGTTCCGCTCGTACTCGATCCTGCTCTGCTGGAACGCGTCGAACACCTCGGGCGTACACATCGCGCGCACGCGGCGCATGTCGTTCGCGGCGTACGCGCGGAGCACTTCGTCGCGGCCCTGGGCGGCCAGTCTGGAAAACGCGTCGGCGTCGAAGCCGGGGTCGATCGCCGCCTTCACCGCCGGCGCAGACGCCCACTTAGCGCGCGTCGCTCTGAAGGCGTAGACGGGCGTCATGGTGAGCGCCTCCCACCACGTGTTCTGCACGACTTTTTTCGCGTGCACGCCGTCCGTCTCGGTGGACGAAGTGCCGTCCAAGGGGACGCGAGGCGCGGTCGACTCGCTCAAAGCCGCGTCGTCGGCGGCTTTTATATTTTTTGCCGCGGCGGGCGTCGAGGGGTCCGTCTTTTCGGGCGCCGAGTTCGCGTCGACCGCGTTCGTCGCGTCCACGTCGCTTTTCGTCGCGCCCGTCTCCGCCTCGGCGATCGCGTCCCGGTCGTCGCGCGGCGCGCCGGCGGAGGCGAAACCGCGCGCGCGGGGCGCGCCGCGCGCGGCGGGTCCCGCGAAGTCACGCGACGTGGTCCGCGAAACGGCGCCTGCCGAAAACCTCTCGCCGTCCCCGACGAGGATGCCGACGCTCACGACTCGAGCGTCGCCCCCGAACGCACATCCCCCGCCGCGAGCGCTGGCCGACGCCACCCGCGCCGCGTACCAACCCCGCGCGCCCGCGCGCCCGAACATCTTCCCGAACGCCCGCACCGCGCGACCGCTGTGGGAACCTCGCGACGCGCGGGATCGGCGTCGGATGGTGGAAGTTTCGGAACGCACAAGAAGAGCCCAATGTGTTTTTTTTATTGCAATCGATTGCGACTCTCAGAGACGAGGGAAGAAGATCATCCATCCATCCATCGCGCGCGGCTCTCGTCGCTAGACTAACGATTCGTAAGGTCACCGTTCCTTCCTCCCCTCAAAGTCGTCCATGTCCGTCGAGCGCACGAGCCGCTTCATCCCACTCGAGTGCGCGTGCGCCACCTGCGCTAAGAACACGCCGCCCACCAACAAACACAGCGCGCCGGCGAGCACGGAAAAGGGTTTCGCGCCGACGCGTGACTTTTGCGTCCACGCGAAGACCCCGCGTTCGGTTCTGAGCACGACGTCGTTCAAGCCGTCCCCGTTCACGTCCTCGATCAACACCGGCGCGATCGGGCGCGCGGGCAGTTTCAGCGTCGCCAAAACGTACCCGCTCGGGGTCACGAACGTCGCGCGCGTCGCGCCCACCGCCAGAGCAACCTCCGTCTCGGAGTCGCGCGACCCGACGCGCCGCCGCAGCGGGAAGGAGAAAAAACTGGGCGTCTCGCCCGAACCCCTCGCCCACCCGGAGTCCGTGCGTTGCTGCCACCGCCGAACGCCCTCGTGCGTGTACGAGGTCATCTCGCCCCGCGAGTTGAGGAACACCAAGTCGAAAACCGCGTTTTTTGGGGAAAAGCGTACTCTTTGACGCTTCGTCTCTTTGTCGCGTCGCGATCGATCGCCGGCGGAGCCGTCGCGGAGCGTCTCGGAGCGTCTCGCGTTTCTTTTCTCGGGAAAAGCCTTTTCGGCGCGGCGCGACGAGTCTTGCGGTCGGCGCAACGCGACGGGAGACGCGACCTCAACGGTGTTTCCCGAGATGAACCCCCCGGCGTTCGCGTCGTCGGCGCCGCCGCCGTCGCGGCGCTTGTGACGCGTGACGCCCATGCTGCCCCGGCAGATGGAGCCCTCGAAGACGACGCCGCGGGGAGGCGTTCCGGCGGAGACGCGAGCCCAGCAATTTCGATCGTGGTGCTTCGTTTTTTGTCCGCCTTTCTGTTCGTCCAGGAACATCTCGCCCGCCGCGTCGAGGCCTCCCCCCGCGCCGGCGCCGCCCCCGCCGCGCGCGGAGACGTGCTCCAGCACGCCGTCGCCGTTCACGTCCGCGTGCGCGTCGAGGGGCGTCAGGAGCATCTTGCACACAGTCCGGCCCCCGAAGAGGTGCACCACCTCGATGCCCTCCTCCTGGTGCGCGACGAAGACGTTCGGCGACAAAGGCGCTTCGTCCAACTCCGCTTCGAAGTCGCGATCGTGCCTAAAAAAAGGCGAACCCCCTTCGCGGATTGGCGCCATCCGCGCCTTCGACACGCTCGCTTCTTTGTGATGCGTAAACCTCGCCAAAACGAACAAAGTGTCCTCGCGCCCCGTCCACCGGTGCGGCGTCGCGAACCGCGCGACGCTTTCGCGGAACTCGCGGCAGTTGACTTCGCCGAAGTGCCTCCCCTCGTTCGCTTTAAACGCGGCGGCGTCGAGCTTGTGGTCGTGCTGCGGGACGAGCGCGTCCGCGAGACCGCGCACGTCCCGGTGGAAATCGTCGCTCTCGTGCGTCCACCGAATCTCCCCGGTGCCCGTCTCGAACGCGTAGTAGTTGAAGTGCCGAGCGGATTTCCGCGATTTCGCGTTGGACGCCTCCGCCGCCTCCGCCGAACGTCTACTCGCGTCGCCACCCGCGTTTGACCGCACGGCGCGTTCGCGTTCGAGCTCGGCGTTCAGCGGGTCGAACGACCCGAACACGTCGGATTCCTCGTCGATCACGCCCGAATCGACCCTGCCGCCGACGATCACCGTCCCGCGGTCGCCCTCGAACACGGCGGCGGCGGTTACTAAAACCGCCGCCTCGCGCGGCTTTGCGTGCCGCGGGAAATCGGACCAAAGCGCGCGTTCCCACATCAATTTAAGATTGTGGTCGAAACACACGACGTGCCATCCTTCGGTGACCACGACGACGACTCCTTTTCGAGACCCTTTTATTTGCGCATTCGACAGCGAAGTGCGACGGGTGTTTGTTTTACTCGCGACGGACGACGTGGCGTTTTTGAACGACGCGGGTCTCACGGCGCCGACGCCGAGCGCGATGGGCGCGCGACTTCCGAACGGCACTCCAAAACGTTCCCGTTCGTCGGTTTCCTCGCGCTCCTCGTCAGTGTCGGAATCTCCGGCACCTCCACGCGGTGTCGGAAGGAGGCTCGCCCTCGCCAGTACGCGCGCGCGCTCGAACGCGTCCGCGGACCCGAAGAACGCGGCGCCGCCGCGGACCCCGCGCTCGCCCGCGAGGACATCCTGCGTGGCGCGCGAATACGAATTAGAATTAGCATTTGCGCGCCGGCGTTGTCGATCACGTCCCTTGTTCCCTCCGATATCCTCCCTGGACATCTCCACCATCCGCAGCTGCGGCTCGTCGCCACTGCCGCCGCCCCCCGTCGCGACCAGCATCTCGCGCACGCCGTCGCCGTTCAGGTCGAAGAACTTTGGCGGCGGCGGGTGGTCGTCGCGTTTGTTCGCGTTTCGAGCGTCGGTCGGATCGTCGACGTCGGATCTTCCATCGAAGCGCCCGGAAAGGAACCCCGGGGCGTCCCACGCGGTTTCGCCAGGGCCTACGTCGCGCGCCACCACGAACGCGGGGTGGAAGCTCACGACACCCTCGCTCAAAGTGCTGTAGTACACCGCGAAGCACGACAGGAGCAACGCGAAGACGTCGCGCTTGGCGAACATCGCGGCGACGCTTTTTCGTCTCGCGCCGTAGTTCGTCGGCGTCGTCCCTCTCGGCGGCCGGACGACACGACCGGACGGGCCGCCTGACGGGGTCGCGCTCGACCGCTGCGCGCCTCGCTCCGCGGACCGCTTCGCGCCTACCCGGCCGGGGCGCCCGCGCGCCTCACGACTGGCGGGTCCGAGATTCGGGCGTGGCGCCGCGTCGTTTTTCGAGCGCGAACCGAAGGAGGAAGGACCGGCGGTTCAAAGTCGTCGAGACCGAAACATGCGAAAGTCGTGAAATCGACAAAAGCTGCAAACTTCACTGCCAGCTATCGATAGCTGTGCCTGAATCTGATAGCTGTGCCAGCTGGCAGGAATTGTTATCTGGGCAAAACTCCACTGGTTGCAGTCTGGAAAAAAGTTCGGATCGCCCGAAGTTTTCGCTTCGGTGGCGAGAAGTGACAAACTGCCAGCGCGGCTCGCGCGGAGCGCGACGCTCGGCTGCCACTGCGCGACGCGCGGCCCGCCCGGAACGTGAAGCACATCAAGGTACGTCGATGCCGATTCAGGTCACCTGTTTCGCGTCTCTCCTCCCCCCCGCGATGACCTCGAAAACCCAGTCGCGCCCGATATCCATGTGCGATCGTTCGAGATGCAGCATCGCTGTTCATCGCTGTTATTTTATTCTTCGGGCCCAACCGCGCACCCACCGGCGCGAGCGTGTCGCGCGGCGCCGGTTCGACTCGCGCGCGCCGTGCCCCTGTTTGGCTCGCCGATGAATCCGCCGGGCTCGCGCGATCGCACGCCGCCGGTCGTCCGCGGTCCGCCGATACGCCGCGCGAGGGGTGGAGACACATGCCACGATTATTATCCAACGCACCCGGGACGCTCGTTTTCTCGTTTTCTACCCATCGCCGCGGGGCGCGCGAGACGGCGCGACGCGCCTTGGACCGCCGAAGCGCGGCTCGCGCGTCGCCGACGGGTCCCGCGCGCCAGCCGCGCGCTCCCGCGCGCGCTCCCCTCATCGACACCCCGTCGCTGACCGAGCCCACCCCCGCCGCGCCTCCCCCACGACGCGCTGCCAACTCAGACCGTGCAGTCGTTCAGGGCGCTCCCGTCGAATCGCGATCCGAAACGCGTGGCGCGTGACTGCGTGACTGTCCCGAGAGAGTCTCCGAAAAAAAAACCGCGAAGAGAAAAGGGCGCCGAACATGGCGGCGCCCGCCGAGCCCGCCGCGACGAACGAGCGCGAGCGCGAGAGCGACGACGCGAAGGCGATCGATTCGCCGTCTCCGAGCGACACGCCTTCGCCGATCGATTCGCCGAAAGACAAAGACAGCTCGCCGAAAGAAGACAGCGAAGAGATGGTCGGGAAAGAAAAGAGCGTTTCCGATGGCGCTGAATCGGACGCGGCGGACGAAAAGCGTCGCGCGCGGAGCGAAGACGAAAACGTCGTCGCGGATCTGAGTGATCCGGCGTCGGCGACGACGGCGACGGTGGATTGCCCGCCGAGTTTCGTCGGCCGCGTGATCGGCAAGGGCGGCGAGACCATCAAGGGTCTTCAGGCTCAGTCCGGCGCGCACATCACCATCGACCAGAACTTTCCCGAGGGCGTTCCGAGGAAAATCTCCATCTCCGGCCCGAGCGGGTGCGTGACGATCGCGGTGCGGCTGATCGAGGAGTTATTAACCGGTAACGGCGGCCGCGCTTTCGGGGGGGGGGGCGTCGGTCCGAGATCGGAAG
>ENA-OUOG01000598-OUOG01000598.1-marine-metagenome-genome-assembly--contig:-NODE-598-length-46615-cov-5.088530_pt1 | contig 46615 bp, 41 predicted proteins | sample MGYA00248635_ERZ508505 | MGnify/ENA primary metagenome ERZ508505 (study PRJEB26176, sample SAMN06267871) | marine metagenome | isolation source: Saanich Inlet, British Columbia, Canada | place: Pacific...
CAAGCGATATTCGTAAGGGCCGTTAGTTTTGGTGTCCCGAATTCCAAGTAGCGAGTTTTCCATTTCGGCAAAAAAAGCTGCCAAAGAATTCATTGAAAAAAGACCCAACGACAGAATAGGACTTGTGGTGTACGAAGGTGAAAGCTACACCGCTTGTGCTTTGACAACCGACCATGATAATTTACTTAAAAGATTGGAGAATTTGGAAAGTGGAAAACTCGAAGGTGGAACGGCAATTGGAATGGGAATTGCCACTGGAATCAATAGGTTGAGAGATAGCGAGGCTAAAAGCAAAGTAATTATTTTGTTGACGGATGGAGAAAATAACACGGGAAAAATTCATCCTATTACTGCCTCTGGATATGCCAAAGAGCTTGGAATGAGAGTTTACACAGTGGGAATTGGAACCACAGGAAAAGTGAGAATGCCCGGTGGATTTCCATTTGGTAATAGTTTTATTGATAGTAAACTGGATGAAAAAATGTTGACAGAAATTGCCGAAATTACTGGAGGAAATTACTACCGAGCAAAGAATATCAGACAGCTTCAGTCTATTTATGAAGAAATTGACAAACTAGAAAAATCGAAAATCAATACGATACAGTATAAACGTGATTTACCCGAAGCATTTCACTGGTTTGTAATTGTTGCGCTGATTTTATTGGGATTAGAATTTATAATCAAAAACTTTGTTTTAAGATTTACACAGTAATGAAAGGAAACTGGAAACATATTGTCCTTATTTTGATGCTATCAGAAGTTTTATTCTGGGTAATAGGAGGAATGTCGTATTCTTATTTTGTTCAAAATGTTCCAGAATTTCGAATGGAAAATAAAGAGTTTTTGTGGGTATTGATTGGAGTTCGACTATTACTCATTGCATTTTTGATTTCTGTAGTTGGAACCAATTTGAGATTGAGAAAGTATGCCAATGTTGAGTCTTTAGGTAAAATTAGTCGGTATTTTTCATCAACAAAAAGAACTGTAAAATTCACAGCTTTGCTTTATGGTATTTCATTTTTGGTAATTTCATGGGCAAACCCACAGTTTGGAAAAGAGGAAAAGAAAATGAATACTTCTGGTATTGATATAATGGTGTGCTTGGATGTTTCTAACAGTATGTTGGCTAAGGATTTGGCGGCAAACATGAATAGATTGGAGGTGGCCAAGGTTTCAATCAGAAACCTATTGAGACAATTAAAAGGCGACAGAGTAGGAGTTGTAGTTTTTGCCGGTTCGGCCTATGATTATATTCCTATTACCAATGATTACGAATACATTAAACTGGAGATGCTTTCTATCAATCCTGGAATGATGTCAACTCAAGGAACGGCAATTGGTGCTGCAATAGAAACGGCTATGAGTTCATTTGAAGAAAACAAAACCAACAAAGCTATTTTGGTATTCACGGATGGAGAAAATCATGAAGATAATGCTTTGAAAGCTGCACAATCTGCCAAAAGTAAAGGTGTGAAAGTGTATACTATTGGGATGGGAACTAATAGGGCTGTTCCAATTCCTAAAAGCGAAAATAGAAATGATTTTCATAAAGATAGAAATGGCAATACTGTGCTTACCAAGCTGAATGAAAATATGCTAGAGGAGATTGCCAGAAAAGGAAATGGAACATACGTCAGAGCCAATAAAACGAAAGTGGACACAGAAACCATTCTTACTAATATTGATAAAATTGAAAAGTCAAAATTCAAACAAAAAACATTTTTAGAGTACGAAGACCGATTTCAATGGTTTTTGGGAATTGGATTGTTGTTGCTGGTATTGAATGGGTTGATAGGTAAGGTTTTTTAAATAAGATATGTTGGAGAAAATATAACTTAATAAGATAAAAGAAATTAACTATTCATTCTGGATTTGATTCGGAACCTGAAAATTGACAGTGAATGAAGTTAAGGTGACAGCAACATTTTTTGTTCTTTAGTAATTTAAAAAATAAATGAAAATAGAAATTAAACATATACAATTTAAACTTTCAAGAATACTTGGAATAAATTTTCTGTGTCTTTTTGTGAGTAGTTTTTCATTTTCACAACAACACAAGATAGACTTACAAAAAGGCAACAAAGCATACAATCAAGGGCAATTTAATAATGCAATTTCTTTCTATGACTCGGCTTTAAAAATAGAGAGTAATTACTTACCGGCAGAGTTTAATAAAGGAAATTCGTATTATCGAATTGCAGAAAAAACAAAGGATTCTGTTCAGATTTTATTTTTTAAAAAAGCGATTTCATCTTTTGAAGACGCCCGAATGTCAGCATCAACAAAACTAAATAGAGCAAATGCAAATTACAACATGGGCAATGCTTATCTCAGTCAAGGGAACTTGAAAGGGGCAATAAAATCGTATAAAAATGCGCTGAGAAATAACCCGAAAGATGATCAAGCACGCTACAATTTGTCGGTTGCTATGATTAAATTGAAAGCGAAAGAGGAGAGCCTTGATGATTTGCAAAAGAAAATTGATGAACTAGACAAAAAAATAGATGAGCTAGATAAGCAGAACAAGAAAGAAGAAAAGAAACAGGCTAAAAAAGAGAAAGAAAATATCCAGAAACAAAAAGAAGAAAAGCAAAAAGAAGAGCTGGATAAGAAAGCAAAAGAGGCTGAGAAAAAGAAATCGGACTTAGAAAAAAAGCAAGAAGATTTAAAGAAGAAACAAGAGGAGATGAAGAAAAAGCAAGAGGAATTGGAGAAAGAAAAAAAGCAAAATGAGGATTCTCAAAAACCAAAATCCGAAAAACAAAAAAAGCAGGAAGAGCTTAAAAAGAAAGAAGAGGAGCTAAAGCAAAAACAAGAACAAAACAAGCGGCAGCAGGAACAAAATAAAGAGGAACAGAGAAATGCTGAACAGCAAAAGAAAGAATTGAAAGAGCAAAAGAAAGACATTGATAAACAACAACTTGATAGGCAAAAACAACAATTAGAGAAGCAAAAACAAGAGATAGAAAAAGAAAAGCAACAACTTGAAAAAGAAAAAAAAGAGGGCGAAAAAGGAGAAGAGCAATCTCAAAAAGAGGAAATAAATAAACAAAGAGAAAGAATACAAGAAGAACAAGAGAAAGTTCAAGAAAAGCAAGAAAAAGCTTTGGAAAAAGGAGATAAAAAAGAACAGCAATCGGCAGGTGATGAGCAAGAAAAACTTAAACAAAAGCAAGAGGAATTGGAGCAGATGATGCAGGAGTTATCCAAATCTAAAGATGAGAAGGAAGAAGAAGAGAAAAAGAGTAAAGAAAATAGAGAAAAGAATAAAGAGGAAGATGGGAAAGAGAATAAAGACAATAGAGAAAAGAACAAAGAAGAAGATGGAAGTAAGAAGAACAGCCCTCAAAAAAAGGAAAATGTAAGTCTAAAAAATGCGAAGCAAAATTTGGATGCACTACAGGCAGATGAAAGACAAGTATTGATAAAAGTGAATAAATCCAAAGACAAGAACGGAAAATTGGGAGGGAAAGGCAATGGCGATTACACAGAAAAAGATAAGGATTGGTAACAGATAGAAAAATGATGAAAATGAAACATATATTTTTATTAATGGGTGTATTTCTCCTTTTTTCAATAATGGGAATGAGCCAAGAAGTGAACTTTACAACTTCGGTTGCTGCTAAAAAAGTTGGGGTTACAGACAGGTTTCAGGTAACATATTCGTCTTCAAAACAAGGACAATTCATTGCCCCGAAATACAAAAATTTCAAGCAAGTTGGAGGTGTGTCAAGAGGTTCAAATTCAAGTGTGAATATTGTGAATGGTCAAATGACACAGACTCAAACATTTCAGTATACACTGGTACTTCAGCCAATAAAAACTGGTGTTTTTGAAGTGGAAGGAGCTAAAATAAAAGTTGAAAAAGCTACTTATGAATCCAAATCAGTTGAAGTGGAAGTAGTGGAAGAAAGTCAGGCAAGACAAAGGAGAAGAAGTAGTTTTGATCCCTTTGGTATGATGGACGAAATGATGAGAGGAATGCCCCAATCTCGTCCGAGACAAATAGAAATTACAGACAAAGATTTATTTGCTAAAATCTCGGTATCGAAAGGAAATGTGATGAAAGGAGAAGGTTTTTTGGTGACTTACAAAGTGTATGCAAGAGATTTCAATTTTGGAATAGAAAATTATGATTTCCCAACGCAGGAGGATTTCTGGACAGAAAACATTAAAACTCCAGAGCAAATTAAACCGACAAATGAAATCCTTGATGGTGTTCGATATCAAGTATACACTTTAAAAAAGGAACTGTTGTTTCCTCAAAAATCGGGTGAATTGAAACTCAATTCTTTTGGAATAAAGGCTCGAATTCAAACTTCTCCTTTTAGCTCACCATTGACCAAGGAAGTGAAAAGCAATGCGCCAGTAATTAAGGTGAATCCCTTACCAAAAAATGCCCCATCTAGTTTTGTGAATCAAGTTGGAAGCTATTCCATGGATGTAAAAATGGCCTCAGATTCATTTGTTGTGAATGAACCAATTGATTATACAATTCATATTTCGGGCAAAGGAAATTTGAAACAATTAAGCCAGCTCGAGATAGATTTTCCCAAAGAATTGGAAGTTTATGACCCAGAAATAGACAACAAATTATCTGTGAGTGAAAGCGGTGTAAAAGGAAGTAAATCATTCAATTATTTACTTATTCCTCGTAAATCGGGAAAGTTTTCGCTACCCGAAGTATCATTCACCTATTTTGATTTAGAATCTAAAAGTTACAAAACCATTCTTCATCCTGCTCAGGGAATTGTGGTGACTAATCCTGATGGAAGTGCAGAAATGGTTGACGATTCGAGTGAAACAGAGGAAGAGAAACAATCTGATACTAACACTATCTCTTTGGATTTAAACTCATTGTGGATTGGATTGGCAACGCTGGGAGTATTGGGACTTGGTATCGTGTTGTTTTTGTTTATTTCCAAACGAAAGGGAAAAGAAGAAACGGAAGAAGAACGCAGGAAAAATGCAAGGAAAAAACTTTCAGAAAAATTATCCATTGCAAAATCACATTTGGAAAAGAATGAAGTATCTCAATTTTACAATGAAATTTTGGTAGGGCTCAACAAATATGTGAATGAAAAACTAGGAATTGAAACTTCCAAAATGACAAAACAAACTATCCGCGAAACTTTGGGTATCAAAGGAGTAGGAAAGGAAACAACCGATTTGTTTGTAGAAGTATTGGAACAATGCGAAATGGCAAAATATGCTCCACTATCCAACCAAAACAATGAAGAGATTTACGAAAAAAGTCTTGATGTGATAGAGGAAATTGAAAGTCAGATTTAAACTATTTATAATATTTTTTTCTCAACCAAAATGAAACTCTTACGAGTAAAATTAAAGCTGGTACTTCTACCAATGGACCTATAACTCCAGCAAAAGCTTGCCCTGAATTGATACCAAAAACTGCAATAGCAACTGCAATGGCCAATTCAAAATTATTTCCAGCTGCAGTAAATGCAACCGAGGTAGTTTTGTCATATTCGGCTCCAGTAGCTCTGGTTACAAAAAATCCTATGACAAACATAATGGCGAAATACAGAAGAAGAGGAACGGCAATAATCAAAACGTCTTGCGGAATTTCTACAATCAATTCACCTTTCAAAGAAAACATAACTATAATAGTAAAAAGCAAAGCTATAAGGGTAAGAGGCGAAATTGTAGGAATAAATTGATTGGTATACCAGTCTTCCCCTTTGCGTTTTACCAAAATCTGTCTACTCAAAATCCCAAGTAAAAAAGGAAGTCCTAAATAAATTGCAACACTTTCGGCAATGTTATAAATGGAAATATCAATGATAGCTCCTTCAAATCCAAAATAGGGAGGAAGTACTGTAATAAAAAGCCAAGTGTAGAAACTGTATGCAAAAACTTGAAAAACACTATTCAAAGCAACCAATCCGGCTCCATACTCGCTGCTTCCCTCAGCCAAGTCATTCCAAACCAAAACCATAGCAATACAACGCGCTAACCCTATTAAAATAAGCCCAACCATATATTCTGGGTAATCTTGCAGAAACGTGATAGCCAAAATAAACATCAATACGGGTCCAATTATCCAGTTCAATATCAGAGAGATTGTTACGATTTTTATGTTTTTAAAAACTTTGGGCAATAAAGCATAATTTACTTTGGCAAGTGGTGGATACATCATCAGTATAAGACCAATGGCAATGGGAATATTAGTACTTCCCTTGCTAAAACTATTGATAAAGTTAGCTGACGATGGGATGAAATACCCCAATCCAACACTTATCGCCATGGCAAGAAATATCCAAAGGGTTAGGTATTGATCTAAGAAGGAAAGTTTTTTCGGTTTACTCATGATCAGTTTGAGATCTTTGAAAAGACATAAAACATTTCAGTGGCGATCTGTAAGGATCGTTCATCGTACTTTTCCGCTTCTAAAGGCGTGTCGTCATAGGCCTTAGGGTCTTCAAATCGAACTGGTATGCGTTGTTCCGTACCGGGAATAAAAGGACAATTTTCATCTGCATGATCGCAGGTCATGATGGCCGCAAACTGCTTGGCATCATTCTCCGAGTCATCAAACACCTTGGAAAACACCCTAATAGGAGTCTCTTCGGAGGAATAGGAGACCAAATACAATGGATTTCCACCTCCTTGAGCCTCAACCTGAAAACCGCTTCTCTTGACCGAAGCCACAGCTCGCTCATTGAATGCGGTCACTTCCACTCCGCCGGAATAGCAATGCACCGGTAATCCATGATAATTCGCCGCCGTCTGTGCCCAGATCTGAGCAAACTGGCTTCTTCTTGAATTGTGCGTACAAATAAAATTCAAATTGGCTCGACCTGATTCCCTTAGCCTTGTTTGCAGGTAATCAATCAAGGGCACCAGCACTTCTTGCCGATCCAAAGCAATAGGCCTATTCTGGATTTGCTCAACATAGGCGTTTAGCGCAGGAAGTAAATCGATCATGTTGCTCATTCATTATTCAATTGAGTACTAGCAACAACCTGAACCCGGTTCGCAGCCAAGCTCTTGATTTTGTAATACCGACAGTTTCACCTTCGGTTTCTTCGTGCTCCCCCCTGGTTTTTCGGCGTAAACTGTGATACTGAAAATCCCAGTATCCCCTTGATTGAACTCTGCCATTTGTTCAGATGACAAATATTTGGCTAAAATATCGTCTGGTATAGTGATTGGCTTCTCTTTTTGAAGCGTTATCTGATGAAAACCAGCAGCCTCAATATAATGCAGATAATCTGTTCGCTGAATAGCACCCGCTACACAACCTGCATACATTTCTGCATCCTGTTTCAATGCATCAGGAAGATCTCCCTGTAAGACGATATCAGAGATACTAAAGTGCCCTCCTGGTTTCAGCACACGAAAGATCTCATTGATCACCTTTTCCTTATTCGGTACCAAGTTCAGTACACAATTACTGACAATGATGTCTGCCACCGCATCATTAACCGGCATGGCATCAATATCACCTTGTCGAAACTCCACATTATGATAACCTAATTTTTCGGCATTTGAACGCGCCTTATCAATCATTTCTGGGGTGAAATCAATACCGATCACCTTGCCTTCTATACCCGTTTCATGACGTGCGACAAAGCAATCATTTCCAGCGCCAGAACCTAAATCAATGACCGTATCGCCTTTAGCGATTTGTGCGAATTGAGTAGGCAATCCACATCCTAAACCTAGATCTGCGTCTTCCACATAACCGGCCGTATCACTATAATCATCCATCATGATGTTATAGATCTTGTTGGAAATAGGCGTAGCTCCACAGCATGAGGCTGCATTATCAGCCTTCTCTTGTCCAGCAATCTTCGCATATTTCTCCCGCACTACGGCTTTCAATTCTTGTTCGTTATTCATACCCTTTATTATTTATACTTTCCTTAATTCTTTTTCAACAACAGCCTGCTGAAGCAGAAGAAAATTGATCAAACAGCTCGTTGAACTCTTTTTTAACCTCCTCCCAGCGCTTTGGATTGATACAGTAACTCATTCTTGTTCCTTCGATGGTCCCTTGAATAATGCCTATGTCTTTCAGCTCTCGAAGGTGCTGACTGATGGTAGCTTGTGCCAAACCAAGCTCTTGCACCAAATCACCATTAATACACGCATTGGCTTTTAACAAGTGCTGAACTATTGCGATCCGAGCGGGATGTGCAAATGCCTTTGCAATTAGTGCTAAATCATTTTGAACTTCTGAAAAGAGATCTGTTCGCGTAACTCCCATGAGATAATATTATATCGCAATATTACGATATAATAAACAATCAATCAAGCTCCTATGCCAATAACCTTACAAAAGGGTGTTCTGGTATTATTGCACCTCGAGAACACAAGCGATTAGAAAGATAAAGTTTAACTTGCGGCATGGCTGAAAACCTGGGGACACGAATCAATAAATACTTAAGCGAAGTGGGCTATTGCTCGCGTAGAGTGGCTGATAAATTGCTAGAACAAGGAAGAATCACCATTAATGGCGTAAAGCCAGAATTGGGCACTAAAATCCTTCCTGGCGATGAGGTGAAAGTAGATGGACAATTGATCAAAGCCACAGAAGAGGATTTTGTCTACATCGCTTTTAACAAACCTGTAGGTATCGTCTGTACCACCGATACCCGTGTAGAGAAAGACAACATCATCGAATACATCAATCACCCGAGACGTATCTTCCCTATTGGTCGTTTAGATAAACCCAGCGAAGGATTGATCTTTTTAACGAGCGATGGCGACATTGTCAATAAGATCTTGCGCGCGCGGAACCATCATGAAAAAGAATACATCGTCACTGTCAACAAGCCCATCAATGACCGTTTTATAGAGCGCATGGCGAATGGTATCCCTATTTTAGGTACGACTACACGAAAATGTGAGGTAGAACAACTCAGCAAAAACAAATTCCGCATTGTGCTTACACAAGGCTTGAACCGTCAGATCAGACGCATGTGTGAATACCTTGGTTATCGCGTTACTGAACTGAAACGCGTACGTATCATGAATGTGACCTTAGACTTACCCGTTGGTAAGTGGCGCGACCTGACTGAAAAAGAGATCAACCAAATTCAAGAAATGGTCAGTGATTCTACCAAGACCATTTAACCGATTTACAGGTCTGTACATGTCGTATTCAAAGGCTCCTTGATCAAAAAAACCAATAAGGGCGAAGTATTCAATGATTCGTTGGTCAAGAAGACCAACGAAGGCGTGGACCAACGAAGGCGTAGCGCAACAAAGACGTAGGTGACTCAAGCAAGACCATTAGACTGATTTACAGGTCTGCGAAAGACATGATTTCCATCATGATTTAGATCAACTCTTCCTCCTATCTTCCATCCATAATATTTTTAAAAAGCAAAGCAGCCAAATTTATTGCCGTTTGCCTTATTTGTTTGGGCTTGATAACGGGTACCGTTTTGCTTATTGAACAGTTTTAACTATTGATTATGAAAAAAAACATGGGTTCAGCAGATAAAGTGATCAGAGTGATCATCGCTGCAGTAATAGCTTATTTGTATTTCTCCGGTACGGTTACCGGAACATTGGGTATCGTGCTTTTGGTGCTTGCAGGTGTCTTTGTCTTAACCAGTCTAGTTAGTTTTTGTCCGCTCTATGCCCCCTTTGGGTTGAGTACTTGCAAAAGAGAATAACCCCATACCAGAAGAGCTTAGTCAAGGAATGCTCATGCATTCCTTTTTTTGTTTCTCTCCTTTTGACCTAGGGCTTCTGGCTTAATTGATGTACATTACTCTACAACTTTTTACTTATGACAAGACGATTACCCACTTTTATCCTTGTCACTTTTTTGTGTTTCAGCTTAACCTCCTTTGCGCAAACCGAAAGTGACACCAGCAAAACCGAAAAAAAAGCCACTAAAAATTTACCCCTAGAACCCGGAAGAACCTTCACATTTGACCTTGATGAGGGCTCTTGGATCGCTTTAGATGTAAGTCCTGATGGCCAGCAGATTGTGTTTGATTTCCTAGGAGACTTATACACCATGCCCATAACAGGAGGAAAAGCGACAAAACTAACCGAAGGCATGGCCTTCGATTCACAACCTCGTTTTAGTCCCGATGGCTCAAAAGTTCTTTATATCTCTGACGAATCCGGTGGAGAAAATGTATGGACGATCGACGTAGACTCCAAAAAGAGAAAACAGATCACCAAAGGAAATGGCAATGCCTATCAATCTCCAGAATGGGTACCTGATGGCAAGTACATGATCGCCTCTAAACAAGCGCGAGGTTCGCACAAAATTTGGTTATACCATGTTGATGGCGGTTCAGGTACAGCCCTGGTCAGCGAACCCAACGATTTGCGTATGCTGGAAGGTGCTTTTGGCGATAACCCCAACCACGTCTGGTTCTCACGCCGAAGTGGCTCATGGACCTATAACGCCCCTATGCCACAATACCAGATCAGCAAATACGATCGTGTAACCGGTGAAATGATCACACAAACCTCACGCTATGGCTCCGCTTTTCGTCCGACACCCAGCAGTGATGGTAAATGGTTAGTCTATGCCACCCGACACGATGATCAAACGGGTCTCATAATTAGAGACCTTACCACCGGTGAAGAAGAATGGTTGGCCTACCCTATACAGCATGATGATCAGGAATCACGTGCATCGAGAGATGTGCTTCCAGGCTTCTCATGGACCCCAGACAATCAGGGGATCGTACTTTCCTATGGAGGCAAGATGTATTCGATCAATGTCAAGTCAAAAGTGGCAACTGAGATCCCGTTCCGGGTCAATTCCAGTATCGACCTAGGTCCATTGGTAGAATTTGATTATCCCATCTCAGATGAGGAAGAGTTTGTGGTTACACAAATTCGAGACATCGCTCCTTCGCCTGATGGCACGCAATTGGCCTTTACGGCTTTGAATGAAGTCTATCTGATGGATTTACCTGATGGAACCCCTCAAAAATTGGTAGACCTCGAAGAGACACAGGCAGAACCAGCTTGGTCGCCAAATGGTGAGTGGATCGCCTTTGTGACTTGGCAGGCTGAGGGTGGAAAACTGTATAAGGTAAGACCGAATGGTAGAAACTTGACCCAATTGAATCAAGAAGATGGGGTTTTTCAAGAACCGGTATGGAACAACGAAGGCACCCGTATTGTCACCATCAAAGGACAATCGGAAGACTTCAGAAACGCCTTGCAACGCACTGCCTTTAGGGGTACGAGCGACCTTATTTGGATCGATGCCAATGGTTCGGGAAATAACTTCATCAGCTATACCAACGGCAGAAGCAATCCACATTTTGTAAAAAACTCAGATCGCATCTATTTATCTGGATTTCAAGGCTTAACCTCTATTCGTTGGGATGGCACGGATGAGAAAAGTCATTTGCAGGTAAGAGGAAAATCGGGTTCAGGAGGCGGAACCGGTGCTCGCGCGTCATGGCTTCAAATGGCACCCGAGGGCGATCAGGCGATTGCGGCCGTAGTGAATGACCTTTTTGTTGTTACAGTACCTCAGGTCAGTGATGAAGCCCCGACGATTTCTGTTGCAAATCCTGCAAATGCAGCCTTCCCTTCCAAACAGTTGACCGACATTGGCGGACAATTCCCGGCTTGGGCTTGGGATGCCGGTAAAGTACATTGGGCCATAGGCAATGCTCATGTCGTTTGGGATTTTGAGGACGAAAAGGCCTTCAATGAGGCCCAAGAGGCTGCTGAAGAAGCCAAAGAAGAAGAGGAACAGGACGAATCGAATAAGAACGAAGAGCAAGAGGAACCCAAAAGCTATACCCCACTGGAAACACGTGTCGAGGTAATGGCAGAGAGAGACACCCCCGCGGGACAGGTACTCTTACAAAACGCCAGAATCATTACGATGAATGGGGATGAAGTCTTAGAAGGTGCTGACCTACTCATCGAGAATAATCGAATTATTCAGGTTGGAAAGAATTTGACCGTTGGCCGAAGAGTAAAGGTCATGGACATGACGGGTAAAACCATCGTTCCGGGATTTGTGGACACCCACGCGCACTTTAGGCATCCGGTAAATCTTCACAGAGGCGAGTTCTGGCCCTACTTGGCGAACTTAGCTTTTGGCGTCACGTCGACACGTGACCCACAAACCGCGACTACCGATGTCTTGACTTACGGCGATTTGGTCATCTCCGGAAAGCTGATCGGGCCACGGATTTATTCTACCGGCCCGGGTATTTTTAGTAGTGAGAACGTCAATAGTTTGAAGCATGCGCGTAATGTCATGAAGCGATATAGCGCATACTATGACACTAAAACCATCAAAATGTATGGTGCAGGGAATCGTCAACAGCGGCAATGGATCATTCAAGCCGCTCGCGAACAGCGCATTATGCCGACCACTGAAGGTGGATTGGACTTTAAAGCCAACCTGACGCAGGTGATCGATGGATATCCTGGACATGAACATTCCTTCCCTGTTTTCCCACTTTATCAAGACGTGATCGATCTGGTCTCCTTTTCAAAAACGGCCTATACGCCTACCCTATTGGTCGCCTATGGTGGTCCATGGACAGAGAATTTTTTCTATGCCACTGAAAGGCCACATGATGATCCGAAGTTGAACAAGTTTATGCCCCATGACAATTTAGACTCTCGTTCGAGACGAAGAAACGCTGGTTGGTTTATGGAAGAAGAGTATGTTCATGTGGAGCAGTCTGGTTTTGCGAAAGACTTGGTGGAAGCTGGCGGACGTGCCGGTGTCGGTTCACACGGGCAGCTGCAAGGCTTGGGCTACCATTGGGAGCTTTGGGCGCTACAATCCGGGGGTATGACTGAGTTGGATGCGCTTCGTTCTGCGACGATTTTGGGGGCAGAAGCCATTGGTTTAGACACAGACTTAGGCTCTATCGAAGTTGGAAAACTGGCTGACTTGGTCATCCTCAACAGCAATCCATTGGACAACATCAAAAACTCAAAGGACATCAGCCATGTCATGATCAATGGTCGTATGTATGAAGATGAGACCTTGAATCAGGTTTATCCCGAAAACAAGCCGCTACCCAAACTGTGGTGGATGGATGCCGCGCCTAAAGGTGTACCTGGCGTAAAAAATTAATCAACACCAATCCTCAACCTCAACCTAAAGCCCTTCCTATCGAAGGGCTTTTCTTTTTGGTTTTATTATATTCAGACATAATAATCAAACTGTCCCTCGCATCTTATCTTGTAAGCTTTGACTGAATGTCTTGCCCAAAGTGAATGCTAACTCCTCAATGCACATCAAAGTCAGGCCTGCCAACACCCAGAAATAAACTGACAAAATCCGTGATTCAGACAATATGATCAACTTCCTACGAAACCTTAGACGCAACAATATGAATACGAAGTACATCAAGTATGCCATTGGGGAAATTGTACTGGTAGTAATTGGAATTCTTATTGCGCTCAGCATTAATAACTGGAATGAAAGGAGACTGACGCGAATAGAAGAAAAGAAGCTGTTAACTAATATTCAAGTCGACTTTGAAGAAGCCGTTAGTACCTTCAAAAGCCTTAATACCAGAAGAAATGAATCGATAGAAACCTTCAGTAAACTCATAGAAGTGGGGATCAAAAACGATTATGAGCAAGTAGTGTTAATTGATTCTCTTTTAGGCAAAAGTGTCTTCACCCCTACCTATAATGGCAAACTAAGCGCTCTTTCTATCGTCATCAATTCAGGCAAAATCAATCTGCTTTCTAGCGATACACTAAAATCGCTTTTACTGAAGTGGCCACAAAAAGTAGATGATATGGTTGAAGGAGAAATAGATGCCAAAAAATTAACCCTTGACACATGGCTGCCATTAATTTCCTCTTATGCGGCTGTAAACGATTTTTTCAATACGGAAGAAATCAGCCGATACTTTCCATTTAAAACACGTAAGACAATTGTTGAAAAAGACTATCAAGGAATGTTGGCTGATAGAAAATTTCAGAATACCATCACCATGTTGGAACTCCTATACATTGCGGGTGCTAGAGAAACAGAAGGCTTAATAGATTATGCTGAGGATATCATTGCCTTGATAGAATTACAAATCGAAGACTAATGCTCAATTTCCTTCGAAAACTTAATAGTTGCTGTTGCCTTATAACATGAAGAATTACAATGTCCAACGTTCTTGGTAACATCTGACAAAATTTATCAGCATCAATGATTAGGTAAAATAAATGACCCAATTAGCAAACGCATTGCTCGAATTGAGACAAGCATTCAACTGATAAGTTCAAGGATTTACTTAATTTAAAGATTCTAACAAAAACTAGTATGGGACTATTTTGGGACTTGGTTCAACAAAGCCAGATCAGTGATCAACAAGAAAAGGCAGACTCCTTAGAACAGCGAGTCGCCTATTTAGAAGATCAGTTGCAGAAGACACAACAATTGCTCGTCAGCACCCTCGAGGTACTCGAAAAGCATACTGGAAAAGACATTGATGGTGACGGGCAGATAGGCTAAAATCTGTACGGTTTCAATGTAACTAATGTTACCGCAGTGGTAAACGGTGCGACATACTTTTGTGCCATCAATTTTTACCGTTTATACACATGGATATATTAGAAATTCTAGGATACATCAGCGCATCACTTATTGGTATTTCATTAGGCTTGATCGGAGGCGGAGGATCTATCCTCACGGTGCCTGTACTCGTCTACCTGATTGGCATGAACCCTGTAGCTGCTACTGCCTATTCCCTTTTCATTGTTGGTTTCAGCTCATTGATCGGCGCAGGCAAATACACCTCGAAAAAATTAGTGAGCTACAAAACAGCAATTGTTTTTGGCTTGCCTTCGTTAGTGGCTGTTTTCTTAACTCGAAAATTTCTTGTTCCTGCAATTCCTGAACAGCTTTTTCAAGTAGGAGACTTCGCTTTCACCAAAGACATTGGCTTAATGGTCTTGTTTGCCATCCTCATGATTGCCGCTTCAATCTCAATGATCAGAGGAAGAAAGGAAGTAGAAGAAGAAGCCCAAGAACAGCGTTTTAACTACCCCTTGATCATTGTCGAAGGACTCGTGGTTGGTGGATTGACCGGCCTTGTCGGTGCTGGCGGTGGTTTCTTGATCATCCCTGCCCTTGTGGTACTTTCTAAGCTTCCGATGAAAATGGCCATTGGTACTTCCCTACTGATCATTGCCTTCAAGTCCTTAATTGGCTTCCTTGGCGATGTATCGAATATGGAAATTGATTGGGCATTTCTAGGGATTTTTACGGCTATTTCAGTCGTTGGGATCTTTATTGGTAGCTACCTGTCCAATTTCATTTCGGGCAGCAAACTCAAGCCCGCTTTCGGATGGTTTGTACTCGTGATGGGGATTTACATCATCACTAAAGAGGTTATTTTATAATCACAAGGACATCACTTGCCAAACTTCCCTTTGAGCTGTTGCAATTTCGATTGCATGTCATTGGGCTGCTGGACCTTCTTTTGACGCGCTTTTGGTTGAGTTGCGGTAACAGACTGGTCTTTCATGGAAAGTGATATCCTTTTTCTTTCAAGATCAACTTCCGTTACGGTTACCATGACCTGTTGTTGCACACTCACCACCTCTGCTGGGTTACTCACAAATTTATTCGACAACTGACTTACATGTACTAAGCCATCCTGGTGAACACCCACATCGACAAACGCACCAAAATTGGTTACGTTGGTCACAATGCCCGGCAACTTCATGCCTACCTTTAGGTCTGAGGGTTCATTTACCCCCGCTGCGAATTCAAAAGCTTCAAATTGTTCGCGTGGATCTCTTCCCGGCTTAGCCAACTCTGCTAAAATATCTTTTAGCGTGGGTAAGCCTACCTCCTCCGTCATGTAGCGTTTCGGGTCCAGTTGCTTTCTAAGTTCCTCATTTTTCATGAGGTCTGAGACGTCACAACCAAGGTCTTTCGCCATTCGCTTGACGAGGGCATAAGACTCAGGATGTACAGCACTATTGTCCAACGGGTTATTGGATTCGCTGACCCGCAAAAAGCCTGCAGCTTGTTCAAATGCTTTTTCTCCTAACCTCGGCACCTTTTTAATGGATGCACGATCTTTAAAAGGACCGTTTTCCTTGCGGTATGCGACGATATTACTCGCTAATTGTGGGCCTAGGCCTGCAACATAGGTCAAAAGTTGCTCGGACGCTGTATTGACCTCCACGCCCACTGCATTCACGCAACTCATCACGACGTCATCTAAGCTATGCTTCAATGCCGCTTGGTCAACATCATGCTGGTATTGCCCCACACCGATCGATTTAGGATCGAGTTTGACCAACTCGGCCAAGGGATCCATTAACCTCCTGCCAATTGACACCGCTCCTCTTACCGTTATGTCTTGGTCAGGAAACTCGTTTCGCGCGATCTCCGAAGCGGAGTAAATAGAAGCCCCACTCTCATTCACCATGACGATGAGTAGTGATGTGCCTAAGTTTAGGTCTCGAACAAATTGTTCAGTTTCCCGTCCTGCTGTACCGTTGCCGATGGCGATCGCTTGGATGTCGAAACGTTTTACCAAGTGCTTGATGCTTTCCCCTGACTCCATCACTTTCTTCTGCGGTTCATTGGGGTAAATGGCCTCAAAATGCAATAATTTCCCTTGCTCATCGAGACAGACCAGCTTACATCCCGTACGAAAACCAGGATCAATCGCCATGACGCGCTTTCTCCCCATAGGAGCAGCCATTAACAGTTTCTGCAGGTTGTCCGCAAATACCTTGATCGCCTCTTCGTCCGCCTTCTTTTTCGAGGCCATTCGGAGCTCCGTCTCCATGGAAGGGCTTAATAAACGTTTATATGCATCATGAATCGCGAGTTTCACTTGTTCTGAGGCTCGATTGCGTCCTTTTAGATACTCCTTTTCTATGAGGTCAATCGCTCCCTCCTCTTCTGGCAATAGGTCTAACATCAAGAAGAGCTCTGCCTCTCCCCGTCTCATGGCCAATAGACGATGAGAAGGAACTTGTTTTACCGCTTCCTCCCACTCGAAATAGTCTTTGTATTTCTGTGCCTGCTCCTTTTTTGATGTAATGACACGTGATTTGATCGTTGCGCGCTGATGGAAATACTTTCTGAGTCTATCGCGTATAAGGCCATCTTCATTGATCCATTCAGCAATAATGTATCGAGCGCCCGCTAAGGCTTCTTCGCCGTCCTTCACTCCTTTTTTTTCATCCACAAAAGCCTGTTCATTGAAGTCTTGTTGCGCCAAGATTTGCTTTGCCAAGGGTTCAAGCCCTTTTTCTCGGGCCATGCTAGCCTTTGTTTTTCGCTTAGGTTTGTAGGGCAGGTAGATGTCCTCCAATTTTGACAAGGTCTCAGCAGTAAGAATTTCCTGTTCTAATTCATGCGTTAGCTTTTCCTGCTCTTTGATTGACTTCAGAATTGCATCTCGCCTTTTGTCAAGCTCGGACAATTGACTCAACCGATCCCGGATAGCAGCCACTTGCACTTCGTCTAAACTACCTGTCAATTCTTTTCGATAGCGCGAGATGAAAGGAACAGTCCCTCCCTCTTCTAAAAGCCTCAAAGTCGCGACCACTTGTTTGTTTTGAAGGCTAAGCTCTTGTGCTATTTTTTGAATGAAGTTATGCATAGATCTGAGAAGATTGGAGGTCAAAAGTAATCCGCGAAAGGTAAATTCAAAACCTATTCAGTCAAGATATTTCAAGCGGTGATCTTTTTAAAAAGAATGCCTGTAAGCCTTTAGGTCAAGCCATAAGTAACCATAAAAAGGATGGCCCGATACATGGTGAAAAAAGAACAATTATTGTTCAACTTCATTATTGATTCGATAAATAGAATGGATTCATCGCAAGCAAGCTTAAATTTAACAAAGGATAATTATGGCGAAATTATACGAAGAGCTGACAGAAGAACTGATAAGCTTTATTGAAAAGCAAAAGATCTTCTTTACAGGCACCGCGGCAAAAGAGGGAACGGTGAACATTTCACCTAAAGGAACAGATTCTTTGCGCATTTTGAACAATAAGCAGATCGCTTGGCTCAACCTGACCGGTAGTGGAAATGAGACCGCTGCACACCTTAAAGTAATCAATCGCATCACGTTGATGTTTTGTGCCTTTGAAGGAGATCCGTTAATTCTTAGAATTTATGGTAAAGCCAGAACGATTCATCGACAGGATGCAGCTTGGGCTGACTACTATTCGCTATTTCCTTCCAATAATGGCGCACGCAATATTTTCATCGTTGAGATTGATCGTGTACAAACCTCCTGTGGTTTTGCTGTACCCCTAATGGACTATACAAAAGATCGTACAATCTTAACCGATTGGTCAGCAAAGAAAACGGAAGCTCAAATGACATCCTATTGGAGAGAAAAGAATGTGACTAGCATTGATGGATTCCCCACCGGCTTATTTGATTGATCACCATTCATCTAGAATTCTCGCAGCGGATGAAAGAGGCCATTTGAATAGCCAGCAATAATGGCTAATATAGGTGGCATAACATCAGCATATGAAATCACTTCGTCTTTTTCCCCTTCTCCTGTTCATCGCTTTTGCGGGCTGTGGCCCAACGACAAGCCAAGATGCAGAACTAAAAGTTGACTTTGAAAAGATCACGCTAGCCAATGGTTTAGATGTGATCTTTCATGTAGATCGCTCCGACCCAGTCGTAGCCGTAGCCCTAACCGCTCATGTTGGGTCGGCGAGAGAAAAAGAAGGCCGTACCGGCTTCGCCCACCTCTTCGAACATTTGCTTTTCCTAGAATCGGAAAACCTTGGCAAAGGTGGATTAGACAAAATGAGTGCGCGCATAGGTGGTTCTGGAGCTAATGGCTCCACGAGCAGAGATCGCACCAACTACTTTCAAACGGTTCCGAATGACGCACTTGAGAAAATGCTTTGGGCAGAAGCGGACAAGCTGGGTTGGTTCATTAACACAGTGACGGAACCTGTGCTGGCCAAAGAAAAGCAGGTCGTTAAGAACGAAAAGAGACAAAGTGTAGACAATAACCCATATGGTCATAACTCGTATGTCATTGGTAAAAACCTTTACCCAAAAGAACATCCTTACAATTGGCAAGTGATCGGTTCATTAGATGACCTGCAAGCTGCTAATCTTAGCGATGTCAAAGAGTTTTTCAAACGTTGGTATGTACCGAATAACACCACCTTGGTTGTTGCAGGTGACTTTGACATTGCCCAAGCGGAAGAATGGGTCCATAAATATTTTGATGAAATACCAGCTGGCGAAGAAATCAAAGATCTCCCGAAGCGCCCAGGTGTGGTCGCTGAAACTAAAAAACTCTATCACGAAGATAATTTTGCCCGACTGCCGCAGCTCACCATGGTCTGGCCTACTGTTGAGCAGTATCATCCCGATGCCTATGCGCTTGACGTCTTGTCGCAATATTTATCCAGAGGAAAGAATGCTCCCTTTTACCAAGTGATCGTCGAAGAAAAGCAATTGGCTTCAAACGTCAGCATGTTCAATTCTACCTCTGAATTGGCAGGAGAATACCGCCTTACCGTCCGAGCTTTTGCTGATGAGCAGCTCGATGATGTAGCCTCGGCTATCGATGAGGCCTTCTCCAAGTTCGAAGCGGAAGGCATTCCTCAGAAAGACTTAGACCGCATCAAAGCAGGACAAGAAACGGCCTTTTACAATGGATTGAGTAGTGTGTTGGGAAAAGGTTTTCAATTGGCCCAATACAACATCTTTGCTAAAGACCCAGGCTTTGTCACCCAAGATGTTCAAAATATTTTGAACGTCACCGCCGAGGATGTGCAACGTGTCTATGAGCGGTACATCAAAGACAAGAATTTCATTGCCACAAGCTTTGCTCCAAAGGGAAGAGTTTCCCAAGTATTAAGCGGTTCGATCAAAGCAGAGGTTGCGGAAGAAAAGATCATTCAGGGTGCAGAAGAGTCATTTGATGCCTCAATTCAGGCAAGCTATGAAAAAACACCTTCTAGCTTTGATCGCTCTGTAGAACCACCTTATGGTGAATCACCACAGATGGCAATACCTAAGGTCTGGACGTCCAAGACGACAAATGGTATGACCATTTACGGTATTGAGAATGATGAAGTACCCTTAGTACAATTCAATCTGGTCATTGAAGGTGGCCTATTACTTGACGATCCGGAAAAAGTGGGCGTTGCCAACCTGATGGCCGTCATGATGACCCAGGGCACAAAAAGCAAAACCCCTGCCCAATTAGAGGAAGCCATTCAGCAGCTAGGCGCTCGCATATCCGTTTCTGCAGGTACTGAAGCGATCACTGTATCAGGCAATACGCTCAAAAAGAATTATGAAGCCACCATGCGCTTGGTTGAAGAGATTATTCTGGAGCCGCGCTGGGATGAAGCAGAATTTGAACTGAGAAAACAAAGCACCCTGAGTGCGATCAAACAGCAAGAAGCGAGTCCTAATGCCATTGCAAGTAATGCTTATGATATCCTTATCTATGGAGAAGATAACATTAGATCAAAGAATATATTAGGTTCTGAAGCCTCCATTGATCGCATCGAACTTGAGGATTTAAAAGCCTATTATGAAGCCAACATTTCTCCTTCTGTGGCCACCATGCATGTCGTTGGCGACATTTCAAGCCAAGAGGTAGAACGCTCACTAAATTCTCTTACTGCACAATGGGAGGCAAAAGAGGTGACTATTCCGCGGTATGAAACACCCGCTGCACCAAAGAAATCTCAAGTCTATTTTTATGATGTGCCAAATGCAAAGCAATCGGTGCTACGCATAGGTTACCCTGCATTGGCGGTCAATGATGAAGATTATTATCCAGCTACTGTGATGAACTACATCTTAGGTGGTGGTGGCTTTGCTTCTCAGTTAACACAGCAGTTACGAGAAGGCAAAGGCTATACTTACGGCATTCGATCCGGCTTCAGTGGTGGCACTGAAGCGGGTCCTTTTACCATAAGTAGCGGTGTCAGAACCAATGTCACTTACGAGTCTGCTCAATTGGTAAAAGATATTCTTTCAACGTACGGACAGAACTATACAGATAAAGATCTTGAAACCACCAAAAGCTTTTTGATCAAGAGTAATGCAAGGGCTTTTGAAACGGCCGGATCAAAGCTGAATATGCTGCAAAACATGAGTCGCTACGGTTGGAAAAGTGATTATGTGAAAGACCGAGAAGAAATTGTTAAGGGTATGACCAAAGAGGAGATCCAGCTACTGGCCAACCAATATGTTGACCCAGATAAAATGTTCTATCTGGTAGTTGGAGATGCAAAGACGCAGTTGAAGCGCCTTGAAAAGCTCGGATATGGAAAACCTATCTTAATCAATAAAAATACCAAGCCTGAGCAATAAACGAACTGCTCTCAAAGCCCTCGGCAGCCAGCTTTAGCTATTGGCTACGTTCTATTCAATGGCGGAAGGACTTGCCATGAACCGGCAGAGCTATACTAGTCTTGGTTCAAGGAATCATCTATAAAAAAACCCTGACACTTACGTATCAGGGTTTTTATTTTTTAGCACTACCTCTTACAAGGAGATCCCCATAAAACTCATGAATGCGATACCCATTAAACCAGTAATGAACATGGTGATACCCAACCCTTTTAGTGGATCCGGTACCTGAGAATATCTTAATTTTTCTCTAATGGCTGCCAGGGCAATGATTGCCAAAAAGAAACCAATACCAGAACTAAAGCCAAAGACAGAAGCCTCAGCCAATGTGTAATCGCGTTGTGCCATGAAAAGAGAAGACCCTAAGATCGCACAGTTCACAGCGATCAAAGGCAAGAAAATACCCAATGAGCCATAAAGCGAAGGAGAAAACTTCTCAATAGTCATTTCAACCAACTGCACCATGGCAGCAATGATCGCAATGAACATGATAAACCTCAAGAAGGTAAGGTCAATACTCGCAAAGTCAGCGCCTAACCATGTTAAAGCACCCGCTTTCAGTACATATTCATTCAACAACCAGTTGATCGGAACAGTAATCCCCAAGACGAACACAACAGCCAAACCAAGTCCGAATGCTGTGGATACTTTTTTCGATACAGCCAAGAAAGAACACATGCCTAAGAAGTAGGCGAAAACCATGTTCTCAATAAAGATCGATTTGATACCTAAGTTTAATAAATCCATGATTTTCTGTTTTAATGTTCTACGTAACCTGTTTTTGATCTTTGGATCCAAATGATGAATCCTAGAACGATAAATGCTCCTACTGGCGATACCATCAATCCGTTCGTAGCAAAGTTTTCAATGCCGATCGCTTCGAATACTGGATATCCAAATACTTTACCTGAACCCCAAATCTCTCTGAAGAAGGCGACCAATAAAATGATCCACGAGTAACCCAGACCTGAGCCTAAACCATCAAGAACAGAATCATAGGGTTTATTACCAAGGGCAAAAGCCTCAAGGCGTCCCATTACGATACAGTTGGTAATGATCAATCCAATGAAAACAGAAAGCTCTTTGTACATGTCAAATGCATAGGCTTTCAATACTTCATTTACCAAGGTTACCAAGGTAGCCACAATGGCCAATTGCACGATAATTCTCACTCGCGTCGGAATTGCGTTACGCAATAATGAGATCGCCAAATTGGAGAATATCATTACGAAGATTACAGAAAGAGCCATCACCAAAGTGGGCTTCATCTGAGTTGTTACCGCTAGTGCTGAACAAATACCCAATACCTGAATGGTGATCGGATTGTCATCGTTTAGCGGATCGGTAACAAACTTTTTTCGTCGTTTCGATAAAAGACCTTCTTTTTCTTTTACCGGGGCTTCTAAAGTTTCAGTACTCATGCTCTGTCCTTTATTTATTGGTTCATGGAAAGTGCATCAGCAGCTTTCACGTTGTTGTCGAAATAATTCTTGTAGTAATCTAAATAGGCTGCTAGCATATTGTTCACGCCAACCGCTGTAATCGTAGCGCCTGCCATTCCATCTACTTTGTGCGGGCCTAATTTAGATTCAGGATTCTTCTCCCCTTTGATCATTGTAATGGAAACCAATTCTCCATTATCACCGAGGATTTCTTTACCAATGTAACGCGATTGGATTTCGTTCTCGGTAATCCTCGCGCCAAGCCCAGGTGTTTCACCACGGTGTGCCATGCTGATTCCTTGTATGGTATTGAAATCTGCAGAGATCGCAACATAACCCCAGATTGCATCCCAAAGACCTGCACCGAATGTTGGAAGAATAAATGCGTCGTTCCCATCAACTGAATATTTAAAGACTGGAAAAAGCCTTTCATCAGCAGGTAACTTGTAGTTCTTCTCAATATTCACGTCCTCAGCGATCAATTGCTTGCCTTCAGCATCTGTGGTAATGACCTCACCTTTGATATTGGTTACTGAAGAAGAGATCACTTGCTCATATCTCGCCGTTACTTCTTCCGCTGTCATTTCAGCAAGCATCTCTTTTTCCGCAGGAATTGCACCTAAGATCTGCTTTTTGGTATCCAATTCAACTGCCTTTCGTTGCGTTGGTCCTAGAACCTGTGAAACACCAGACAGCAATCCCCCCAGAATTACGGTAAGTATCAGGGAGAAAACAATAATGTATGTATTAGACTGTTGCACGGGCTAACCTCCTTTTCTTATTTGCTTGAACGATATAGAAATCAATCAGTGGTGCGAATACGTTCATGAATAGAACAGCCAACATAATTCCTTCCGGATATGCTGGGTTCACCACCCTAATAATTACGGTAATGGCACCAATTAAAGCACCATAAATCCATTTCCCAGTTTCTGTCTGCGATGCGGAAACAGGATCTGTTGCCATAAAGACCGCACCAAATGCCAAGCCTCCTATTGCAAAATGATAATACGCTGGCATTTCCATGTATGCGTTTGCGCCTGCTAAATTAAAAATGGTTCCCATGGCAAAGGCTCCAGCAAAAACGGAAAGAATGATCTTCCAGCTACCCACACCAGTCGCGATGAGGATCAAGGCACCGATGATGGCCATCAAAGCAGAAGTTTCTCCTATTGAACCGGGTACGCCACCGATCATTAAATTTTGAAAGCTAAAGAATTCACCACCAAAGGGTGCGGATAGGGCTGCATTGGCTTGATTTAATCCGTTCACAACAGATTGGCCTCCCACGTTAGACGTATCATACGCCACTGCTAAAGCAGTTGCTCCTGAATAACCATCCACTGGTGTTTTACCAGCCAATTGTGTCCATACTTCACCAGAGATCTGCGACGGATACGCAAAGTACAAGAAAGCACGTGCCGTCATGGCCACATTCAGAATATTCATTCCTGTGCCTCCAAAGATCTCCTTACCGATCAAAACACCAAAAACTGTCGCTAAAGCTACTTGCCATAACGGAATGGTTGGTGGTACGATCAACGGAATCAACATCCCTGTTACCAGAAATCCTTCATTGATAGGGTGTTTTCTGATGATACCAATGGTAACTTCTACTGCTCCTCCTGCAATGTAGGAGACCAAAATGATTGGAATCACCCATCTCGCACCAAACAAGAGGTTATCAAGCGAGAAGAATGAAGTTGCTTCACCAACGGCAATGTGGTGTTGATACCCCACATTGAAGATTCCCCAGATCAAACATGGGATCATGGCGATCACCACTGTCATCATCATTCTTTTCAGGTCAATGGCATCCTTCACCTGAACACCTCGTTTACCGGTCGTTAAGGCAGGCTTGAACAAGAAGGTCTCGTTCGCCTCCCATAGCGGGTAAAACTTTTCGAACTTGCCACCTTTTTCAAAGAGTGGTCTTTGCTTTTCTAATAAGTCGTGTAAAAACTTCATTGATTATCCGTTTTGCATTAGTTCAAGTCCTTCTCTAACGATTTGTTGAATGTCGTGTTTTGAGACATCGATAAACTCGCACAATGCAAGATCTTCTTCTATCACTTCATAAATACCCAAAGCCTCCATATTGTCAAAATCTTCTGACATGATGGCCTTGATCAAATAGGTTGGATAAATATCCATTGGCGTCACCTCTTCAAAGGTACCCGTTTGCACGAATGCACGTGGCTCTCCATTGGTATTTGAATCCAATACATATTCTTTATCCTTTCCATTCAGAAAAGAGAACAAGCCCCATGCTCTATGGAAACTCAGTCGTTCTTTTTGTGGTGTGATCCAACCTAAGAATTCTGGCTGGTCTCCTTCTGGAATAACAGAAAGCGTGTTATCATAAAAACCTAAATAACCATCCTTCTCTATGTGCTCTCCGGTCAATACATTACCTGAAATGCAGCGTACGTGGTCATTCTTTAGGTTGCCCTCTAGGAACTTATTGATACAGGCACCTCGGTACGTCTTGTGGTATTGAGGACTACTGACCTCAGAACCTGCAACAGCAACCAATCGCGAGGCATCGTATTTCCCTTCAAGGAAAAGGCTACCTATTTGGGCTACCCCATAAGGCGTTACGGTCCACACGATATCTCCTTTATTAATAGGGTCAATGTGATGAATTTGGACACCGACATTACCTGCTGGATGTTTACCGCTTATTTTGTTGTGCTCTACTCCAGCTACATTTGCAAATACCTTCGCCACTTCACCATGCGCATTAAAATTCAAATATACTTTTCCGTCGGTGAACTTCTTGAGTACATCAATTCCTGCTTGAAAGGCTTCCTCTTTATCTTTTAACGTAAACCCAGCATCTGCTGCCAGTGGATGCGTATCGAAGGTAGAGATGAAAATGGCTTTTGGTGTATCCGCTTGATTGGCGATCACGCCATAAGGTCGTTGGATAAGATTTGGCCAAACGCCGCCAGCGGCCATTTGAACAAATGCATCTTCTTTGGTGAGTCCTTGAAGATCAGAAACCGAATAGGTCTTGAATGACTCATATTCTACTTCTTTATCTGCCAAGATCTTGATCTCTAGGATCTTTCGTTTAGCACCTCGTTTAACTTCGACAACTTCACCACTAACAGGAGAACAGATCATCACTTCTTCCTGCATCTTATCGAAGAGCACAGGGCTTCCTGCTTTTACATTATCTCCCTCTTTGACTTTGAGTTTCGGACGTTTTATGCCGACAAAGTCAGTAGGTTTAATAGCAAAAGTTTCAGAAATAGGAGTATTAGCGACTGTCTTTTCCGCCTTTCCAGCGAGATTGATATCAAAGCCTTTCTTAAGCTTTATGGTTTTAGACATACTCTAATTATTGAGAATCAATATGATTATTTAAAATCAAGGCAAAAATAGCATTTCTGCCCTCAATACAAAGGCTATACAGCCCATTTGCGCGCAATTTAGTGCCAAAAACTTTGACAATGAAATTGAATTTAAATTATTGTGTGACTGGTGTCTCTTGGAAACTTTCCTTGATGTGATCTGCAACCTTTTCCATTAACCACATTGGTGTAGAAGTAGCTCCGCAGATACCCACCGCATCACCTTGATTAAACCAAGAAAGATCAACTCCGTTTTCATTTTCGACAAAAAAACTTCTTTCGTTCTCCTGTTTACAGACCCCATACAAGGCTTTCCCATTCGAACTCTTTTTGCCACTGACAAAAACGATCGCATCCATTTCCTCCGCAAACTTCAGTAATTGAGGTTCTCGATTCGATACTTGTCGGCAAATACTATCATTCGCACTAAAATCAAGTTCCTCATATGTTCCTTTGGCAGTCTTTATCCTTTCTTCAATCAATTCTTTGATGTGATAGAAGCCTTTGGTGCTTTTTGTGGTTTGGGAAAACAGGGTGACCGGTCGGTTGAAATCTATCTGATCGAGATCGTCTTCCGTCATCACAATAATTGCCTTGTTATTCGTTTGGCCGGTTAAACCGATCACTTCAGCATGCCCTATTTTGCCATAGATAACAATCTGTCCTTTTACTTGCTCCATTTTATCAAAGGCAAGTTTGACTCTATTTTGCAGTTTTAGCACTACAGGACAAGAGGCATCCACTAATTCAATATTGTTTTTGAGTGCCAATTGATAGGTCTCTGGAGGCTCACCATGTGCTCTGATCAGTACTTTTGAGTCTTTGATCTCTTCTAAGTCCTTTCGATCAATGATCTTCAGGCCTTTTTGACTCAAGCGCTCAACCTCCATTGAATTGTGCACAATGTCACCAAGACAATAGAGTTCACCTTGTTCCATCTCATCTTCCGCTATTTGAATGGCGAATTCAACACCAAAACAATAGCCCGAATTCTTATCTATGGTTACTTCCATGTTTCTCTCTGCTAGGCACGAATCTTTTCTAATGCCAAATTTAGTACTTTTTCTACTTGCTCGTCAAATACCAGGTCCGAGGTATCGATCTCAACCGCATCTGCTACTTTGATCAGCGGGCTTTCCGCCCGTGTTGAATCTATTCGATCCCGCTCTTGAAGGTTATTGATGATCTCATCAATTACCACAACCTCTCCCTTTTCTTCTAATTCCGCCTTCCTTCTCATCGCCCTCACCTCTGTCGATGCCGTCATAAACACCTTCAATTCAGCATCAGGAAAAACAACCGAGCCAATATCTCTTCCATCCATCACCACTCCCTTCTGTTCGCCCATGGCCTGTTGCTGTTTGACCATGGCAACGCGTACTGCTTTGATGGCTGCCACTTGACTCACCTGTTGTGCGACATACAGCTTCCTGATCTCTTCTTCAACGTTCTGTTCATTTAAGAAGGTTTCACTTTTTTTAAGTTCTTGATTAAAACGGAATTGTATGTTGATTTCCTCCAGTGCTTGCGCAACGGCTTGCTCATTATCTAATTGCACCTCCTTTTGTATAAAGTACAAGGTGACGGAGCGATACATAGCACCTGTATCGATAAAAGAATAGCCCAATTGCGCAGCTACGGCTTTCGCTGTGCTACTTTTACCACAGCCCGAGAGCCCATCAATCGCAATATTAATTCGCCTTTTTTGCGTCATGACGCAAAGGTAAACGATGAACTTTAGTCATCAACAAAATCCCAGTGAATCCATTCATATATTTAACAAGGAAAGCGTAATCTTTGCGCTCAGCCAATTAAGAGGCGTCGCATTTCCATTATATAAAGTAAATAATCCATCATGAAAATAGCAGGCCACATTGTTGATGTTCGGAACAGAAGAATTTTCAAAGGGGTGCTCCACATCGCTGGAGCTAAGATTCAAGAAATTGAAGAGCGAGAGGATGTACCAGCTCAGTTCATTATGCCCGGATTCATCGATTCCCATGTGCACATTGAAAGTGCCATGCTGGTGCCTAGTGAATTTGCCAGGCTTGCTGTGGTGCATGGTACCGTAGCAATAGTATCTGATCCGCACGAAATTGCTAACGTCTTAGGTGTTGAAGGGGTCAATTACATGATCGAAAATGGTCAAAAGGTAAACTTTAAGTTCTTCTTCGGCGCCCCTTCCTGTGTGCCTCCTACCTCATTTGAAACCGCAGGTGCAGTCATTGATGCCCAAGACATCAAGTCCCTGATGGCCCGTAAAGAGATCAAGTATTTGGCTGAAATGATGAACTGGCCCGGTGTGCTCAATGATGACCCAGAAGTACTCGAAAAGATCAATGCAGCGCATGATCTTGGTAAACCCGTCGATGGCCACGCGCCTGGGCTTCGCGCTGAGCAAGCAGAGTCATATATAAAACACGGGATCTCAACCGATCATGAATGCTTTACTGCTGAGGAAGCAAGGGATAAACTCAAGCATCAAATGAAGATCGCGATTCGTGAAGGTTCTGCCGCAAAGAATTTCGACGCGTTGGTCGAGTTATTCTCTGACTATCCTGAGCTGCTCATGTTCTGCTCTGACGACAAACACCCTGATAACTTGGTGGAGGGACATATCAATCAACTTGTGAAAAGGGCTTTAGCGGCTGGACATGGGTTTTACGATGTACTGCATGCGGCATGTGTTCTGCCAATCGACCACTATGGCTTAGAAGTCGGCACTTTACAGGTCGGAGAACCTGCCGATTTTGTCATCTACCCTAATTTAAGCGATTGGGTACCTCAGGCAACCTATATCAATGGAATTAAAGTCGCCCAGAGTGGAAAAACATTGATCGAATCACAGGAAACACCATTAGTCAATCAATTCAACTGTCGACCCATTGAAAAGTCTCAGCTCGAAATTGAGTATATTGGCAAACAGATCAAAGTGATTGAAGCCCTCGATGGACAGCTGATCACCAATGCCTTACACTTCTCTCCTAAAGTAGCGGCTGGAAAGATCGTCTCTGATACTGAAAGGGACTTATTGAAGCTGGTGCTTGTTAATCGATACCACGATGCCCCGCCGGCCATTAGCTTTATCAAAAACATTCAACTCAAATCAGGAGCAATTGCCTCCTCTGTAGGGCATGATTCGCACAATATCATTGCGGTGGGCGTGCATGATGAAGACATCATGCAAGCGATTAATTTGATTATAGAAGCTAAAGGAGGAATAAGCGCTGTTGATGGAGCAGAAGAAGCGCTTCTGCCCCTACCTGTTGCTGGCTTGATGTCAGATCAAGATGGCTACGAGGTAGCCGCTGCCTATACAAAGATTGACCTACTTGCGAAAAATATGGGAAGCACACTCAATTCGCCTTTCATGACCTTATCCTTTATGGGCTTGCTCGTTATTCCTCATTTAAAGCTCAGTGACAAGGGGCTATTTGATGGTAACCTCTTCTCTTTTACCTCTATTTTTGAAGACTGACTCGGGAGAATTTGATTATGGCACGAAATATGGCTAATTTCTAACGCTGATATGTGATCAGCATTTAATACAAGAAGGATAAAGAAAACCCATGAAAAAACTCCAATTAACATTGCTTACCCTTTTAATGGGCTTTAGTGCAATTGGTCAACAATTAAATCTACCTGACGATCCTGAAAAAGCAGCTGAAGCCAAGCGTCGGTTTGTTATTTCTGTAGACGAAATGAGCCTTGAACGCTACGGCGAAGCAATAAAAGCCATTCGATGGATCGAAAAAAATACTCCTCTATTAACAGATGGCATTTACATTAACGGCTATAAAGCTTATGAATCCATGGCGGAAGCAGCACCTGATGATGCCAAAAAGAATCTTTACCTCGATTCCATGTTCTATTTCTATGAGAAGAAGGGTGAACGTTTTGAATTAACAGATAGAGAAAAAAATAACGAAGCTTATCGGTATTATAAATATTGGAAATCTAACAAAGAGCGAATTGGAGAAGCCCTTGAGGCCTATGAAGCGGCCTATGAAAACCCAGAACAGGTCATCAACAATAACATTGTTTCGTATATGGACGTCGTTAGGCGTTACAAAGCCTATGGTAATGCCATGAGCACGGAAGATGTTCTAGCCATTTACGGGAAGATCACGAATGTAATCGACATCAAACGGACGCAAGGAGAAAGTGAACAAAAACTCGAGCAGTACAGCAATGTGGTCAACTCCTTATTCACAGAAATCGTTGGGGACGAAATAGATTGTGCATTTATTGATCAAAACCTAGCTCCTCCACTTGACTTAGGAGATGACCCACAGCTTGCCAAAAAAGTATTTGGTCTGCTTTTAGGACAAGGCTGTAGCGATAGCCCTTATTTCTTAAAATCAGCCTTAATGATTCAAAAGAGCGAACCAACAAGTGGATTGGCTAAAGTCATCGCCCAACAATACTACAAGAAAGAGGACATGACGAATGCCTCTGCTTTTTACTTAGAAGCGATCAGTTTTGAAGAAGACCTAGAAAAGAAATTCGATTTGTATATGGATTTGGCCAAACTGTATGCTGCTCAAGGCTTGAAAATCGAATCGCGGCAATTTGCAATGGACGCGAGCAAAGCAAGTCCTGACAATGCGGCTCAAGCCTATACCTTTATTGGAAACTTATATATGGGAAGCTTTAATGACTGCAAAAAATCTCAAAGCCAAATAGACGATCGTGCTGTTTTCATGGCGGCTTACGACATGTTCCAAAAAGCTGGCGATCAATATGGTATGACACAAGCCAAGGGACAATTCCCAACGGTGTCGGACGTATTTACGGCGAATAAAAAAGAAGGCGATCCGATAAAAGTAGGCTGTTGGATGAATGTAACCACAACGATCAGAACTAGACCCAGTGAATAATGGATACGAAAGAATTACTAAAAGACATTCAATATAAGATCGACGAATTAGTTGAAAAGGCTGAAGACTTGGGTGCTGACGCAAAGGAGGAAATGAAAGAAACCATTGAAGACCTGCGCAAGCAGCGCGACAAGCTCGAAGAAAAGATGAAAGACTTCAAGTCGAAAAATGAACCGAAGTTTGAAGAAGCCCGGTTTCATTTAAGGAAAGCTGCTGAAGAACTTGAGCAAGCTGTTCGGAAAATTTTCAAAAAAGGACCTGGGGCTGAAGAGACTGAATGATACATCCTTAACCAAAACAGAAAGCCGTCTTCCTGTGAAGGCGGCTTTTTTTATTTAATCATGACCACTTCTATCCTTTCACCTTTCACTGCTAAATGTGCGACATTCACATCAGACTTATCTCCTTTAATAAGTTTGACATTTTCATTGAAAAGTATCACGTGGTTTGGGTCTTTCTGTTCAATTATAAGTCTACTTCCTTCTGCTGTTCGCTCATAAGAGATTGACAATTTATTGTCACCAATGCTCAAGTCTTTTAAAACAGCTGCTTCCCAGTGACTAGGCATTAGCGGGTCTATGATGGTTTGATTAAGATGTGCCATAGGCTGAACACCGAAGAACTGCTTAATGATAGGAACAGCGTATGCATAAATGTTCCAAGCTTGAGTGTGCATTCCGAAGTCAGGGCTTACCTCATACATTGACCCAGGCAGTGCATAACTGAACGATCGAGTCATTCTTTCTAAATAACCTAAAGCCTGATCTGCCCTACCGTAATTATTCTCAGCAATCGCAGAAACTCCAGTTGGCAAGGTCATAACAGCCCCTGTATAGGAAAATATCTCCATTTTCTTAGCAAATCCGCCGTCGTCCGTGCCGGCTGACTCATCACGATCTATTCCAGTCACAAATACTCCAAAGGGATTTACATATCGTTGAGCAGAATTTAGGGCCCGAATGGCTTTTGAACTATCGGCAACTCCGATTTCCATTGGAGTGTTTACTACCCAATTATGATAAAGTACAAATCCCCTTTTATCGCCCTTATCAAAAGTAGAGATACGGTTTTTTGTTTTTTTAAGCTCCTCTACGGCCCAAGGCTTATCCAAGGTATCGGCACGGACAATCGCTCCTTCGATGAGGTGATCTGCGTCTGCTACTGTACCAATAAAGTCTGCATATGAATCAAATTCCTCAACCCAGAAGTCATTATTAATGATCTCCTTTAATTGAGTTGCTTTCATCCGGTAATCTTTGGCCTGTGCAGAATCATCAAGCACCTCTGCCATTTCAGCAGCATCCATAAAAGCTTTGTAGGTATAAGCCGCAACGTCTATCATTTCGGACTCAAGCCCGTGAATCTCCATCATTCCGTATCCGTCAGCCAAAAGGTTGCCATCTTCGTCGTTTTCCTCCAACAACCAGGCAAGTCCCGCTTGAACTGTTGGATAATACTTTCGCAAAAAATCCATATCTCCAGTCCACTTGAAAACTTCCCAGATCAATGTGGCATATTGTGGCGTTTCATTGAGGTTACCCGAATTAAAAACAGCACCATTAGTGCTCATTTCATGCATAATCTTACCTGAACCTCCATTCACTGCATTGGAAACACTATCGATCATTTCAATGGTAGAATAAACAATATCCTTCATACCAATGGCTATCGCACCTTGTAAGGCATATTCTGAATCAGCACCGAAGAACCAGGGATAATCAGGGTTACCTGCTGTAATGCCTCTACCTAGTCCTTCCACATCATTGATCAACCAATCTGTATTGTATTTAGTCCATAGAAATGCCTCGTTGAGCTTTTCGTTCGGTGTCTGTAAGCTCGCATTTTGCTCAATCATCTCATATCGCTCCACTTTTTGATCAAATAACTCATTCGCATGCGCTAAGATCTCATCAAATGTAGATTTCGCTTCCTCTTTTGAATTTGCAGATCCCGCGATGACGAAAGGTATCGTGGTCTTTCCATTTGCACTGAGTGAAATGTTATAGATCAAAGCAGCATTGACACCTTGTCCTGCACGCTCATAATCACAATAATCAGCATCGATCTTATGTTCCTTTGCCCTTTGAGATGAACCGTAAATAACATGCCAATCATTATCTTGGTCTTGGCCATGAATAGTACCACTTAGCTCATCAAACCGAGCTTTGTCCACTCCGTCGATCATTCCTGTCCTTTCTCCTAACCAAACAGGCCTCAAATCAATAAAACCGTTAAAGACAAATTCAATATCCACAGGGACATTGCTCTTATTGAGCAATTCAAACTCTATAAAAACTCCTTTTTGACCATCAGGGGCAAATTGTCTCCTCTTGACTTCCAATGCCCATTGATCGAGCTCAAAAAGATGCTCGTTGGTAAAAGGGTAATTCTTAAAGGAGATTGCATCATCTAGACAAATAGTACTGTCATTTCGTTTAAGCTTTATTCCAAATCCATCCATCAACTTAATCGGATGTGCCCAAACACCTCCCATCTCTCCCTGTACATGCCAACCTAGATCAGGAAAGCTGCCATCTTGATGACCAACCATGTAAGCCCTATCTCCTGGGGTCAAGTATGGAGAATTCAAGTATTCCTGATTACCCTCAATAGATTCTAAGCGATCAGCAACTTGATTAAGTATTGGTAGATTCTTATGCTCTGTGCAACTAACTGCTAGAACAAGGATGAATATGGCAAGGACAGATTTCATTGTTTTAAAAAGAAAACAAACTAATAAAAAGTAGTCATACCCTACAAAGACAAAGCCTCCGACTTTCGATTGAGAGCTCTAAATAAGAACCTATAAATGAAGCAAGTACGAGAGCTTTTACTATGACAATGGCTTATAATTGCTTAAGGTTATAAAGATTACTGGCTGCCTTAATTTTTTTTTTAGGCTATGATTATTAAACTTTTTAAATCTCTTGAGCTTATTATTGGAAACCAAATCAAGTCTTTGAACCATTTAAGCTGAACAAAACAGAATGAAAAAGTACTTAATGCTATTCTTGCTTTGCCCTTTGATTCTGGCAGCTCAAGAAGAAGAATTCGACATGAGTGCCTTTGAAGAGGCCAGCGATGCCAAAGTATTTGTTACCAACAAAATCCTTGGCTTGAGCCCAACGAAACTCCTCAACTTGAGCTTTGATTATGCCGGCCAAAATACTTGGACAACAACTTCGGGCGATGCTTTTCCGGGAAACTTCCCAGAAAGTGAATCTAACTTCAACAGCAATTATGGCCTGCGGCTAGAAACAAATTACCCCGTCATTTCCAATAATCGATTGATCGTGAATGCTTACCTCAATTATTGGGAAAGCCGATACAACGCGGACGCCTCAGAACCACCCGTGGCTCAGTTCTTCAATAACAATGAATTGAGAACAACTGCCTTAGGTGCTGTTATTTTCAAACCACTGGATGATCGACAATTCTTACTTTTCCAGCTGGAAGGAGCCATCAACGGTAACTACAATTTCAATGACATCAATGTAGACTTTGGTAAGACGAAATTCAGTGGCTCAGCACTCTATGGATGGAAGTCCAACGATTACACCAATATCGCGTTTGGTGTTTCCAGGACCTATCGCGGCGGTCGCTTGCTCCACTTGCCTGTTTTTATGTTCAATAAAACATTCAATGAAACTTGGGGGCTCGAAGTATTGCTGCCAGCACGTGCCTATTTAAGAAGAAACTTCTCGCCAAAATCCTTCCTGATGCTAGGGGGTGAATTGGAAGGTCAGAGTTACCACTTGCAAGGCCCCGCTTCAAACACATTTCAAGGCGATCTGGCCAATAACGACTGGGAATTACGTAAGTCAGAGATCCGTACCCGTATTTCTTGGGATAGAGCGATCACTGATTTTATCTGGTTTAATGTGCAAGCCGGAACGATCATCACGTACCGATTGGACGTGGACACCACGGCTACTTCACCTGATGCATGGCTAACCAATAGCCTTGGTATTCCGTTTTATTTCAGGTTCGGTATTCAATTAGTGAGTCCTTAATTTCATACCCTAAAACATCCTATAAAATGAAAAAACACATATTCTTTCTATTCGTTCTTTTAACTCCTTTGTTCCTTTTGAGCAGTGCTAGTTTCACGCAAAGTCAAAAAGACAAGGACCTGATCCTTGGCAATTGGAAGCCCAGCAATGGACGTTCTGTGGTACAGATCTACAAAGGAAATCCTCAGAACGGAGAAGATCCTGAGAAATACTATGGCAAGATTGTTTGGTTATCTGAACCTAACGATGAAAACGGAAATCCCAGAACCGACATCAATAATGACGATAAAGAGCTACGAAAAAAAGCATTAAAAGGCTTGGTGATCATGAAGGATATGGAGTTCGAAGAAGTAGATGGTAAAGTTGTTTATTGGGAGGGTGGCACTATCTATGACCCCAACAATGGTTCTACCTATGATTTTGAATCGGAGATCAACAAAAAGAATCCAAACACTATGGATGGCCGTGGTTTTATCGGCGTCTCTTTGTTTGGAAGAACGGACACATGGACTAGAATGGTGAGGAAGTAGTGCGTAGTGCGTAGTTAAAAAACAAAAACGGAGTGACTTCTTGAGAAGCACTCTTTTTTTGTTCACTCGTTGCTAAGCATCGCTGATGGTTTGACCTTGGAGGTATTCCTGAACCGAAAGGACATGGAGAGCAATGCAACAACCAAGAAAGCAGCTAACGAAAAAGCATCATGGTGACCTTACGGTAAGTTCAGCACCGGGGATTGGCGCAACTTTTACCCTAGAATTTTCCGCCTGATTGCATAGCTTAGTACTAATTATGAAAAAAGGGATCATTGTATTTTTCTCGGTATTGTTGACCGTCATCGTCTTCTTCAATTTTATCCTCGAAGACCTTGTTAAAAATAAATTAGGAGATCTCCTCAAAACTACCTTTGGTGATTACTATACCTTGACCTTCAGCGAGAATTATACCCGTTTATCTCCGTCAGGGTTTTCATTTGGCTTCAGTGATGTTGACGTCACATCAGACACAACGAATCAGGTGATGATGTCAAAATTTTCACCTATCTTTTTTACTGCCAAGCAATTAGAGGTCAATAACATCAGCATTCTGAATCTCTTGCTGAATTCAGAAATCGACATTGCGTCCTTCAAACTTACCGACCCAGAATTGGTCTTTCTCATCACTCCTAAATCAGTTGGCCCTGCCACAGTTGAAGCAACTGATGAAGAAAGCGCTAACCTTATCAGTGAAATAGAAGCGAGTGCATTTTTAGTGGAAGGAGGTTCAGCTGCCTTTGTTTTCGTAAATCATCAACAAGACACCCTTTATGCAGGTAATGACCTCAATGTTAGTTTGAGAAAACTCAATGTGTTGATCAATGAAAACGGGATTAAACCTGAGCAGATCACGGCGGAGGGTTTTACCCTCAGTTTACAGGATGCGCTGTATAATCCTTCATCATCCTCCTACAAATATCAAATGGACGCAATGCATCTTGACTATGAAGAAGCGCTGTTCAGCTGTTCAAACATTAAGCTAATCCCGAAACAATCTTTATATGCCCTAACCCTTGACGAGCAGTATCAAAAAACCATGTTTGATATTTCCATTGGCTCTTTTCAACTAAAAGATATTCAATTGGATTCATTAAAAAACACGGGCGCCTTGCGTGCATCAACCGGTATCTTAAAAGACGCCACCTTTAGTCTTTTGCGCAATGCCAACCATCCCTTGGCTCCTGAAGCGAAAGTGTTGATGCATGAATCTTTGGCGAATAGCAGCTTCCCCATTGATATCGACACCCTATCGATAGAAAACGCCTTGATCGATTATCGATTGATCCCGAAAGGTAAGGTCAAAAGTGGTGAGGTCATCTTACGTCATATCAACGGGTACCTTGCAGGAATCTACAGTGAGGATGATAAAAAGGATACACTCAAACTATTTCTCGAAAGTGATTTTCTTGCCAACGGCAAATTCAGCTTTGCCGCTGACTTTCCACTAAAAGGAGTGCCTCAGCACAGTTACCAAGGGCACATCAGTCAACTTCCATTTACTGACTTGAATGCCATTGTTACACCCATGGTCAATGTTCAACTCAATGAGGGCATGGTGGAAGACATTTATTTCACCGGGGTGTGTTCTGACCGCATCACTTCAGGGCAAATGATTTTTGACTATGACAACTTAAAAATGCAGGTGAACAGCGCGAAAAAGGAAAAAAGAAAATGGTTGGTCTCCGATATTGGTAGTCTGATTGTCCGTCATCAATCGAAGAAAGACAAAGATGGTCGATCGATAGCTGTGGACTATCGCTACGAGCGCCCAACCTATCAGGGTCATATTGGTTTTTACCTGAATGGCCTTTTAGACGGCATGATGAAGACGCTATTGCCTACACCTGCCTACAAGGCAGCGATCAAAGGCATGACCCCATCACTCGATTAATGTTTGCATTCAAGCTGTTTTTTACATTTCTGTTGGTAATTTAGCCATCAATCTGATCATCATGGATATATTCACTATTATCACTATTCTGACTGTTCTTTCGGCAGCCTTTGCATTCATCAACACTAAGTTTCTGAAGCTTCCTTTCACCATTGGTTTGATGATCATTGCGATGTGCTTTACACTTGCCATCATTGTATTGGGCTATTTTCACCCCTTTGTATTGGAAGAGGCTAAACACCTCATTGAATCTATCGACTTTAAAACAGTGCTTCTAGAAGTGATGCTGAGTTTCTTACTTTTTGCTGGCGCTTTACACACTAAGCTCGATCAATTAGCGAAACACAAAGCACCTATTTTACTATTCGCCACACTGGGGGTACTTATCTCCACTTTCCTTATAGGGGGAATGTTCTATTATTTAGCCCTACTGGTGGGGCATGAAATTCAATTTATCTATTGCCTTTTGTTTGGAGCACTCATCTCTCCTACCGACCCTATTGCGGTTTTAGGGATCCTCAAAGATGCCAAGGCACCTAAAAACTTGGAGATTAAAATTGTAGGAGAATCTCTGTTCAATGATGGTGTGGGTGTTGTGATTTTCCTTGTTATTTTCTCGATTGCACAGCAAGGAATTGGTGCAGTTGAAGCAGAAGAAGTCGGTTTACTCTTCTTTGAAGAAGTGTTTGGTGGAATAGCGCTAGGCTTTGGACTGGGCTGGTTAGGTTTCCAGATCATGAAGACCATCGACCATTATGAAACCGAGGTAATGATCACCCTGGCTTTGGTGATGGGCATCTACGGCATTGCGCATTATTTGCATTTTTCGGGTCCATTGGCGGTTGTTGTCGCTGGTATCTTCATCGGTAATAAATCACCAGAAATCGCTTGGTCTAAAACCACACAGAACTACGTAGACAAATTCTGGGAGTTGATCGATGTATTCTTAAACGCCATCCTGTTTGTTCTGATCGGTTTAGAACTACTCGTGGTCACTATCAATGGTGAATATATCATGCTTGGGCTTATTGCTGTCCCCATGGCGCTCTTGGCAAGGTATATTGCCTTGGCTGGGCCTATTCAAATTTTTAAAAAGAAGCTCGATTTCATTCCTAAAACCAACCTTATCATGACATGGGGTGGAATCCGTGGTGGAATCTCCATCGCTTTGGCTCTTTCCCTTCAACCCGAAATGGAAAGAGACCTCTTCTTGACTGTCACCTATGTTATTGTGGTCTTCTCTATCATTGGACAGGGATTGACTATCGGTCCGTTGGTCAAAAATGTATTAAAAGGTAAGGAGTCCAATTAGACTCCTTATTCTATTCATTGCATGCGCAATCTATCTTAATCATTATTTGAACGCGGTGGCAATGCAGCATGCACGCGATCTACGAGTTTACTGAATGGCAAACTTTGGAGGTAGACTTTCCCTGGTCCGGTCAGATTCACCAAGAACAAACCTTCACCACCAAAAAGTGCATTTTTGAAGCCGCCAATAAAATTCACATCATACTTGACTGTCGGTTCAAATCCGACAACACAACCCGTATCTACTCTTAGCAATTCGCCAGGTGCTAACGTGCGTTCAATGATGGTGCCTCCTGCATGAACAAAGGCCAATCCATTTCCTTTGAGGTGCTGCAAAATAAAGCCCTCGCCACCAAAAATTCCTGCGCCTAGTTTCTTGGTAAATGCGACTTCTATCTCCACCCCATAAGCAGCACAGAGAAAGGCATCCTTCTGACAAATGAAGCCATCAGGTGTGTCGGCTAGTTCAATAGGGACAATCTTACCGGGATAAGGAGAAGCAAAACCAACCTTTTGTCTCGACTTCCCTTCATTCGTAAACGAAGTGATGAAAAAACTCTCTCCAGTAAACATGCGCTTGAACCCTTTGAGTAAGCCCCCACCGGTACCTGTTTCCATTTGAATGTCTTGATCCATGTACATCATGGTGCCAGCTTCTGCCCTAACCGTTTCTTGTGGGTCTAAGGTGATCTCCACCAATTGCATGTCGTCACCGATCAATTCGTAGTCTATTTCATGTGCCATAAAGAATATCTTTAAGGCTAAGATAACGAAGAACAATAGGCCGTGAAATATTATACCCGGTGAATTTTTAAGCTCATGCGAGTAACCAAGAGAGGGCAATACCAGCCCAAATCACGATAACCCCCAAACGACTTCTTAATTTCTTTCGCTTGTAAAGTAATTGAGCAAATGCCATGAGCAAATAAACTGAGGCCAAATAACGTTTGTCCACTTGCAAGGAAATTTGAGATAAGTCGAGTAGCGTAAGTAGCACAAATGGTATGGCAGATACGATAAAAAAGGCTTTTTGATGAGACCTGAGGTTGATGGAATTACTTGGCTCGGCCGCTGCCAGCATGGATGCCACAGTAATCAGGTATACACTAAACTGTGCAACCCCAATGAACGGATCCAATTGACTTAACGAAGCGAGTGCTAGAAAGACGGTGATCAGTTTTGTTTGGCGCTTTCTTATTCTTCCTGCCCAGATAAATCCGAAGAGTACGCTAGACAAGATGATGAAAGCTATCATAGTTAAATATAATCAAGAAACCCTGAAGCGTGATGCTTCAGGGCTCTATTCACCTAAACACTGTAGCAACGAAACGACCATCGGGTGAAAAATGCGGATTGGTCTCTCCTCCGATATTAGAGGTTAGTCGCACAGCATCACCGCCGTCAACCCCTACTTTCCAAAGATCGTTGGCATAGACAAAGACGATCTCATCCTTCGCGATGGTAGGTTGCCGGAGTAGCATGGTGCCCTGAACAAAAACGCTTGTTCCGATAAGAAAAGGGGTGATAAAACTGAGAAAGATGTTCAAATAGTTTTTCATGCTCTACTGATTTAGGCCATTAAACTACACATTTTTTACATGCGAAAAAGGCTGTGCCCTATGCTAGCGCAACACAATAAAATCCATGTTCTTGTTTGATGCATCGCTTGAATAAGCGAACTTCCACTTTACCAACACCATTGGCTATGATCAAAAAAGTATGTGTCTATTGCGCATCGAGCGACAATATCGATGATGATTATAAAACCGCTACCCAAGAACTGGCAAGAGCTTTGGTTAAGAATAACACGGCAATTGTTTATGGCGGAGGCGCAAGGGGCCTGATGGGGATATTAGCGGATACCGTGCTAGAGGAAAAAGGAAGAATCATTGGCATTATGCCACACTTCATGAAAGAAGTGGAATTTCATCACAAGGACGTGAATGAATTTATTTTTACGGCCGATATGCACGAGCGTAAAAAGCAGTTCATGGTAGGTGTTGATGCCTTAGTGACCTTACCTGGAGGCTGCGGTACGCTTGAGGAACTCATGGAAGCCATCACACTTAAGAGATTAGGGATTTTTACCAAACCAATTGTGATTTTGAATTACAAGGGGTATTACGACCAACTCATCAAAATGCTAGATCACTCCATCAGTGAGGGCTTTATGGGAGAGGTTCATCGAGATATCTGGACCGTCTTTGATGAACCGAGCAAAGTGCTTGAAGCGATCAATAGATCGAAGCCTTGGTCTAAAGATGCCATCAATTTTGCACAGACCTAAATTAGCCCCTGAAATCCATATTCTTGCTGTTTGAAGCACTTTTGGATTTTAAATTGTAAAAGACTGAAATTCAGTTTATCATTTGGCGAATTTTATCAGCTATAGGCGCCCTTGAAACTAAGATCCACTACCATATTGCTATTCCTTGCACTGATCAGTTGCCACTTGGTAAACGGTCATGGGCAAATCAACCAATTGCAAGAGCCGATCAGTCTTTATGCTGAGAATCAATTGGACATTAAGCCAGGGCAGATCAAAGTGTTCAGAGATGACATGGAATCGAAAGACCTGTTGCAAGTTCAGGCCTTGCCAGCTTCTGAGTTCCTTGACTTGGATGAGATCAACTATTTTGACAGCTCGAAACCACATTGGGCCCACTTTAAACTGTCGAATGCCTCGCAAGAGGTGATGCGCTATGTGATCAAAGGAGGACGAAATGCAAAAGAATCCTATTACATCGTTAATGAAAGTGGTGCAGTTACTGAAAAGCTCAGTGGATACTTTACTCCTCTGAGCCAACGTGATATAAAACAGAATTACATCAACAAAGTAAACCTAGAGATTCCACCCTATGAAGAGGTGCAGGTATATGTGAAAATTGAAAGTTTAGACGGACTGCCACTAGCCATTGACTTTACGCTAATTCCGAGTTCGATTTGGAACAAAGAGCAATTACAAATCAACTTATTTCAAGGCATCTTCAACGGAGCATTGCTCATCATCATCATCTTATCTTTTTTCTTCTACAACAATACCAGGCAGATCGTTTTTTTGAATTTAAGTGCTTACGCACTCTTTACGCTGCTCTACTTTACACACGTCAACGGACTGATTGAATTGTTGTTTTTACCCAATCAAGCGAATGCACTCTCTCCTCTTTGGTTACTCCCGCTGCTGATCGCCGCCGCCTATTTTCGATTTGCAAAGACCTTTAATGAAACCGAAGAATACTTTCCTTTTTGGGATAAGCTCTTTCATTACATGTCAGTCGGCAGTGTATTGCTCTTTATACTGCTTTCTGGCTATCTCTTGTTCACCAATGATTATTACAATGCCGTCAATATCATGCAAGTGGTGTTGTTCGCTTATATCTTGTTAGGTGTCGTATTTCTATTCGTCATTTATCAAAAAGGCTCCCTGATCAACAAATACTTTGTCTATGGGTCGATGTTCTTTATGTTTTCAGCCTTAGTTTCAATTACGGGGCAATTGGTTTATGTGAATAATTCCTTACCCCTATTTGTGCAGGTCGGTTTCATTACTGAGATCCTTATTTTCAGTCTAGGCATGAGCTTCAAGTCAAAAAAAGACTTTGAAGAACATGACATCACGCAGCGCTCCCTGATTCTTCAATTACAACAAAATGACCGGTTGAAAGAAAACATCAACAAAAAGCTTCGTGAAGAGGTCGCACAGAGCACGCAAGAGTTAAGGGTCAGCAATATGGAGCTAAGCAAAGCCAAGGAAACCGCCGAGAAAGCGACCGCCTCCAAATCAGAATTTTTATCGGTGATGAGTCATGAGATTAGGACCCCACTAAACGCCATCATTAGTTTATCGCACATCATGGAGATAGACAACAAAGAACAAACGATCGCCGAATACATCGATGCCTTGAAGTTCTCTGCAGAAAACCTCCATTCGCTCATCAATGACGTACTCGACTACAACAAAATTGAGGCGAACAAATTGAGATTAGAGCAGATCGAGTTTTCCTTGATCGACCTGCTGAGAAACATCTCTGAAATCTTCAAATACAAGGCCAAGCGCAAAGGCATTGCCTTTCAAATTGAAATTGGAGAACACACGCCAGACCGTCTCATTGGTGACCCCACTCGTCTGACACAGATCTTCAATAATCTGCTTGGGAATGCCATCAAGTTTACCAACGAAGGACATGTTACACTCAAGGTTTTTATGGCGGGAGTCAAGGACGAAAAAGCCATGATTCACTTCGAAGTCATCGATACAGGAATTGGCATTCCAAGTGATAAACTTGAGTTGATCTTTAATGAATTTGAACAGGCAAATAACTCAACTACACGAGAATTCGGCGGCACAGGATTAGGCCTATCCATTACGAAAAAGCTGCTCAATCTAATGGGCAGTGAGATCAAAGTAGAGGCTGAAAGAGAAAAAGGGACAAAATTCAGTTTCCAAGTCCCTTTTGAGATCAATAAGTCATTCAACATCATTTCTTATGGCGATATTCATGCGGAGCGAGAGTTGAATAAAGCCAACATTTTAGTTGTTGATGACAATGACATGAATAGGTTGGTCCTGAATAGATTGTTAAGTATTTGGAATGCTGGTTTTGAAGAAGCTTCCTCTGGTCAAGAAGCCATTGACCTTTGTGCACTCAACACCTTCGATCTGATCTTGATGGATATTGAAATGCGCCCAATTGATGCCTTTGAAGCGATCAAAGTGGAAAACAATCCAAATCTGGATACCCCGATCATTGCCATGAGTGCCTATCAAACGAAAGACTTCGACAAAGACATTCATGCTGCCGGATTTGCAAGCTTCGTGCACAAGCCCTTCGATCCAGATGAATTATATGAAAAGATTGTGATGCAATTGAACCAAGAAAATGCCTAGATTTTGTTGCCCTATTGGCGAATGCAAGCAACCGGCTTAAAAAACTGCGTGCCGAAATTGATCAGCTCAAGACTAAGGGTGATCCACGATAGCCAATAGTTCACTGAGCATCATGGCGGTTGCCCCCCATACTTGATGCCCTTCCACATCGAAATAGGGTGAATGAATGGTGTACTTCCCGAATTTCATGGGCTCAACCCCCTGCTTCGCTTCGTCCTTGAGCTGTGTAAGACTCACTTCCAATACTCGCTCAACTTCTTTCTCTTCGAGCCGATAGTTCGGCGCATGTGGAAGATAGCCGACGGTCGGTAACACCTTGAAGTTACTTGCAATGATGAAGAGTTCGGATAGTGTCCCTAAGAACTCCACGTGTTCGCGTCTAATGCCCACCTCCTCTTCGGTTTCTCGAAATGCAGTTTCGATCAAGTCTTTGTCGTGTTGTTCTTTCTTCCCTCCAGGAAAACTGATCTGCCCACTGTGATGTCCGTCATACTCTGGTCGTTTGATGAGTGGCAGCCAAAAATCACCATCCCGCTCGAACAATATCATCATCACGCCACCCAGTTTAGCAGGGAAATTTGGGTTTTCTTGGAAACGGCTTTCTTCAATCGGCCGAGGCGCCATCACCTCCTGAGCAGCACGTCCCGGTAGCTCTGCATTCAATCGCTGAATCAAATTTTGTTTCCATGCTTCCGTTGTTGACATAAGAACTGATTTGTTATTTCAATAGAACAAACTAGTTTAACGATTATTCGTTTTCCTAATGAAATAATGATTCAAATGGTTCAAAAGCTTTTCTTTCTCTTCCTCATCGTTTCAATCCCAATTCTTGGACAACAAGAACAATTGAAAATGGCCAAATTGCAGTATAATGGCGGAGGAGATTGGTATGCCAACAAAACTGCCCTACCCAATTTGGCGATCTTCTGTAATGAAGAACTCAAAACCAATTTTGATGAGGCCAATTACACCGTAGCCGTCAGCAGCCCAGAACTTTTTAACTATGCGTTCATCTATATGACCGGTCATGGAAACGTGGTGTTCAATTCCGCAGAAGCAGAGAACCTCAGAAACTATTTGATCTCGGGCGGATTCCTTCATATCGATGACAATTACGGGCTAGATGCCTATGTGAGATTAGAAATGAAAAAAGTATTTCCTGAACTTGAATTCATCGAGCTACCTTTCGATCATGAGATCTACGATCAAAAATTCACATTTGAAAAAGGATTGCCTAAGATACACGAGCATGATAAAAAGCCACCCCAAGGTTTTGGCCTGATTTATGAAGGTAGTTTGGTGTGCTATTACTCCTATGAAAGTGATCTGGGAAATGGCTGGGAAGACCAACGTGTGCACAATGATCCTCAGGCAAAACGCTTAGAAGCCCTTCAAATGGGTGCTAACATCATTTCCTTCGCTTTCACTCAAAACTGATTGATTAAAAACTAATCGATTAGTTTGTAAACTAGCTAGATAGTTTTAATATTGATTATTATATCAACTCATGTCGTATGAAAGAACTGACCAAGGCGGAAGAACAAGTGATGCAAATACTCTGGGACATTGAAAAAGGCTTTGTAAAAGATGTATTGGCTAAAATGGAAGAACCCAAACCCGCTTACAATACGGTATCGACCATTATCAGAATTTTAGAGAAAAAAGGCTTTGTGGGTTACAAGGCCTACGGAAAGACCCATGAGTACTTTCCTTTGATCGACAAAACAACCTACAGTAATTTTTATTTGAAGAACTTCTTAGGCGGCTATTTCGGAGGTTCTTTCCAGCGGCTAGTTTCCTTCTTTGCGAAGGAAAATGACATGGACATCAAAGAAGTGGAGGCCTTAATGCGTCATGTAAAAGGCGATCTTGACGAAGAAAAATAATTCAGATGGAAAAGCATCCTACCATAGAACTTCTCGAATCGCTAAATACAGCAGTGATCTACGCATTAGAATCACTTACCTGTTTAGCGATCTTCTATTTGATCTACCATTTCCTACTCAGAAAAGAACGTAGTTTTCATTACAACAGAGGGTTTCTTTTGGTTGCATTAGTACTGTCTTTCAGCTTTCCTCTAATGAACTTTAATTATGACCCAAGCCGCACCCATGATGTGTTGAATTCCATTCATCAAGTGGGCAATGGTGTAAGCGATGAACCGATCATTGAGGCACAAAAAGCGTATTCTTATACCATTACAGCCAAATCACAGCGCCCCTTTTTACTTTGGTGGGAAATACTCCTGATGGTCTATGTTGCTGGCGTGCTCATCAAATCACTACAGCTGTTTGGGCATATACGATCCATAAAAGAAATCATCTGGTATAAGCGACACAACACACGCTATAAAGAGAATTATTTCTTAGTAAAAACAGACGGTACTCAGCCCACTTTTGCCTTTTTCAGTTACCTCTTTTGGGACAATACCTTACAGCTAAATGAGTACGAGGAAAATCAAATCTTGAGTCATGAAAAAGCACACATTAGAGAAGGACATTCCTATGATGTGATCTTCATTGAGCTATTGAAATCTATCTTTTGGTTCAATCCGTTACTCTACCTCTACAAAGGCTTACTAGAAGAAGCACATGAATATGCAGCCGATCGTGCCGTAGCAAAAGAGAGTGGTGCGAGCGAATACACCAATGTATTGGTGCGCATTGTATTTCAAAAAATGGGATTGGATCTCGCGAGTCATTTCAACAAAAACAAATTATTGAAGCGAGTCAACATGCTCAAGAAGGAACGACAGGTCAACTGGCTGAAATTATTCGTTCCGATTCCCGCGGCAGCATTGCTTTTCTTCATTTTTTCTTTTGAGCCTTTGCTTCTGGACAATCAGATCACTGTGGGTGAAATGAAGCAAGAAGTGACCATGAGCAACCCTCAATTAAACGCCTCTCCTGTTGGTGGCATACAAGATTGGAATCAATTTTTAGAAGAAAACATCCAATATCCTGAGGCAGCATTGAA
>ENA-OUOG01000600-OUOG01000600.1-marine-metagenome-genome-assembly--contig:-NODE-600-length-46602-cov-6.862311_pt1 | contig 46602 bp, 81 predicted proteins | sample MGYA00248635_ERZ508505 | MGnify/ENA primary metagenome ERZ508505 (study PRJEB26176, sample SAMN06267871) | marine metagenome | isolation source: Saanich Inlet, British Columbia, Canada | place: Pacific...
GGAGTGCTTGTTGGAGTACTCGTAGGGGTATTAGTCGGTGTTGGATCTAATGGTGTATTAGTTGGAGTGCTTGTTGGAGTACTCGTAGGGGTATTAGTCGGTGTTGGATCTAATGGTGTATTAGTTGGAGTGCTTGTTGGAGTACTCGTAGGGGTATTAGTCGGTGTTGGATCTAATGGTGTATTAGTTGGAGTACTTGTAGGAGTACTTGTTGGTGTATTAGTAGGGGTTGGATCTAATGGTGTATTAGTTGGAGTACTTGTAGGAGTACTTGTTGGTGTATCAGTAGGGGTTGGATCTAATGGTGTATTAGTTGGAGTATTAGTCGGAGTACTTGTTGGTGTATCAGTAGGGGTTGGATCTAATGGTGTATTAGTTGGAGTACTTGTAGGAGTACTTGTAGGAGTACTTGTAGGAGTATTTGTTGGTGTTGGATCTAATGGAGTATTAGTTGGAGTATTAGTTGGAGTACTTGTAGGAGTATTTGTTGGTGTTGGATCTAATGGAGTATTAGTTGGAGTATTAGTTGGAGTACTTGTAGGAGTACTTGTTGGTGTATCAGTTGGTGTACTTGTAGGAGTACTTGTAGGAGTACTTGTAGGAGTATTTGTTGGTGTTGGATCTAATGGAGTATTAGTTGGAGTATTAGTTGGAGTATTAGTCGGAGTACTTGTTGGTGTATTAGTAGGGGTTGGATCTAATGGAGTATTAGTAGGGGTACTTGTTGGTGTACTTGTAGGAGTATTAGTAGGGGTTGGATCTAATGGAGTATTAGTTGGTGTATTAGTTGGAGTATTAGTAGGGGTTGGATCTAATGGAGTATTAGTTGGTGTATTAGTTGGAGTATTAGTTGGTGTATTAGTCGGAGTATTAGTTGGTGTTGCATCTAATGGAGTATTAGTTGGTGTACTTGTTGGAGTATTAGTTGGAGTTTGTGTAGGAGTGCTTGTTGGAGTACTCGTAGGGGTATTAGTCGGTGTACCAGTAGGGGTAGGTGTACTGCTAGGTGTTGCAGTTGGTGTATTGGTTGGGGTTTGAGTAGGGGTATTAGTAGGAGTAGGAGCGATAACGACTATATCTTTATCAAATAGATATGAATATATGCCGTTATCAGTTAATTCCTCACCTGTAAAATTAAAGGTTTTTCTCGCTGTATACGAAGTTAAACCTGTATCCTGATTCTTTAGTTTTTTGAATGATCCCATCCATTAATAGTCAAGTTTGATACGAATAAGAGCTTCTTTTGTGAAGTCTTTTAATAACGGAGTGGATAATTTACTTACAGCAACTAAATCATTATTATCATTGTATAGTCCAACACTAGTAATATATGCTTGAGGTGAATCAATCATAACGCTGTGTTGCAATTCTCCTGAACCAGTAATATTAGAAGGGTTAGTAGAGTAGTTAAATTCACTATTTCTTGCTCTAATAAAAACATAGTTTGAAGTTAAAGTCTCTTCAGATCTTAAAGTAAAACTAGGTAGTGTAGGTTCATTTAAAGCATTATAAAATATTTCAATATTATTTGGATCATTGTCGTTAGCATTATTATTTAATGTACCGATGAATGAAACAAGGTTATCTCCACTTAGGGCTAGTACTCCAATATCTGGGTATAATTTACCGTATTCTGTTGTAGTGTTATTTACTATCCCAGCAGAACCAGAATATATAGAATATACTCTACCTGCATCTACGAAAGTATCTATAGAAGCTGATAAACTATTATCTGTTAAGGAAATTTCATTTGAACCAAATTTTAACTTTAATGTTAAAGAACCTGGTAATATTTTTTCTTTGAATCTAGATCTTTCAACTGATATGAAAAATACGTGATTTGGTGTAGAACTGTTAATTATGAAATCAGTGTCTTCGTCTCCACTAATTAGAGTTCTAAATTGACCGTAAATAGTACTTGAATAAGATTTACCTGCTATGTTACTATCATACTGTAAGGATCCATTACCGTCTTTATTACCGTAAGCTAGAGAGAATTGAATTGAAGCAGAGGTACTAGTAAGTGGATCACCGTCATATACGTTCCAGAAATAACTTCCTCCACTAGTTCCTACTTGCACACTTGAAGTATGAAAAGAATTAAGATTTACTTTGTTATTACTCCAAGCTGGTGCAGTGATTGCGTCTGCACTTATTACGATATCTTCCTGGTCTAATCTTTTAAATGACATATTTTATTAGTTATTTACTTTAATAATAGTTACAGGTATTGTAATTCTAGCTCCTGAGTCTCTACCAATTAGAGTTATGGTTGTTTGTAATTGAGATCTGTTTCCAAATAGAGTGTTTACAGTAGTAGCAGTTAAGTTAAGAGATGTACCTATAATAGTTTTAGATACATTGGTTCCTACAGTAGTTGTAGAGTTTAATCTTTCAGCTTCTTCTGTATTGATTCCTGCACCTGCAAAATTAGATAATACTCTAACATCAGCAATCGTTGCTGTATATCCTCCTGCTTCAAAAGTTGAAGTAGCACCTAAGTAATTTAAGGTCTGTGGAGTAATGGCTAAAGATGCACCTTGTTTAAGTCTTATAGCACTGTACCCTGCATCTAGTAATGGTAACTTAGAAGTACCTCTTGGTAGGGTAGTTAGCTTGTATTTCATAACCTGATTTTCATCAGGGAATGCTTCTAGTAGTGGCATGCTCTCTATAGCTTGTCCGTAAAAAGCAGAACCAGAAGGATGATCAGGATTATATAATGTATAATCGATTTCATCATCTGCCAATGCAAATTGAGTGATTTTAAAAGAACCATCTCCTCTTGCTAAAAGTTCTCTTCCTTTCTTGGTTAGAATTGCATCTACCGTTACTACAGCGTTATTTAAAAATCCCATTGAATTAAGTCTTTATTATAAATATATGATTTTTTTATTTTATATACTACATAAACTACCAGAAGTTATAGCATTACCGAGTTCATCGATATATAAAACTCTAGTATTTGATTTTACCCACATTTTTTTATTACGTACAGGTACTATTTGATTACCGTTAAATTGAAAAATAGCACTACCGGAAGTAGGTATTTCATCCTTTCCTGTAAATATATATGTTTCAACGGTCCTGTCAGAAAGAGATTGAGAGCATATAAAACCATCTAAAGAACTAGATAAGTATATTGAAGCTTCAAATGATGTACCGGTAAGGGAGGGGCTAATACCGTAATCGTCAATATTAGTTTTACTTCCGTTATATCTACCATTTATTAATCCTGAATCTGTATAACTAGAGTCTTGAAACTTAGCTGGTGATGCTGTATCTTCTAATATAGCAATTATATTTTTTGGTTTAATTTGATCAGAAGACCTATCAACATCATACGCAAAGCTATTGTTCCTAGAGGTTTCTGAATTTCCTAAAATGGCGTTGTAGGTATTATATGTAAATGGTATTGGATCAATTGAAGGTATAAGTTCAACTAAAAAACAACCATCATTTAAATTTGAAGCGTCAACGTCTATACTAGTTGGAGTTGTCTCGTAATAGTAGTGACTATCAAAAGGTGTTTTAGTTAGTATTGGAATTTCTGTACCGTTTATTATAATAGAAGTAAGTTGAGATAAACTATAAGAAAAGTTTATTTGATTACAGTTAAATAGACTGATTGTTATTCCTATAACCTCATCAATAGAACTAATAAATAATTTTATTTGTCCAATTCCCGGGTTAGTAAATTTAAAGGTATTTAAGTCCATAATTTTAATTGAAATAAATTTTATTCTTATTTTTAACTTAAGATTAAGTGTACTTTTATCATTTCTATACCTTGATCATCCCACTCTGTTAGTACCTTATAATCTTGATTATACCCTGGGCTTTGTAAATTTGAATTAGTCCAAATTAAACTAGTCATGTAAAGTTTATTACCACTATCAGGTGTTATAGTATCACCGCAATTTGAATACTGTGATATTTCTGAACCTATAATATCATCTGTTCCTGCTGGACAGCTAGTACCCTGTCCTCCTGAGAACTCCCATATGTAAACATCTGGGTTAGTAGATTCTAGGTCAATAGAATACTGAACTCCTTCAGTATCGTCTTGGGTCTCTACACACCAACCACCTAGTGATGTATTATTTGGTCCACTTTCTGTTGTAAAACTAGTTATAGTAAATGAACAAGGTATAATAGGTGTTGATGTTGGAGTAGCAGTAGGAGTTGCAGTAGGAGTTGCAGGTAATGGTGTACTGGTTGGTGTTGCAGCTAGAGGTGTAGCAGTTGGTGTAGGTGGAGCAGGACATTCGTCGTAAAAAGTCATTTCTCCTAAGTTGTTAATTCTAGCTCTATGATTAGAGCTTATCTTATACCAATCTCCTGTGCCGGTGTAAGGTATAGTTAACCCTAGGTCTGTATAAAAGATAGTTCCATTACCAAGTGTCCCAGAATAGTATACAGTCGTATCACTGGTAAGTTCAGTACAGGCTAATTTTGCTGATAACCTATCTTCACTACTTACTAGAATAGATTGTAATACATAGTATATAGTATCGGTACCGGCACAAGCTCCGTTTTCTGAGGTAATAGTTATAATGGTAGTAATTTCGTTATCATGTATAAATGTATAACCTGCTCCTGTATCTGTCAATTGGTTGTATGTAATACCGGTAACTGTACTACCTCCTCCAGTAATTGTGAAAGTACTACTAGTACCGTATGTGGTATTAGTAAAATCGACTTTTATTATTGTACTGTAATTTGACATTTATCTTTTACTTTTTATTCATTTTTAAAATTACAACTGTGGGAAACAATCTCCATCAACTGTACAAACAGTACTATTTGGATTAATATTCATACCACTCACTCCACTAAATGGTGATCCACTTGGTCCGTATTTAAATTGATCACTTGATACACCTGAACTACATATTCCAAAGTATGTAGAAGTTCCATCGTCAGTTCCCAAAGTAGCATTTAAGTTTACATCACGTGCACCTCCACCACAATCGTTTACTATGTAGTATAAATCTAAACCTCCACTAGTTAATTGACTATTAAGTACATCTACTGTAATACAGTTACATCCTGTTGTTGGTGTAGATGTTGGTGTAGATGTTGGTGTAGATGTTGGTGTAGATGTTGGTGTAGCACCTACTGGTGTATTAGTTGGTGTATTAGTTGGTGTTGGTGTACTAGTTGGTGTATTAGTTGGTGTTGAGCCAGGTACTTGTGGGGAACAATCTCCATTAACACTACAAGAAGTTAAACCGTGAGATGTAATATTCATTCCGCTTACAGCTGTGAATGGTGATCCACTTGGACCGTATTTAAATTGATTACTTGTAGATCCTCCATTACAGAAACCAAAGTATGTAGAAGTTCCACTTTCAGTTCCCAAAGTAGCATTTAAGTTGATTGATGTTTCTCCGCTTCCGCATTCGTTTAAAATGTAATATAAATCTAAACCTCCACTAGTTAATTGACTATTAAGTACATCTACTGTTATACAATTACATGTTGCAGTCGGTGTTGATGTTGGTGTAGATGTTGGTGTAGCACCTACTGGTGTACTAGTTGGTGTTGGTGTACTAGTTGGTGTTGGATCTAGGGCTAATGGTGTATTAGTCGGTGTATTAGTTGGTGTTGGTCCAATAAAGGTATTTAAACCTTCTAACGTAATAGGTAATTCACAGTTATTGACTATAAAAACTTTGAAAAATGAAGAGTTAGGATTTTCGTATTTAAAATCGTTTTCATCATTCAATTCACCGTTGCTAAGAGTTATTACACTTCCTGATAATTCTCCATCGTACTTAGCTTCATTGTGGGTATGGTAAGGTAGAAAATCTGGACCAAATGGGGTCATTACGGATTGACTATACGCAGTATCTAGTTCTGATAATTTATTTCTATATGAACCTCCATGGCTACCTGTTGCTTCTCCTATCTCAATTGAACCGGAATAGTGCTGGGTAATAATACTAAGGGAAGGTTTTTTGATTTTACTTCTTTCAAGTAAATGTGGTTTAATTATAATTCCTGTACTAACGTTTGCTCTAGCAGGTAGGAAATCTGTAGCGGTTTTAAATAAAACGTTATCGTAGAATTTTAATACCCTAACAAAATCCTTTAAATCATATATTGAACTAGATATAGATGCAAGGTACTCTAATGACTTAGTTTTTAATTCTTCGTAGCTTTGCTCTTGCTCTAGTCTTGGATCTCCTAAAATAGAATCTATATTAAAGTTATCTGCAGAAGAAGACGCAATTATTAAGTTATTGATATAATTTGAAGGAGAGAATCCTACTTCTACAAAATTATAATCTTTATTATATTTAGTATCTAATTTAGTAATAGATGTATGTGCAGAAAGTGTATCTCCTGAAACTATACTTCCGGTGTTATCTAATCTAATTTTACCTAAAGAAGAAGTAACATAGTAGTCAGGTCCTAAATTATAACTTCCTGAAATAGTTCCTCCTATTTGATTTAAAGTTAAACCATTAAAGGAACCTGAGGTATATAAGGACGGTATCCCGAAAGAGGATAGCAATGCTCTAACACTTCTCTCAGTACCTTTAGTTTTATTTAAAAAAGGAAGATTATGATATAATCTCTTATATACTTCTTTTCTATAATTCTCTTCGGAAGTAGGTATATTTGAACCTGTTATAAAGGTTGCATCATTTAGTCTGTTTCCGAATTCTTCTGTAGACAGTTCATCAAAATCTCCTGTGAATATCTTAAAGAGTTCCTGTGTTGATTTATTACTATTATAAAGCTTTATACCAAAATTCTTTAACGTATCCTGTATTAAATCTTTTGATACACCGAAATCTAATCTATTGTCTGCATTGTATTTTTCACTAACATTTTTAGAATAAATCCATAAGTTATCAAAGTGTTGACCTATCATGTGAATAAACTTCACATACTTTAAGTTATTTGGATCCTCTCTTAAAAATTCCGGTATGGTGTTTTCAAGTGAATAAGCGTTTGTTGAATCAAAAACGGAAGCTGAGGTGATTTGTGTACTATACCAATTATCTGCAATACTACCTGTTACTAAAGTGTAAGGTTTAGAATTACCTAGTTTTGGCCAAGAGTATGAACTACTTTCATAGTATAAAAATCTATCGTAATGATCAAAATTAGATAAGATTGTATTTATTAACCCTTCGTAGTAAACTCTACTTCCACTAATACCTCCTTGGTTATTATTAGCAGATATAATACTATTACTCTGAGATTGATATAATGATATTAGGTTAGCTTTATATCTAAAGTTTTCAAGTCTTTCTTGTGCAGAAGAGAAATTAATAAAGTTAGAGTAATTGTTATAATCTATACTTATCTCTGCTCCTCTTTCTTCAAAAGCTGATTTAACTTCATAGTATGAATTAGTAACAGGGTAATTAAACAAATCGTTTATATCCAAGTATTGAGTTGGCTGTTCTGTATCTTCCTCTATAGGTACTGAGTAATTTGGTCCTTTTAGATAAGGTACTTTTAAATCATCTGTAATTAATTCCGCAGAAGCTTGGTAGGTAACAGAGTCCGCTACTTTTTCACTTACTTTTATAACAACCTTATTGGTGATATCTTCAGGTAAAGGTTCATATAACCTAATAACTAAGCTCTCAAAATCTTTATACTTTAATGTATCAATATTTGTAAGGAGTAGTAATCTATTATCACCTAAATTAATATAATACTCAGAAGCATTTGGTTCAGATAAAACTTTTGTAATTTGTTCAGTAAGGGTAGTAAGAGATTCATCACTTAATTCTCTACTAATTAATCTTAACTCAAATCTATCAGAAGATATTTCTTCTATAAAAAATTCAGAATCTACAGCATTTAACCTAAATGGATTACTAAGAAAATTATAAGTTAAATAAACATCCCCGTATTCATATCCTCCATCGATTAAGGTATCTTCTACTTTCAAACTCAAGTTACTTAGAGTACCTTGTATTACAGTTTCAGAGTCTTGATTAGATTGAAGTGCTGTGTTAGATAATTTAGAATCTAGAAGACGACCATCTAACGAGTAGTAATGTACTTCTATAAAGTCTGTAGATTGGTTGAAGCTTGAATTTACTTTAAACGAATCTACTAAATTATCGTCTTGAGAATTTAACGAAGCTGTAGTGCTGTTTAATCCTTCTTCAACTTTTAAGAATGTATATTTATATTTATTCATTTACTTGAGTTTGCAAGTCAATTAACTGTTGATTTGCTATTAAAAGTCTTTCTCTTAGTTCGCTAATTTCATCTAGAAGAGGTTGAATCTCTTGATTATCTTCAGTAACATTTACTAGTTTAGAGCTTTCCTGGATAAGGTAGGTATGTGATTGATTACCTGTAAGAGGAATTTCTAAATATAGTTTATCATATAATCTAAAGAGTTCAGCTACTGTATCACCAGCTTCTTCGTCAGTAGGTTGGGTAAATGTTGTAAATTGATTAGAGACTACTTTTGATAGCTCATCTCTATTATATACTGTTTTACGTAATACAACTTTCTTAGCCATTTCTTACTACTTTAAATGTATCTCTATTATCGACTACTACTGTACTTCCATCTATCTCTGTTTTAATTAATACCCTGTAGTATCTTTCAGGCTGTATTCCTTCCATAAATACATCAAAGTACGGGCCTGTAGAATCACAGCTAATTTTAGTACTACCTGTATTGAATGGTATTAACATTTCTTCTGTAAATTCATCTCTTAGTCCCCAATACGATTGTGAGGGTAGAGCATAATTTGTAGAATACGCTGAAGAGGTAGAGAATGTTCTTTGAGGGTATTTAGGTCTAGCTTTTAATCTAAATCTCTGTTTACCTTCATCTACATATTCACCTTTATTATTTGTAAGTTGTATAATATTTTCTGATGATTGTAATACTGATAATGAACCGGTTTCGTATGTACTGTCATCCCATGAGAATTCAAGATAGGGAGGATAAATAGTATTAGTATCACCGCTATAATATTTTAACCTTATAGATGATGTTGTATTAAATTCTAAATCGTTAGATAATTTTAATATATATCCATTATTTGAAATAGACCCGCTGTAATGTTGAGTAACAGCAGTAGTTATATCTATATCTATATCATGTTCGTCATTAAGTTGAAATGTTTGTAGAGCGGTTAGGTTAATATCATTAGAACCAGTTAACCAGTCTCCTCCACCGCCTTCGTAATAGGAAGTATAATTCCAAGCTACACCTTCAGGTATTGAACCTGTTGGAGTAGATAAAGTATTAATCCATCTTTCACCTGCTGGAGCGTTATCTATAGTATATTGTGCGTTTCTATAAATCCAACTTACACCTGATTTATCGGTAGGGATATCTCCAAACTTACCTACTCCGTTAGTCCATGAACTATATATTGGGTATGCCTCTACTGAGTAGCTATGTGGTAATTCATAAGCAGAAGCTAGTGAAGCGTGTAATTTAGCCTCAAATGAATTGTTACCTATTTTAGAGTTAATAACTCTTTGAAGTTCCGACGTAGTAAACTTAAAGATCATCCTAGAGGTTTGTCCTATACCTGCTATCGGATAACCACCTAGTTCAAGTATTTCATCTCGTCCAGCGTTACCTTGGATGTCTTCAGTGAAGATAAAACTATCACTTTCAGGAAAAATTCTATATACTGCCATTTTATAATATTGTTACACGTCCTTTAATGTCTTGATCCGGGTATTTTACTTCAAATATGCTTGGATCGTAAGAAGGAAAGACTATATTATTCTTTATAGCTCCTTTTATATCGTACGCATACTGTGAGTAAGAACCTCCTTGCTTGTTAGTAATTTCTACTTTTTGTACCGTTTGTACTCCTTTTACCTTATCTAATAGGGAAAATATTTTGGTAAGATTAATAGGTTGATTAATACTCCATTTGGTAACGTTAAAATAGTCCTTTAAAGCTGTACTACACTTTAATAGAACATCTCTACCAGAGTAATTCGGTCTAACTATAACTTCATATTCAACACCAATATTTACCACGAAGGCATCTTTAATATTTAAAGAATCTGAGATTGGAATATATTCAGAAAGGTACTGTTTAAGGTTCTGTTTTAATGATGAAGTAGCAGTTACTAACTTTTTACTATTATCGTATGCTAATACATAAAGGCTTAATGCAAAAGGATTATAAGATGTTAAATCTTCAGAGCTATTTGAATTAGTTAACTGTTCTTGAGTAACAAATGCTTTAGCTACACTTCCATACTTAGGTGGAAGCGATAATGTTCTTACAGTATAATCTTGCAGTGTTACTGTTCTTTTCTGTTCACTAAAAGATCTAAGAGAGTTTTCTCTCAATTCCTCTACTGTATCTCCATCTCTACCACCTTCTGCAGGTTTTGAGTTAGTAAAGGATAAAAACTCTGATGTTGTTTTCGCGGTGTTTCCTTCTTGATCTACTATAGCAGGTGTAGCGGCTGGTGAGGTTATTGTATTACTCGGTACGTTAGAACTAACACCTCCACCTTTTAGGTACCTAACATATAATGTAGTACCTGCTGTAGGACTTACTCCGTAACTTTTACTATATGTAAAGTTAGAAGGGTCGTATGCTTTGTCTAATTTAGAGTACTGAGGATCACTTCCTAATCCTACATTAAATGGATCAGGTAGTATCTGAGAATCATCATTACTATTAGAACCTGCACCAAATTGTAACTGTAGGTATCCGGTGGATAGATGACGAGTTACAAATCTTTTAGGTACTTTTCTTAATATTAACTTACTCGGTACTGTTGGTGAGTCTGTAGTTGTATTATTTTCATCACTAAATATAGTATCTTGTCCTAGAAAAGGTACTTCTGACCATTCATCTCCTGATTGATTAACTCCTTCGTATATATCTAATACACCTACAATGTCACTATCTTCAATAGTGAGTGTTTTAAATTTCTCAGTACTACTGATAGTGAATGATGTTTCGATTATCTCACTTGAAAATACTTCTACTTTCTTACTAAGGGTATAAGTTTCCGGGTTATTGCTACTATCTAGTGTAGAGATAATAACTTCAGTAGGATCGATTGAACTAGAATATTTAAAATCTACTCTTTCGTTTAATAGAAATTTAGTTTGAGAACTGTCTGTAGAGGAGATTGTAAGATTTTCAGGTATTATAGCTGCTTGAGACCAGCTAGGAAAGTAATTATTAGTACTATCTGCATCTATGGTCTGATTTATTTCTAAAGTGGCTGTAGATATACCTGTTGTTTTTGGTCTATACCCCATCATATAAGCTAAAGAGTATAAATTTTTAGGGTCTTTAGCGTATGTTAAAAAAGTTTCTTGAAGTTGAGTATCTTGATAGAAAGCTAAGATATCACCAACGTAAGATGCCATTTCTATAAATAACATTCCGGGTGATGTAGCGGAGAAGTCATTATAGGTATCTGGAAAATAATTTTTAGTATACTCAATTAGTTGAGTTCTAAAATCATTAAACTCCCTATTCACATATTTTATTTCTCTCTCTTGGGCCATTATTGATCTATATTAATAAGTACTTCATCGTCTACATTAGTATTAACGATACTATATCGTAGGTATACCCTAATTGAACTATTATCTGAAGTACCGGTTATTTCAAATTGTGTAGTATTTATCCTAGGAAAAAATACTTGTATTTCTCTTGAAATTATTTGTTTTAAGTTTTCTACTTTTTCTTGAGAAAGATTATCAAAAAGAAGTAATCTAATATCAGAACCAAAAGAAGGGTTAAGGTAACGTTCTCCTTTATTAGTTAGAAAGTAATTTATTAAGTTTGCTTTCGTAGCTTCAGCAGTAGTGTACGTACTATTAAACACAGCTTTCCCAGTAAAGGGCAAATTAACTCCAACCCCTATTGAGGTTCTTAAGTCTAGAGGATCTATCTGTGTTATTTTACTTGACATTATAGTTGCCCTAATTTTTGTTTATCTTTCTTTATTGAAGCATCGTATATACTCTTAGCCTTGCTTACAAAATCTAACTTACTTATATCTACACCTGGTTGAGCATTACTCATACCCATTTGATTAGCCATTGCTGAAGCAAAGTTAGGTTTTTGTACCATGTCTGAAGTACCGTTAAAAACTTGCTTATATTCCTCAGATGTCATGTTAGCTTGAGTTTGTTTGAGCATCTCATTTATTCCACTGTCTTTAGTAAATTCAACATTAGTAGATTTAGGTGGAGTTTTAATTCCAATCAATTCAGCAAGTTCTTGTTTACTTGGTTTTTTTACAGCTACTGAGGGTTTCTCTATTACTGGTTCACTTGCAATTTTAACTGCTTCTGTTAAAACTTCTTGAAGTTCTTCTCTGAAAGCTGTTTTAATTTCTTCTCTGATTATTTTCCTTAGTTGGTCAATTTTCATACTTATAAATAGTTAGTTTATGGAAGTTGATTTTCTATTCTAAATTTTATTTCTTCTTGTAAGACTTGTGTACGGCTAGCAAAAGAGGATTGTCCTGTTAGAACAGTAATACCTCTAAAATCTTGTACTATAGCTTGACGTTTAGGAGCTAGTGGAGGTGATGATGGGTCGTTAATAATTTTAATAGTGTATTCGTTACCTGATGTGCTAGTATACTTAATATCGTTATATGATGGATCGAAATTTTCATCCTGTATATCATTAAGAAGTAATTTTCTCTGTTCATCTGTGAGATCTTGGTTTAAAATACAAGCCTGGATTAAGCTGTCAATTTGATCTAATTGAACCTTAATTGGATCAAGTATTCCTTTAGCAGTCGAAATACTATCAGTAATAGCAGCGCCTTCATCACTTAGTGTTTCTACCAGTTTACGTGCCCAATCTAGTAAACCTGATTCTGTGTTTCTCTGTCCTTTTGTTTCTTGAATTAACACATTAGGTACCATAGGAGGTAGAACAGAAACTACAGAAGGTACTCCATTTACTAGAACCTGTGTTAAAGGATTTTTAGTAAGAATTTCTATAAGCAATCTACCTCCTTGAATAGCAGGTTGTAATTGATTTGCTATTTTAGCTGCTTGATCTACTTTTTTATCAGCAGAATCTATTATCGGTTTAATATTCTGTATAATTTGTGTAAATGTCTTAAGTACTTCTACTGGAGGACATTCAGTAAGTAGTTGTTCTATAATTCTTTGTATCTCACTTTGAGCCTTAGTAATAACTAAAGCTTGTGCTCTACCGATACTTGAATTAACAAATTCGTTTAATCTAGGTTTTAAATTAGCTGGTATACCCATTACTCTACAAAGACTTTTTTAGATTTAAGTAATGACTCTCCATTAGGGTTAATTTGATTCAATAAACCGTTAAGGGTAGCTTCTAGACTAAACCCGTTAATATTCAATTTAGGTATAGGTTTCTGATCTACAGTTTTAGCTGTTTGTAAATTGGTAGCTAGGGATTTAAGAGAATTAATTAATGTAAATAAAAGTAGCTCTGTTTGGTTACCTAAAAGTACAGGTTGTAATTCGAATCTCCTTGCCTTTTCACCTAAATATATTTTCTTAGCATCTAACCCTACAGAATCTACACCATCCAAACTAACTTGTTTTGATGTTACACCAAAGTTATTTTGAGCAGATATTAATAAATCATCATCATAGGCATTGAAAAATAACCTACCGCTATTAATTAATACCTGAGCTCCTTTATAATTTTTAGCAAGTACTGGTCTGTTATCAGCACTAGAGTACTTATCTCTAATTTGATTTAAAGGTATTATGTGATCTGAGGTTAGATAAATAGATGAATTATCTTTATTTACATCTTCTACATATAAAGAATTAACTGCTGTTTTTTCTATACCGTTAGTCAATATAGTAAGAGGACGTCCTGCATTACTATCGTTTACTAGAGTATTTTTGAAAGATTTAGAACCTGTAAATCTTATTCCTTGTCCATGTCTACCTTGAAGTATAGTATCACCATGAAATGGATAAAAAGGTCTTATCTCAGGATTAGTTTTAAATTCATATCCTGGTTCATCTTTAGATTCATCGTACTGGTCTTCTGATGGTATATAATTTATATCGTTAAATAGACTTAGGGGAGGTAAGTAGTAATCTACAGTTTCAAATTTAGTATCTCCTTTTACTCCTTTAATTATAAAAACTACTTCATTTACTAGTGGGAATGTATTACTAAAAGGACTGATAGGGAAAGCAGGTGCTAGGGTAGTAGTATCTCGGGTATCTATTTTAGAATTAATTAATGAATACTTAATAGCACCAATACTATCTACAAAACCATACTTATCATATTCTGGGTGTGAATCATCTAGTATGATATCCTTAACCCTTACAGCTATGATTTCATTAGGGATTTGGGCACTAAAGGAATTACCGTCTGGTAAAGAAAAATTAGTTGTCAGTTTCCCCATTCTCTTTATTATCTACTTCTTTAACTTCCTGTTCCATTTGTTCTTGTTCTTCTAAAAGATCTTGAAGATCTGAGAAGTCAAATTCATTTCCGTCTCCTTTAGCTTGAGCTGTTTCTATACGTTGTATGATTGTAGCTAACTTAATTAAAGCATCATCATTCTTTACTCCTATCTCCATATACTCTTTAATCATAGGGACGATTAAAGTGGCATCACCTATACCTTCAATTAAAGGTTTAAGTTCATTTATTAATGCTCTTACCTGTTGTTTAGTCTCTTTTGAATTATCGTATATTTCGCCAAAGAGATCAGATAAGGTCTTACCTTTAAAAATTTCTTTATCTAAACTCATAATATGGTTTTATATATAAATAGATTAGTCGTAGGAATTATTAAATAAACCTAAATCGTATATAGTCTGATACTTATCATACCAGTCTTTCTTTAGTACATTTATAACCCTAGTAAGAGCTGGTGTATCACAATCAGTCATCTCTCTGATATATATGTATAGAGCTTTTTTCTTAAATATATCTAAATCATTTCTTGTTTTAAATACTATCAATACAGCATCAGCTATCTGTTTTTCTGATTCTTTTTCAAATATATTATCTAAATCTTGATAAACTTCCTCTATCCATTCATCAAGCAAGTTAGATAATGTTCTTGTACTTACATTTTCATTATTAAGATTAGGCTCATAAGTCTCTTCCATTTCTGAAAATTGACCTATCTGCTTTAACTTTTTATAGTTCTTATTATTATAGTTGATTAACCATCTTTTTACTATAGTTCCGAAATACGAATAAGCTTTAGCACCTCTAGAAGGATCAAATTTACTGATCTTTTCTTCAAGAAGGACTGAAACTAATTCATGTTTTAAGTCTTCAATACGGTCTACATCGGTATAGTAAAACTTAAATGTATGTATAATATTTTCTGCTAATTTATAAAACGGTAAATATATATGTTCTGTAAATATTTTATTACGGTACTCTACATCTGTGGATGTATTATATTTTACTATATAATCTTCTGTTTCTTTTGTAAAATAATTAGCTTTGCTTTTTTTCCTTGCCATAATTATTAGGGAGCATATAACGATTCAGTTCCTCCTGTATCGTTTTCATTTGTTCAAAGAAATGTCCAACTTCATCATCTGATTGGAATACTCCTTTTTCGTCTAACTTTTTCAAGTGTTTATCACCTTCATAAATTATATTAGAAATATTCTGTAGGTATAAGACTTGATCCTCTACCACATCTTCATATCTTTCATTCTTTATTATAAGGTTACGTATAAGATACAATAAAATTCCGGATAAAACAACTAAAACTGCTATTATTATGTACTGTACCATATTCTTATAGGTTTTTTAACATATTACTTAACCCTTCTGAGGCTTTTACTGACTTACCTGTAGAGGAAGTTGTTTTTAAAGATTTAGGTTTACTTGAACCTCCTCCTCTCTTCCACATATCGTACTCTACTTTTGAAGCTAAGAAATCTGCTGAATGTAAAATAGATATGATAGAGGTTTTCTGTCTAGAACTTTCCTGGTAACTGAAGAAGTACGCTTTATTAGCCTCATCAAATACGCCATCATGGCATCTAATACCTAGGAATTCTTTTTGACTAACTTTAATACCGTACTTTTGTAAGATAAATAAAGATCTATCTGGAATCAACATAAAATCTAGGTCTGGATTATTAGTATACATCTCAGATAATTTATCTTGTCGCCATTTATCAGTTTGTGGTAGATAATTAGGTTTTTCACCATCTCCTATCTTACCTAAATCATGAAATAAAGCAGAGAAAACTAACTCCTCTAAGGTATAATCTATAGTACCGCCCATTTCCTCGTATAAACCACTCTGCTTAACAGCATATTGTACAACTCTATTGACATGGTCAACATATCCACCAGCAAATGCATTATGATACCATGACTTTCCACTAGCAGGAGCCATAATATAAATTTCCGATAATTTCTCAAGCATAGCTACAACCTGTTCTTTACGTTCACCGGTAATGTAAGCGTTTACTATTTTTAAATGTTTATCCCAATTGGATTGAATTTGTTCTGCTTGTAACATAGATAACCTTTTTTTATTTATTATTAATTTGTATAATATATATTAGTATTAATGAATATATATTTATATATTGTATATTACTTAGTATTAAAAAGTATTAATTATATATTTTTATTATTATTTTAAATAATATTTAGAAGATATATAAAAAAATTTAGAAAATCAACTATTCCACAATAAATTTTTGTTTATAACCGTTTTTCCATTGAGAATTTGTGCCTGCATCCCAATAAACCTTCATATAAAGGGTAATAGTATCACCAATAGCCATTGGAGGTATAGGACCTACTACTCTTTTTGATTTTAACTTAGATCCTTCTCTTTTAAACAGTATCCCTTTATTCTGAACTATGTTTACTGTAGTTCCTATAAATTGATCCAAGGAAACTGTTGTAAAACCCGCTGGTAACATGAACCCACTACTGGAAAAATAACCTGTAAACGGATTATATAGAGGTTCTGTATAAACTACCGACTCACCAATGGTCCAGATAGTATCTGAATCGAAGTTAGCGATAACATGGGATTCATTATTATAGGTATACTCACTAGATACAGGTGAAGCTTCAACCTCTACAGTAAAGTAGGGTAAAAAATCACGAGACCAGTCTAATTTTACATGATAAAAACCATTTTCATCAGCATTTACAGGAAAAATCATCTTTGCATCACAATCTCCAGTAATACAAGTAGGACTTTCATAGGGTTCGGAGCAAGAATAGAGTAAAATACTCAAAATACTTGCAGTAATTAATTTGTTTAACATATAACCTTTTTTTATTTGCTTAAATATACGAAAAATATCGGGAATAGACAAAGGATTTATAGTAAAATAGCAAGAGGCTACGCCTCGCCGCGCAAACGCGCGAAGTTGGCCCGAAGATTTTTCTAGACTTCCTGCATTTTATACGGCTTACCTATCCTTTCAATGACAGCTATCGCTTGCTCAACAGTAATATTGAAGAATTCCTTCTTCTTATTAACTCTAAAACCGTTATGCTCTAAGTATGCATGTATCTCTCCCTCTAAAGCATGAGCGTTGAAGCAAGGATAGAAGTACTCTACATTAAAATCAAGAGCTACACCAGTTGCAGCATTTATCTGCTTAGCTCTATCAGAGGGTAAGTTCTTTGTAAACCCAATCTTAACCAATCCAGGCATAGTCTCATTAGAGAGTATGTATATGTATTGTGCACCTACAGTAGCTTTTGGTATACTAAACTTACTGGGTCTATTGGTGTAATAAGTTACATTCTCCCATCCATCTCCTCTAGGGGAAGGTGTTAGAGTAAAATAATGTGCTGGGGTATTTAATTGATCTTCATCACAGGAGATGAAATTAAGAGCTTGGTCTGGGGATATCTTAGAGATTTTGAATCCTTCTTGAAACTTCGACATAATATATAACCTTTATTTTTTAATATACTTAAATATATGAAGATTTATTCAAAGTAACAACTTTATCTACTAAAAAGTCACTATATTTTTTTATTATACTGCATTTCTCATATTCTTCTATACCTTCAAAGTATATTCTCAACTCATCTAAACCTCTATATACCGATACTTTATCAAATGAATCCCCTATGTTATATTTATCGTTAAAAGAATTACTATCTATACGCTGTAAATACTTAAATAACCTGTCATAGTACTTATATTTAACCTTCTGGTTTACCTTACTATACTCTTCTGGGTAATTTCTCTGGTACATACCATCCATTAACTGGTAATTCTCTAATCCCTGTATTATCATTCCCATTAATACAAAAGGATTGTTAAGTGCATCATCAATTCCATGCTCTTTATACACCTCTTCATCTCCTTTTTCAAATATAGAGAATAAATTTTCTTTATCTAATGGTAACATCTATGATAAATAGTTCTTATATTGTAATATAGGAATAAATCTACCAATACCCCTTATATAGTGAAAATTTTTTGGAATTTTTTCCCCAATGTAGTTGTAAAAACGGGTAAAAGTTCTTATATTAAAGTATAATAGGTAATCATAGAGTTATGACCATAGAAGATATACTAATAGAGGCTGATAAAAAAGGTATTAGACAAGAAGTCATAGCAGAGGCTGCCAGTATAAGAAGTCTTAAGGTTAGTATGACTCAATTAGAATCTTATGAAGATGCTTATACAAGAGTATTAAATCGTACCCATTAGGGACCTACATATATAACATACGTTATTTGACATAATGAAATTAAAAGAGAAGATTAAGCAAACTATATTAGAGGCAGGCATTGTAATAGCTATATTTGGTGTAATAGCTCTGGTTTGGTATTTTACAGTTAATGTAAACAATATATAAATATATATTACTATATACCGAAAAATCATCAGAAATATGAAACCTAGTATGGCGCAGCCACACCGCAGACGTACCTCTTAGGGAACTATACTGTCAGTGTTATAGCAAGGTGACATCAGATTGATCTCACCCTACCGGCCATATTCCAGAAATTCTATAGTAAGTCTCCCTATACAGCTGTAACTGCCTGACCATTCTCTAATATAGATTCTACCACCTTATCAACTATAGATTCTAATCTCTTTAACAACCCCACAGGCACTTTAGCCCATCCAGCAGCTGTAGTAAGTAAGTTGTCATATAGATATCCATCCATAAGGCCATATATCATATTAGATAACTCTGAGTGTTTATCTTCCATATATGTATCATTCTCTAAAGCTATATTATCTAGCTCTCTTAATATAGATATTACCTCTGCTAAGTCTGTACCTGTAAATAATTCATGTCTATCAAATCTATAACTTGCCATAACCTTTATTGTTTTAATTTATTAATCTCTTCTACTAACTCGTTTATTTTCAACATCAACCTATGCATATTTCTTGGTGTTGGTTCAAGCATTGTTACTCTATCATAACCAATATACTTAGTTACTGTATCACCACTATCCCAAGTTGATATTTCTTTTATATCTGTATCTTTTACTTCTTCAAACATAACCTTTATTGTTTTATCTATAAGTATACATCACATCCGCCGTCCTCGTTGTATGTAATATAATCAAGTAACTCCTCAATTTGATGAGTCTTGTTACTAAATGTTTGTGACTCTTGCTCTACCCCGTCAAAAATTACGGTAGGTGTAATCTCCTGTCCTCTACTAAAATCGATCTTAATCCTTGTTTGTGTGTGAATGTCCATAACCTTTATTGTTTTAATCTTTATACCTAAATATACGAAATATAATTCATATAGGCAACTTTATCTCTTATCTATACTCAGTATAAATTTCTACCATAGGTAGCCTCTATAATAGATCACCCTTCTCTGTACCCATATACCCTTCTAGCTTCTCTAATGGATCGGTTTCTGGATTGTCTAACTCTTCCACTATCTCCATCTCATATAGAGGGAAGGTGTAGCTGGTACGCTGTGACATCATATCGTAAGTATAAGCCTTAGCCTGAGTATTAGTCAAAGAGTCTATATTCATACCATCCAGCCACCATCCATCATTTCTATATATGCTATAATCAGCACCAGTACTCTCATATATAGAACAACTAATCTTATACTCTCTAGGCTGGCCGTTATAGTCCGTACCATAAGTTACTATTACATGCTCTTCATTGCCTAATGCCTTGATAGCCTCCAATAAACCTTTACTTGCTTTTACTTTGTCTGAATATGTCATAACCTTTATTTTAACTATTATACCTAAATATAAGAAAAATAACAATAGGATCCAACTATTTAAGTAACTTATTTTTATCAATCAATGAAGTAATCACCATAGAAAACTTATCCTTCAGAGCATTAAACTCCTCAATAGTGACATATGTAGTAGAAGTATCTTTAGATAAATCTTTAGATAGGTCTTTAGATAAAATATATTTAGACAATATCTCATTCCAAGATAGGTCTGGGTACATATCCTTAATAGCGTCAGCTACCTCTTTATTAACCTGTATCATCTTCTTATCCTTACCCATACTATTATAATATATGAAATAACTACATGGTAACCTACTATCTTTAGATAAATCTTTAGACAATCTTTAGATGATTATGGCAGGATATTTTGCTATAGCAGAAAAAATTGGGTAGGGAGACACACAAGCCTGTACTTCTTATATCCTATTCTATCCACCCTTACCCTTTTTTCTATACACCTTCACCACCCCATTCTTATCTATCTTTAGATGAATCTTTAGATTATCTTTAGTTAAATTAAACCTTTATATAGTTCCTTCTATCCCGTACACCGTTTTATCTGTTGTTATTAGTCAATATATACTTATATACACTTTCTATTTATTCTATTCTCTCTCCTATTCTACCTTATTTCCTTTATCAAGTAGTAGTCAAAGTCTATACTATTCAGAGTTACAAGCTCTGCTTGTTAATCCCATATGCTCTATACCGGCAATAGGGGGTGTTATTTGTTAGGTAGGACATGTTGAACGTTAGTGAAATATGCGCGTGACAACTTCGTTGTCGAGAGAGGAAAAGCGCCCCCTCCCTCCAACTCACATTATTATCATTAACACAATTATTAAACTAGCAAACCCTAATAAAGAGTAAGCTAATATCTTAGCACTATCTTCATATTGCTTTTTACTTCTTCCTTGACCTATATTATAGTCTTCTAAAATTGAACGTTCTATATCTTTATGTATTCTATTCATCGTTCTGGAATTACTTATTACTTCTCTTTCCTCTTTTACTCTTTGATTCATTTTGAATATTATTTGGTTGTTTCTTCAATCTCATCTCTTCTGCTACCTCTCGATAGATAGGAGACTCCATTTCACATCCCCAATACTGCCTACTCATCTTTCATAAGTTCATATGAGACAATTATATCCGAATACCTAACCTCTTCAATTAGTTTCTCTAATGCTCTATCAAGCACTATGTCTTCACCCGGTTCAATAATTGCTTCTATATCAAACAATGCGTTTAATAGATGTAAATGTGCTTCTGAATCTAATGCTAATTTCTTTCTTGACATAACCTTTAGGAATGTATTTGGATTAAGGTATCTATATCTTCTCTAGATTGCCATCCTAACACATCATCAATCATACCACCCTTTTTATCAAATATTGCAACTTCAAATGATGAGTGTAAATCGGGTGAACCTAAATCTTCACGGGGTGTGCTGTACATCCCCTGTCCTGCTACAATGGATAATTCTATGCCATTATCTAGCATTAATAATCCTTGAATTGCACCTTTTCCAAGTTGGTGTGCTTTCCAAGTAATGTCTTTGAATGTTTTAAATTTACTCATAACCTTTATTTGTTTAGTTTAAAAAAATATAACGTTGGGCAGTGAGTTAAAACCTAACTTCTGGAAGGGCTAGGACGGCTTCCACCGATTACTCTTTTGGGACTCTTTTGCGTAGGACTTGCTCCATACCTACTTACATCCCCAACTATTATACCTAAATATAAGAAGAATATCTCTAACGAGCAACTATTATTTAAAAAGAATTCTTTTAGGTTGCACTCCAAATTCATCAGTAAATGTAGCAGGACAAACGACAGCATTATAAGAGCTATTCTCTATAAACTGATCTACCATCTCTCTATCATTAGATGAGAATTCAGCATAGTTGCCAAATATAACTAATACTCCTGAATCTGTTAATTGAAAATTATCACAAACGTAAGCTGTAAATACCATAACCTTTATTTTTTAAGTTTTTAATTATACCTTAATATAAGAAGAATATTTCTAACGAGCAACTATTTCTTTAGTTATTTTTTTCATATCAACTTCTACTTCCGACTCTAATCTCTCTGCAGCAGCTTGTTTAGCTACCTCCTCTTCTGTCCAACCATCTCCGGAAAGTTTAATACTGTCATAAGAACCAAAATCACAATCTCTTGTTAGTTGACAAGACATAGTAAAATCTTCAAAATCTATACACATACCGAAGAATGAACCTTCATTATCGATGTTATAAGCATTATACTTATTGATTAATAAATCTTTTACTGCTTTAAAATTTGCCTTTTTGATCGCTGTTTTAGTCATAACCTTTATTTTTAATTTCTATACCTTAATATAAGAAGAATAACAATACGAACCAACTCTTTTGTTAATTATTTTCAATAAAAAAACCGGAAGGGTTATGACGTCTTCCGGCTCTTTCGGTAATAACAATTAAAAACAAAAAGGTATTAAATAATTATATCTTGATTATATCTTACAAAGCCTAAAATATTATCCATTCTGACTTTCTCTACAGTTATTTTGTGCAACCCTCCTTGCCAATCTCTTGTTGTAACTTCAACATCAGCTGACTTTTTAGAAGTAGTCATTCTTAGTACTTTTAGAGCTTGTACTGACCTTATAGTCCAATCATACTTTACGTCTAATGAAGGTAAGAATGAATCTTTATTTTCTCTTTTATTAGTATCTATCTCAATCCCCTCTGTAGTAAGTTTGGTTAGGTTATTTTCTTTTTCTATTTCATCAATATCTGATTGCTGTTGATTAATAGCTTTTCTCAACTCACTTTCTTTTCCTCTAAGAATCTCAATAAACTTATCATATCTCTCTTGAACCATATTTAGTTCGGCAACAATATCATCTTGATAATCTAACACAAACTGACTCCATTTAGCAGCTAAAATCATTTCTGTAACAGCATCCTCGCTTATTATTGCTCCTCCAGAATAATTATTAAGTTCAAAACCAGTATAAGTAGTTTTACCGTCCCATTCTTCTCTTAGCTTAAACCAGAAAATAACTTTATCTTCCTCTTTTTGCTTTTTCAATACCTCTACTCTATATTCAGTAAAGTTAAAAGAAACATCTTTATCTTCTATATTAAAAGGAATAAACCAATCTCTTAATACATTGATAAATTCTTTCTGTCTTCTAATATAAAGTCTTTTTGTTCTAACCTGAATGTTAGTTCTTTCTTTATCTAGCTCGTCTAATCTAATCTTTAAAATTTCTGTACGTGTCATAACCTTTATTTTTTAATTTCTATACCTTAATATACGAAGAATATTTCTAACTAGCAACTAATTCTTTAATTTCTTTTTCGATAAAGTCAGTAAAGTCTCCTGCGTAAGTCTTTCCCCCTACATGCCATCTTGAACCTCCAAACCATTCTGAAGCTTGTTCTTTAGTCCCAGTATTTAGTCTTGACCATTCTGGGGATTCAGTTTTCCAGTCGTAAATATAAAAGACATCATCGTTATATTCTACTACCCATTGAAAGTTTACTTTACCGTCTCCTGAATCTTCCGGAAGGTAAGTTGGTAATCCTAAATACTCAATTAACATACCGTAAGTAATACCGTAACCTAAATGTCCTTTTAAACTTGAACCAGAAGTATCTGGTGCATCCATCGAATCGTAAACTGTAATGTAATCTTGCATAACCTTTATTTTTTTGAAAAGAATAAGTGCATGGGCTTATCTGCCTTTATCCATGCTTTGCCAACCGCAAGCAATACTTATCTTTTAATTTCTATACCTTAATATAAGAAGAAAAACAATACGAACCAACTTTATTTTAAACTTTTTTACATGTAAGCTTTTGTAGAAGGAACTCCTCCATACTGGCACCACTTATCTGATTTATAGATAGCATTCAACCATAAGTTATAATCGTCTTCATTTACTTTATAACCCCAGTGCAGCAAACTTTGTTGAATCCTCGGTGAAACATTCCAATCATCTGTTTCAAATATCCTCTTATAAATTCTATTTCTCCATCTACCATTTGTACCGCAAAAGTCCTGCCATCTTCTAATTTGTCTGTCATCATCCTCTCCTCTTATTCCCATATCGTATTTACACCACCATTCAAACCAACCGTAAGGATCTCTTTCATGCATCCAATTCATATCCTTCCAGTAATTATAGTCCATTCCGGACCTAATCTTGAAGTGGTTTAGTCGAGGTTTATATGTCTCTCCCAAATAAAGGCTTGTATCTAATCCATCGAAATGAAACTTAAATAAAGAAGTATAATCGAAATTAACATACTCTTCTATCTCTAGTCCAAAATAACATCCACCAAATGCCCCTCCTTCTACCACTTGACGAGGTGTTAGATTAGGTCTAAATTCTAATTGACTCATCTTATAATAAAAGTTTAAAAAGTAAGTAACCTAATAAAGTTATAACAGTACAAACAAAAACATAAACAATTGCTTTCATGCTATCGGCCTTACTTTTCCTACTGTAGTAATTATCATAAAGATTTTGAGTTTCCTCTTTTAAATCTCTTCCTTTTTTTATTTCCTTTCTCATCCATTCCCATTCATTTATGCTCATTCTGATTTGATTTAGATTTATACTCCTTTTCCTAAATTAACTTACTGTTTAGGATAAGGGGCATTACGCCCCCTCTCCAGTTCTAATAATTAAAATAAACTTAACTGTCTTGGTTGCTCTAATTCTGGTTTAATTTCATAAGCGCTTAAAACTTTTCTAGTAGGTTTAAATTTCATACTATCCCAATCCTGTAACTCTCCGTTAATAACTGATAAAGCATGTCCGGCAACTGTTACGATAAATCTTCCTCTAGGATTAGATTCAATAAAGCTCTTAAGTGTTTTCTTTCTCCAGATAATCTCACCTTTAACTTTGTATTTATTCTTAAGTTCTGCCTTACCGAGTACTCTAACGTCAACTTTCTTCTGACCTATTTTCATTCCGGCTTTAGTTGCCTTATCAAAAATAGACCAGATTAATACTCCACTGGTACCGGTCTTTTCTTTTCTTAAGAAAACTTCTTTTGCTGTAGAATGTGCAGTATTATAATCGATATCTGCTGCTACTGCTAATGCTCTTACGAAACAATCATTTTTTTCTGATTTTGCTAATTCAGAATTGAAACTTGAATACTTTCTACTTACGCTTAAATAACTCATAACCTTTATTGTTTTAATTATTAATATACCTAAATATAAGAAATATAATTGTAACTTACAACTTTTCACTGTAAAAATTTAAAAGAAATACTCCCTTCCTTTTATCTATTGTACTATCTACCCTAACAATATCTTTACTTTTATACCCTTCTGTATATCCTCCTTCTTCAAATTGGGTAAGGACTGGGTAAGGTGCATTACTCTGGAGAATTATATCAATATTTTCTAATGTCTGTTCTAAACTCTCTCTTAATAGTATCAATCTATGTTCTGTCATAACCTTTATTAAATAAGTATTATTATCTTAAGCTCCAACTAGTAACTTAAAATTATTTGCTAATAATTCATCTGTAAATTGAAACTCCATACCTGGATTCATACTAACTCCATCAACAGATTCAAATATCATTTCATTTCTATCTGTTAAGCTAAATTCTTCTCCTTGCATAATTGGCAAAGAACCACCATCTAACTGAAAACCTTTAATACATTCTATTACCATAACCTTTATTGTTTTACTTATTAATATACTTAAAAATAAGAAATAAAATTGTAACTAGCAACTATTTTATAAATTATCTCTTACAGCATGTTTCATTAACATCTGTGATGTTGGAGCAATACCAAAACTAATCCAATTATCTTTTCTATTAAACTGGGTACGACAATGATCCATAATACTATCATCAAATTCAAGATGATTACCCGCTGCATCAGTTACTGGATGCCATATCGTTTCAAATCCATTTCCTAGGAAAGTAACCCAAGCCATCTCTCTATCTAATTCTATTCTAAACATAACCTTTATTGTTTTAATTATTAATACCTAAATATAAGAAATCTAAACGTGATAACCAAATTTAGTTTTAATATTCGTACTCACGTTTTTCATGATCATGTTCTGTATAAACATTAAGATTCAAATATCTACCACCACCTATAGATGATGTTTCTTTTCTGATATCTTTATCATAACCAAAACAAAAATCATATTCCTCCTGGGTAAGAATTTCTTTTGTATTCATTATTTCTTCAAACTTAGCAAACTCTTGTTCTGCGTAATACTTACTTTCTGGACTTAACATAACCTTTATTGTTTAATTATTATACCTAAATATAAGAAATATAATTGTAACTAGCAACTATCTTATAGGTTATTTTAATTAATAATCTAACCATTCTACACCTCTAATAAACTCGTTCTCTTTCTTTTGTATTTCTAAAATTAAATTATTGTATAACTTAGCAGTAGAAGCATCAGCCTGGTAAACAGTTCCTAAGCTCTTATCGTTTTGTGGAAAAGCAAATTTTGTGAAGAATAGGTTAGTAAAGTTTTTTGCACTACCTAACTGCTTTTCTGTTTTACAAGATTGTATAATCTTCTTAGCTTTCTTAGCTGCCTTTAACTGTAATTCTGTGTCTATCATAAGTTTTTTCGTTTTTTTTTAATTCTAATACAACGTTTTTGAAATGCCATAATCAAATGTGAGGTAGGATTATGAGCTATAAATCTTAAATTACTTTTATTTGGAAGAGCTTTCATATCTATAGTATTTAGTTTTTGTAATACCCTTTCCGTCAAGAAGTTCCACAGGTACTGGTGCTCCTAATTTTTCTAAATCATTTAAAGATGCTGGATTTAGTTTAAACATATAATCAATCGTCTCTTGCATGTAAATTAAGGTCATAGTTTATATTTCTTTTTATAAATACTTTCAAACTTACTTCCAACACCTATATCTAATATCTCCGAATCTGGTGGTAGTTTTTTACTTTTATTTGTAATAAGAGGATCTGCACATCTTAAATCTGTAAAAACTTTTAACTGAGTTTTTCTTTTTTTAGGTTGTTTAAATGCGACCGCTATTGGGGTCTGTAAGGGTATATTGTATTTACTCATCTCCACCTAATCCTTTAATAAATACTATAACAAAAATTGCTGCATTTATAGGCCATAAAATAATATGAAATAATCTTTCTTGAATAGTCCAAGCTTTACCTATACTTTCTAATTCAAAATGCTTAGTAGTATAATACTCTAACCAAGCTGTCCAGATTAAACCTAATGTTATATACCAAATTAAATACCAATTCATATTTTCTCTTTTACTTCTGTTATATGTTTACATTTCCTATGACCTATATATCCCATACAGTCACAACTTAAATTACCATTTCTATTATACTTTACCGTATAGACTTTATCTGAAGAACCAGATTTAAATTCCCATTTCTGCTCTTCAACAAATAATTCTTCGAATGGTTTTTTATCTACTACTATATCATCGATAGTAGTTTGAGGGTGAACCTCAATCCAAGAAGGAGTATGGAAGGTGCCAGAATCAGTTTTAAGAATAGAACCTTTAAAACCATTAGAAGTAATATTAGAAAAAGGGACTTTATACGTATGTCGAGTTACAAATACTCCTACCGTACCGTCTGTCTTTAACGGTCCATCACTATAAACTATCTTATCGTCTACATTCCATAATGCCATAACCTTTATTTTTTTTTATTATACCTAAATATACGAATAAAATATTAGGGGACCGAAAGATCCCCTATATAAATTTAGTTTAATTAGAATCTTGGAGTTCCAATTGCTGGTGGAACAGTTCCTCCTAATTGACGTAAACACCAACTAAAATATTCTTCGCTAGAACGAGCTATTTTAAAAGACTTCTTAAAAAACTTTTTACCCGTATTACTTGGAATTAAATTATCAACAATTCGAACTCCATTTTTACGGTTTGTAGAAATCAAACTTCTTACTGTATCGGTATTAGTACCTAACGCATTCGCAAGTTGTTCTTTAGTCATTCCGTTAGTTCGGTTAAGAACTTCAATCATAGTACTCTCAATAGAATTTTTCATATATAACATTTGTTTAATTAATATAATTAAAGATAAGAAAATTAAGTTAGTTATGCAACTAATTTCCAATTAACTTCTTCATTAAATGCTGCTATTTCATATGGGTGGTCTGAATAATTATAACCCATATTATAGTAGCGAGTCATCCAAGAAGGAGACTGTAGGTAATGTTGATACTCGTGGACTATAGTTTTAGCTAAATCTTCAGCTGATTCTATATTCTTATAATAAACTACAATTGTGTTGTAGTCAAATATGTACTCTGCTATTGGATTATCATCTTCAGTGTATACAGAATGAACATAAGGTTGAAACTCTATATAAGGAATAGACTCATGAAATTTACTTAAACCGTAAATCTTCTCACAATTTGTTAAATACTTATCTGATAATCTTTTTGTAGTTCTTAAGTGCATATCTAATTATTATACCTAAATATACGAAATATTATACTAGTATGCAACTAATTATTAATAAAATTTATAGATTTAAATTTCTATAAACAATATTTTTACTCCTTCCAGAATATTTGTATCATTATGATAATGGAAGCTAGGCTGAGCATTATAGCTGTTTTAAGAGTTATACCCTGATTCATATGAACATAGGTAAGTAAGGTAAAAGTAAAAATGCCGGAAGTAAATCCTACTATTCTTGCCGGCCATAACTTACCCTCAAATGCCCCTACTATAAATGTAGTGCCGTAGATATATGCTATCCCAATTGGTATTCCTACGATAGCTGAGATGAGTAGAGGATGTTCTTTAGCCCATTTGCTCAGAAACTGACCATTAGTTTGATACCAAGCAAGAGTCTGTCCGAGAGCAAATAAACAAATACCAATGATTAACTCTTTAATTTTCATTAAGAATATATTACAATTCTTGTATTAGTATTTACATTTTGTAATTTTCTTAATATTCTTCTACCTATTGGCCTTTTAGCAACCATTTGGTAAGTTAACCCTTCCACAGTAATATGGTTGCCCGGTATTATGTTTTCTGCAATTTTAGCACTAATTTTAGTTGAAGGTACAAACATTAATTTTTCCATGACTTTTATTTTATATGATTAATTATTATACCTAAATATACGAAATATATAGTGTTTTAGCAACTATTTTTAAGTAAATTTACAATTAATTAACTATGTAAGTCTCTAATAGTATTAGCAATATTATTAAATGCCTGTTTGATAGTAGCTTGATCCTCTTCACTTGCTTTACCTACTACCTTTCTTACTGTACCTACGTTAAATTCTTTTTCTTTATTTACTTCAGTCGCCATCTTTTATAGTTTAAATTTAATACTATTTTTACTTATTATTTCCTCCACAGCCTGCATCTCCTCTAGTATCTCGTTGAACAGTACCTCCAGAGCAAGAAGGGAACGAAGTGGAACAAACACCTTTACATAGACCTGGATCTTGAATACAAGGATCGTAGTTAGAGAAAGTACCCCCTACACATTTATAACATAAGCAATCACCGAAGTTATGTATAGCAAAGTTAGTGTTTCCGTTAATACTTTTGACAGCTACAACATCAGCTGGTTCAATATCTAGTGTTCCGGAAATATTAATAATTATTTTTTGTTTTATTTCTGTAACTATTTTATTATCGGTAACAAAAGAACCATTATTATGTGTAAATCCTAATAAAGTAGACCCTACTTCTATATCAAAAGCTCTTTTGAATCTAACTACATTATCTTCAACAACTAAAATTTCTGCTTCTCTACCTACTACTAACTCTTCCTCATTAAATTTAAATACATACACGGTGTTATATATTTCCTCATCTGATTTTGCTATATCCTCAATGCTAGCTGAAGTAATATTACCTGGGTATGTACCGTCAAAACTTCCTGTCCAATCTAGATAAGTAAATGTTGATTCATCATCATGAAGATCGTCTATAGTTACTGCCCTTATTATATCACCTTCCACTAAGTTGTTAAAATTAGTATCTACCCCTTCTTTAATTAACGGTGTATTGTATAGAAACTTACCCGGTTTATCTCCTAAAGTAGAGTTTGTCTTTTGTACATACGCTGGTCTTTCCCACTTCTGTAAAGTTGTATTAGAATAATCAGGTATATTTTCTAAAGGTACTGGGTTGGTTACATAGTATGGAGTATAGAAATCTAATACTTCTAAATTATCCCCGACAATTGCTCCTATCATTCTATAGGTCTTAGCTTTACCTTCTACTAAGTCTTCAGTATTTAAAATATACTCTTGTAAAATTAAATCTCCTGTTAATGAATTTTTTAATGCTTGCATTTCTTCCGGAGAAGAAATTTTATGAAGTTTAGGGTAAGTATTATATGTAGAATTTACTGTTGACTCAGAAAGTTTAACTATATAGTTGGGATGTACTCCGTTATCTCTTAAGTTATTATCATCTATTTGATCTAGAATTGGGCTTTGATCTACCATTTCGCCATAAGTCTGACCTGGGGAACCTTCTGGTGCTATAAATGTTTTAGGTATAGAAACTAAATTAGAGCCAGTACAATATTGATTAACGAATTTTAAGAAGTTTATACTTGAAGCAGCATATGTAGAATCTACTAGTGCAGAACTATCATATGAATTTCTAAATATTAAAGTACTATCACTATCTTCTACATATGGTACTACTGTGCTACCTACTTGAACATGGTTATCGTTATATTGAATGCTTCCGGAAACATCTTCTTTAATAGTTTCGTAAGCACTTTTACCATAATCTGTATAGTGGGTTTGGTTACTTCCTGCTTCTACGTCATGTGTAACTAATGGAACTCTACCATCCCCAAATTTACCAGGACCGATATATTCAAAAGATGTTATACTATTATCAGAAATATAGTCTGTAAGTATAGAACTTTGTAGATATGCGCTTTGAGATAAAGGATGAAATCCTACCCCAGTATTTAATTCTAATGCTTTAAATGTACCATCTACATCTTTTACAAAGTCAATTGCTAGTACTAATGCTTTCATATGTTTTAAATGACTGATTTATTTGTCTTAATTAAACTCTTATCGAAATGAACATCATCAGACTCCTTCCACTTATGTAAGGGACAGGGATTGAACTCATTAGTATAAATCTTCTTTTTAATTGGACATCCACATGCTTTGCAATGTCCTAAAGAAGAAAATTTACTACATCCTACACATATTTTTAGTCTAGCTTGTGCTAGAGCTTCTTGTTTTATATCAGGATTAAATGAAATTTTCCAAGCTTCAAGTATAGTCTTTATTTTCATATCTACATATAAATAGGTTAATACCTTATAGGATAGTTATTAATTGACGTAAGTATTTTTAGTTTTCCGGACCTGGTATAGGTGGTGCTCCTCCATCTGCCCATCCTTTAGATGTAGTAATCTTCTCACCAGGAGTTATCTCATACTTTACACCCTTAATTCTAACGGTGCCTCCTTGTTTAACTATCTTCTTGAATAGAGTTATATCTCTTTCACTCCAATCATGTGAGAGTTCTACAACTCTTTTTCTTTCTATTTCTTCTCCATCTGCTTTAATTGTAGATGTCTTTGTGACTGAAGCTAATTTTATCATTCTAAACTTTTGTTAAATAAATCTTCCAACCTTCCTCAACTGATTCAAATCTAACTATCTCCATATCTTCTAATTCCTCGGAGATACTTTCAACTGCCATTCCAGAAGTTAAATACGGACCACCTGATGGGTCTACCATATTAATAACTGCTGTATTAGAAGTTACAAGTTCTCTATATTTTTTATCTTCTAAGACAAATGATTCTTTCTCATCATCATAAGCATGTACTAGCTCTATGAATTGCTCTAATGAAATACCTCCTCCGGTATCTCTTGTATATTCAAAGAAGGCTTTGGTATAATCGTTTGGATGTCCAAATCTACAGTATTCAAAATTACCTACCCACAATATGGTTCCGTCTTCTTGAGGAGTGAATGTAAATTCATCTCCATATCTGTTTGTCATTTTATATGGTTTCATTTCTCTTTAGTTTTAAATTCCAAATACTACCTCCCATTTTAACCAACCAACAATTAGTTCTAAATCACCATTAAGTACTCTAGAGTGAGTTAGTTTAATGTAAGGCAGTAAATAAATCTGCGATGATATTTTACATATTGTTGCTTTCATTTCTTTTACTTAATTAATCCCACCACCATCGGATATTATGTTCTATATAATCCCATAAAAGTTTGTGAGCACGTTTTTGTCTCTCTTGTGAACGAATTATCATTTGGTTTCTTACTTCATCAATTTCTTTTTGATGTTGCTCATCTACTGCTAATTCGTTTCTAAGTTTAAGTTTATATAGAAACTCTCCTGTACGTTTAGATTTTTCAGTCAGCTCAACAAAATCATAATGTGTTTTTCCATAAAGTTTCTCAATAGTATCCATATACTCCAACCCATATTCATCATCGTAAACTTTATCCATCAATCGGATTGCTGTTCGGATTTTCTGAGCATTGATTGGTGCGGATAAGGTATGGGCTCGTTCGGATTCTAAATGTTTAGCCTGTCTTTCCAATTGTTTTTTGAAAAGTTCAATAGAATATTTGTAATCAAAATCAAACCCATTCCAAATCATAGGTAGGAAATCAATCACTCTTTGAATCTGTCTATATTTTCTTCTAAAGAAGTATGTAAATCTATTCCACATAGTGACTTAGTTTATATATTGAATTTTCAGTTTTAAAATGTACGAAATCATCTCTTTGTTCTATAATCTCTGTTATTGGAGTTGTTTGCCAAGTATAGAATTGGTTGAAAGGAGACATCATTAAACTTCTTCCTATAGCGGGTGCATTATGTTTGCTTTTAAATGTGCCGTCTTCATTCCATTCAAACCACATAACTCTAGCCGAGTATTTAGTTAGATTATCTTTTTCCCTAACTAATCTATACTTAGGTTCTTCAGTATCTAAATTTAGTAGTAATTTTGGTTGTGCCCCTGGTATCATTGGTCTAAATTTAACCCTTTATCCTCTATAATTTTACGTAGTTCTTCTCTACATAGTTCATATGCTTCAAATACTTCATCTGATTGTTCATCTGGAGCATATTTTATATTAGCTCTTAACCATTGGTCCATTTCCCAACATACATGCCACCAATCCGAACCTTGAGTTGCAAAGTTAAACTCGTTTTGTTCTTCTGGTAAGTCAAACACTAATGTTGCTTTCATAACTTATTTCTTTCTATAATTTCAATTAAGTTCTTTACCTCTTCTTTATCACTAAATTTAATATCATAGTAATCAAATATTTCTACAAACCATCCATTTTTCTTAGCTTCGTTATTATCGCTTGAAATTAAACAAAATTCATCTGTAAAGTTGTATGTAAAGTAGAAGTAAGGTTTATCTCCTGATTCCTCAACAGATATATCTTTTCTTTGAAAACCTAAATCAATTAAATCTTGTTCTTTCATATATTTTTTTCTCTTGGTATGACAGTATGCTAAAGACCTTGAAATCTTCAGCTACCGTCATGTTTAACTAACTTTTAAACCAATACATTAAATCATGTTCGTTGCAAGCATGAATAATTCTTTATTTACCTTAAGATCTTTTTCAAAAGATTTAATCTTTCTTACTTTTCTAACTTTAGCTCCTTTTAGAGCTGCATGAAAGTCCCCGTTAATAATCTTCTCCTGAACTACGTTAAAAACAGTCCATAAATCATTACCTTCATCTTCAGAACGTTTAGGTTCTAATATATCTTTAATAGTTTCTTCATCGTAATCCATTTCCTTTACTCCTGCTCTGATTAACATTGCATCTAAAGCTAGTTGGTTTTTTTCTTCTTGTGTAAGAATCTTCTTTCTCATATCATTCATTACCTCTACTCTATTCGGTAAATCTTCTACTGCCTGTCTTACAACGTTTCTAAGCTCTTCAAAAGTATAACCTTTATGCTTTATTCTAAAATCAGAGAACTTCTCATCGGCAACAACTAATCCATTACTACATACAAGTCTAAAGATACCTACAGAGAATTTAAATGCCTGCATACCGTCGTGACTATTAGTAAGAATAATTCTAGGATAAGCATGATCGCCATCCTCTGATGTAATTTTAATATCTGGATTCTGGAAAGAAACCATATGTTTAGAAAAGATAGTAGCTTTTTTACTTTGACCTTTTCTCTGTGCAGAAGAAACTGGGAACCAATTTAATTTTGCTAAATCATCAATAATAGTTTCTGTATTAACAAATAAGTATTTGTCCGATACATCAGGGTTAGTAGGAGTTTCTGCAAATACTAATGGTGTCTGTTCTTTAATTTGCTCTTTTGTTAAATAAGAATCTAATCCTTTACCGAAATTTGTAATAACATCTTGTGACATAAATAACCTTTTTAATTATACTTAAATATAAGAAAAATATTTATGTTAAGCAACTATTACCATACTTTTATTGCCTCTAAAAGCTTCCATGTGTCTATCTGTTCATCTGTAAGTTCTAATTCATGGTAGTGGTCTAAAGCAGACTGTACTGCTTGTTGCCATTGAGATCTAGGTAAAGAAATCTCATACATCATCTCTACATCTTCAAAAGTTATTTCAAATAAGTTAGCAGTTTTTTTGCCATCTTGCATAGCTTTTTCAATACCTGAGATTATTGCATCGGTTACATCTTTTTTCTTACTTTTAAAGATAGTTTCAAACTCCGCTGTATTTTCTAAATGTAACTTTACCATTATCCTTTGCTTCCTGAAATTTTGTTTAATTTATTGTATATAGGACTGTCTATGATTTTTCTAGAATTACCATAAGGTACTTGTTTATTAGTACCCCAAAGGTATACAGGTCCAAAGTACTCTATAATTTCCATCGGAACTTCTACAGTACCTAATTTAGTATAGGCTGGTTGATGAATTCGTCTAGGTCCGTCAAAAGATCTAAAATCTCTTGCAGTTACTCTATACCATCCTAACTTCGGATGATCTATTTCTAAACTACCGGCGGTATTAAAATCAAATACCATCTTTTCAATTTCACCTCTTTTTTCTGCCATAACCTTTATTATTTAATTTACATAAATATACGAAATTAAATTATAGATTCAAACTATATCCGTTAAAGACTTTCATGTAAGTTGTAATCTTTGTACCGTTTCCATCTTCGAAATTTACACCTCTCCTAAACCATTTTGATACATTTCCGGCTCCTCCTAAGTGGGCTGCTGCTAATACTCCTGATTTAGTAATTAATACGCCGTATCTTTTTTCACCTTCGTACTTTCTAATGTATTTCTTTAAAGTTCTATAGTTGCTGGTTAGAAGTCTATCCATTGCTTCCTCTTGTAGGCCTGGGTTGTTTAAAAACTCTTTTCGAGTTACATTAAATCCTAAAGCTTTTAAAGTAGATCTATGGAATTGATACCTACCCATATAGCCAAATCTGTTGCTTATGTGATACCTATTACCACTTTCATAATTACCTATAGCTTCTAAGAAATCAGAATGGTTATAAGTTTTAATCTCCGGAACTTCTATTTTTACTTCGACAGGTTTAACTGGTACTACCTTTGGGGTTTTTGTAATACTAACTTGAGGTTGTTCAATAGTTAGAGGTATACTAGTAAATTTAAATGCCATAATAACACACACCACTACCGGTATAAGTATTTTTAATAAATTTTTCATGAGTTTTATTTTAGAATAAATCTAGGAAAGAAGTACCTATATCTTTTTCTCGTAATTTTTCATTACGTTCGTGAGTCTTAACTAACTCATCTGCTACTCTTCTTTCAAGAGGTTTTTGTTTTTTGAAAGTTGAAAACTTTTTAGGTTTCTTTTTTTCCATATAAATAAATATCTATTGTCTGGAAATAAATTCGTCACCTGGTCGTTTTTCTTCTTCGTATAGTCCTAAGTCCTTTAAATGTTCCTTCATGTAATCATCCATCTCCCAGTCAAAATCTTCACCATCTTTCTCTACATAATCCTCCATTCTTTCTACTTCTTTATCTGTGATAGGAGAAGCAGCATATAAGAAAGCACAATTATAACAAAGAAATTCTAGATTATCTAGATGATAGTTTCTTTTATTACCATCCTTATGGTTAAGTATAATCGGAATCTTTGTATCTGTAACTCTTCTTTCAGAAAATCCGCATTGAGTACATTTTTCTTCAATTAAACATTCCTGTATAATTCTCAGTTTAACTTTCTTAGCATCAAAATGTTCTATTGGTACTCTACCTTCTATTAAATCCATTAAAGGCGGTTCTTTTCCACCATTTGTTAGATGCTTTGGTATACCTTTTCCAGCTTGATTTTTATGTAACTCAAATAAAGTTTTTCCTGACTCATCTTCTTTGAAAAGTTTTGCATATTTTCTATAATGAGGATAAGATACATGAAGATATCTTGCGGCTGCCTTATTTGAACGAGTCATTTTATGAGCACGTAAGATATCTTCCTTAGTAAGTATTTTAGCTGGTCTTGGCATTAATAATCTATACCCTCTATATTAGATTCAGTTTGATTTTCATCATCTTCTTCTTCCTCACTGTCTTCATCTAATAAGTTTGTTACTTTTTCCTTAATCGATTGGGAAATAATAGTTTCATCTGCATCTAAATCTAATATCTCTAAGTCTACTTTTTGACCTGCGAGTTCTGCTGCTTTAGAAGCAATAGATCTGAATTGATTACGTTCCATCACGATTAAATCGTTGAAGGTATGATCTCCGTATCCTTCTACTGTAGTAATACCTACTACCGCCTCTACGGTAGAACAGTTAACACAAACGTGATAACCATATTTAGTTTTTCTTAATTCTGGGAAATCTTCGCCACATTTAGGGCATTTAATCATTTTTAATTCCATATAAAACCTTTATTATTATTTTACTAAATATAAGAAATAATTACTAAGGAAGCAACTTATTTACCAAATTTATTTATAGCATTCCAAACATCCTCTGGTTTTTTAAAGCTAACTTGTTCTTGTTTTTTGCCAACCTCTATAGTAATTGTACCGTCCCAATCATCCTCTGGAACTAATTGATATAGGTATAACTGTATAAGAGCAAGCTGTTCTTTAGAAAAGTGCATTTTCATTAAATCCTCTATAACATTGAAAAACTGATCCTCGTACTGTGTCATATCCATACCAATTTCAGATTCCATAAAATCTCTTCTATCTTCTATGGCTTTGAGTTGAGTTAGAACATTTATAAATAACTTTTTATTCATAAGTTCGTCTGAGGGATTTTTCTCTTTAATTCTATAACCTAAAGGGTAGAGTGAATGTAAAACATGTCTAAGAATTTTTTTTGGTTCTTTCATAAGCTTCCACAGAAAAAAGTCTATTAAATACTTCTACTTTTAAATTCTTAGTTTCAGCAAATATCTCTGTAGCTAACTTAATAGTAGATGCTTTATTAGTTCCTATCGTTTCTTTTTTACTATCATTTTTAGAATAAAACCTGTACATATTGTTAGTATTTAATTAAGATTATTCATCACCTACTTGTGAACTTTCTGGGTTTTGTTTAGATAAAGCTCTTCTTATTATCTTATCAAACTGATCGGCATATATAAAAAACCCGATTATAGTTTTATCTTTTAGCTCTCTATCTCTTTCTACTCTTAAATCATATTCAGCTAAACCGTCATTTAATCTAACAGCTAATTCATTAGCTATATCATTTTGTTCAGTTTGAGATATTGAACCAAATTGTGTAGGTAAAAACTGTACTTTAACCCCTTTTTTGTTTGGATCCTCATTGGTATCTACTTTAAGTACAAATTTGTGACCTGCGAAGTTAATTTTTGCTGCTTCTGTAAGAGTTTGTCTTACTAATTTTTCTAATGTATCCATGTATATAAATATTAGCCTAAAAGCATTTGCTTTTTATTGTTTGTACTTTCATTTAAAACTCTATGAGCTAAGATTACTCTATTCCTACAGTACTCCTCTATAGATTTATCAATATCATTTGTTATGAACTCAAATTCATAAGATTTTCCTTCAACTTCTGTAAATTCTACTACGTATTTTTTCATGATTAAAAATTTATTCCTTTTATACTCATACCTTTTGGTCTATGACTATTATTGTTATACAGTTTAGGTTCTATTCCCCATTTATAAATATAGGTCTCAGCAGCTGGACGTTCAGATGCTTTAAATTTTAGACTTTCATTACCGTTTTTAGTTGCAGATGAACCAAAATGGTAGAAGTGGTAAGCATGAGTTCGCTTAAATTTTAAACCAGCTAAATCTAATTTTAAAAAGAAATCCCAATCACAAATAAAAGGAGATTTATACATTATATCAAATCCTCCTACCATCATATAGTTTTTCTTCTTAAGAATAAAAGGAAATATACCTCCATCAGGAGTTTCTCTTTTATCATTTATTTCTGACTCGTAACTTAAAAATTCTGAATATTTAAATTCTTTAGGTGTACGGCCAAAATCTCTAACTGGAAAATTAAATATACCGGGTCCTGTTGGTTCTATTTGATTAATAGTAATGACTTCATCTTCTGTAACGTCTTCTGTAATATTATCCCATCCGTTACATAGTACATTATCGTCATTAATAATCATAATGTTTTCATTAGAAGCATTCATAACTCCTAAATTTAATGCCATCTGCATGCCTTGGTTACTTTCCAAAGGAAGAACCTTTATACTTTTATTGTATTTATCTAGTATATGTTGACTTTCATCTACATATCCGTCAACTACAACAATAATTTCATTCCCTTTATTCTGGCCTTTTATAGCTGAATGAAGACAAATGTCCAGGCAGTCTGGGTTTCTATAAGTTGGTATAATTAAACTAATCATTCTTCCAAAAACTATAAATTCCTTTATCTAATTCATATGAAGGCCAAACAAATCTATCTTTCATAGGTTGCTTTTTTGCCCATTTCCACATTTGAGTTAAACCATCCTTCATAGAGGTTTTATGTTCAAATCCTAATATTTCTACTGATTTATTATAGGTAGGAATAGAATGTTTAACTTCATGTCTTGATTCTAAATGAACTACGTTACCATCTCCAATTACTTCTCTCAATATGGAAGATGCATCTTTAATAGATACTTCTTCAATACCACCAAGATTTATAATTTCTTTAGAGGCTTTATCCTTCACTGCAGCATTCCATAACGGCTCCAGTGAATCATCTATAAAAGAAAAAGCACGGGTCTGTAAACCGTCACCAAAAATAGTCATATCTTGTCCATTCATATACTGATACATCCAAATACCAAGTACATTTCTATATTTATCCCATATGTTTTGCTTAATACCGTAGACATTATGCGGTCTAATAATACACCAATCCAAACCATGCTGTTCTCCTGCAATCTTAATATCCATTTCGCATGCATATTTTGCAACTCCGTAAGGATCAATAGGAGCTTGTTGTTGACTTTCATCAAAAATTCCTCCGTTTCCATGCCCATAAACTGCAAGAGTAGAAGTGAATACTAACCTCTTTATATCATGCTTAATACATTCGTTAACGATTAACGCTGTAGATTTTAAATTATTATCGTAATTATAAGCTCTAATAAATGGAGATAAACCTTCAGCAGCATAAGCAGCAAAATGAAATACATATTCTATATCATTCTCTACAAATATTTCCTTAATTGTTTCTCCTATTATATTTGAGTTATAAAATTTAACTTTAGGATTAATGTTTTCTTTAAATCCTCCTGAGAGATCATCTATTCCAATAACTGTATATTCAGGTTTATTTTCGATTATCCAGTCAGATAACCTACTTCCTAAGAGTCCTGCTACTCCGGTAATTAATACTGTTTTAGACATATTTATTCCAGTTTATTAAAGGTGCTAACCAGTTAGTTTCCCCATGTGTGGCATATCCCGGTATTGATGATATCAATATACGATTTTTTTCTCGAAGTTCCAAAAACATATCAAAGTCTCTTGGATAAGTTCCTGTTGTATGTTTTCTAAGAATAGATTCAACTTCTCTTAAAGTCTTTACCTTCGCTGCAAAAGTCATTGTAGTAGAGTTAGTTACCTTCCAATGAGAAGACTTAGAGAGATACACTCTAGTATCTTCAGCTCCACCCTGACAGTACATATTTCCTCCTCTAGATGGATCTAAATATTTGTCTGGATGATCATATAAGGTTACAAACGAAGCTCCTAAATCTATACCTTCTTGGATTATTTTTTCTGATCCAGGTTTATGTATATAGTCATTTTCTATAAAATAAACAATTTCATCATCATCGTAAGTTAACGCTTCATCTAAAGCTAAGTTAAATGTTGCTGCACCGCTTCCTTTCTCAGTATATAAAATACAATTGCGTGTGACATACTTTTGAATCATGTCATTAGTATCTGATGATACATTATCTGCTATAACACTCCAAATAGAATCATCAAATTCTTTAGTAGCGTTTGCTAAACAATTTTCATTGTTTATGTAATTGGGTTTAACTTTGTTATAACCTGCATCGCTAATTCTGTATATTATTCTCATTTTAAAAGTCTATTTAATGCAGTTTGCATTCTGCTCTCTTCTGATCTCTGCTTAACTCTATACTCTACTTCTCCTGGTCCTCCGTCTATATAGATATTTGGTAAATGGTGTATTAAATTATCTTCAAAGTCAGTAATACATATTACTTTCTTCATACCACAATATTGGTAAATATCTGTATTTGTCTTACATTTAACGCTATAGTGATCTTTAGAAAAAAACTGTGTAAAGTCCTTTTCTTTTTTGATTCTTGTAAGCTGATCTTTACTTAAGATAAAAGAAGCTTGGTGAACGTTAGTAAAAAAAGCAAATTTTTTACCTCCATACTCTTCTACAGAATTGTAATCCCAATCATAATGTGCATGATAAGCAGGATAGTATCTTCCAGTACTGTTTACTTCGTATTGTATAAGACCTGCAATCCTATTTTCTGGAAGAATTGATTGATATTCTATAAATCTATCTACATGTGACTCCTTCCATAAATGATCATTTTCAGAAAATATAAAATAATCAAAGTTTTCTGCTTCTTGATCTATTACTTGCCTACAAGTCATTGGGAGTAGTTGGTAGTTTTCCATTTCTATTACATTCACCTGGTCTATACCTTCAATTGTCTCTAAAGGAATATTAGAATGAACTACTACGGTAACTTTATATTTAGAGTAGGATTTTAATTCTGTAACAACCTGCTGAAGATATTCAAGCTGCTCTTCGCCGTAATTTACTAATACTGCTAATATATTTTTCATTATTTAAATATAGTAATTAATTTGTCGTTCTCCAACTCAGAGAAGATTACTTTTTCATTGTTAAAGTTATGAAATGAGCCCATTGCTTTCACATCTTCCCAGTAGTGCTTCTTCTCCGTTGTATTTTCTTGATCAAATCCAAATACGTTTACTTTTTTAGCTGTTTGAACGGCTAACATAACTCCTAAAAAACCTACCGATGGGTCTTTTTTACCATCTAAAGCTTCTCTACAGTAGTCCCAAAACTTATCAGAAATAAAGGAAACTGGATTGTTAGGTGATCTAAGTTTTATCTGTGCAGGTGGGACAGGTCTGTTGACTATTATAGATTGATTTTGTAGTTTAGGTATAAACATAGAATCATTTTTAGGAAACCTATTGTTACCTGTTGTACCTAAAAACGTATGGGTATTTACTATTCTATGAGAAGTTTTAGAACCTACATAATCTTTAAATCCTATTACCCTTGCTTGATTAAATCGTATAACTATATCATGAGAATCAATCAATTGACTATAGTTCCTCTCTAATAAATGTCCACTACTTCCTACTACTGCTACAGTTTTATCTTTAAAGTCTACCATTATTTAGATAAAATAAATTCTGCTAGATCAAACTCAAATTGGGTATCAATATCAATAGATCTCCTACGTGACATAAAGTAACCTTTAGTTTCTCCTACGTAGTAGTTTTTATGTAGCTTAAGTTTAGATGTCCAACTACCATACAGAGCACCGTTAGGTCTATAAACTGTAGGATGATCTTGACTTCTACTATTACCGTTCTGCCATGGGAGGGATTTATCGTAATCAAATAACTTATTATCCTGTCCGACTACTAAACCAAGGGTAGGTGGGAATTCCATCTCAGTGTAGGAAAGGACCGAATCAGTTTCTTCATCAAGTAGTTGAGCGGCTTGAATAAAGTCTTCAGCTATCTTTAAAGGAGATGTAGGAAGAGTTAACCAAGTTTGATCATATTCTTCATCTAAAAAGTACATTACTGTATCTATGACTTTAGAAGTATCTGAAGCTAGTTTATTAGGTCTTTTAATAATTTTAAGTAAGTCCGTAGAATAATTCGTTCTTACCTTGTCTAATATTTCATCATCATCTGATGTAAATACTACTTTGTCAAATACACCAGATGAAAGTACAGCATCTATAGTGTAAAATACTAATGGTTTACCATTTAGTAATTTTATATTTTTACGAGGTAATCTTTTACTTCCTCCTCTAGCAGGAATTATACAAAGTTTTTTCATGTGAATAGTTTTTTAAATGTATTCATTATAGTCGAGACTGTATTAGGTAGTACATGTCTCCCATCAGTTTTAAAAGCTGATTCTGGTTTGCTAGTTACGATTTCATATGAAGGCATATAGTATACTTTTTCATATTCATCTACAACCTCTAAAGTGGCAGAATGTAATGTAGATTTTGCTCTACCAGCTGCTATATATGCACTACTTCCATTAATAACAGATGCAACAAGAGGTACTGGAGAGACTGAGATTAGTATATTAATGTTTGGATTATGTTTTTTAAGAAGTTTTACTATTATATGTAATTCTTCTTTTACCTCCGACTGTGATAAATTATACGATTTATGATTTGTAACACCGTCTTTAATTCCTGTCCATGGTGCAGCATAAAATGGATATTGTTTTTCAGTTGCCCAGTATTCAGTCTGTCCTAATGTAATAATTAAAGTCTCTACGTTTCTAAGAACTTCGCCAAAATCATTGAATAATTTAACTTCTTTAATTTTTGCCTGCTCTGAGTCATTACCTAACCTTACGGGTGATAGTTCTGTAGAAGATTTTATATACGGTGTTCTTATATCTCCGTCTCCAAAGTCCCAATACCGTTCTGTAGGATTAAATTTACTGTATTCTAATCCTCCTTCTACAATTAATCTTATATTTCTAGGATTATATACCATTCCCCATTTAGGTTCAATCACATTGAATTTATTACCTTTCATCCAAAGTAATATTTCTTCAGCAAAACATGAACCGATTGAAGATACTTTAGTAGAAGTGTCTACTATTTTTTCTACATCTGTAAATTGATCAATTATATCCTCTACAGTTATATCTGTTCTAGGCTTTTGTGGAAACTTTCGTCTACCGAAAGCTAATGAAGCGTAGCGTGCTCTTACCTTATTAAACATTATGAATTTTTTAATAATTCAACCATTTCTTCAAGCGGGAGTACAGAGTCAGCATCAGAATAAGATAACGATGGGGTAGGGTGTGCTTCTGCAAATACTCCTGTATATCCAAATATATCAGCTGCTTGAAAATATCTCTTAGCTAATGTTGGATTACCGCTCATACGTCCGTTAGGCTTTGGAAGCTGGGCTGCATGGGTACAATCCATAATAACTTTATCAAAATGTTCTTTGAAAAAATCTACACTAGAAAAATCTACTATAAATTGAGAGTATCCAAATGCGGTTCCTCTTTCCGTAAGCCAAACTTTACATTCCGGATTAGTAACTTTTAATTTATCTATACCTTTAGCCATATTTTGAGGATTCATCCATTGGCCTTTTTTAATGTTTACAGTATTAAAATGTCTAGCAGATTCTACTAATAGATCTGTTTGTCTACAAAGGAATGCTGGTATTTGTATAACATCAATAGTATCTGCTAGCTTTTCCACTTGTGCTGTTTCATGTACATCTGTAGTTACTTTTAAACCTGGGAAATCTATCTTAAGTTGTTTAAATATCTCCAATCCCTCTTCCAATCCTGGACCTCTTTGACCAGTTATAGAGGAACGATTAGCTTTGTCAAACGAACCTTTAAAGTAAAATTCTTTATCTTTTAAATAGGGGTATACTGTACTTAATACTTTGTAAGATAGTTCATAGTTTTCTAAACTACAAGGACCAATTATAAATGTGTTCATACTTTAATTTTATCTAATGCTTTAATTACTTTATTGTTAGATTCGTTATCAAGTTCTACGAAAGGTTTTCTATTCTCTAAAACAAACCCTTGTTTCTGCAATGCTGTTCTCATAGATGCATGCCAGCCAATATCCATGAAAGTGTCAAAGAGTGGTTTTTCTAAGTTCTGTATAATACTGGTACACAAATTGTAATCTCCTTCAACAAAACTATTATAGAACTGTTCTGAGAATTCAGGAGCAAAGCTACCTAATCCAGTTAGAAAACTTGAAGCTCCGTGTGGAAATAAACTCCAAAATCTTCTCATACTTCCTCCTGCTACTATGATATCAAAATCATTCGGCAAGGCAGCTATATTCTTCATAGCCAAATCTATACTTGAATACTCTTCTTTCATACCTGCAAAGTTAGGTATGTCGAATAACTTACGAAGTAACTTATTAGAGTATTCATAAGTTCCTCCATTACCTCTTTTAAGAATATTTCCGTGAAGGTATATCGGGTATTCAGAAATTTTACAAACTTCAGAGAAAAAGTCAATAATTTGCTGATCATTATAGTACCTTTCTGGAAATAATATCAAGACTTTAGTATTAACACCTTTAAGTTTATTTAATTTACGTAACTCTAATCTTAATCTCCTTAAATCAATAGCTGGTAAACCTAATATTGTTTCTTTATTAAACTCTCTAAGAACAGTCTTATTTAAAGTAAAGATTTCATCCAGAGTTAGTAGGTTAAATTGAGATGAACCTGCAGTAGTCATAACTCTAGTAGCTCCGCTTTCCTCTAAGTGTCTTATATATCTTGAAGTTCGTTTAAATTCTATCTCTTCATTAATAAAAGAAGGTGGGATAGGGTAAACAGGCCTTGTAGTATTTTTCATATCTCTTCTATTCTTTTTGTTTTATCGCATATCATTAAGTCGTAGCCGGGTTTATGTCCTACTATTAATTTATGAAATTTTGCTTTCCAATTATTTAATTGTTCTAATGTAAGCGAGTAAAATTCTTCTCTACGATCCTTATAAACTGTACCTCTGGCAGTATAGTATGTTATGGTGTTACCTTTATCATACAGTTTATTAATCTTATCTATATTAATTTGTATAGGTCTTGCTAAGTGATACTCTCTAGGGAGTTCAAGGCTATAGTCACATATAGTTTCATCAATATCAACATATATATTCATATTAGTCATTGCTTACTGCTCTACCTTTATCTTTTTCCCAATCTTTTTCTGGTCTAACTTCTAAATTAGTTTTCCAGCCTCCTTCTATAGTATTAAGGTTTACTCCGTTTTCATTAGCAAAGCTTAATAGTGCATTAACATCTTTTGGAAAGCAAGTACCTCCGTATCCTAACCTGCCATCAGGTCCAGGTACATGTAAGTGGCTATCTCCAACTCTACCGTCTGAGGCAAATCCATATAGTGCATCTTCCCAATTAGTTCCTATAGCGTCACTAAGTAATTTAAATTCATTCATAATACTCACTTTAGTAGCAAAGAATGTATTATTCATATACTTAGTTAATTCAGCTGTTGTAGAATCAGTCTCAATAATATGACGATTCATAAATCTCTGCTCAAATAACTCTCTTACTTTTTTAGTATCTCCTTTTTCTCCACCTATAATTATTCTTGCTTGAGTTAGCATATCCAACTTAGCAGTTCTTTCTGTTAGAAACTCAGGACAGAAAACTATTTCTAGATCAGGATACATCTTAATTAACTTTGTAGTCGTACCTGGAAGTACGGTTGATTTAATAATGTAAATAGGACCTTGAGATGCTTCATTAAATACCTTTTCAATATAGGATAAGTCCTGATTACCGTTTGTGTACATTGGTGTCGGTACACATACAAAAATAAAGTCGCATTCATCTACCTCTTCTCTAGTATGGGTAGCTTTTAATGGATCCACATCGTATATTCTTACTTCAGCTGTTGGAGAAAAAGCAAATGCTTGACTCTCCCCTACAAATCCGTTTCCTAATACTCCTACTTTATAACGTGTCATAGTATGCGTTTTGTTTTTCCTGCCTTTCTATACCTTTTGGGTGGTAAAGGGCATACTCTTCCTCAATCGGTAACATCCCATGTATTTTAAATCCCTCCAATACTTCATGAACTTTATTTTTCCACTTAATATCAGGATGTCTTCTATAGATTCTCATTTGCCAGTCTGCCCA
>ENA-OUOG01000601-OUOG01000601.1-marine-metagenome-genome-assembly--contig:-NODE-601-length-46557-cov-5.961769_pt1 | contig 46557 bp, 13 predicted proteins | sample MGYA00248635_ERZ508505 | MGnify/ENA primary metagenome ERZ508505 (study PRJEB26176, sample SAMN06267871) | marine metagenome | isolation source: Saanich Inlet, British Columbia, Canada | place: Pacific...
GCCCCGAACGCTTCGAGGGTAACGCCGAAAGTAACGCCGAGGGGAACGTTTCGCATCGCCAGCATCTCCTCCGCGGCCGCCTTCTCGGTCTCGAGCTGGAACTGCTCCACCGCCTCCGATAAAGTGCGGCGCTTCTTCCGCGGGACCGGAGACGTCGCGCCGAGTTTAAACGTCTCCGGCGCGGTGTGCGCGGCCGGGAAAACGGGAGGCTCCGTGGCGGCGGCGGCGAACTTGGAGTACAGCGCCTCCGAGCCAGAAAGGCCTCGTTTGCCGTCCTCGTTTTTCGCCGAAAAAGAAAAGTCCATCGCGGCGTCGTCGTTCTCCGCGCCCGCGCTCCGCGAAGCGCGCGCCGCCGTCGCGCCGACGCCCGCCAGCGTCTCCACCGCCAAAGCGGTGGCGGGCGACAAAAGCTCGTTCGCGGCGCGTCGAGCGTTCGCGACGACAGTCACGGGGCTGGGCACGTTTAACTCGGCGGGCGCCGAGTCCTCCGCGCGCGTCTCTTTTTCGTCGCGCACGACGTTATTGGTCGAGCGCTCTTTGGCGAATCGCGCTTTTGTCGTCCGACCAGACGCGTCGTGGTCGTTCGGCGTCGCGAGCGCGGCGGCGCGCGCGGCGGATTCGCCGTACGTTTTGTTCGCCGCCGTCGGCGAGAGCGGAACGCCTAAAGACACGAGGTCCGTGGGCGGCGTCGCGACGGGCCGTTTGCGGCCCACCGCGTCGTGCGTCGGGGTGGCGTCCACGCACGCGATCGGCGTTTGGCGAGCCGCCGAGCTGAGCCGCCGAGGCGGCTCGAACTTGGACACAACCTTCGGAGGAGGCATGGTCGCGGCGGTCTCCGCGCGGCGCCGCTCTTCAAACGCGCTCGGCCGCTCGAGGGTGGGTTTTTTCCTCGACGCCATCGGCGCGCGCACCGCCGGCTTCGCCTCGGACGGGCCGTCGGGCGCGGCGAGCGCGGCGAGGTCGGAAAGGCCCGCGGCGAGGAGAACCTGCGGGTCGGGGAAGGGGTTCGAGGTCAGCGTCACCGCGCGCGTCCGTGGATGCGCGTGGGCGGTGCCTCTCCGTCGCCGATCGGCGCGTGGGGGCACCGCGCGGTCGCGGTGAGGATCGGGTGAGGGTGATTTTCAAGTTGTTTGTTTGCCGTTGCGAGGCGAGATCCGGTCCGCGGCGGGCCACGGCGCACCTCGTCGTTGGTCAGGTTCCCGAGCGCCGGGCGCGTCTCCAGGGCTGCGCGGGGAAGGGTACGGATGTTTCAGCGTCTGCGCTCGAGCGGTCGGGGGTTCGCGGGACGCAGAGCGCGCACGCGCCGTTCGAACCCCGCGGCATCCGAACGTTCTGTTTTAGGTGCGGGTCGCGTGTTTTCTTGTTTCTTGAAACCGCAACGCACCTGGAGCCATCGTGCTCTCCGCGCGTCTCGCGTCCGTCTCGCGCCGGCGCCGTCGCGCGGATCGTGCGTCCGGTCGGTGCGGTCGGCGGTCGGTCGGAACCGCGGGCGGCGCGTCGCGTGCGAGCGCGCGCGACTGTGCGCGCGGTTGGCACCTCCCCGGGCGAATCTCAGGGAAAGTTTGTGGGAAAAAACAGGGTGCGAAGGTGAGATTGGCTCCTGGAGGAAATCAAAAGCTGCGGGTGGAAATTTTGAAGTGCGACGGTCTATTGAGGGGTTAAACTTTCCAATTAATTTCAAAGTGGGTCGGAACGACCGCAAAATCCTTCTCGTATGACTTTTTAGTCTCACATACGAATATGGGATAATTAACCGTCGTTTACCCGTCGCTTGCGACACCCTAAAATCTCGCTTTTCGACGCGACGACGAACTCGGTTGCATGAGGAACTTTCCATTCTCCGCAACCCTCGCTGGGCCATGCCGCGTGGCGCGCGTCGGCCGAGACGCGCGCCGCCCGTCCGGCTCGAGCGCGCGTCCGGTGAGGCGCACGGGCAGGTCGGTTCCATCCCGCGCGATGGACCCCGGCGCCTGGGGCTACGCGCCCGCGGGGGCGACCTCCGAGGCCGCCGCGGTGGTGGTGTCGGCACGGGACGCGAAGCGACTGAAGGAGAAGCTCGACGCCGCGGGGTGGCTCGACCGCACGCGGAGGCCGGTGACGCACCCCGCGGACGACGAAACGGGCAGGCCCGCGGCCGTGGCCTTCCCGGTGCTCGCCGGATCCCTGGAGGGCGTCCGCGAGATGGCGCGGGGAGACGCGGGCGCGCTCGCGGTGTGCGACGCGGCGCTTCCGAATCTCGCGACACCCGTGGACCAGCGCGCGGCGGCGAGAGCCTCGGGCGGCGGTGCGAACGACACCGCCGGCGCCGATCGCGGCGTTCTGCCTCCGCCCCCCCCGCTGGACCCGGACGCCCCGCCGCTGTGGCCGCCGCCCGTCCCCGAGGCGCCCGCTCGACGCGACGTCGCGCGCGTGCGGTGCCCCGCCACCGCCGAGGCGTTCGCCGAGCTGGCGCGCGCGGCGGGAGGCGAGCCGCTCGTGTTGACGGACGTCCCCATGGGGAACGCCACCACCGCGTGGACCCCCGAGCGCTTCGCGACGTGCGCGGAGGCTGGCCACCTCGTGGACGTGCACGTGTGCCCCCCCGACGCGGACGAGTCCGGGCAGCGGAATTCCACCGGGGGCCCTCGCGCCGCGCCCGTCGTGGACCTCGCAGGGCACCGCGCGCCCGGCACGCGTCGTAACTTCCAGTTCCGCGCGATGCCGCTCGCGGAGTTCGCGGCGCGCGTGGTTAATAGCGGAACGAAAGGGGGACAGACACATCGCACGTCATACCCGCCCGTCGTCGCGGAGGGCGAGACGTATTACCTGCGGAGCGTCGCCGACGCGAAAAAGAAAAGGACGCACGTCTCTTCCTCGTTCCCGTCGCTCGCGTCCGACCTAAGCCCGGGCGCGCTGTTGCCGCCGCTTTCTTTTCTTCATCCCGAGGGAGGCAGAGACGCCGAAGAGGAAGACAAAGAGCCGTGCGGAGACGAGACCCAGCAGCAAACGCTGTACCCACACCTCGCGTACCACAGCAGCGTCTTGCGCGTGGCGAGTCGTAACGTCGCGCTCTGGACGCACTACGACACGCACGATAACGTGTTGGCGCAAATCGCCGGTAAAAAGACGGTCACGCTGTGGCCTCCGGATTGCGAGCCGTTCATGCACTGCGAGGGCTCTTCGTCGCGCGTCGCGGACGTTGCACCCGAGCTGGACACCGATCCTGATTTCGCGGAGCGTCGAAGGCGAAGGGACGCGGCGGCTCCGTCCTTCGCGGCAGTCTCGGGCGCGCGTCGCGTCGCGACTCTGGAACCGGGCGACGCGCTGTACATCCCGGCGCTGTGGTTCCACCACGCGCACGCGACGCCGAGTGACGACGAAGCACTGGGGGAAAAAGAAAAAGATGACCCGTGGAACGGCGCGTCCGTGGCCGTGAACGTGTTCTGGCGGTGTCTGCCCGCCGCGGACCACGACCCGGGCGACGTCTTCGGGAATCGCGACCCGCCGGCGGCGAGGCGCGCCGCCGACCTGGCCGCCAGGGCGGGTGCCGCCTTGGCGTCCCTGCCGGAACCGCAGAGGCGCTTCTACGCGCGGCGCGCCGTTAAACGGCTGGCAGAGCAGCTCGGGTACGCGCTGGATCTGCCTTAAAGGCGAGGAGGCAGATCCGGCGCCCGTTTGAGCGAGCCGACGCGCGGCGGTCGTACTACCGGAGGACGGCTCGTTCGCCGAACGGACGCGGATGGAACGAAGTTTTTGAACGGACGACGTTTTGTCACGCGCGTCGCGTCCGTCGACGCGCGCGTTCAATACACGTATAAACGTGTCGTGTTATTCGTATTATATTCATACATCGCGAGTGTCGTACTCGTCCCTATCGGAAAGCGCGCCACGTGCGTCACGTGCGCTCGTTCGGAAGTGTGTGATACCTATCATACATGTCCTACGCAAAAAGTCGTTCCTCGGAAGGCGACTTCCATCGGAAGCAGCGCGTCTCAAGAGACTGACGAAAACGCGCGCGAAAAAAAACGTCGCTCACCGGCGTCTCCTCGCCGTCCCCGCTAAGAACCGGCTCGGGGTCTGCATGATCTCGACAAACTCCGAGCCCGCGCGGCTCAGTCGGCGGGACGCATCGCGCATCGCGCGGTCGATGCGCGCCGCCTGCGCCAGGTGCGTCTCCCGCCACAGCCGCGCGGCGACGAAGCCCGCGAATGTCATCGCCGCGCGCGCTTCGAAGTCGGCGCACCAGAACGTCGCCATCGCGAGCGCGACGCCCGCGGCGTAGCGCGCGTCCGTTCGCGCGCGTCGCCAACGACTGGTGATCTCCCTCTCGAACACCGCTTTGGCCTTGAAGACGTTGGCGTGCTGCCACTCGACAAACGCGGGCGCGACGAAAGCGACGCACCACAGCGTGGTGAAGACCCACCACGTGCTGTTCAGCCGCGCGCCCAGCTTTTTAACGCCGTACAACGCGAGAAACGATTGGAGCACTTTTTTGTTATCGCGGCCGCTGAGCAGGTCATCGTGCGCGTCCGTGAGCGCGTTTAAAGACGCCGCGAGTCTATGCGCGTGCGCGGCGATGAAATCGGGGGAGAGCGCGAAGCCGTGCGCGCGCCTGGGGAACACCAGGCACAGAAAGTTCGCGCGGCACAAATACGCCATGGCGACGTAGGAACAAAGCACCACCGGGTTCACCGGGACGTTCTTCGCGACGATTCCCGGCGCGCGAGCTGCGATGAGCGCACACAAACCGGTACAGAACACGATCGCGGTCCGGCCTTGCTCGCGCCATAACAGCAGTCTGACAAGCGGAGGTTCGTGCGTCAGGGTGTAGTGGGTCCCGTGGAATCGATCGAAGTCGCCGGTTGAATAGGCAAACGGCGCGTCGCCGTTCGCCGCCGTCCTCTGCTCCGCCGCGCGCGCGGCGCGCTGAATGGTGAGCGCGCCGGGCGGCACGGTGTCGTCCGTGTCCCGACCTGTCGCCGTGGAGTCCGCGGGGGACTCGACGGCGGGCGTGCGGGGAGACAGCTCGTGCGCGAACGTCCCGCGCTGCGACGGCTTCGCGGCGGCGGCGCGGCGACGCGCGTGTACCAAATCCATCTCCTCGCGCGTCAACGAAACGTCCATGCGCAGCGTGCTCGCGTCGGAAGCGGCGGTGGTGGCGCGGCTGCGCGTCGAGCCGCCGCTACGGTGCGCGGCGCCCGTCAGGCGGGAGGAGGCGTTGGAGTTGGACAGGTCCCCGAACGCGCGGCGCGCGGCGCGGGACTTGGGGCCGCCCAGCCCGCGCTTCTCCGCGGCGAGCTCGGAGAGGGTCACCGCGCGACGCGGCGCCTGGTCGTTTTCATCCTCGTCCAGGGAGGCGCGAGCGCGCCCGTCGAGCGCGTCGGCGCGCGCGGTGTCGAACCCCGTGGAGGGGCTGTACGCGTAGAACATTCCGTCTCTCCGGCCGCCTCGGGCGAACGTCGAGCGATGAGACGCGACGCGGTCGTGAGGCGCGCGGCGTGGAATGCCGTCGTGGTTCGAGAACGAGCGTTTTCGCGACACAAAATGTTTTCAATGTGATGCCCCACCTTGTTTCCCCTCGAGTAGTGCGTTTTTAGTCTTCAAAGTTTGGGCAACGTTTTTGCTATGCGAAGAACCGTGAGCACCTGGATGAGAATGCCCTGTTTGCGCCCTCACGGTTGCTTCACAACGCGGGCGCCTGGGGGCGTTCGGCACGTGCGCGCGGCCCGCCCCCGAGCGCATCTCTGCGCTAGTGGGCGTTCCGCGCGCGTGCGCGCTCGAGAGATGTCCGCCACCCCCGTGGGCAAGGCCCTGGAGAAGGTGATCTGGGAGGTGCATCAGTGCGAGCAGATCCTCGCGGCGGGCGGGTCCTCGGACGACCGCATCGTCGATAAGCTGGAGGACCTGGTGAAGGCGCTGCCGTCTCTGCGCGAGGCCGCGGCGGAGAGCGAGCGGGCGGACGACGACGCGCGCTCGGCGACGCTCCTGCCCGTGTCCGCGCTGCGGCTCGTGGACGAGGGGCGGTGTCCGACGCGCGGCATGGTGGATGGGCTGCTGGCGGTGGGCGAGGCCAACGCGGCGACCAAGGGCAAGACCAACGTCTTCGCCAGGCTGCACGCCGAGCTGGAGGCGCAGAACGAGGCGCAGCCGAGAGCGGAAGCTCCCGCGGTCGCGAAGGCGCCGCCCGCGAAGGAAACAAACGCGGCGGCGAAGGAGACCCCGACCAAGCGCAAACGCGGGAGGTGAGGGACGCGTACGCGGCGTCGACGGAGCGGAGCGAGTTATGACATAGAGCGAATACAAGTCGTCACATAGGAAAACGTCCGTCGTTCGCTTTCGTCTCGAACGGACGCCTGAGAACGCGTTCTCTTTCAGCAGCACTGGCTCTTGGGCTTTTCGTTTCTCCGCGCGTCGAGCACCACCCCCGGCGCGCTCGCGGCGGCGGGCGCGTCGCGCGGGAGCTTCCGCGCGACGTCGCAGAAGAGGTCGTTGACGCTCGCCGCCGTCTTCGCTGACGTCTCGACGAAATGTAATCCATTCTCCTCCGCGTACGCCGCGGCTTCTTCGACGGAAACCTGCCGCATCTCGCTCATGTCGCTCTTGTTCCCCGCGAGCGCCATCACCAGGTTCGCGTTACCCTGCCGCTGCAGCTCGCGCACCCACGTCTTGGCGCGCGCGAAGGACGCCTGCGACGTGATGTCGTACACGACGATCGCCGCCGCCGCGCCGCGGTAGTACATGGGCGCGAGCGAGTGGTACCGCTCCTGGCCGGCGGTGTCCCAAATCTCAAACTTCACCGTGACGTCCGAGGTGGCCACCGTCTGCGTCAAAAACGCCGCGCCGATGGTGCTCTCCTGGTACTCGAAGAACTGGCCCTTCACGAAGCGAAGCACCAGGCTCGACTTGCCGGCGCCCATGTCGCCGAGAAGAACCTTTGCGTGATTTTTATTCGCGAGCGTCGCGCGGAGTCGAGGCGGAGCGACGGAGGTCGTCGAGGTCAGTCGGTGTCCGCGCGTGTCGCGACGCGTGTGGCGAATCGACCGGGGGTCGCGGTCGCGCCGAGACGCGTGCCGAAAAACAGACGCGCGCCGAGACGCGCCCGCGCGTCTCGACGCGGATTCCGCGTTCGTCACAAAAAAACGACGCTCCGCTCTCCGCGCGCCACGACGTGCCGAGAGACCACGAGCGTTCGAGACGCGTTCGGCGACGCGGTCGGGCGGAGGTCGACCGGCGCGGCGCGGGCGCGCGCGGGCCCTCGAGGCCGGTCGGGGGGGAGCACGAAAGACGAGGGCGCGTGCGTGGCGTCGAGACGCACCAGCTTCGCCTGCATGGGGGCCTGCGCCATGGTCGCGCTTTCTCAGATCCTCGGCGCGTGCGTAGTCTCGTGGGATGCGAACGTTCGGGTGGTCGGTCACCGAGGGACGCGGCGAGGACGCGCGCGGCCGGGAACCGAGGACGCGCGGCGGGCGTCCGGGAGGCGCGCGAGGGACGCTCTCTCGCGGTCGTGCGGCGCGCGCGCGACGAATGGCGGGCGGGGCGCGCTCGGACACCACATGCTCGCGCGGTCGTAGCTCGTACTCACGGCGAGTTTGCAAAAAAAAGAACACATGGCAGCACCTTGAAAAGCTTGGAGATTCCTTAGGGGCAAACAGTCACGACGGTCTCGCGATTTTCGAAAACGTCGCCTCAGCACGCTTGGCGCGCCTCGCCTTCTCGGCGAACTTTCAGCTTCGAACGCGCGCGGCGAAGTCTCACAGTCTCGGGCGGGACGAGGCTCGTCCGCCCGCTTCACCGAGCGGGGACGCCGCGCCTGGGGCGCGGCGCTCGCCGGTCGCCATGGACGCGTCTCTCCGAGACGTGTCCTTGGCGAGGTCCGTCTCCGGGGCGCTCGGGGGGCTCGTGCTCGCGTCGACCGCGCTGGCGCTGGTCCTGAGTCAGACGAGCGCTCGCTTCGCGGCGAATCTCCCGGTGGCGGTGGCCGTGGTGTGGGCGACGCACGCCCTGGCGCGAGTGCGCGTGGACGCGCGGTGGGACACGCGCACGCGACGTCTGCACGTTAGCGTGACGCGCCAGCGCGCGCGCGACGCGCCCGGGACGCACGATGACGCGCCGGGCGCGTCTCGAGCGTTTTCGAGGCGAGATGCGGATTCGCCTCTCGCAGGCGAGACCCGCGACGCGGCGTCCGAACCCGAGAGGACGTCCACCTGTTCTCCTCCGCCATCGCTTTTGGACGCGACGCAGATCCTCGCCACGAGCGAGGATAGGAGAGCGAAGGCGTTCCCTCTCCGCGCGCGCACGCGGCGCGAAGCCGAGCTCCGCGACGTGCTTCGCGCGTGCGAGACGCGCCGCGAGGAGGACGACGAAGCCATCACGTTTCGCGACGGCGACGGCGACGACGACGACGAACCCGGAAAGAAGGACGACACGACGCGGCCCGTCTCGTGTTCCGTGTCACAGGAAGACGATCACGCGTCGCCTCCTTCTCCTTCCGAGCCCGGGCTCCTCGGATCGTGGGCGCGCCTGCGCGACCGCGTGGTGCGCGAGTTCGTCACCGACCTGTGGTACGCGCCCATCACGCCGGACGCGCAGTTCCCAAACGCGGTGTCTCGCGTGCTGGACGTCGCGTTCGCCGAGCTGGCGCACCGCGCGCGCCGCGCGGACCTCGCCGAGCTGCTGCTCGAGACCGCGCCCGTGATCGTCGCGGAGAACCTGGAGCGGTTCCGGAGCGCGCGCGAGGTGGTGGGCGGCGTGGACGCGTACGTGCGGCGCACGCCGCGCGAGGCGGACGCCGCCATGGCGCCGACGCTGTGGCCGCGCGAGCTCTTCGGGGACGCCAGCCTGGAGGAGATTCGGCCTTTACTGAGGACGATCACGAAACGATCCGTTCGTGACGCGAACGAAGAAGAGCTTATGTCCGAAGAAGACACGCCGTCGCCTTTGCTCGCGGCGTTTGAAACACACGCGCGCCGCGTTTTTTCGGCGAGGTGCGTCGCCGTCGCCGACGCTCTGCTAAACGAAACCGAAATAGAGTCCGACCCGCTCGTGCGTCCGCTCGCGCGCGAGCTTTTAGTCGGGTGCCTGCTCCGGCCGCTGCTCGGCTTCTTCTCGCCTTACTGGGCGCACAAAGGCCTCGCCGCGCTGCTCGCCGCCGAGGACGACATCGCGGCGGCCGGGGGGGGGGACGCGCCGGGGTTCGAACGGGACGAGACGCGCGCGGCGAGGTTCGCGAACGACGGTTCTGTGGAGGTTTCCGACGACGAGTCGGACGACTCGTTCGCGCGCGTCTCGCGCGTCTCCGAAAACTTTCGCGTTTCGTCGCGGTCGGCGTCCCCGGAGCGAACCGGAGTCTCCGGAATCTCCGCGGATTCCGACGACGACGCTCGCGACGAGATTCTCGCGTCATCGTCATCGACCGAGCACGAAGTCTCTGAGACAGGCTTCGTCGTTCTGAACGCGCGCGTCACTGAGGCGCACATCGCGGGCAAAGGCGCGTCCGCGTACGCCGTGTACACGGTGCGCGTCCGCGCGCGCGTCTGGAGAAGGACACGCGGCGAGGAAAAAAGGGAGACTGAGAAGGAGTGGGTCGTGCCCCGCCGGTTCCGGAACTTCGAGGCTCTGCACCGGCGCTGCGAGAAGGAAGCCGGCGTAGTGACTGTGTCGAGTCCCTACGCGCCTTTGCCCGCGTTGCCGAAGAAGCGGTTCGTGCTCAACTCGCTGGACGGCGCGTTCGTGGAGGCGCGGCGCGCTCTGCTCGACCAGTACCTGGTCGCGTTGACGTCGTGCCCGGCGCGCGCGGCGTCGTCGCGGACGACGCGCGCCTTCCTCGACCAAGACACCGTCACCGGGCCGTTCGCGCCGGAGCCGGATACAGAGCGACACAGAGGCGGTAGTATCGGTGTCGGTCTCTCCGCCGCGTCCGTCGCGCGTTTCGTTTCTTCGTCGGACGCTCGCGAGATTTTCGCGGCGGCGGAGCCGAACGGAGGCGACGGAGAGCGCCATCTTCATCGGCGACCGCCGGCGGTTCCGCGCGCGGAGTCTCTCCGGACCGACACGGAACGTCTCGCCGGAACGTCGAGACGTTCCGGCGAGAACCGCGAGGGGAGCCCCGGGGGGCACCGCCGGCGCGCGTCCTCGGGCGCCGTCCCGGGCGCGTTCGCGGTCGGGTCGCTTCCGAACTCGGCGGACGTCGAGAAGCTTTCTCGCGCGCCGCCGCCGAGGATGGCGCGGCGATCGTTTCCCGACCTCACGAGCTCTTTCGGTTTAAACGAAAAAGACGCGTTCGGTTCGACGACGTCCGACGACGAGCGCGATCGCGAACGTCTCGCATGGGACGCTTCCGCCACGGAACGCGCGCGAACAGGTTCGGACGCCGAGGCCTCCGCGACGACGGCGTTGGACTCGCTCGCGCGCGGCGGATTGCTCCGTCTGTTCGAGTCGACGTTCCATCTAAGAGCGAAGGGTCTGGTGCGGAGAACCATCGTGGCGGCGGCGAGGCAGACGCTGGAGTTTTTCGTGGGCGCCGCCGTGGAGGACCTCGCCGCCGCCAAGCTGCGTTTGATGCGCTCGCCCGAGACGGCGAAGAAAGCCGTGGACCTCGTCGAACAAACGCTGTGGCCCGGAGGTGTGTGGTTTCGAAAACACGAAACCGAATGCGGACGAGAGGATGTCTCTGCGAGACGCGCGGATGAAGAGCGCGTGCGTCTGAAGGTTCGCGACGCGCTTCTCGCGTCGTGGTCCAGAGGGCCTCTGTATAGCCTGGTGGGCGCGCGCAACTGCACGCGCGCGGGCCTGGACGTGCTCGGCGCGGCGCGGTCGGAGCTCCTGTGCGCGCGAGTAGGTCTCGAAGCGATGCTCGCCGCGCTCGACGCGGCGTTTCCGGAATCTAAACGTCAACCGTCGGCGCCGTCGCGACGATGACGACGGACGCGTTCATTTTTGAGAGGCGATCGTCGGATCGTCGGAGTGTGTTCGTAGACACGCGCGTGTCGTGTGTCTCGTGTGTCGTGCGCGGCGCGTCTTAGGTGGCTGCCGATACTACTACGATACTAACGCGTAAGTCGAAAACAAAACTCGCATATGTCGGTTTTCGTCAGACGCGTCAAACGCGGTCGTTCCGAACGCCTTTTCGTCCCGGCACCGACCCGGTGAGAGACCGATGAAACTTGGCGCTGCTGACTGGACAAAAGCGGTTTTCATTGGCGCCCCGCCGTGGATAACTCGCGATGCACAAATCCGAGACTGTTTCCCCGCACGCGAAGCGATCGGGAGCTCTGTCAGCCTCGGAACGCGAAAAAGCTCGGTGACTGGCGGCGGCCTTCGGCACCCCTCCGTGTCAGACTAATTGCTCACACGGATTCGGGCCAACTGTTTCGGTTCCCGCAAACCACCGCCAGCTGGCACGCTCTCACGCGCCATCCACTGTGAGCCCCGCAAAAGCGCGCTACGGCGAGCCCCCGCATTTACTCCGAACGCGCGCTCGTCGAGACGAACACGAGTCCAAGCGCGATGAAGACTTTCTGCGAGGTGTGCACGGCGAACCCGGCCACCTTGGTGTGCTGCGCCGACGACGCGGTGATGTGCGGGTCGTGCGATCAGAGGTGCGCGCGCGACGCGGGAAACACGGCGAACAGGCGGAAAACGGCATCTCTTTCTTCCCGTTTCGCGAGCGCCGCGGGGCCCGAAAGCCGCGACGCGACGGGCGACGAGACGCGCGGACGACTCGTATCGACGCGCGGACCCCCGATTCGTCTCTCGAGCGCCCGTTCCAGCGCGTCGCGACCGGGAACTGACCCTCGCGCCCTCCCCCCGACCCCCCTTTATCCGACCGGCTCCCGCAGCATCCACTCCGCCAACGCCGTGGTTGCCAAGCACGAGCGCGTCGCGTTCAGCGCCAACGCCAGGCCCATGTGCGACATCTGCCAGGTGCGTTTGACCGCGACTCGACGAAACACACGCGCGGCGAGACGGTGGACGGCTCGCAGAGGCGCGCGCGCGGTCGCGAGGCGCGCCCGGCGCGGTCGCCGGCGCGTCGCAACCGACTCCGAATTCGAAGCGCGTTGAAACGACGGGCGTCGCTTCACCGACGATCGTTTTGCGTTTTCTTGTCACTGAGACGCCACTCGCGAGTGGACGTTTTCAACGATTTTCGCGTCGCTTCCTTTCTCCGTCGGTTGAGAAAAGCGACACGCGACGAGATTCTTCGCGAGATTTAAGACTGACCGTCGTCCTCCTCCCTCCGCTCCTCCCTCCAAAACGCGCTCTCTTCACGAACCGGAACCGAACCAGGCTGCGCCCGTGGTGGTGGTGTGCCACGAGGACCGCGCGTTTTTGTGCCGCGGGTGCGACACGTCCATCCACAGCGCGAACGAGTTCGTAGCGAAGCACAGGCGCTTTCTCTTCTCCGGCGTCGGCCTCGCGCTGGAGAGCGTCGGGGCGAAACAAACGCGCGGCGGTCAGAAACAGACCGACGACGTACCTCCGCGCGCGTTGGCCGTTGAGAAACAACTCGCGCACGCGAACGCGCCCGCGCCCGCCAACACAGTGCCCAAGACGTCCAAGGGGAAGCGGAAGGCTTCGGCGTTGCAACAGAGCTCGCACGAGTCGGAGGACGCGCTGGTGCCTTCTCTGGCGGGGCCGTCGAGCTCGGGCGGGAGCGGCGCGGCGCAGGCGCCTCTGCCGGACGACGAGTTCAACTCGTTCGTGGCGGACTTCGTCAAGGGAGGCGCGGCCGCGGACGCGGACTTCCTGGACACCTTCTTCGACGACATCCCGGCGGGATTCAGGGAGGAGGATTTCGGCGTGGTGCCGACGTTTCGATGACGGAGAGATTTTTTTTCGGAAAGTCTCATTCAGAGTCGTGTACGCGTAGGGGAACATAGTCGCATGCGGGTGGGAAGAATAAGAATAAGGCGTCGGGGACGTTTCTCGCGTCCCCGACGGCACGTAGGGGAGCTAGGGGTGGGAAGGCACCCGCGGGGGAACCGGACGGGTGGGTTCGCGCGGGTGAGAGAGACGCGCGGCGGCGCGGAGATGTACGAAAAGAAAAAAAAACGCGCGGAAACCGTGAAAGACGCGAAGACGAGGACGACCGCCTCGATTGAGAAAGAAAATATCGAGGAGGCTCATCACGAAAACGTCGCCCAGCCCGTCGTCAGCTCTCCCGTGGATTCCCGCACGTCGTCGTCGTCGTCGTCGTCGTCGTCGTCGCCCGCTTTCTTTTCGCCGCCGGGCGCTTTCCCTTGGTCCCCGAACGCGGCCCAGCGGAGCTCGGGCGACTTTTCCGGCGGCGCGGACTCCGCGGGAGTCTCCGCGTCGAACGACGCCCACCCCGTCTCCGGTTCCTCGGGTTCCCCGGGTTCCGCAGGTTCCGGGACGTCTCGTGTATGTTCCGAAACGTCGTCTTTCGGGGTGACCTCCTCCTTTGTATCCGCCGAGCCGGAGCGTTCGCCGACGTCATGAATCGTATCGTCGCCGACTCCGTCTCCGTCCGTCGCGTTTGCCGAGTCTCGTCGCGCGTCCGCGACGTCGGCGAGCGCCGCGCACCGCGCCGCCGCGTCTTCGGCGCTCGGCCTCGAAGCCGGGTCCACCGCGAGCATCGATCGCGCGAGCGCTCGCGTTTCGGGGTTCGTGGTCGCGAGGACCGTCGGTGACCACTCGAAGCGCCCCTGCAGCGCGGCGAGTTTGGGCTCGGCGCCGAACGGGGGGCGATTTTCGAGGAGCTCGAAAAGCAAACACCCGAGCGCCCAGACGTCCGCGGGGCGCCCGACGCCGCGCGCCGCGAAGAGGGGACGGTGCACGTCCCACATCTCCGGCGCGCGGTAGGTGGGCGTGGTGGTCCTCGCGAACGAGGACTCCGCGCGCGAGCGCTCCCGGGGCGTCGAAAACACGCGATCGCCGCCGAGCACTGAGCTCCCGAAGTCGCACAGGCGCCAGACCTCCGGCGCCGCGCCGCGCGGCGGAGAAAAAAGAAGCACGTTCTCGGGCTTGACGTCCATGTGCACGACCGGCGGGTCGCGCGCGTGCATGTGCGCCACCGCGCGCGCGACGCACGCGCACGCACGCAGCGCGTCCGCCTCGGGGAGGCCTCCCAGGCGCCGAGCGCGCAAAGCGAGGCTCTCCTCGCCCAGGTCCATCACGAGCAGCGCGGCGCGCGGCGGCGCGGCGCCGCGCGCGTTTCTTCTCTCTTCGTCTCTTCTGTTCGGCGGGACGAGCACGTCGTGCGCGTGGAGGGTCACGACGTCGTCGTGCGCGGACACCGAGGCGTGCACGTCGCCCTCGTGGCGCGCCTCCGCGTCGGAGAGCTCGGGGGGAAGCAGACACTGTTTCAGCGCGAGCGGCGCGGACGAGAGGGGGTGGACGGTTCCGTCTCCACCGTCGTCGCCGAGGCTCCCCGGTCCGCCCGGGACGCTCGAGCAGCGGTACACGCGCGCGGCGCCTCCTTCCGCGAACATCGCGCCGACGCGGAACGTGCGCCCCGCGACCACCACCTGCGTGCCCGCGAGGTCGTTCGGGTCGCTCCGCGCCGCCGACACGCGGGGCTTCACCGCGGCCTCGACGTCGCGAAGCGCTTTCCGCAACAGATCCATCGGACGGGGCGACGCTCGAGAGAGAGGCTCCGCGCCCCCGAGCGGACGCCACGCCGCCTGGACGCTCACGGACGCGAGACCCGAGACGCGGAGGAGACGCGTCGCCGACCCGCCCTCCTCGACCGCCTTTTTGCGCCGCGCGCGCGCGTGTGGTCGTTCGCTCAGATGCGTTTCGAAAAACAGTGGCAGAAAAAGAGTCCGTCTGTAATAACAAAGCAGCAAAGCCGCGCAAGTAATCATCGGTCCGCCTTCTTCTCCCCCCTCTCTCCGCTCGCGGCGTTGATGGCGGACATGAGCCCCACCGCGGGCGCCACCTTCTGCTGCGTGGTCCTCCTGTCGTAGGTTCCCTTCTGCATCGCCACGGAGTGGCCCATGTACATGGCGAGCGCTTCCAGCTCGGCGTCCGACGCCAGGCCCTCGCCGCGCACGTGCGTGACCACCATGTCGCGCACCAGGTGCGGGTTTGTTTTTTTCCCCGTCAGACGCAGCGACGCGCGGCTGAACGTGCGGCTCAGCTCGGAGACGGTCCAGGGTGAGCCGTTCGGGCGCGTGAACACGAAATCGTGCGTCGGCGCCAACGCGGCGCGGTACCCCCAGTCGCTGTAGGCGGCGGAGGCGACGTCGACGTCGCCGCAGTCGTTTTCAAACACGAAATCCACGCCGAAGAGCCACTGCTCGAGCGCGGGGTACAGCCGCTTGTCGAGCGCGAGGTCTGGCCGCGCGCCGTACGCGTTGCCGGTCTTGTAGTCCTCGGGGGCGTGACGCACGACCCAGCGGCGGCGCGGCGCGTATTTAAAAGCAACGTCGTCGGCGACTTGGTGGGAATCGTCGTCGACGACTTCGTCGAACGTCTCGCACACGAGCGTCTTCCCGAGCCGCAGTTCTCGCAGCGTCCTCTGCCTGTCCGGCACGCTCGCCAGGATGGCGAACAGCAGGTACCGCTGCACCGCGCACGCCACGTCGTCGTCCCTCCGCTGGTCCCCGAGGTGCGTTAAAGGCGCGCACTCGCGACGCAGCGTTTCCACCAGCGCCAGGTACGCCGGCCAGTCTAGCCACTTGGCGGATTCGTCCGCGACGTGCGCCGTTTTGGTCGCGAGCGTCTTACCCCCCCTCTGCACGCGCACGAGCTCCATCACCACCGGCTTCTCGTACGCGGCGCCTTTTTGTGTGTCGTCGCCTCCGCCAACCTCAGAAGGGTGCAACCACTTGGCGATCGCGATGAGGCTGCGCAGCTGGAACGCCTCGGTGGTGGCGGCGATGCCGCGCGCCTCGCACAGCCACTGCAGGTACTCGATGGCGAGCGACGCGCCCTCCGCGTCGCCGGAAGGGATCGCGTCACGCAGAGACAGAGATTGCGGGGCGTGCTCGGTCGTCACCGCGGGACTCCCGTGACGTGTTTTCGTCATCGCACTCGTCTCGGTCTCCTGATCGACACAGCTGACGCCGTCCCACCCGCCGCGCTTGACGCGCACGAGCCATCCCATCAGACCGCGAGCCACCTCTTCGTAATTCGACGCCGTCGTCTCGCGCACGGGCGCGCGACCGCCGCCCACGCGGCGCGTCGTGACGTCCCGCCGCATTTTTTCCAGCTCCAACCGCAGCGTCTCGGGAACCTCCGCGTCGCGCAGCGCGTACGGGGGCAGACGTTTGCGTTTCGTGACGCGAACGCTCGACAACGCGACGGCGGCGCCCGCCGACGCGAGCGTTCGCGACGAGCGCGTCCCGTAATCCGTTTTTTTTTGTCCCGCGGAGACGACGTGGTTGCTTCCCCAGTCCCTGGCGAGGACCGCCGTGCGTCCGGTGGTGGGCCTTTCCAGTCTTTCGTCGGGGCCGGGCAACGGTCCGCCGATCCACCCGTCCTGGCGAGCATCTGGCCGTTTGGACGCCGCGCCGGACGTGGTGGCCTCGCCGGACGCCAGGCGCGCGGCGTCCGTCTCCTCGCGAGAAAGCTCGCGCATCGCCTGGCCCCACCGCGCGGGCACGCCCATCGCGACGAGCTGGTCCACAGTGAGCGACGCGACGTCCTCAGCGGTTTCGAACCAGTTCGCGCGGAGCGTGCGCGCGATCGCGCGCGCGTCCTCCTCGCCGCGGCCCACGCGCTGGCAAACGCGCGTGGCGAACGCGTCGAGCGTCTCCGTCTCCGATGGCGCGATCGTCCCGTCGTCGAGGGGAAAGTCGCCCGCGACGACGCGCACGGGTCCGCGGCGCGCGCGCGAGGGCCGCTCGCGCCCCAGGCGCGGGCTCGGGGAGAACCCGGCCCGGGGGGCGGCCGCACACGCCACGCGCGTCGCCATGGACCGTCTCGTCTCCCGGGCGTCGAAGGTTTGAAAAAGCGCACGACGGTTGGGCGCTTTTGCCGCGTCCGACGAGCGCGGAAACGGCTGGAGAGGCGCGCGCGGGGACGAGGAATTACGAAATTTCTGTAAACGGTATGCGCATCGCGTAATAACAGACATCACACTACCTCGTGGGAACGGACGCGACCTTGGTATGTACATCGTCTCGCGGTCGTCGTCCCTCTCTTCCTTCTCTCGCGTCGTCGCGCTCAAAAATCGCGACCGAAGCGCGCCTCGACGCTCTTCTCCGAGAGCGCGGGCGACTCGAAACGTCAAAAAACTTTATTAAGTCACGCCGCCGTCGTCATGGCGTCGGTGCGCTGCTTGAACACCTCCGTGTCGATGGAGTCCTTGATCAGGAACCGCCACACGTGCACGAGCCTGGTCTGCCCGTAGCGACGGATGCGCCCGATCGCCTGCGTCTCCGACGCCTCGTACTCGTACTGCGAGGTGGTCAGGAGCGGGTGCACGAAGATGGCGTGGTTCGCCGTCGTCAGGTTGGCGCCCGACGCCGACTCGTCGCGGCTCAGCAAAAGCAACACCCGCGCATCCTTCTTGGGGTCCAGGTCCTCCTTCTGGAACTCGTCCAGCGCGCCCGTCTGCTGGTGCACGGAGCCCTTCAGCTTGAGCGTCTTGATGCCCGCCTCCTCGAGCACCGCCGCCACCTGCTTCATCAGGTCGGGGAACTGCACAAACACCAAGATGCGCTCGTCGCCCGGGGTGTCCTTGATGCGCTGCACGAGGTGCGCCATCTTCGAGCCGTGCGAGCCCATCTCCAGCGGCTCGTTCTGCGCCGTCGCGGAGACCGCGCCCTTGCCCTTGGCCTTCTTCGCGGGGCTCTTCAGCGACGAGCCCGAACCCTTCTCCGAGCCGAGCGACTCAGCGTCGATCACCGAGGAGAAACGCGCCGGGCACTCGCAGCCGGGAACGCCGCACTCCTGCAGGTTTGCCAGTCGCTTCAGGCACGACAGGCACCCGACGTGGCCGCACGTCGACAAGACGCCGGAGAGCTTCTTGGCGTGCGCGGGCGCGACCGGGCGCTTCTTGGGGCTCTTCGCGCCCGCCTTGTCCTGCGCGTGCGCGCACGAGCCGCACTGCACGTCGTCGTCCGCGGCAAGCCGCTGCAGGTCTCGCACCGACTTGAAGAAGCGCAGCGAGCGGACGCGACCGATGAGCTCGCGCGTCAGCATGCGCAGCGCGCGAACCTCCTCGCGGATGTTCCACTTCTGGTTGTTCAGCTCGCCGTCCAGCTTCTTGGGCACGCCCTTGCGCGAGGGCGTCGGCTTCGCGGGCGTGTTCGCGGCGGAGGCGATCGCGGGAGACGCGGGATCCTTCTTCACGGGCGTGCCCACGGGCGTGCCGCCGTCGGAGTCGTCGCCCATCTTCGCCTCCAGCGCGCGGCGCAACTTGGCGAGCGCGCCGCCATCCTCAAGCACCTTGACGTGCTCGGGGTTCATCTTCTTCACCTCGATGCGGATTTCCGACTCCGAGACGGGCACGAAGTCGTTGGACTTGCTCGGCTTGAACCCCTTGTCGAAGGTCATGATCAGCGTCTGCTTCTGCGTGCCGGTGATGCCGCGCACCACGCCCTTGCGCCAGGCGCCGTCGATCTTCAGGTTGAGGATCGAGTCCACCGGGGGGACGCGCGTCTTCGGAACGTGCTCGGCGGCGCGCTCCTCCGACGCCTCGTCCAGGAGCTGGACGAGCATCTCGGTGCCCTCGGGGTCGCCCGCGCCCTCGCCGCGGATCGTGCTCTGCCACTTGATGAACTGGTTGTCCTCCTCCTTGTCCTCGGCGTCGAACAGCTCGACGTTCATCGCCTTCGCCGTCTCCTTCCACTCCTGGTAAAAGTAGCGCGTGTCGAGAATCTTCTCGTCCAACGCCTTTTTGCAAGCCTCGAGCTGATCCTCGCGCACGTTGATGATGTCCTGGCACGTGCGCATCGCGTGGCCCTCGTCGTCGTCCAGCTCAAACTTGGCGCAGCGCTTGATCAGCGCCTCCTCCGCGGTGGCGGAGCCCTGCAGCACCTGCGCCAGCCTCTTGTCGCGGTCGCCCTTGTTGCCGCCCTTCTTCTGCTGCTTCGCCTTCATGTCCATCGCCTGCAGGTAGTGGTCCAGCTCGAGGTAGATGGCGCGCTCCGCCGGGCGCAGCGCAATCTCCACCGGGATCTCCTCCGAGCGGATCTCGTCAATCTCGGCGATGTTCTGGCGCACGAAGCGGTCCAGGAAGCCCTGCGCGACGGCGTGCCGGTTGATGTGCCACTGCTGCGTCGGGCGCTCCTTGAAGAACTGAAACGTCTCCGCCTTGGTGATCTCGCTCTTCGTGAAACGCGGCTGCTCGTCCGACCCGAGGTTGGTGCCCAGCAGCGCCGCCGTGTCCTTGATCTCGGCGAACGCGCCCACAGGGGGCGTCCCGGAGAGCACCCAGCGCGCCTCCGCCTTCAGGCCGAGCACCACGCACCGGTCAGACGGTTTCAGGTACGTGAACTCGTCCACCACCACGCGGCGCCAGTGGAACATCTCCAGCGGCGGAGACGTCATCTCCGTCCAATCCGCGCGAACCTCTCTGGTGTCCAAGCCCCAGTGGTCCTTGTCCACGACGTCAAACTCCTCACCCTCCTCGTCATCCTCGTCATCCACCTTGGTGCGCTTCTTGGCCTTCGCCGCGCTCTTCGCCTTGGCCGTCTTGCGGCGGCGCACGGACTCGAACTCCTCGTCCGTCTCCTCCTCGGAATCCATAAGGAAATCAGAGTCGTCGTCGACCACGTCGTCCTCGGCGTACGTCACAGGCTTGGCAGACGCGCGCTTGGGCGTCGTGCGGCGCGGCGACGACGCAACCTCGTCATCCTCCGTCGCCTTCTTCACCGGCGTCGCGGTCTTCTTCACAGGCGTGGGCTTGGGCGTGGTCTTCTGCTTCTTGACTGGCGTGGACTTGGGCGTGGCCTTCTGCTTCTTCACAGGCGTGGACTTGGGAGTGGTCTTCTTCTTCTCCGCCTTCGACTTCTCCTTCGACACCTCAGCCGTCTTGTCCATGTACCTGAAGCCCTCCTTGCCGCCCGCCGCCTTGGTGGCCTGCACCAGCTTATCCCCCTTGAGGCGCTTGGGCGCGATGATGCGCACGTTCTGAATCTCGCCCTTGCCCTTGCGCACGCCCTTGGACGCGGCGGCGGCGCCGCCCGCGCCGGTGAGCGTCTCCGTCTGCGCCTCGAGGCCCGCCAGGCACCCGTGGTACGAAGCCGCAAAGTGGCGCCCGGCGTTGGTCGACTTGCAGTCGGGCATGCGACCGGCGCCGGCGAGCCGCGCGAGTCGCTCGAAGTAGAGCGGCGAGCGCAGCACGCTCGTGGCGCAGATGACCACGTCCGCGTCCTGGATGTCCGCGACGGTAAGGTGCGTGATGTCCGCCACCGTGCGGATGATCACCTTCTTCAGCTTGCCCGGCTGCGAGAACTTTTCAACCTCGCGCGGCCACTGCCGCAGCAGCTGCGACGGCGCCAGCACTAAAGTCGCCTTGGTGGGAATCGCGCGCACCGGCGTGGGCTTGGCGGGGGTGCCGAGCGCGCCGGGCAGGGGCCATTTAATCTGGTTCGCCAGGATGGCGCCGATGGTGATGGCGGTCTTGCCGTAGCCCACCTGGTCGGCGATGATCCCGCCGCGCACCAGCCTCCGCACGCGCGCGCGCCCGTCCATGCGCAGCCCGAGCGCGGGGAGCACCGACTCGGCAACCTCCTCCTCGACAAAAGGCGCCTGCTCCGCGTTTTCGCGCTCGAGCATCCAGTGCAGCGAGCGGAGCTGCTCGGGCCTGAGCGGGAACTTCTTGACGTTCCAGCCGGGGGGCTGCACCGCCTTGGGGTCGCGCCGGTTGGACGTCAGCTTGAACGGCGCGAGGGGCGCGGCGGTGTCCATCTCGGCGTGACGCACAACCTGCCACTCCATCTCCGGCGCGGCGACGTCTTTGAAGAGACGCGCCGCCGAGCGCTCGCGCGCGACGCCGCCGGTGATGTTGGCCAGCGCGCGGTGCACGAGCGTCGCGGGGTTCACGGCGATCACCACGTCGCCGGTGGAGGTGTCGTGAGGAACGCCGCTCTTCTTGGAGGGCGTGCCCTTGCCCTTAGCTGCGTTGGCGCGCTTGCGCCACTGCACGACGAACGGCGCCGGGCGCCGCTTGAGCGTCTGCTCGAAAACAGCCGCCTGCTCGGGGTCCTCGCGGCACTCAATCTTCTTCTCGTTGGTCTCGTCGGCGCGGCGCACCCACTCCAACGTGGGGGGCTTCGGCGCGCAGCGGGGGCACGCCGTGTCGCAGAGCTGCGCGCACGCCTTGGCGTCGCCGACCACCAGGGGCACGAACTTCTGCACGCCCTCGGGCAGGTCCAGGCGCGACGTGAACCACGCCAGGCGCCCGAACGTCGCGTTGGAGCGATCGTTGCGCAGGGTGACGAAATCCCCCTCCGGCCAATCCGCGGCGTCCACCTCGGGGAGGGTCACGGACGCCTTCATCACCGCGACGGCGTTGGCGCAGCCGCCCACCTTGACGCCGAGGCTGGCGGCGTTCTTGGGGGTCGCCAGAGTCGCGACCGTCTTGCGCTCCTCCAGCGCGAGCGTCTCCACCTTCATCCACTGGCCGTCGGTGAAGCACTCGTACGTCGTCTTGGCGTTGACGTCGCTGTTGCGAAACTCGGGCGAAACGCGCGCGGCGTGCACGCGGTGCTCGCCGTACTGCAGCCGGCGGTGGTTGTCCGCGAACACGAAGAAGTCCTTCTCGCCCTTGCTGTTGCGGATGGGGTCCAGGAAGAAGTACATCTCCGCGTGCTTGTTGAGCTTGTCGTTGCCCACGCGCTTGTGCAGAGACGCCTGCGCGGCGCCGCACTTCTCAAACAGCTTGTACGTGCCCTCCAGATCCAGGTCCAACGCCGCTTTGTCAGCCTTGCGCTTCCAGGAAACCTTGTACTCGGAGAAGCGCTTGGTGGTCCAGGGCTTGCGGTCCTTGGCGATGACGGCGATTCTGGACTCGTCCGCGGGCATACCGAGCGTCTCCTGCCAGCTCTCGACTAAAGCACCGCCGCCCTCAATCTCCAGCTCAAACGCGCGCTGCACCGGAACTAACACCGCCCAGTCGCCCTCCATCAGGTGCTTGGCGCCGGGCGCGACGCGCATGCGAGCGACGGGGTGTTGAAACACCTCGTGGATGGGCTCATCCGTGGTGGGCGCGGGCGTCACGATCACGCGCCACTCGGGCTGCGCCAGCGCGAAGCCCATGCGCAGCTCGAGTGTGACCTCGTCCGTGCCGGGGCACACGTACTTGGCGATCCAGACGTCGGCGCGGCGCACGTCGCGGAACAGAAACTCGGCGTTCGCCACCGTCTCCATCGCCTTGTGCCACTGCCTCCACGTCTCGTCGCGCGAGTCATCCTCGGAGGACTGGCTCCCGAAGAGCGCGGGCGAGTCCTTGGCGAGCGCCTTCGCCTTGGCGGAGGCGGCCGCGACGTCCAGCCCCTCGAGCTTGACGCGCATGGGAAGCGTCTTCTTGAGCTTCGCCGCGAAGTCGTTGGGCTCGCCGCGAGTCAAAACGTGATCGGCGTAGTTGTGCTCGGGGCGGCCGCAGCACTTGGCGCACGCGGTGTGCCCGCAGTCGCGGCACTTCTTGATGTCCGCCGCGACGCCAGTCTGCGCCTCGCACACGCAAAGGCGCGCGGCGGCGCCAGCCTCGGCGAGGAGCTTCTGGTAGCTCTTCGCGTCGCCCTTGGGCACGACCGCGCACAGCGCCAGGTCGCCGGCCAGAAGGTCGGGCACGCCCTCAACCTTCGCCGCCGCCGCCTGCGCGTACGCGGCGCCGCCCACGGAGAGCGACGTCGCCGCGGCGCCGACTTCGGCGCCCTTCTTTTGCGACGCGCGGCGCTTCTTCGCCTCCTCGGCGAGCCCTTCCTTGACCACCGTCGAGTAGTCCAGGATGGTGTCCTTGACGAGCAGCAACGCCGAGAGCATGCACGCGCCCACGACGGTGGTGGTCATGGCGTTCCCGGCGAGGTCGGACATCTGGCCCTCGCTCTCGCGCGTGAGCAGCAAGTCGTCCACGGGGATGCCCTGCAGCGAAAGCGCCTCGATGCCCACCAGCGGGCCGCCGCGGTTGGTCACGAACGGCACCATGGAGGGCGTGAGGCACGGGCAGATGCCCGCCGCGCCGCTGCCAGTGGTGCGGTCGACGTTCTGCGACAGGTTCCACACGAGCGTCTTGTGCGTGGAGTCGGTGTCCGCCTGCGCCAAACGCAGGTAGTCGATGTCCATCAGATCCAGCACGCGATCCGTCTGCGCCTTGCCCCAGTCGTTCCACGCGTAATCCGGCATCGTGCACCCGCCCTCCCAGTTGGTGAACGGGCGGCGGGCGCCCAGACCCTCCTCGATGCGCGCGCGCTGGTGGCGCGACTCGCAGCGCGCCCAGTCCGTGCCCGCGCGCGTGCTGTCCTCGCCCGGGCGCGCCAGCATCTGGCGCCCCTTGTGCACGCGCGGGTCGTCCGAGTCAAACAGAAACGCCTCCAGCGTCGACGACGCGGGGCGCTCGAGCGCCTTCACCTGATCCTTCCAGTGCTGGATCAGCTTGCCCGAGGCGCCCTTCTTCTTGTCGAAGATGTAGCCCTTGCCGCACGCGGACGTGTCGAACTTGATCTCGCCGGACAGCTCCTGCAGGTAGTCGAAGTACTCCCGGTACTTGATCGGCAATCGGATCATCTCCTTGCCCTTGCGGTTCGGGTCGTCCACGATGACGTGCACGTCCTCGCCGGGCGGCGGAGCCTTCATGCCCGGCTTGGGCTGCACCTTGGTGGCGAAGAGGTACACGCGCGTGCGCGTGTGCGGGATGTAGTAGCGCTTGGTGTCCACGCGCATGAAGTGCGCGGCGTAGCCCTTGGCCTGGAACGCCAGAGCGATCTCCTCCCAGGGCGCGCCGCACACATTCTCCAAAATCACGACGGGGGGCTGCTTCTTCTGCACCCACGTCATCATCCCGCGGAACGTCTGCCCAGACTCACCAGCCTCGTTGATGGTCTTCTGCTCGTTGTTCAGGTTGGAGTAGTCCACGCACGACGTACCGGCGACGAGCATATCGCAGTACCCGGGGACGTCAACGAGCGCGCCGTACGCCGTCGTCGCCTGGTCCTCGTCTAACTCGCGGATGTCGCGGAACAGGATGGGCGGCGCGAAGTTGCGCTCGATGTACGCCTGCTTGAACGGCTCGATCTCGCACGAAAACACGTGGTCCACGGCGAGCTTCGCGCCGTACTCGCGCTCGGTCGCGACGCCGATCTTGTCCAGCGCGAGCAACGGCGACTCCGTGCCCGAGCACATCGTCGCGACGCGCAGAGGGCGGCCGAGCTTCTTGATGAAGTCGCGCAGCTCGGGGAGCTTCTTCACCATGTCGTGAAACATGTCCTGCACGTCGCGGATCGCCGGGAGGTTCTCCGCCAGCTGGCACTTGCCCTGCGTGTCCTGGGAGTCACCCGCGCCGGAGTCCAGCGTGCGCATGGACGCCGCGGGTTTCCTGCGCGTAACGAGAGCGGAAGGGCGAGGGGAACGTCGTCAGGGATGGACGACTTTCGACGCGCGCGGCGCGCCGACGCGCGCATCGCGAAAATATCGAGCGAAAAAATCGCGGACGACGAAACGTCTTTCCGGCAGTCGGAAGGTCCGACACGAGGGGCCCTTAAGATCGCGCTCCGATCGCGCGATCGCGCGGCCGAAAGGGGCGAGAAGGCGGTCGATCGAGGCTCGTGGGCGAGCTGTCGCGCGTTTGTCGACGTCCCACTCGCGAATCCGCTCGAGATGCGCGGCGATACGCGTGAGAATGGCGCGGTAACGTACCTCGGCGTGCCGGGCTTGCTCCTCGGTCTCGGGGGCTTCTTCATGCCGAAGGAAGGCTCGTCGAAGGCGTCGTCAGCGTCCATGCCGACGTCGTAGTCCTCGTCGTCCTTCTTGGAGCGGCGCGAGGACTTCTCCTCGAAGGCGGCCTCGTCCGCGGCGGCCGCCTCCATGTTGAGGCAGGCCTTGACGGCGGCGCCGCGGCGCGGCGTGCCGCGCGGCGAGAGCGCCTCGCCGCGAGATCGCGACGTGGGCGACTTGGCGACCGCGGCGGATCGCGCCTCGGGCTTGATGGAGGTACGGCCCCGGGACCTCTGCGACGGCGTGGGCGACGCGAGAGGGCTCGAGGGGGTCTTGGCCTTGGTGATGACGGGCGAAGGCTTGCCCGCGCCGCGCTTAGCGGGCGAGCGAGTCTTCGCGGAAGCGGCAACCATCGCGGACTCGAAAGTCGGTGGCTCGACAATTAAGATGCGACCGCGTTACCGACGCTCGGGACGACGGAGACCCCCGAACCGCGCGCGGTGGTTGCGCGACTGTGCACGTGCGCGTACTCCGCGCGACCTCTTTGATGCTGTTTCGACCGCCGGCACGCGTGTGGGGCGCACGGGGTTCTGACCGCGCGCTTCCGCGCGTTCGCTTTTCGTTTCGTGAAGGCGTTTGTTTCGTCGATTCCGAGAGCTTTTCCCGCCGAAAATCGTTCCCCTCACAAAAGCCACAGGCAAGCAGTCTCAACAAATTGTGTCGCAGGCGTCACGAGTCTGTGCGGAAAAATCGCGATACGGCCGCGATTCTGGCAGTCGAAAAGTTCGGGCGCCAAAGAAAAGCGCTTTTACGCGCGCGCATTTCTCACATGGGGTTCGGCGTCGGGACCAGAGGCGTCGCGCTTCGGCCTCCGGCGTCGAAATCTCATCGTCAGACGCCGAAAACTCGACTCGCTCCGCGTGGCCTCACCTCCGCGCGCACACGAAGCGCGCGCGCCGAACGCGCCGCGGACGGAAGTTTCGCCGCGACAGGCGCGCGCGGGCGATGTCGCGCGACTCGGAGAGCGGCGGGGGCGGGGGCCTCGGCGCGCTCCTCGGAGGGTACGGCTCGGATTCGGACGCGCCCGCGGAGGCTCCCGCGCCCGCGGGGACGGGCGCGGCGGGGACGCGCGGGGCGGACGCGGGGGCGACCGGGGGCGGTCACGGGCTGTCTCAGCCGGTAACCGATACCGGTGAAGCGCGTGAGGCGGAGCTCGATCCTCTCCCCGCGGGCCCCGCGCGGGGTCCCCGCGCGCCTTCCCCCGGCGCGGCGCCGTCCGGGCCCGAGGAAGGGCACTTTGGGGATCCCGGCGAGGACGCGCCCGCGGCGGGCCCCGCCAGGCCCAGCGCGGTCGACCTCGCGAGCGCGCACGCGGCTTACGACGACGTTCGTTCCGAACGAACGCACTCCGAACGCGCGCACTCCGAAGACGTCGCCGGACCGTCTCGACCAAACGTTCATCTATCGGACGACGCCGACCGCGTCGCGTCGGGTTCGTCCCCGCGGGTCGCCGCGAGGAGCAGACGTTTAGCGCGCAGCGCGCCCTCGTGTTACCTGCGCGGCGTCTGCGTCCCAACGCGGCGCGCTGTGCTCGGCGCGCGCGTTACGGAGGAGGTCAAAAGCGCTTCTCTGGACGAGAAGATGCGCAAGTGGATGGCGTTGCGCTTAAACGGCGTGCGTGTTAACGACTCTTTGCGCCAGAGCAAGGGCTTCCGTAACCCGGACTTTCTTTCGAGCGCGGTTTCGAGGTTCGGCATCGACGAAAGAGCGACGATGTTTTCCAAAGACGTGTTCGACCCGAATTTGATCGCTGATAAGAAAGAAGACCACTACGACAGCCTGGCTTTGGCGCAGAAGCGTTTGGCGGAGCGCCGGGAACGGGAACGGAAAGCCGCGGGGCCGAACCGCGTGGTGCAGTTCCGCAGCGCCGCCGCCGAAAGAGCGGCGGCGGCGGCGGCGGCGGCGGCGGAGGAGGTGACCCGGCGCAAGAGGGGGAGAGGAGCGTGAAGTCGTTACGGAGACTTTTTGATCGCGCGCGTGAAATAACGCGGGCTTTCTTCCGCGGTGCTTGACACACGTAGCCGTTGGTAGTAGATAGACTGTCCGCCGTACGAAGACGAGAAAACGTACGTCGCGACAAAACAAAAGCTCTCGCACTACGTAAAACACGTCGTATGTATCTCAGTGCCACGGCCTGTCGTTCTCGCCGTCGTCGTCCCAGCGGCCTTTGTCGTCGTCCGACAATTCCGAAACACACGCGTCGTCACGCCCGACGAGACCGCTCGTCTCGGCGTCGTCGTCGAGCCGGAAGAGGCTGCGGAGCACGCGCGTCGCCGCTGGGCTGGGAGCCGGCGCCGGCATGGGCAGAACCTCGGAGACGCGCCACGCGAACATGGGCGGCGAGAGGTTCGCGTCACTCGCTTGAGGCGGTCCCTCCCACGCCCCGAACTCGGAATCGGGACCGACGCGGTGGTTGGCGAAGTCGTCCATGAACGCCCGCTTCGACGCGTACGAAACGCACGACCCGAAGGTCACGAGCCCGACCGCGCTCGCCGCGCCCGCCGGCGCCGCGTCCGGCAAGAACGCCTTCGGTCTAACGCTTCGGTCCGAAGACTCGGGCGCGGCGAGGAGCACGACGGGTCGACCCAGCAGCGCCTCCGGGATCGCGTACCCGCGCGTCTCCACGGTCTTCTCGCCGCGCAGAACCATACCCGCCCACGGCTCGCGCATCTCCAACCCGAACGTCACGAGCGGGTCGGCGAAGACGGAGAGAAGATCGTTCATCTCACGCGAGTCGGGTTTTGTCGTCTCGTTCTCACCCGGAAGCGCGTCCGCGTCGGACGTCGTCGCGGCGTCGTCGGAGGTTTTTTCTTTTTTCTTCGCCTCGTCGTCCTCGTCGTCGCCTCTCGCGCGTTTCCCTTTCCGGCCGAAAAAAGTCGGCGTCTCGTTCGCGAAGCCCGCGAAGCCCGGCGGCGGCGCCTGCGCCATCCCGCGCTCGATCTCGTACGCCACCACCTCCAGCAAAGGCCTGTGGTGGAACTTCACCGCCATCCCAGGGTCGCCCGCCAGCGCAAACGAGAGCTCCGCGTTGAGCGCCTTGGCCAGTCCTTTCAACTCCCACGCGACGGAGGGGTACTTCAAACGCAGCGCTTCCAGGTGCTCGGCGCCTTCGACGCCGCCGCGCATTAACGCCACCTCAGCGTGTTCCCAGCCGTCAGGCTTGGGGCGACCTTTTTTGGGCATGGGGACCTCCACCGCGTCCACCAAACGGCCGCGCCAAAAAAAGGGCGGGCGCAGACGCACCGTCGTGATCTCGCGACCGCCCACGTTACTCGCGCCGGCCACGACGTGGCCGGCGCGCCGCAACTTGGCCAAAGTGTCGCGGTACACAGCCTCTGTGCCGCACCGGAAACACACGTGGTCGATCTGAGTGTCGTTTGACAACGTATCCGCGAGGCCAGCCTTTCGCAACCTCGCGTACCAGTCATCGAGAAACGCGCGCGCGGTTTCTTCCCACTCTAAACGCGCGCGCGCCGTCGTCGCGACGTACGAGAAGAGCGCCGCGCTTTGCATCTTCGTCGACGGATAAACGTCGGCGTCGAAGACGTGGCAGGCAGTCCGAGTGTCGTCCGACGGGAGCTCCAGCGTGTCGAGCTGGGACTGAAGCAACGAGGCGGGGAAGAAATGGCCGGAAGATTCTTGTCTCGCCCGTAATCGCCGCTCGAGCGCGGCTTTCGAGTGCACTCGAAGGAACACGAAATCCACCGACGCGAACTTCGGCGAATGCGCCTCTTCGTCCCGGACGAGCGACGCGCGGTGGTCGCGCCTCAGCGCGGAACACGCGACGACGACGTCGCGGTGCGTCAGCCGACCGTCGACATCAATAGGGCGCGCCGAATCCAGCATGCGCGCGCGCACGCGCGCCAACCACGGCTCGCGGTCCGTCTCCGTCAGGGGCTCGCCTCTTGACATCTTCTCGCGCGCCTCCGGGCTGTGCAGGTCATCGGCGTCGACGAAGACCGCGTCGCGCCCCGTCTCGGGCGCGGCGTCGTTCAGGCGCTCGACCAGCGCTCGCCCCAGCGTGGTCTTCCCGCACCCAGCCACGCCGTAAAGCACGTACGCGCGGGACGCCGGCGCCTCCGACGCCATCGCCGCGCGACACGCGTGTCGCGAAGGAGTGACGAAACGTCGTTGTGCGTGTTCTTCAAAACGAGAAAAAGAAGCCGAGTCGACGATACCCTTTGTGAACTACTCGTATCCTATCAACACGGCTTTCGCCGTCCCCTAAGAGCTGTCGTCGTCTCCCGACGACGCCAAGAGTCGAGCCGCCGCCAAGAGGTTGGCGCGCGCGCCCGTCTCCGCCCCGCCGCCTTCTCTCCCGCTCTCCTTTTTCTCCTTTTTCTGCTTTCGCCTCGCGGCCGGCGCCGGCGCGGGCGAGGGCGGCGCGGAAGAAGAAGCGCCGCCGTTCCACCAGTCGTGCATGGAAGGCACGGCGGACTTGAGCGCCGCCTCGGCGTGCTCCGCCTCCGCCTCCGCCGCCGAGACGATCCAGCGAAGCGCGTCGCCCGGGACGACGAACTCGCCGTCGCCGCCGCTCACCATCGCCGCCGCCAGCTCGTCCGCGCGCGTCTCCATGGCGTGCACGAGCTTCGCGAACGTCTCCGGCGACGCGGCTCTTCCGCCGGAAACGCGGTTTCCATCAGCGTCCGCGTCCAGGAGCGCGGCGATTTCGTCGGGCGCGAAGTCAACGAGCTCGGCGGCGGAGCGCGCCGCCGCGCCGGCGACCTCGTCTCGGTCCTTCTTCTCGGCGGCGCCCACGGTGTGACCCACCGCCGCCGCCAGTCGGCAGAGACGCGCGGCGAGCGCGCGCACGCCGTCCAGCATGGCCATCGACGCGCGCCGCGCCGAGGACGCGGACGCGGTACCCGCGGCGAACGCGTCCGCGGTCTCGCGCCGAGCCTCCGCGAGCGCCGCGCGAGCCTCCTCCGTCTCCGCGCGCGCCGCCTCTATTCTCGCGTCGTGCGACGCCAAAAGCGCGTCTTTGCGCTTGGCGTCCCGGCGCAGGCGCTCCGTCTTCAACTCGCACCGCTCGCGCTCGGCGGTTTCCGCCTCCAGCGCGGCGTCGCGCACCGCGCGGTCCGCGCGCTCGCGCAACTGCGCCAGAGACGCGGAAAGCCGGTCGCGCTCCTCACGGAGGCGCTTCAGCTCGTCGCCGCGCGCGGCGTCCGCGCCGCCGGCGGCGCGCGCCGCCGACTCGAGTTTTTCAATCTTCACACGCGACGCGTCGAGTTTGGCGGTGACGTCGGCGAGCGCGCCGTCGCGCCGGTCGAGCGACGCCTGTTTTTCCGAGGCTTTCGCATGCGCCTCCGCGAGCGACTTCTCCAGCGCGGCCACCTTACTTTTCTCCGCCTTGACTCGGTCCAGAGCGGACTTGATGTCTCCGGTGACCGCCTTGAGCCGCGCGCCGTCTGCCTTGGCGCGACGAAGCTTCTCCTCGGCATCCGACGCGCGCGCCTCCGCCGCGGCGAGCGCCGCCGGTCCGAAGGTTTTCGCCGCCTTCTCCGCCTCGGCGGCGGCGCGGCGCATCTGCTCGACGCGCGCGGAGAGGTGGCGCGCGCGCCGCTCCGCCTTCGCCCCGGCGGCCGTCGCGCGGTCGCGCGCGTGCCTGAGCCGCTCGAGCTCGAGCTCCGTCTCGCGCGCGCGCGCCTCGAGCCAGTCCAGGCGCTCGACGTCGTCGCGAGACGCCAGAAGCTTCCCGAGCAGCTCGCGCGCCTTCGTCGCCGCCGCCGCCGCCATCGAGCCGACGGGGATGTCGACGTCGGACGCGTCGGAACGCGCGGGGGACCCGCCGAGCGCGAAAGGAGGCTTCGCTCTTTCTTTTTCTTTTTGTTTTCCTCTCGAGACGCCTTCCGTCTCTTTCGCGACGCGTTCGATGTCCTCCGCGCGAAGCTCGGCTTTCGCCGCCGCCGCCGCGGGGCCGACGTCGGCGTCCGAGCCCGAGCTGGACGGAGCGGCGCGCGCCGCGCGCCGCGCGGGTCTCCTCGCGGCGTCTCGGGCCTCGATCTCCGCCACGGCGACGCGCACGAAACCGCCGTTTCGTTCCTCCGCGCTAAACTCGTCCGAGTCCGAGTCCGTCGCGCGCATCGCCGAGCGGCGGCGTTTCGGGGGCGAAGCGTCGTCGTCGTCAGCCGTATGGGTAATGAGTCGCGCATCATTCGCGGCGTCGTTCGCCTTGGCCTCCGCGCGCGCTTCGGCGTCGCGCGCTCTTTGCTCCGCCGCCGCCAGCGCGTTCGCGGCCACTCGGCGGTCGCTCTTGTGCTCCTCCAGCAGCTCGCGCAGAAGCTCGCGGTACCGCGCGCACCGCGCGACGTGCGTCCATCGCGCCTTCTTCCCAGCCTCGGCGGCGGCGCGCTCCGAGTCATCGCAACGCGCGATCGCCGCCGCGCACAGAGACTCCGTCTCTTCGAGCTTGGCGGCGATGACTCGCGCCTCCTTCTGCGCGAGCTCGTGGCCGCGTCTCGCGCCGCGCTCAGCCACAGCCAGCGCCGTCGCCGTGGACGCGAGCGCGCGCTCGAGCCGAGTCTCCGCGGCGAAAACGCGCTCCGTCAGCGCGTCCGCGTTGCCCTCGGCGAGCGCGCGCCGAGCCAGAGCCGCCGCGATATTCGCGCGCGAAGGCGTCTCTTGCCGCTCCGGCGGCGGCGCGGCGGCGGGCACCCGCAGGGCGTTTTTCAAAACCGGACGCGCCTCGCGCTCCGCGCGTCGCTTCTCGGCGTCCTCGGCGTGAATGCGGAGCGCCTCCAGGTACGCCGCGCGGTCCGCGGGAGAGCTCCCGCGGAGGTTCCGGATCGCCGCGCGCGTCGCCGAGACGGCTTTCGCGTGCTCGTCCTCGCGCGTCTCGAGTTCCCGCCGCAACGCGTCGGCGGCGGCGACGGCTTCGTCCGCGCGTCTCTTCGCCGACGCCAAAAATTCGGCGACGCCTTCTTCCGTGTCGGGAAGAGAAGCGGCCGAAAACGCATCCGCCGCGCCTTCGCCTTCGCCCACCCCCGCGCTCGCCGCAGAAGCAAGCGCGCGCGCGGAGGCTCGCTCGCGCTCGCGCGTCTCCGCGGCGTCGAGCGTCGCGCGCAACGCCGAAACCTTCTCCTCCGCCTCGGCGCGCTTCTCCATCGCCCCGGCGAGCTCCAAACGCAGGCTCTCGCACCGCGCCTTCCACTTGGCCGTCTTTTCCCGCTCCCGCGCGTCCGTCTCCTTGAGCTCCGCCAGCTCGGAGAGCGCCTCGTCGCGCGCGCGCGTCGCGGTCACGTCCTTCGCGAACGACGCGGCGGACAGGTCGGTGTTGAGCGCCTTGTCCGCTAAGAGGGGCGAGGGGTCGACGCCGGAGTCGCGCGTCTCGGGCGGGAACGACGTGAACCCGGGAGGCGGGCTCGCGCTCCGCGTCCCGACGCCGACGGAGGCGTCTCGGACGCGTTCGCCGACGCCCGGACTCGTGCCGACGTCCCGCGGCGCCGCCAGGCGCACCTCCGGGTCGTCTCGCGCGTCCGGGCCGGACTTGGCGGCGCGCGTCATCGCCGCGGCGTCCGTCCCGACGTCCACCGCGTGACGGAGGCCGTCGACGTCCGTGGCGACGTCCCGCGCCGCCGGCCGCGCCGCGAGCGCCACCGGCGCGTCGACGGCGTTGGGGTCGGCGACGAGCGGCGCCGTGACCATCGCCGCCGCCACCACCGAGGGCACCACCGCGTGCACCAGCGGCGCGTCCGGCATGGCGCGCATCGCCGCCATCGCCGCCGCGGTGACCATCTCGGTGGGGGACAGGTTCTCGTCCCGCGCGTCGGACGAACAGAGCGCCTCGACGGCGGCGCGAAGCGCGGCGGCGTCCACCGCCAACGCGTTGGCGGAGCGCGCAAACTCGGCGACGTCGCCGCCGACTTCCATGGGCGTCTTGGCTTTGCGCAGCGCGAACGCCGCCGCGCGCTCGACGCCCGCCACGCGCTGCCGCAGGACCTCACCGAGCGCCGTCGCGTCCACGAGCGCACCGGCGTCGCCGCGCGCAGGACCAACCTGCGTCTCCGCGTCCGCTCTTCGGTCGCCGCGCGACGCGTTCGGGTCGCCGACGGATGAAAACGTCGCGTTCGGTTCGCCAACCTGCGCGCCCGCGCCATCCGCCGATCGCGATACACCGTCGCGCTCGCGGCGCAGCGCGCGACACCGCTCGCGGAGTTTGTCCCGCTCGTCCACGAGCTCGGCTTTGTCCCTCCCGAGCACAGCCGCGCGCTGCGTGAGCTCGCGGATCACGTCCCGGCGAGACGACTCAGCTTCGTCCGCGGCGGTCTTCTCGCGGCCGCGTTCACGGAGCGCGCGCGTCGCGTCGCGGAGCTCCTGCTTCGCGCGGAACAGCTCGTTGCGCGTCTCGCGCAGAGCGCCCACCAGCTGCGTGGTCGCCGCCGCCGCCGTGCCGGGCGCGGGCGGCGCGGCGGAGGCCGCGCTCCTCGCCGCCGGGCCGCCCGCGAGCGCGGCGGCGGCGAGAACCACGGCGTCGTGCACGTCCGCGCGCAACGACTCTTTGCTTTCCTTCCCGTCCTCCGAGGCGAGGACGGCGACGCGCTCGCGCAAAGACGCCGCCTCGTCGCGCAGCGCGTCCATCTCCTCCGGCTCGGGCGCGTGCGCCTTGAACGCGGCGAGCTCCGCCGCGAGGCGCTCCGCCTCCGCCTCGGCGCGCGCGCGCGCCGCGCGCAGACGAGCGCACTCCGACTCGAGCGCGAGATGGGAAGCGATGTCCCCCGACGCGAGCACCTCCGGCGAGAACGAAGCGGCGCCGACGTTCTCGGGCGCGGCGCCTCCGCGCGGCGCCGGCGCGGAAGACGCGGAAGGATCAGGCTCAGGCTCGAGCGACACGGTGGCGACGTCCGCGGATTCCAGATCTTCGTCGCTCGAGGAGGGGGGCATGAGACCCCGCCTCGCGGCGGCCGCCGCGGCGGCCAGAGAGGCGATGCTCTTGCCCTTGGCGTTGACGCCGTCCTTGCCCTCCGCCGCCGCCGCCGCCGCGCGAGACGTCGTGCCGGGCGGCTTGAACGGCGGCGGCGCCTTCGCGGGCGTCGCGCGGGGCGTGGTTCGCGGCGTCGTGCTTCGCGCTGACGCGGTACCGGAAGGCGTACCGGCGGATGCGCCGGAAATAGATACGCCGGACGTAGACACGCCGGAAACAGCACCGGAAGTGCCTGAAGTGACCCCGGCGGCGCCCGCCGCGATTTCGGCGGCGGCGCGCCGCAACTTGCGCTCCAAGTCCACCAGCTTGGCGTCCCTGTCCGCGACGAGCGCGCGGTACTCCGCCTCGGCGCGCGCGGTGATCTTGAGCCGGCGCTGCGCGTCCGCCTCCGCCAGCCGCGCCTCCACCAGGCGCCGCCCGAGCGCCGCGTTGGACGCCGAGGACGAAGCCACCGCCGCGGCGCCCGCCGAGACCGCGTCCGGGGCGCTCGAAGAGGCGCGCTTTCCTTTTCGCGCGCCGCCGGAGGACGCCGAAGCCGAAGAGACGTGGAGATCGAACGCCCTCCTGAGCTGGTCGACAGCCTCGTCCTTCGCCTTCACCTCATCTCGCAGATCAGCGACGAGCCGCGTGAGCTTCCGAGCCTTCCCCTCAGCCTTCTCCGCGCGCGCCTCCGCCGCCGACGCGGCGACGGCGGGGGCGCCGCGATACGCGCGCGTTCGCCCTCCGTCGGGGCCCTCGGAGCCGTCGCGCGCGTCGGACAGAACCATGGCGGTCTCCGCGCGCGCAGCCTGCGCGCGCGCCTGTGCCTCGCGCAAGGACGCGCGCAGCGCGTCGCGCTCCGCCTCGGCGTCGCGGCGGAGCGACGCCGCCTTGGCGGCGAACGCCTCGGCGTCGCGCGCGGCGGCGGCGGCGATCTCCGCGCGCGCGCCCTCTCGAGCCGCCTTCGCCGCGACGGCGGCGGCTTCGCGCGCGCCGGCGAGCTCCGCCGTCTCCAGCTCCAGCTCGGAGACGCGCGCTCTTAGCCGGAGTGTCTCCTCGCGCGAGGCGTGCGCCTCGCGCGACAGGCGCGCGGCGAGCTCGGATGCGCCCTCCGAGGCGGCGTTTTCGGCGTCGGACTCGGCGACGGCGGCGCGTTCGGAAACGCTCTCCGCGAGCCTCGCCTCGGCGTTCTCCAGCGCCGCCCTGAGCTCGGCTGCGTGCGCGGCGGCGGCGTCCGCGCGGCGCCGGTTCGCCGCCAGGCTCGCAAGCAGGCTGCGCTCGGTGAGCTTCGCCGCGCAGAGCTCGCGCGTGACGCCCACCAGCCGCGCGTTCTCGCCCTCGTTCGCCTTCGGGTTTTTTTCGGTGCTTTTGCTTTCGTCGCCGACGCCGAGGATGGCGCGCCCGACAATCTCAGACTCGAAGTACGCCTTGAGGTCGCGCACGGCGTCGGACCCGTTGGGCGACCCCTCGAGCTCCTCCGCGGCCGCCGCGGCCGCCTGCTTCGCGGCGGCCGCGTCCGCCTCGGCGACCAGCGCGCGTCGCCCGAACGCCTCCGCGCGACGCGTCGCCTCCTCCGCCTGCGCCTTGGCGTTTCGAGCCTCAAGCGCCGTCGACGTCAAACGCCGAGTCGCCGAAGCCAGCGCCTCCTCCAGTTTCTCGACGCGCGCGTACGCGTGGCCCGCGCGCTCCTCGGCGCACCGGCCGATCACCTGTTCCCTCCTCGCCAGGCGCTCCTCCGCGGCGGTCGCGGCGGCGGTAGCCTCCTCCCAGGCGGCCGTGCGCGCGTCCAGCGCCGCCTCGGCGGCGGCGGCGCGGCGGTGCGCCGCCGACTCGCCGGCGGCGGCGGCGCGCGCGGCGGCGGCGGCGCGCCCGATGTCGCGCTCCGCCTCGAGCACGAGCTGCCGCAGGCGCTGAATCACCGCCGAGGACCACTCGGCGTCTGACGCGGCGCGAGTTCGGGTCGAACGCCGCGTCGGTCGCGAACGAGCGTCGTTACTAACGCCGTCGTTCGTCTTTCCGAAACGCATCGTCGCGCCGGTCTGTCGAGAAGTACCAGAAGCACCGGAGGCGTTTTCTTTGTCCGCCGATTCCGCCGAAGCCGCGGCGGCGCGCGCGGCGTCGGCGACGTCCGCCAGGTGCCGCTCGATGCGCTCGCGCGCCGCCGCCGCTTCGCGCGCCGCGTCCAGGAGCTCATCGCGCGACGCGATGTGCGCGTGCGCGGCGTTGCCGTAGGTGGCCGCGCTCACGACGCCCACCACGCCGGCGGCGCGCGCGGCGTCGTCCGCGGCGGCGCGGAGCCGCTCGTTCGCGTCCTCGCGCTCCGACGCGAGCTGCTCTAAGTGCCTCGCGTGCTGCGCCTCGAGCGCGGCGCGCGCCGCGGTTTCGCGCGCCTCGGCCATAGCGCGCGCGTTCGACTCGGCATCCAGCCTCCTCGCCAGAGCAGAGGTCTCCTCTTCTTTGGCGTGCGTCTGCTCGCGCGCGGCGGCGCGTTCCTCACACGCCTGCGCCTCCTTCTCCTCCGCCGCCGAAGCGCGCGTCTCCGCCTCGGCGCGTTTTCGTCGCAAAGACGCGGTTTCCGTCTCGAGTCGATTCGCGCGCGCGGCTTTCGTCGCCGCGTCGGCGGCGAGCTCCGCGCACCGCCGCTCGAGCGCCGCCTCGGAGGCGCGCGCGGTGGCCGCCTGCGCGGCGAGGGTCACGATCTTCTGCTCGCGGTCGCCGGACCCCGCCGAGGCCTGCAAAGCCTCCACCGTCTCCGTCAGAATGCGTAACTGCGCGGCGCGTTCGTCCAGCGTCGACGCCAGACGCTCGGCGTCGCGTTTGGAAGAAGCCGACTCCGCCGCCGAGCGCTCCGCCGCCGCCGCCGACGCCTCCGACGCGCGCTCGGCCGCGCGACGCATCGTCTCGGAAGCGGCCACGCGGCGCGCGCATTCGCTTCGGGCAACTCTCGCCTCCTCCTTCGCGTCAGAGGCCATACGCTCGGCGTCCAAAGCGCGAGCCTCGGCGTCCCCCCGCGCGCGCGTCGCGTCACCGAGCTCGCGCGCGCGCGTGGCGGCGGCGCGCTCGCGGCCGAGCGCCGCCTGCTCGCGCACGTCGTGGAGCGCGCGGTCGCGCTCGGCGACGCGGTCCAGCGCGGCGGCGAGCTCGCGCGCGGTGTCCGCGCGCGCGGAGGCTTCGCGGCCGATCTCCAGGGTCACGCGCTCCACCTCGCTTTTAAGGCGGTCAATCTCCGCCTGGTACCGCGTCGCGATCTTGAGCGCGTCGCCCCCGCTCGCCGAATCGCTCGCCGAAGGTTCGCCGATTTGGCGATCGCGAATCGCGCCTCCGAGGCCCGCCGAAGTCGAAGCGCCGTGCACGGCGGCGGACCCGAGCGCGCGCGCGTGGTCCGCGGCGTGCGCGGGCGACGGGAACGCATCGTACATGTCCTCGGGGACCTCCGCGTCGTCCACGCCCGCGGCGCGCAGGCGGAGAAGCGCTTTCCCGAGCTTCTCCTCGGCCAACGCCAAGTCGTGCCTCGCCTTCGCCTCGGCGCGCGCCGCCGATCCGGCGGCTTCGCCGAGCCGCGCCACCTCGGCGTGCAGCCCCGAGCGCGCGCGGAGGGACGCCACGGTGGCCTCCAGGCTCTGCACGCGGACCGCGCCGTCCTCCTTCGCCGCGCGCAACTTGCTCTCCAGGCGCGCGCGCTCGTTCTCCCAGCGAATCGCCAAACGCGATTCGTCCGTCTCATCCGCCGCCGACTCGGATCGCGGCGACCCGCCGGCGGAGCGGCGTCGCGAGCCTCGCGAAACAACTCCGCCGCCGCCTCGCGAACCCACGGTATCGTCACGTTTATTCGTGAGCTCCGCGACGCGCCTGTTCGCGGCCGCGAGCTCGCCGAGAAGCTCCGTGACCCGCGCCGAGAGCCGCGCCTCCGCGGAGGTGGAGGCGTCTAAGACGCCGCGCCCCGACCCGCCGGCGCCGCCGCTCGCGCCGCGCCGCGCCTCCGCGCGAGAAAGCCGCTCGCGCGCCGCGCGCGCCTCCGACTCCGCAGCCGCCGCGCGGCTCTCCGCGGCGCGCACGCGCGTCTCCATCTCGACGAAATCGGCTTTAGAGACATTCGAACCACCGGAAATCGCATCACCGCGGTCGTCGCCCGCGCCGCTCTCTCGCGCCGCGCGACGCAGCCGCTCGCGCAACGCCGCGAGCTCTGTGCGCAGAGCCTCCGTCTCGGCGGCGCGCTCAGCCTCCGCGCGGCTCAGAGAGCGGCGCGCGTCCCCGTCGCGAAGTCTCAGCGCGCTCTGAAGCTCCTTCACCTGCAGGCGAAGCGCCGCAACCTCCTTCGCGGAGGCGTGCGAGGCGGCGCTCGGCGACGCCGACGCCGGCTCGGGCGCCGGCGCGGGCTCCGACTCGTCCACGGGCGCGTCCCGAGGAGCGGCGTCGGCGCTCGCGGCGGACCCCGCCGCGGCGGAGGCGACGGGCAGAGGCGGCTTACCGGCGCTCGGCGGTTTACGCGCGCGCACCGCCGTCTCCGCCTCCGCCGCGGCGCGCGCCGCCGCGCCGGTCAAGAGCGCGTCGCCGCGCGACGACTCCAGCGCCGACGCCAAGGCGCGGTGCGCGTTCCGGAGCTCCGCGGTGCGCAGCTCGGCGCCCGGGGCGCCGCCCTCCGCGGCGCGCTCGAGCGCGACGCGCTCGTGCTCGGCCGCGGCGACGTGCGCGGTGAGCTGCGCGCGTTCGGCGGCGCGCAGCTCCGCCGCGCTCCGCAGAGACGCGCGCAAGCCAGAACACTCCGCCTTGGCGGCGTCGAGCGCGGCGCTCGCAGAGTCCGCCGCCGCTCGCAGAAACGCGCACTCCTCCTCGGCGCGCGCGGCGCGCGCGGCGTCCTCGGCGTCGTTTCTGGACTTCTCCCGCAGCGCGTCGATCTCGGCTTTCAGCGCAGAGACGGTCTCGCGCGTCCTCCTCTCCGCGCCGTCGCGCGAGTCCACCAGCGACGCCACCTCCGCGCGGAGCTTACCCTGCTCGTCCAGCGTCGCGATGAGCCGGCGCTCGCACGCGTCGAGCTCGCGGCGCGTCGCCGCCAACGTGGACTGCGCGGCGCCGCATTCGGCGCGCGCCTCCGCCACCTCGCGCTCTCGCGACGCCAGCACGGCGTCTTTCGCCTCGAGCACGCGCAGAGCCTTAAGCGACTGTGCCTCGAACGCGGCGCGTTCCTCAGCCACAGCCTGCGCCACGAGATCCACCAACGTCGGCGCTTTCTCCGCCGCAAGCGCGGCGACGCGGCGGCGTAACCCGGCGGCTTCGTCGCGCGCCGCCTTGGCCTCGCCGTCCAGCTCCTGGCACCGCGAACGCAACGCTGCGTTCGCGCCGGTGAGCTCAGCCACCTTCGCGCGCGACTCGGCCAGAGATCCCAAAGACCGGAGAGGCGGTCTCGAGCCCGAGACGTCCGGGTCAGACTCGCCGGCGGCGGCGTCCGACGACTCGCGCGACGTCGCGGCGTCGTTTGTCGCCGCGTCTCGAAGCTCCAGGCGCGACGTGAGCGCGCGGATCAGCTCCTCCTTGTCCCGCAGGTCCAGCGCGGCGCGCCTGTTGGCGCGCTCGAGCTGATCCAGGCGGTCGTCCAGCGCTCTTATGTCGTCTCGGTCGAGGCGCGCGACGTCTTGGCCTTCGGGACGGCGCCGCGGCGCGCTGACGGCGCGTCTCGTCTCCCGTGCGATTTCGTCGTCGCCGCGAAATCGGCGGGGGCTCGCGGACCGCGCTCGGTCCCGGAGCGCCCCGGCGCCGGCGCCGCTCGCGCTCGGGGCGAACGACACGCTCCGCCCGCGATCTTCGATGGGGACCTCCTTCCGCGGCTCGGACTCGTCCGCCACGGTGAAGGACGCGTGGAACCTCCGCTCGAAGTACGGCGTCTTGATGTGGAACACGTCCCGCTGGCGATGGGGCGCCTGCTGGGTGCCCTCGCCGGACGCGTGGTCCGCCGCCGCGCCCGCGCCTCCCGCGAGGCGCTTCGGACGCAGCTCCCGCGTGAGCTTCAGCCTCAGGTCGACGCGCATCGTGCGCCCCGCCTCGAGGAACACCGTGCTCGGCGCGACCGCCCACCGCTCGGGCGACCCCGCGCGGATGGTGAGCTCCAGCGCGTTTCGCGAGTTGTTCCGCAGCGTCACGGTCGTGCGGTACGCGTGCTGCACCCGCACGTCGTGAATCACCGGCTCGTCCGGTTCCACCGTGAGCATGGCGTCGTCGTCCGCCATGACGCCGGTGCCGGGCGCGCGCGTCGCCGGCGCAGCGCGTTGTCCCCGCGCTTCTCGGAACCCACATTTTTTCTCGGCGCGCGTTCGGTCGTCTTCGGCGTCTTGGAAACGGTCGTTTTCGCCGAGACGGATTTCGTCTGCAGAATCCTATGGCTTTCAGTCACGGCGGATTTGAATCTCAGTTTTAACAGGTGAGAGATTGAGTCGGGACTCCCGAGAAAGTCAACGTTGCAAAAACAGTATCGATTCGAACGCGTGGCCTGCGCCGCGCGCGGGCCAATTGCGGAAGGCGCCGGACCGAGGAGCACGCGCGCGGTGCGTGTAGTCGTCCGAAGCCACACGAACGTAGCGAATCGTCGCGCGTGGGACCCCCGAGGGCGGGGGTACCGTAAACCGCGCGGCGACTCGGTGAGGCGCGAGGGCGCGCCTCACGGAAAAAACGCGATTCGCAGGGATTGAGGCGTCCAAGCAACGACTTTTTGAGCGACGCCTTCGCGGCGGAGCGGTAGAGCGTCGGGGCAGAGCGCAGGAGGCGCGCGGACGGCCACCATGGCGGAGGGCGATGGCAAGCTGGAGTTCATCGCGGACAAGGTGCGTTCGAGCGATGCGCCCACGGCGGAGGCGCTGCGCCGCGCGCGCGCGCGGCGCGCCCCCCACCCTGTTTCCTCGTCGTTTCCCACATTTCCGCGCGGGCGCCCTCGAAGGCACCCCGCGCCGCGCCGCGCCGCTCGCCGCTCACCCTCGCGTCCCCCCCGGTTGCCCCGCCTCGCCCGCCTTCTCCGCCCGCGCGCAGCTCGCGACGGCGTTCGACGTGCCCCCCGTGGCGGCGATGGAGAAGCTCCTGGATCTCCAGCCCGCGGTGCTCTCCTTCTTCGAGGCGGACGGCCCCAAGACGCTCGTCTTCGCGTACCAGCCGCGCGGCGGCGCGCGGCCGGCGCTGCGCGAAGTGGACGGGAACACGAACGAGACGCCACCGATTCAAAACGTCTTGACGCTGTCGACGGATCCGCGAACGGCGGAGGGTCTGACGGGCACGTGCGCGTATTTCGTGCGGACGTCGGGTCCCGGTCGCGCCGTCTCGAGTGCCGCGAACGAAGTCGTCTTCGGCGTCGTCAAACGATCGGCGCTCGACGCGCTTAAGACCATGGTCAACCACCTGTTTCACCCCGCGCTCAAGGCGCAGAAGGACTGGGGCAAGCTCTCGGCGGGAAGTAGTGAGAACGCAAGGGCGGCGTCGGAGGAGTTCCTGGGGAACGTTCGGCGATTCGGCGCCGTCTTGAACGACGCCGCGACGAGTTTGGGCGCCGTCGCCGAACTCGCTCGGCCGGACGCGAACGGAGCCTTGGCGCGCGTCGAAACGCGCGCGGCGGCGTTCAAGGAGGCGGCGGACGACCCATCGATTTTGCGTCATCTGGACGACGTTTTGCTTTCCTGGGTGGAGACCGCGGACGCGACGCTCTCCGAGACGCAGGGCGGCGAGGCGTTCTTCGGGGGGCCGAGCTGGGAGGAGCCGGCGGCGCCCGAGTCGCCGAGGCTCGGCGGACGAGACGTCTCGGGCAAGACGCCCGCCAAGGGCAAGTCCTCGAAAAAGGCTCTCGCGGCGGAGAAGGAACGCGCGCCGGCGGTGAAGGAGGTGAAGGAGAGCGACGACGCCGGCCCGGACACCGAGCTCGAGTACTGGCGCAGGCGCATGGGCATGCTCAACTCCATCACCGAGCAACTCAAGAGCAAGGAGTCCAGGCTCGTGCTGGGCGTCGCGGCGGCGGCGCGGTCGGCGGCGCACCGCGCCTGGAAAGCCTCCGACTTGCGTTTGACGGATGCGCTGAACGAGGCGAAGGACAACGTGAAGTACCTCACGACGCTGGAGAAGTCTCTGGAGCCTTTGTACATCGGGACCCCCAACGCGGTGATGGACGGGCTGCCGTCGCTCATCAACAACGTCAAGATGATGTACGCGGTGGCGCGGTACTACGGCACGACCCCGCGCATGACTCGGCTGTTTTACAAAATCTCCAACCAGATGATCGCGTGCTGCAAGTCGCACCTGCGCGCGGACGGCGAGAACCTGTGGTCGCACGACAAGCTGGCGTTGATCAAGAAGCTCGAAATCGTCTCGCAGCTGTACGAGGCGTACCGCAAGCTGTACGAGTCGACGCGCGATCAGCTCGCGATCCAGCGTCCGCGGCCGAAGCAGTTTGACTTTGACGTCGACGTGGTGTTCGGGAAGTTCGCGCTCTTCTCCAAGCGGTGCCAGAAACTGATCGAGATGCTGGCGTCGATCGACTCGTTCGAGCAGCTCGCCAAGAACAAGCACATCGACGGCCTGGACGCGCTGGTGAGAAAGTTCTTCAAGACGTGCGAGGAGTTCAAACGCAAGCCGTACGATCTGCTGGAGTACCAGCAGAACCAGTTTGACCGCGACTATCTCGACTTCAACGTCGCCATCCACGACGTCGAGGTTTCGCTGCAGGAGTTCATCAACAAGAGTTTCGAGACCATCACCAGCACGGGCGCGGCGCTGCGGTTGCTGAACCAGTTCCAGGCCATCATGCACCGCGACGCGTTGAAGCGCGACCTGGACGACAAGTACGCGGTGATCTTCCGCAACTACGGCGCTGATTTGGAGGCGGTGCAGAAGACGTACGAGAAACAGAAACACAACCCGCCAAAGGCGCGGAACGCGCCCCCCGTCGCGGGCGACATCATGTGGGCGCGGCAGTTGCTTCGCAGGATCGAGGAGCCGATGCGCGCGTTCGCGAAGAACGAGCTCATCATGTTCGCGCCCGGCGCGAAGCGCATCGTGAAGATGTACAACCGCGTCGCGCAGGCGCTCATGACGTACGAGACGATGTGGCACCAGGCGTGGATGAAAGGCGTGGAGAAGAGCAAAGCCGGTTTACGCGCGACGCTCATCGTGCGGCACCCCTCAACGGGCAAGTTGCTCGTGAACTTCGACAAGGACATCATGCGTTTGATCCGCGAGAGCAAGTTCATGCTCCGCCTGGACGTGGAGGTGCCCACCTCCGCGAAACTGGTGCTGGCGCAGGAGGAGCGCTTCAAGAGCTACTACAACCGCCTCACGCACCTCATCGACGAGCACGAGCGCGTCGTAAATGAGATTGCGCCCGTGACGGCGGCGTTGCTCGCGCCGCACGTTTTGGGCGTGGAGGCGGCGCTGAAGCCCGGGTTGACGGACCTGACGTGGACGTCCACCAACATCGACCTGTTTTTGCAGCGCGTGCACAACAAGATCACTAGTTTGGAGTTAACGGTGGGGAAGATCAACGACATGCTGCACAACCGCGTGGACGCCAACTTGAAGGAGGCGAGCCGGGTGATGCTGATTTCCCTTCCCGAAGACGAGAGCGCGACGTGCGAGGAGTTTGTCGCCATGCAGAACAAGACGACGAAAACCGAGGGCCACGTGTTGGCGGTGAAGTCGGACGAGGTTAGAAGGTCGTGCGACGAGATCGTGACTCTCATCACAGAGGCGCTCCCGAATAACGAGTGGGGATCAACGCTGGAGCTGGACTCTACCGCGGTGAAGGAGTTCAAGGGCCATTACGCGCGTTTGACGTACAGCGCGGTTCTTCACGCGACGCGGAGGTCGTTTGCGGTTTTGAAGAAGCGCGTCGGGTCGAGGTTCGGGGGCGGGTTTCTGTTCCTGGAAAGGCCGTTCTTCGAGGTGACCGTGGAGCTCGCCGTGCCGCACGTCGTTTTACAGCCCTCGCTGGAGGACATTCAGAGCGCGGTGAACGGCGCGGCGAAGAAGATCCTGAACGCGTCGTTGGAGATCAAACGGTGGGGCCAGACGGACCTGAACGGCGACGAGGAGAACCGCCCCGGGGTGGATTACGACGCCATCGGGACGGGGTCGTTTTACGACGAGATCGCGTCCGACATCGAGATCGTGAAACTGGTGCTTTTGTTGACCGGTTCCGTGGAGGGGGTGAAGAAGATGGTTAACGAGCACTTGAAGTCGTACGAGGCGTACGATTTCCTGTACCTCAGTAACTTGCAGGAGGAGTACGCGGCGTTCATCGCCAAGAAGCCCAGCCTCGACATGTTCGAGACGGAGCTCATGAAGTACATGTCCATCGAGCGCGCCGTGCTGAAGTTCGCGCCCGTGCACGTCATCGGCCCGCTCTCGCTGGAGACGCAGCCGCTGAAGCTGGCGCTGCGCGCGGAGGCGGCGACGTGGAAGGCGCAGTTCGCCAAGAACCTGCACCTGCACGGCAAGGAGAAGCTGGAGCAGCTCCTGCAGTACGTCAAGGAGACCACCCTGCTGCTCAGCCGCGACGTGGAGGATTTGGAGGACGTGCGCAAGGTGATGGCGATCCAGCAGGACATCCGCACCAAGGAGAGCGAGATCGACGCCATCTTAGGGCCGATCGAGCACGTCTACGCGCTGCTCCAGCGGTACGAAGTGACGGTGCCCGCGAACGAAACCGAGGAGGTGGCGGGGTTGAAGCAGACCTGGGTCAAGATGAACGCGCTCTCGGTTGCGGTGGGCGAGAACTTACAGCGGTTGCAAGCCGGGTTCAAGCGCGAGCTCCTGAAGCAGGTGAAGCTCTTCGTCGTCGACGCCGCCGAATTCAGGGCGGACTGGGACGCGAACGGCCCGATGGTCCCCGGCGTGAAGCCCCTGGACGCCATCGAGCGGCTGGACCAGTACAAGTCTTTATTCGACGTGCGCAAACGCAAATGGAACGCGTACGTGGACGGCGAGGAGCTCTTCGGGTTGACCGTGACGCGGTACCCCGAGCTCGAGCAGACGGAGAAGGAACTCGAGTTTTTGGGGCGGCTGTACGACCTGTACAAGGACGTGATCGCCACCATCGACGGCTACGCTGACATTTTGTGGACCGAAGTGGTGGCGAACATCGAGTCCATGAACGAGCAGGTGTCCATCTTCCAGGCAGCCTGCCGCAAGCTGCCCAAAGCGCTCCGCGACTGGGACGCGTACACGGACCTGCGCAAGAAGATTGACGACTTTCTCGAGATTTTGCCGATGGTGCAGTCGCTGGCGTCGCCGGCGATGCGCCCGCGCCACTGGCAGGCGCTCATGGCGCTCGTGGGCGCAACGCTGGACATGTCCGAGGACTCGTTCAAGCTGGGCGACCTGCTGGACGCGAACCTGCTGCCGCACGTGGAGGAGATCGAGGAGCTCACCGGCGGCGCCGGCAAGGAGGCGCAGGTGGAGACGCGCCTGGAGCAGATTGAGCGCGACTGGGAGGACCAGAACTTTTCCTTCAACGAGTTCAAAAACAAAGGGCTGTGCATTCTGGACGCCGGCGCTACCGGCGAGCTGGTGGAGAAGCTGGAGGACTCGCAGATGGCGCTCGGATCGATGGCCACGAACAGGTACAGCGCGCCGTTCAAGGATGCCGTCGTGGAGTGGACGGCGAAGCTCAGCACCGTGGGCGACGTCGTCGAGATGTGGCTGGTGGTGCAGAACATGTGGATCTACATGGAAGCCGTGTTTTCCGGCGGCGACATCGTGAAGCAGTTACCGCAAGAGGCGAAGCGGTTCAACCAGATCGACAAGGCGTTCATCAAGATGGTGCACGGCGCCGTGGAGACTTTGAACGTCGTGAACGTGTGCTACGGCAACGACACCATCCTCACCCTGCTGCCGCACCTCACCGACCAGCTCGAGCTCTGCCAAAAGTCGCTCACCGCGTTTCTGGACACGAAGCGCGCGCAGTTCCCGCGCTTCTACTTCGTCTCCGACCCGACTTTACTCGAGATTCTGTCGCTCGGCTCGGAGCCCGCGATGGTGACGCCGCACTTCCAGAGCGGCCTGTTCGACTCGGTGACCAACGTCACGTTCGACAAAGTCGACAAGTTCAAGATGCTGGACATGTCCTCGCAGCAGGGCGAGGTGGTGCGGTTCGCGAAGATCGACGACGGGTTCATGGTGGACGACCCGGTGATGGCGACGGGCAACATCGAGGCGTGGCTCCAGAATTTGGTGGACGGCATGCAGAGCACGATCAAGAACGTGATCAAAATGGCGCACGGGGAGGTGCAGGAACAGGACTTGGAGACGTTCATCTTCCAGCACCCCGCGCAGGTGTCGCTGCTGGGCATCCAGTTCCTCTGGACGAGCGACATGCAAACCGCCATCGCCGACGCCAAAAAAGACAAAGCCGGCGTCAGTCGCGCGGTGAAGAAGTCGGACGCGCTGTTGAAGGAGATGATTGTCATCACCACGCGGAGCACTTTGGGGAAGAACGAGCGCAAGAACTTAGAGACGTGCATCACCGTGCACGTGCACCAGCGCGACACGAGCGAAGATTTGCAGAAGAAGCGCGTGCGCGACCCGAGCGACTTTGAGTGGATGAAGCAGTGCCGCTTCTACTGGAACAAGGAGCGCGAGACGGTGATCATCTCCATCTGCGACGTGGACTTCGAGTACTCGTACGAGTACTTGGGTGTGAAGGAGCGCCTGGTGATCACGCCGCTCACGGACATCTGCTACGTCACGCTCTCGCAGGCGCTCGGGATGTTCCTCGGCGGCGCGCCCGCCGGCCCCGCCGGGACGGGCAAGACGGAAACCACCAAGGACCTGGGGAACACGCTCGGCAAGTTCGTCGTCGTGTTCAACTG
>ENA-OUOG01000602-OUOG01000602.1-marine-metagenome-genome-assembly--contig:-NODE-602-length-46551-cov-5.810862_pt1 | contig 46551 bp, 22 predicted proteins | sample MGYA00248635_ERZ508505 | MGnify/ENA primary metagenome ERZ508505 (study PRJEB26176, sample SAMN06267871) | marine metagenome | isolation source: Saanich Inlet, British Columbia, Canada | place: Pacific...
ACGCGCGCGTCGTAGACGAGCGAGTGTATATAAAGGAAAGCTTTTTTTTACTCGTCTTTTCGTCTCGTCGTCGCGCGCGGCTAACACGCGCGCTCTGCCATGAGCGGTACTATGCTTCTAAGTATTATTCACGACGATGCTCGTCGCTTCGACTAGACGCGCCTCGCGGCGCGTACTATGCTATTATTCACGACGACGCTCGTCGCTTCGGCTAGACGCGCCTCGCGGCGCGTCGCGCGTGCGTCGGGCTTCACGACCCGACGCGCAGTCGTCGTCCCCGCACGCGTCACACCTCGGTCGGGTCGCTGTCGGACGAGACCGCAAACGCCCCTCGCTTGCCGTCGCTCGCCGCGGCTACATTGGCGAGCAGGGAAAACGCGGGCGTCTCCTCAGCCGCAGCCGGCGCCTTCCCCTTATCCTTCGCGGCGGCTTTCTCCTTCTCGGCTTTCTCCTGTGCCTCCGGCTTGGGTTCCCAGGCGCGCGCGGAGAGCTCCGCGATGCGCGCCTGGAGCTGCTTCTTGACCCACGCGCGCAGCTCCAGCACGGACTTGGCAACCTCCACGCGCTGCGACACCGGGATCTGGCTCTTCTTTTCGTCCACCCTTCTAAGCACGCGCTCCACCCTGGCGACAAAGGCGGCGCGCACGGACGGGTCGGCGCTGTCGCCCTCCGACGCCACCGCCGCGGCGGCCAGCCGCACCTCATCCACGGAGGAGGACACCTCCGAGAGCCAGCGCTCGTTCGCCTCGGCCACGCGGTGCAGCTCGGCCGCCGTGCTGGGCGGCGCAAACAGAGACGCGTACGGCGACGACAGGTCGACAAACGCGCCCGCCGGGTGTCCCGCCTGGCCGGAGAGCATCGCGATCGTCTGGTTCCACTGCCACAGGGCTTTCTCGTTCGCCGCGCTCCCCGCGTTGAAGGACGCCGCGCCCGCGCCCGCGGCGAGGTCGCCCGCGGTCGTCGGACCCCTTCCCGCGCCCGAACCGCTCGCGAGCCCGTCGCCGGCGGCGACCCTGAACGAGGCGAGGGGAAACCTCGCCGCCGTCGTCGAGGGCTGGTGCCTGTAAAACTTGTCGATGATGTCCGCCACGCTGGGCGGGTTTGCGCCGGCGCGCGCGGACACGCTCACGGGCGAAGCCGCGAGTCCGGCGGTCGCCGAGAGCACCGCGGCCGCGGCGTCTGCGCGGCCAGCCTCGTACGCCGCGAGAAACGCGGGACTCAACGCGTCCATCTCCGCGGCGACGCTCCTCCCCGGAAACCCGCCCCCGCGCAACCCCAGCGGGACGTCGCGCGTCGGCCTCGACGGCTCCTGCACCGCAATCTTCCTCGGCCGCCCGCGCCCGCGCTTCTTCTGCATGGGAATGCCCGCCGCCACAGCCATCAGGCCCGCGGCAGCGTGTTCCGCGAGGTCGTCCACGTCGTCGCGCGCGGACGCGGCGGCCGCCTCCTCCGCGGCGCGCGCCGAAAAATTCGCCGCCGCCTCCGCCATCTTAAACGCCGGCGGCTCATCGGAAACCGTCTTTTGGTCAGTCTCGTCGCGCTTCTTTCCCTCGTCCGAAGACGGCGATCCCGATCCCGTCGCGGGTTTCTCCGTCTCGTTCGCGGTCGCGTCTCCGAGAGACGCGAGTTTTCGCACCTTCCCGGGCTTCTCGTCGGCGTCGGCGTCGGGGGAGGGCACGTCGTTTTTTTCCTCTCGCGCGGGGGACGATCTCGAAAATGTCGGCACCGCCGCTGCGTCCGACTCGGCACCGACCTTCGCCGCTCGTCGCGATCGCAGCGGCTTCGAGCGGATCGCCACGCCCGCCGGGACCGTCATAAGCAGCTCGTCCTCGCCCTTCGCGAGGTTCAGCTGCCACGGCTTCGTGGCGTTCATGTGCGTGAGCCGCTCCGAGAGGGGCAGGTTCGTGTTCATCCACGACACCTGGGGCGGGTCCTTCTCGAACGGGTTCACGAGGCACCGCTCGCAGAGCTCCCGCACCGTCTCCGACGGGTACACCTGCGCGGGTCGGCGGCGGCGAGGTCGACGGGTCAGCCGGGGGAAAGGGGAGGGCGCGAAGAGCGGGCGCGCCGGGTTTTCGAAATTATCGGCAAAAAACCCACGCCCGCGTGACTGCGTGCCGCGGGGAAAATGAAAGATTGGGGGCGCGGGCGCGCACCTCCACGACCAACGCCTTGGCGACGGTTTCGTCTTGGCGCTCGCTCGATCGTAGATCGCCGCGTCGCCGCGATCGTTCTCCGCCCTGTTCGTTCCGTTTCAGCACCTGCGGCGCGCGCGGACGGTGGGGTCGGGGGAGGGAAAGGACGCGTCAGCGCGATCCCTCCGAGGGCGCACCGCGCCTGCGGTGTCTACGGATGTTTATGGGAATACATCATGGAGGCGCTTTCCCTCGGGGTGCGCGTGCGCGTGCGACTCAATCGGCCGCGCATTCGACCGCTCGGTGGGTTCGCGCGACACCGATGCGGGTGGAGGCAGGATGCGCGTCGCGGGCGACGATCGATGGGACGCACCTCGCGCGAGAACCGGACGGTGACCGTCCCCGCGGGGGACACCGGCGTCCCCGCTTCAGACATTTGAGAATCCCCCGCAGACACCGCTCCGGCTCCGGGCCGGTGTTAGGCGCTCGACGCGCGTGCGACCGCGAGGACGGCGGGCGCGAAGTCGCCGAACCTCCCACGCCTGGAAAACGCGCGTCGCGGCGCAGTCGGGAGTGCGAACCCGATCGCGAGCGCGTCGACTGCGTCGGGAAGCGTCCCGCTCAAACGAGAACTCGACTTCGTGGAATCGGTATCGGCGGGTGTCGTTCAAGGTTCATCAAACAGGGGGTGACGAGAAAAACGAACCTGAATCTGAATTACGAACCGTCGGACGGTCAAAAAAAACGACGATCGACGAATAAATAATCAGTCCGTGAAAGATACAAATGCGCGATTTCTTGACGACAACCTGTAAGAGCAAGGAGACAAAAAACCTTTCGGGTTGTTTCCTGAAGCGATTCCACAGCGTCGTTGCGTCACGTCACGTCCCGTAAAAGGAGTACTCAAGCTTTCACGCGCTTCGCGGGCTTGGCGCCGGTTTTCTTTCCTTTTTTCACCCCCGCCCGCGGCGGGCGTTTCGCCGCGCCCGCGCTCGGGGCGTCCGTGGCCGGCGGCTTCTTCTCCGCGCGCGCCGCCCGCGGCCCGGTGGCGCGTCGCGCCGAGCTCTCGAGTCGAGCCGCGATCTTGGCGAAGTTGGGCATCCGCACGTCAGGCGCGTCCTCGCCAGACGCGGTTTCGGAGCTCTCCTCGTCGCTTCCGCTCTCGTCGTCGCTTCCGCTCTCGTCGCCGCTCCGCTGCGGCTCCTCCTCCTCGTCCTCGGAGTCCGTCTCGAGGAGGTGTGCGGGGGGTACCCAGCACCCCATTTCCTTCGAGAACCCGCCGTTGACGCGCAGACGCTCGCGCTCCGCCGCGGCGCGCGGGTCCGCCGCCGCCGCCGCCGACGCCGCCGCCTCGGCGGCGGCGGCTTTCGCCGCGGCTTTCGCGGCGCGCGCCTTCGCGTCCGACGCGTTCGACGCCTCCGCCTCCGCCTCCGCCTCTCGCTTCCGCTTCTCTCTCGCCGCCTCTTCCCGCCTCTCCTCCTCCACCAAAGTCGGGTCGCGCTCGGTGAGCAGAACGTTCTTCGCGCCGGTTTCGGTTTTCTTTCGCGAGAGCGCTTCCACGCCGCGCTCGAACCGCCGACCGGCGGAGTGCTGCTCGACCGCGCGCTCGTTCGCCGCGAGGTACCTGCCCGTGATGCGGCAGAAGAGCTTATCCGGGAGGAATTTGGAGCGCACGATGTGCGGCTCGAACTGCTTCAGCGCGTCCATCGCCCTGGCCTTCGCGGACGCCTGCGCGAACCTCTTGCCCTGCACGTACGGACGCACCACCTCGGGCTTCGCGTGCATCACGTGGCCGGTCAGCGAGCACTTCACGCGACCGTCCTCGGTGCGCCCGAGCGCGGGAAACTCGCGAAGCAGCGCCTCGACATCGGCGGCGCCGGCGCCGGCGTCGCCCGGAGTGGGGCCTCCGCCCATCGTCGCGGGCGCGCGAACCGATCGAGCGCGGCAGCGAGTGTCGAGGCGGCGGCGGCGGCAGCCTCGATTCCGTCGGAATGTGAGATCTCGCCCCGATTTCGGCTTTTTTCGGGTCTCGGGGACGGGTGGGTTTCGCGAGCGGCCGCGTCCGCGCCTCGCTGCCAGTCTCCGCCGCGCCCCCCACGCCGCGCGTCCGCGCCCGTGCTCGCGCCATGGAGACCTGGGACAGCACGACCCTCGCGACTGTGAAGAAGATCCCCCTGTTGACGCACAAGGCGGGTCCGCGAGACGGCGACGCGTGGGTCGCGCGTCTGAAGGAGGAGTACCAGGCGTTGATCGGGTACGTCACGTCGAACAAGGCGAACGACAACGACTGGTTCACCATCGTTAGCGACAAGACCGGCACGAAGTGGAGCGGCAAGTGCTGGTACGTCCACGAGCTGATTCGGTACGAGTTCGACCTGCAGTTCGAGATCCCCATCACCTACCCCGCGACGCCGTTCGAGATCGAGCTCCCCGAGCTGGACGGGAAGACCGCGAAGATGTACCGCGGCGGAAAGGTGTGCTTGACGATCCACTTCAAACCCCTCTGGGCGAAAAATGCCCCGCACTTCGGCGTGGCGCACGCGCTGTGCCTGGGCCTCGCGCCGTGGCTCGCCGCGGAGGTGCCGTCGCTGGTGGAGAGGGGCGTCATCGACGCGTTCGCCAAGTAGCGCGAGACGCCGACCGACGCGAGAATCGCGCGCGCGATTAGATTCTCTAAAACCCGTCGCGACGACGTCGAAAACGCGCGTCTCGAAAACGCCTTCATCAGTCACAAAAAAAGCAACCGTAAACGTAAACGCTCCGTCGCGTCGGCGCTCTCACTTCTCCCCGCCGCTCCCTTCCTCCCCCACAGCGCCCTTCTCCCCCGCCGCGCTCGCCTCCGCGGCTTTCCTCTCCTTCTCGGCGGCGGCGGCGTCGTACGCGCCGATGCGCTCGGCGGCGGCTTCAAAGTCGGCGGCGGCTTGCGCGGTGAGCGGGTCCGCGAACATCGCCTCCGCGATCTGCGCGGACACCGTGAACGTATCGCATCCCTCCGCGGCGAGCTTCGCGATGTCCCCCACGTTTCTCACGGAAGCCACCAAGATGCGCATGTCGCTGTCCAGCTTGTCCGCCGTCTTCTGCATCTCCACAACCGTGCCGAACCCGTCCCGGCCGGCGTCGTTCATTCTACCCAGGTACGGCGCGACGTAGTTCGCGCCGACGGCAGCCGCGAGCACCGCCTGGTGCGAGGCGTACGCCGCGGTGATGGTGACCCTGATGCCGTCCGCCACGAGCGCGTTCGCGGCTTTGATGCCCTCGAACGTGCCGGGAACTTTGACGACGATGACGTCGGGGTCGTACGACGCGAGCGCCACGCCGTTTTTCCACATCTCGTCGCTGCTCTCGCCCCAGGTCTGCACCTGGAACTCCTGCACGGCGTCGTACTCCAGCGCCTGCTTGGCCAGATCGGTGAGCGTCGCCACCGTGCACGCGCGGTTGTCCCGCTCCAAAATGATGGGGTTCGTGGTCACGCCCGTGAAGATCCCAGTGGGGAGCCACCGCGCCCACTCCTCCTCGGACGCGCTGTCCAGGAAAAAGCAAAGGTTGCCGGAGTAGTCCACATCCTCCTCGTACACCTCGTCGCCGTCGAGCGCGGCGACGGCGACCGAGCGCGCGCGGACGGGGACGCGCGCGCGGACGGGGACGTGCGCGCGGGTCGCGCCCGCGCGCGCGGCGGGCGCGCGCGCGACGCGCACGCGCGGCGCGAGGCTCGAGCACCGAGCGAGCGACATTTCGGTTTCGACGTGTTGAAGAATCACGATCGTGTGCTTGGTTTTCGCTCGCGCGCGGCGCACGACGCGCGGCTCGGTGCGGCGGGGGCGGACCGCGGCGACGGGGGCACGCGCGTGGAGGACGACGACGAAACGTCCGCGCGCGACTCGGCGGTCGTGGCGCGAAGGATGCGTTCCACGAAGTGGCACCGGGGCGACGTCTCGACGCGTTATCGCGCGCCGCGTTCGGTTATCGAAGCAGATCCGCCGCCGGCGGGTGCGTGAAAAAATCAGAGCCCCGTTTCTCTCAGCAGCGGTGTTCGTTCACCAGTCTCCCGACGACCCTTCGAAGCGACGCGCACACCGGGACGCACCGATCGCTCCCGTCTCCGCAGGTCGCGCGCGCGTGTCCGCGAGGTATCGCGTCGGGCGCATCGGGGTCGCCGCTCTCGGGACCCGCGATCGGCGCGGCGGACGACGTGGCGATTCGTTCAGCTTAGGGTTGGGTTCGCGTACCGCTCGATCGGGTCGTGACGGGAACCGACCCGCGACGCTGCGAGGCTCGCCATGGCGCACAAGCTGACGGGCGGCCTGTCGCGCATCCGCAACGTGCCCACGGATGGTTTGCGGTACCGCCTGGTGGACGCCCGCGGCGAGGTGGTGGGTCGCCTCGCGTCCAAGCTGTCGCTGCTGCTGCAGGGCAAGGACAAGCCCACGTACTCGCCGGATCGGTCCGACGGCGACGTGGTGGTGGTGGTGAACGCCGCGGAGGTGACGCTCACGGGTCGCAAGCTGGAGAACAAGAAGTACTACAGGCACACGGGCTACGTCGGCGGGCTGGTCACCAGGACCGCGGGGGAGATGATGCGCGACGAGCCGTGCTTCGTGCTGCGAAAAGCCGTCGAGCGCATGCTCCCCAAGAACAATCTGCGAAGAGACATGATGCGGAAACTGCGCGTGTTCCCGGGGCGGACGCACGCGTTTGACAGCGCTTCCGAGACCAACCGAGACCTTCCGAGAGCGGCGGAAGGGTCCGGGTCCGTCTCTCTGGTGCCCTTCGAGATGCCTCCGCGCGTGATTCGCGCGAAGAAGGTGCCGCGGCAGGAAATCAAAGAGGGATTCAAACCGTTCAACCCGGAAAAGCACGCCCTCAACGCGCGGCTGGCGGCGAAGAGCGACGCCGCCAAAGCCGCGTTCGAGAAAAGGCGTAGTCGTAGCGTGTAATTTTTTTTTCCGCACGTATAAGCTTGAAGAACGCGGTCACGTAACGCGCGGTGGAGAGTGCGCCACATCTACCGCACGCGAGGCGAAGTGAACGAACGCGCGTTTTTTTAACACGATTCTTAAAGCATATATAACGTTAAAACGGGCGGCGCGGCGCGAGCGACGTTTTGTCGAAACAGAAGCGTCGTCGCGGCGCGGCGGCGCTCGCGTCCGGAGCGCGCGCGTCTCGCGAGCGAGGAAAGGATCAGGAACCCTAAACTCGCGGTCGTCTCGAGCGCGTCTTCGCGACCGATCACTTGTACCCGTCGCTGCGGTCGCGCGAAAGGGGAGGGGGGGTCAGCGACGAGACGTGCTGAGCCACCCTCACCGATTCGCGCGGCGAGGAGAGGCGTCGGAAGAGAGACGGCTCAGAGTCGCGAGAGACGAGAGTCGCGCTTCGATCATTGCTTGTACCTGTCGCCGGCGTCGGTGCAGCCCGTCTTGTAGTACTGCAGGCGCGAGATCACGACGAGCGTGGAGGCCCAGGTCAGGAAGTACCCGAGCGAGACGAGCAGGAACGCGGTGTAGAGGTTGGTGAGCGCGGCGGCCATGTCCTCGCAGGGGCCGACCATGCGCGCGAACGCGTTGTCGACAAACTCGCACTGCAGCAAGCCCTCGATGATGGGGATGATGTCGATGATGCCCTGCGCGAGCCCGGCGGAATAGCTGGACTTGTCGAACATGTCGCTCGGGATCTGGCGGTAGGCGTAGCACTGGCCCATGGAGAACGCGATCGGCGCGGACAGGTTGGCCTTGGGCTTGCCGTTGATGTCGATAACTTCATTGCCGCTCGAGTCAAGCTCAACCTCGAAGCCCTGGAACGGGCAGCGCAGGTTGGCGACGCCCGGCGCATCTTCGTTGTTGGGTTCGTTGGCGAAGTCGCCCAGCTTGACCTTGTAGGAGTTCGTGGGGAACGGGCACTTCGCATCCGCCCAGACGTACTGATGCCCGTCTTCTTCCGCCTCGAGATCGTCCAGCTCGTCGTTGTGGTACGCCTTGCACACGTACAGGGTGAAGTCGTCGTTGAAATACTCGTTCTCTTCAGTGCACAGCTCGTCGAGGCGAACCTTGACGTAGGTGTAGCACAGGTAGTTCTGGTACGGGTTGGTCCCGGCGTAGTCCTCGAGGAACGAGTTCACGCCGACGATGCCCAACGACGACATGGAGCGCGCGAGGGTCATGGTGTCCAGCGCGGTCTTGGCGTCCATGCACGGGATCAGGTCGCCGAGATCGGAGCTGTCGGGGTTGTCCAGGTAGTCCTGCATGGCCCAGCACAGGTCGTCCACGAGCGTGGTCACCATCGCGACGATGCCCCACACGATCCACGCCAGCACCATGCCGAGGGACAGCACGACGATGAACAGGATGAGCAGGCGCCACCACCCGATGAAGGCGGCGGCGAAAACCACGAACGAGAGCGCGAACATCGCGCCCGCCGCGGCGAGAATCAAAGAGCCGGCGGCGTCGAGCTGCGCCTCGATCTGGTCCTGCGCCTTTTCGATGGCTTCCTCGACAGTGTCCAGCGCTGTGTCCATCTCTTCCATGGTGCCGGCGACTTCGCCGAGAGCCATGGACTCGTCCTCCGCGGCGTCGAGGATGGCGTCCTTGATGGCGCGTCCGTTGTCAACGAGTTCCAGCACGGTGTCCACCATGGCCTGCGTCAGGTCGGAAACGCCGTCCAGCAGCGCGGGGCCCTCGGAGAAGATCATGAAGCACCCGGCGGCGGTGAGCGCGACGAAGACGAGAATCACGACCTTGTTGATCACCAGATCCTTCTTGGTGAACTTGCGGGGCTTGTACGCGCCGTTGCAGCACTTGCAGCACAGCGCGCCGCAGATGGTGCTCGCGATGTACACGAGGATCATGAGGATCATCACCGCCATGAGGATGATCGCCATGGCGAAGCCGGGCATGGCCTGGCCCACGAGCGACAGGAGGTAGTCGGTGTTGGTGAGCTCAAAGCCGCCCTCGTACGCGCCGGCGGTGCCCTGGCGGGGCAAACCAGTCACCGCCGGGGGGAGCGTCGCGGGAGGCGTGGGGGGGACCGCGGCGGGCGCGGTGCCGGTGGGGGGGGAGGGGTTCTGCTGGCCGATCGCCACTTCCGCGGACACCGTGATGTTACCGTAAATGCCTCCGAGGTCCTTCTTCGGCCTTGCAGTGGCCCACGCGAGCAGCACGTGGCGAATGGTGTCAACCCGCTCGTCATCGAACTCGCTAACCCCCGTGGGGGGCTTGATCTTGATGGTGATGACGGTGTTCTCGTTCGAGGACTCGAGGAGGCGACGACGATCGTCGGACGGCATCACGCCGCCGCGAGCGAAGTACTGGATCTCAACCTGGATGTCCGCCGCCGAGAAGGCGGGGTAGAGTGTCTGATTAAGCGTGCTCGACGTGGCGGCGAGTTGGGAGGCGATGTGGTCCTCGAGAAGCTCCCTCTTGGCGTCGGTGTCGAGGTTGTCCGCGTTGAAGTTGTACAGGTGGATGTCGGCGATGATCTCGCTCATGTCCGTCGCGGCTCCGAGAGGAGGCGGCGCGGGAGGAATTCTCGCGGGCATGTTCAGCACCTTGTTCATCATCTCTTCCTTGTTGAGACTGACGCCCGTCGACGTGCCGTCGGCGGCGACAGCCATGAAACCGTTGAGAGGGAGGGGGTTGGGGCAAGTCCCCACGCCGGTAATATCAGGGTGCTTGTCACTGGGAATAGTGCCGATCACGGGGGTGTCGCGACTTCCGTTAGCCTTGTTGGTACCGACGTCCGGCAAATTTTCGCAAACGCCCCCCGCGACGAATTGCATGATCAAGTCGAAGAAGTCGGGATCCTGTTCGTAGATGTCGTCGTCGCACAAGCAGCCCATGGGCAGGAAGTTTTCCAGAGTAAACCACGTGTTCGACGTTTCATTATAGCGCTCGGGCTTCGAGTCGTCTGCTCCGGTGCCGCCGAAGATGCCCTTGCAGCAGGCCAAATCCTGATCGGCATTTGGAGCTAAGGCCGCTCTGGACGCGAGGGCATCCTGGCAGGCGAAAAGCTCCAGGGAGTTCTCGAGAGCGCATTCGGCTGCTCGGTGTTCGCGACCGATCGGGCGAACGCCAAGGTTGCGTCGGGGGGGAGAAGTCGAGGTCAGCGACGTTCAAACTCATTAATTAATTTGATTCGTCAACCGCGAGCGAAACAGTTGTTTTTAAGTGGGGCTCGTTTTTCCCGTTCGCAACGCGAAAAAAAGAAGCCGCCGCAGGACCGGCGCACGCGCCGTGGGGACATCCTCGCACTCGAAGAGCCCCACGCCGAGAGGGTCTCGAGAGACGAGACGGATTCCGCGGGTAAGACGGGAGGGGCGGTCCGACCGCGGAGTCGTGCGCGTTTGAAAGATCGGGGCACTTCGGGGGTGACAACGATTCAGGGCCGGGCAGGGCAATTCGGGGGTGACAAGGAATCAGTCGACTGTGGGGACGCACGGGGATTGAGAAAGGCACCATGGACCGTGGTGGCCGAAGCCACCAGCAGCCCGAAGGCGAGGATCGCGTTCGAGGCACGCATAGTACCGTCGCGCGTCGCGAAGTGACGCGCGATCACCGCCGTCACCGTTGAACTGTTTGTCACCAACGCTTGCGAACCCGATCAAAGTTGACCTGATATCGCGCGCGCAGAAACGGAATTGGAAGACTGCCGTCTCATACGATCGCGCTTTTGGACGAAAATATCCGGAAAATTCGACATCTCGAGCCACATCATCGCGACAACAACGGACCACCCAACCGGGACAGCTGTTCTACATTTTTTCTACATGTCGCGGGCACGTTGCCGATCACATCTCGCGGATTTCGCGTCGCGCGCGTTCGTTCCCAGAGGTGAGCCCCGGGCCGCCTCCGGGTCGCGTCTCGACCTGGACCCTCCCCGGCTGCTTCCGCGCGGCGCGCTCGCACCAGGACGCGATGTGCTCCAGCGTGCCGTCCCCCGGCTCGGTCTCGGCAGCCCAGCACGCCAGGAAGAACAGCTTGCGCTCGGCGCGCGACAGCGCGCGCGCGAAGCGCGCGTTCGCCTTGTTTCGAGAGCGGTCTCCGTCTGTCTCGCCCGCCCCCGGAAAAGCGTTCGCGCTTTTGTCCTCGCCCTCCTCCTCGAGCTCGGCGACCGCCGCGCGCACGATCCGCCGCGCGTCGCACAGCGCCAGGACAACGACACCCCTCCCCCCCCGAAACACGTCGCGGACGTCCCTGTGCGTGAGCCCGCCCGCCGCCGCCGCCGCCGCCGCCGCAGCCACGCCGCGCGTCGCGCCCGCCGCCGCCGTTGCCGCCGCCACGCCGGCGAGCGCCGCCGTCGCCGAGGTCGGGAGGCGCGATGCGTACGCTCCCGCCGCCGCGTCTTTTGTGTTTACGTCTTCCGCGTCTTCCGAGAGACCGCGAGGTCGTCCTTTCTTCGCCGCGAGACTCGACGCGTCACGGGCCCCAAGCCCCGCGTATGACTTTTTAGTCTCGGCAGCCGCCGCGAGCGTCGGCGAGAACGCCACCAGGTCGCGCGCGGCGGCGAGGGGATCGGCGCGCGCGTCGCCGTCGTGCGCGCGCGTTATAAGCGTGTACGCCGCGAGGACGTCCAGCGCGTGCCACCGCAACGCCGGCGAAGGCCCGTTATTTTTCGCGCTCGGCGCGAGTAACGCGCGGAGCGGCACCAGGGGCGTGTCTTCGATCGGCGGCGGTAACGTCTCGGACGCCTCCGCCTCGCGCGTCGGCGAAGAAGGAGGCTCGTTTTCGTCATCCACCGGGCGCGCGACGCTCGTCCCGTCGCGTCGCAGTTTGACGTCGCGCGCGCTCGCGCGCGTCCACCACGGCACGTGCGGCTCGAGCAGGTGGCTCAGCTCGCCCGCGCGCGCCGCGCGCTCGAGCGCGCGCATCGTCGCCGGCGTCAGGTCCGCCAACGTCAACGCCTCGCCGCGCGACAGTTTCTCGAGGTTCGCGCGCGACAACGCGCAGCGCGCGCTTTTCTTTTCGCGCTCCCTTTTCGTTCGGCCGAGCGACTGTGCTTCCCCTTCCCCTCGTGCGTCGTTCGTTTCGTCTTCGTCGCCGGAAGAGTCAGAGTCCGAGGAAGCGTCGGTGGAGGATTTCGAACGCGAAGATCGCGGCAGCGGATGGTCCGCCTCCGCGCCGGGCGCGTACTTTTGCAGCAACGCGGCCATCTTTCTTTTCTCGTCGTCATCCACCACCAGCCCCCGCATGGCGTCGCCGAGGGCGTCGCCGTGGAAGGACTCGACGCAGCGCGCGTCGTGCGACTTGTAGCACGCCAGCGCGCAGTACCGCGTGTGGCATCGCGGACACGTGTACTTGGCGTACGCGCGGTGGCACACGCGGCACACCACGACCTCGTCGCGGCGGAACGCCGCCTCGTCCTCCGCGTCGCGCGGCGAGGGCACGCGCAGTCCGGCGAGGTCCACGCCGCGGTCTTCCGAGTCGCGGTCCGCGAGGACGACGGGGGAGAACGTGCCCGGAGGCATCGCGAGACGCGAGACGCGGGTCGGTCCCCCACCGCGCCGAGCCCGTGCCGCGCACGTCTGACGCCGCCGACGGACCACGACGGCAGTTTTGAGATTGGCGAGCGCGCGTCATTGTCACTCCGACGAACGCGACGAGTAAAACACGCATTCTTAAATTTCATTTTCGTGTCCGCGTCGTCGGACGCGCGCGACGACTTCGCGCATAATGCGGCTCGCCTCTTTCGCCGCTCACGCGTTCGCGTCCGTCTCCGGCTCGCCCTCCCTGGCCCACAGCGCGAGCCCGCCGCCGCGGCCTCTCGCGGCGATGCATTTGTCGTCCGCGAAGACGAACTTGAAGAACGGGTTCGCGCCCGGCTTGGCCGCCTTTTTTTTCGCGTCCGCCTTCTCGATCTTCCCCCCCCCCTCGCTCGCCGCCTGCTCGGCGGCCTTCACTCCGTCCCACTTGCCGTCGTCGATGTCCACGGACCACGGCCCGAGTGTACCGAGCTTCAGGCTCACCTTGGTGAACGTGAACTCCAGCATGCTGAGGTTCTCGCGCCAGACGAACGGCCCGTCGAAGAAGAACTCGATCGGGCCGAGATACACGCCGTTGCGGATGCGCTCGTTGGACACGTCGAAGGACTGGATCGCGGGTACGGGGAAGTACGACCCCCCGAACCCGGCTTTGTTTAAGTTCGCCTTGACCTTCTTCGTGCCGCTCGTGTACACCAAACGCCACTTCCCGTTCAAATCAGAGCCGTTCACCCGCGTCTCGCCCCGCGCCGGCTTGCGCTTCTCGAGCGCGGAGATGGACGCGTACACGTCGTCCACGAACGCCGAGCGGTCCTTCGCGGCGGCGTGCATCGTGCGAACCGGGTCGGGCGGCGCGCCGGGCTCGGCGCTGAGCGCCTTCTCCACGAGCCGCTCCACGGGGCAATACCCCAGGATGCCGGCGTCGTCGTGGCGGAACGCCTCGCGGCCGTTTTCAAACACGAAACTTCCGCCGCGCTGCACGAGCATCGCGTCGTCCGCCGGCGCCAAAGAATCCCACTCGTTCAGGATCGTGGTCATGTTCGTTAAACGCAGCGTGGCGAGCTCGAACGGTCGCTGGTAGCCCTTCCCCAGGGTCGCGTCCATGGCGGTACGGATGAACGCGTTGTCGTAGTTGCTGCCCTCTTTAAAAATCGGGTCGGCGTTTTTGTTCCCGAGGTACCCGCCGAACACCGCGGCGAGCGTGCCGGGCGAGCCGATCCCCGCGCACATCACCAGCAGCTTGGCGTAGCCGTTCACGAAAGGGGCTTTGCTCTCCAGCCACCCGAACGCCCCCCCCTCGCGCCCGAACCCGGGCGCGAACTGCAACGCGGCGTACGCGGAACCCGTCTCGTCCGCGTACAGCTTGTCGATCGGGAAGTTGGTCTTGTCGCAGAACGCCCTCGCCGAGGCGACGGAGCCGATGCCCACGGCGACGACCGCCACGCCAGCCTCCTCCAGGCGGGGCAGGTCGTCCACCAGCTTCTGCGCGAGCTCCCACGAGTCGAAGTCCGCGAACTGCGTGAGGAACGGCACGAGCACCCGGCCGGTCGCGGGGACCACCGAGGCGGCATCCACAGCCTCGCCGTCCGCCGCGCGCTTCAGCTGCACGCCCCGCAGCGCGGTGAGCGCGGGGCTGGACGCGGACGCGTCCACGGACGCGCCGGAGGCGGCCGCGGCGACGCGCCGCGCGGGGCGCGCGGACGCACGGCGCGCGGAGGAAGCGCGGAGACGCCATGCCGGCGCGGTGGTCGCGGAGGCGACGGTTCGGCAGCTCATCATCGATAAGTCGCGCCACAAACTGTGTCCACGTGGGCGAACGTCGGTCGTGGTTTTGTGGACTGCGGCGTCGTGGTCCTTCACCGCATTGACAGAACGAGATTGGCTGAATGGAATCCTCGCTGGCTCACATCGTTCACGGAACCGTTCGCGGCTCCACTTCCGCCGCGCGCGTTCGCGCGGTCGTCCGTCCACGGCTCTCGGGCCCCGGCGGAGGATGGCGACGTCCGCGCGTTTCTCGGCGGTCGCGCGCGCCCCGTCCCCGGCGCGGGGCGGAGCGCGCGCCCCCCGCGCCGGACCCGACGGTCGACGCGCGCGCGCGATGTCAAATTCGGGAGGCGCGCGCGCGTTGGCGCGACATCTCGTCGCGCGCCGCGCGCGCTTCCGCCCCGCGTCGGCGTCCGCCGTCGGGGGAGACGCGCGCGACGCGGCCGCTCTGCGACCTCCTCCCTCCGCGCGCGAGCTCGGCGCGTTCGCGGGCTCGAAACGAGCGCACGCGGGGTCCTCGAGCGCGCATCCGCCTCCCCTAAACTCGTCCCTCGGGGACATCGCCTCGCTCGCTCCTTTCTCGTCGTGGAACTTCGCGGCGCAGCTCCTGCTCCCCGCGCTCGGCGCGCTGGCGCTGGCTGTGTTCTCGGCGTGCGTCGCGGGCTTCCTGGTGGCCGTGCGCGAGCTCGTGCGCGCGTGCCGCGAGGCGACCATCGCCAGCCGCGCGGTGGCGCGGTGCGCGGATTCCATCGACCAGGCGTGTTTAGCGCTGGAGAAGACGTTAACAAAAGCGGACACCGTTTTAGCGGACGTGGACAAGATCGGGAGCGGCGCGGCGTCGGTGCTTGAGACGGCGTCGAGAGAAGCGGGCGTGTTACAAAGGCGGCTGTCTGACCTGCCCAACACCGCCAGCAGAACGTTGATGGAGGCCATCACCAGGCAGTACGCGTCGAACGTCAACCTCGGCGACGGCGCGAACGACGTTAATCGTCCCGGCGTTTGGGCCGGGGACGTGCGCGTCGCCATCGGCGCCGTGATCGAGGGCAACCGAGACGGCTCGAGGTGGATCGGGGGTAAGCCCGGGTGCGCGTTTTTCTTCGACCGCGCGAACCGGTTCCGCGTGGGCGAGTACTGCGCCGTGCCGCGCACGGACAGCACGTACACCTGGGGGGTGATCGAGCTCAACGACCGCGACTACTCCGTGGACGACTCAAACGACTGGGACCCGGACGACCCGAACGGTTCGGGTTTCGGCGGGGGCGATCCCGGGGAAAGCGGCGAGGTGCTGTCGTGCGTGTGGCCGCCCAGGGACCCGGACGCGATCCCGGACACGTGCGTGGACGGGTCGCGCGATTTCGACGCCGCCACGGGGGGGCGCGCGAACGAGAAACAAAGCGGGTGGCTGGAGAAGGCGGTCATCTCGTTCATAGGGGACGAGCGCTCGGAGCGGATGGAGACGTTCGTGCGCTCGGTCACGGGTTTGACCCCGGTGGAGGAGGGCGAGTACAAGGTGGTGGTCGAGCTGGACACGGACAAGTACAGCTTCAAGATCATGAACGCGGGGGACCTGGGGAAGCGCGTCGAGTCGTGACTTTTTGCGCGCGACGATGAGCGCGACGAACGAAGAGGGCGTTTCGTTTCTTTTACTTTGTAAAAAAAGCCGCGAACGCGAAATCCGTTCGACGTCAATCCAACCCGAAGAGCGAAGAGCCTTCGGGCTCCTCAAGCGTCTCTTCCGTCCCGAAACCTTCCGTCCCGAAACGCGTCGCCTCCCCGGGATACTCGAGCTCAGGCTCGAGCTCGCGCGTGTCATTCCGCGCGTAAGGCTCGCTCCGGGCGTAAGGACGCAAGCCTCCCTCCAACGCCGCGTCGGACTCGTCGAAGGCGCCGACGGAAAAGACGTCGACGCCCGCCTCTTTTGCGAGCGCGGCGCGCGCGGCGACGGCGGACGCTGACCCCTCGGGCCTCGCCGCCGCAGCCGCCGCCGCGCCGGGGTGCGCTTCGTACGCCGCCCGCAGGATCACGGCGGCGGCGCGGCGCGCGTCCGCGCGCGCGCCTTCCTCCACGAAGTGCGCGGCGGTCGCCACGCGCACGCAGTGGTACGCCGCCAGCGGCGCGGCGGCGGCGAGCGCGGCGAGCGCCGACGCCGCCGCGGCGCGCGTCGCCGCGTCGGCGTCGTCCAGCCGTTTGCCCAGCGCCGGGACGAGCCTGGCGAGAACCTGCGGCGCGGCGAGGATGGACGGGGTTTCTTTTGGGTTTCGTTTTGTCGTTTCGTTTCGCCCAGCCACGCGCAAAGCGAGCGTCCCGACGAGCGCGCACACCTTCGCGCGGACAAACGCCGGCACGGACGCGTCGACGTCCCGCGTCTCCAGGACGGAAATCGCGCGCGCCGCGACGGCACCGGCGGCGGCGCGCGCGGCGTCGTCGGAGCACGTCTCGCGACGCAAAACCGAAACCGTCGCGTCGAGCGCGCTCGAGACGACGCGAAAACGCGCGTCTTCTCGGTCCCCGGCGTCGTCGTCTCTGTTTCTGTTGTTTTTCGCGTCGTCGTTCGCGCGCGCGCGAGAATCGCGAGAATCGCGATCGTCGTCCTCGACGAGCGTCTCGAGCGCCGACAGGGTCGTCCGGACGACCAGCGCGACGTCCTCGTCCCGAAGCGGCGCGCGGTTTAAAAAAGGCGTCTCGAGGAACGGAAACCGCAGGAGCGCGGCGAGAAGCGCCGAATTTTTTGATTTTTTTCGCGGAGCGTCCCTCGCGACGCGCGTCCGCGCGTTCGCGTTCGTTTCCATCACGTGCGCCTCGGCGACGAGCGCGACCAGCCGAATCGTCGCGGACGCGTCCGCGTCGTCGAACGCACCGCCGGCGGCGGAGTCGCAGACGGCGACGAGCGCGGCGGCGTCGTGCGCGCGCCACGCCCCGCGCGGCAGCGCGGCGAGCGGCGCCAGCAGCTCGCCGCGTAGACGCGCGATCACCGCGCTACGCGCGTCGGTTCCCTCGGTGTCCATTCCGAGCGCGCGCGCCGCCGCCGCGAACGCCGCGCGGCACGCGCGCGCGGGTTCCGCGGCTTCGTCCGTTTCGACGGGTCGCGCGCCGGCGCGGAGCGCCGCGCCCAGCAGACGCGCGAGTCTCTTTTTCGCGCGAGTCTCTTTCTGCGCGCCGCCTTTTTTGTCAAAAAAGCCGCCCCAGGTCCGCGGGCGGCGCGAGAGCGCCGTCGCCGCGAAGCGGCACGCCGCCGCTCGCGCGGCTGTGTCCGAGGACCCGACGAGCGAGGGGTGCTCCAAGACGTCGAGGATCCGGTCGGCGGGACATTTTTGATCTTTTTCTTCGCGGAGCATGTCCTCGGCCGCCGCGCCCGCGCAGCACTCCGCCGCCACCGCCAGCGCGCCGGCGACGGTGGCGCTGTCGTTCCCCGGGCCGCACCGCTCGAGGAGCACCTCCAGCCACTCGTCCGGCTTCACGAACGCGCCGACTAAAGAGCAGCAATGCGCCACCACCGGCTCGATGTCCGCCGCGCGCGACGCGCTCGAGTCCGAACGCGAATCCGAACGGCGTTCCGAACCGGCGACGTCTTCGAGCGACGTCTTCGAAAACGCGACGCTCGTTTGTTTGTCGCGGCTCGTCGCCGCGCACACCTTGACGAACGCCAAACACAGCTGCTGGCAGTGCTGCGTGGCGTTCTCCTCCAGGAACACCAGGTTAGCGCGCAGGAGCTTGGACGCGCGCGTGCGCGCCTCCTCCTGCCACCCCATCATCTCACCCAAAATCGGGTTCACCACGCAGGGGAAGTTGTTCTTCACCAGGACGCGCGCGCCCAGACCCGGCCGCGCCGCGAACGGCGGCGGATACGCAACCGCTCGCGGCTCTATGGACGAGATCTCGTCTGAAAGAGACGACCCTAAACCGAAGTGCTCGGGCGCGTACGTCATGGTCGCCTTCAGGTCCTTCTCGTGCTCGCGCTCGTACTGCGAACCGAGCTCGGTCAACAACGAAAGCGCCGCGTCCTGGACGCTTTCGGCTTCATCCGCCAAAGCGGACATGACGTACGGCAAGAGCCGCGGTTCGTGGTCCGCGCGCTCCACGAGGGTGGTCATCCAGTCTCGTAACGTTTCCACGAACGCTAAGCGCACGTGGGGCGAGGGGTCCAGCGCGAGCTTCCCGAAGTAGTTCACTTTGCGGTCCTCGCCGTAAAACGCCTTGATCGGCACCAAGTTGGGGTGCTTAAAAGCGCAAAGATCGAGAATCGTCTCGTGCGCGCCGCAGTGCATCAACCCTCGCAACGCTCTTAACGTCGCGACGCGAACCGAGCTCCGGCGGTGCGTCAGGTTGGGCGCGAACGTCCACGCGAGCTTTTTCGCGACCGGCGCTAAACGCCGCCCGAGCTTGTCGCACAGCGCCTCCAACAACGCGCACGCCTCGAGAACGACTTCCCAAAACGCGTCCTCGGCGGTGTATCCCAACACCAGCACGGCATCCGAGGCGTACGCGGCGAGCGCGTTCCCGGAGCTCTCGCTCGCGTTTATTAGAAGCTCGCGAAACACACGGTGCAGCTTCACGCGGATCTCCTCGCTCGGCTCGCGCGGGTCGGTCTCGTGACGACGGTCGTTCGGTGAGCGCGACGACGACTCCGCGTAGACGTCGCCGTCGCCGTCGCCGTCGGCGGGCCCGAGCCTTTCGCGCAGCACGGGCACCGCGTACGGGAGCAGGTCCAGCACGGCGCCTCGCTCGTCCTCCCCCGGGCACGCCGCGATGCCGCGCACGAGCGCGGCGAGCGCGTCCGCGGCGGTCTCGCGACACCGCTCGCTCGCGTCCTCGAGGCGCCGCAGGAACGGCTTGAGGAAGAGCTCGGCGGCGGTCGCCGCGACGAGCGCGGGCTCGACGCGACGTTCGAGCGCCTCGCGAACGCGTCGCAGCGCCTGCACGCGCGTCTGCGGCGCGGACTCGGTGTCCGCCAACACGTTCAGGTCGCGCGCGGTCAGACGGCGCAGCGCGTCCTCCGTCGCGAGTCTCGGATCTTCCGAGTCCGTCGAGTCCGCGCGACGATCCGCGCGACGATCGAAATCTTCCGTCTCTCCGGATCCGACGCCCCGTTCGGGATCGGACGGCGCGCGCGACGGAGACGCGCGCTCCGTCCGGGCGTCTCGCGTCGAGGTCCGCGAGGACGCCTCGCTGGCTTTTTCTTTTCGTTCGGGGTCGTCGGTGAGGCGACTCGCCTCGGCGCCTCGCGCGCCGGTGACGGGCGACGGGCGCGTCCCGCTCGCGTCTCGTCCACGATCCGGCGAAGTCGTTGACCGCGAGGAGGAATCGCCTCTCGCGTCGCGCAACAGAGCCTTGGCGCGCGCGGCGTGCTGCGACGGCGCCGTCTTCGCCTTGAGCGACGCCCATATCGCGTCCACGTCGCTGCCCATGGCGAGCAGGCGGGGCGTTCCGCCCGCGACCTAGCCGCGCGCCGCGCGAGTGAACCGGAGGATGGCCGAGAAGTCGTGGTTGAAGTCGAAACCGGTGCCCACTTCGGGGATCGTGCCGCAGCGCCGGTTTCGGCTCGAATCCACGTGCACGACGCGCTTTCTCGAAATCGAGGGAATTGCCTACGCACGTGTAGTCCAAAACTTTCGCGAATATCCAAAAAGCGCAGTTGGTCGAGCCTGACACCTTCAGCCGCCATTCCGCGTGACGCCGCGCTCGGCCGCGCCGTCCCCGTTCCCGTCAGCCACCCCCGCGATGGCGGCTTCAGCGCAGCTCGCCCTCCCCTCGGTCCGGCCGAGGGTGGGCCACAAGCCCAGGAGGCGCACGGGTGCGTGTTCGCCCGAACCCGGGGCCGAGACCCCGACGTCGCGACTTTCGTCTCGCGTAATCGTCGCAATCGTCGTCGGCGCGCGCGCGACGCGAAGATCCATCCTCTCCCATATGCCGGTCCTGACCGATCGTCCCCGCTTCCCCGAAAACCTCCCGACATCCCATCGCAGTCACGAGCCGCGCCACGACCGCGACGGCGACGAAGGAGAGCGCGAAGTCCAAGGAGAGCGCGTACGCCAAGGAGCTGGAGGTGGCGACCGACGCCGTGCGCATGGCGAGCACTCTGTGCCAGGAGGTGCAGGGCCAGCTGATGCGCCAGGACGAGCAGGCGGTGACGAAGGACGACAAGTCGCTCGTGACTTTAGCGGACTACGCCGCGCAGGCTATCATATCGTGGCGCATCCAGCAGGAGTGGCCGGACTTCACCATGGTGGGCGAGGAAGACGCCGAGGCGCTCGTGTCCGGCGGCGAGGGCGGCGCCGAGACGCTGGAGAAGATCACCGCGCTCGTCAACAAGACGTTGCGTTTCCACAAAGGCGACGACGCGCCTGTTTTGTCCACCACCGAGCTCGTCACTTTGATCGACAAAGGCAAAGGCTCGGGCGGTTTAGGGCGCCACTGGGTTTTAGACCCGGTGGATGGCACGTTGGGTTTCGTGCGCGGCGATCAGTACGCCATCGCGCTGGCGCTGATGGAGGATGGCGACTTGAAAGTCGGCGCCATGGGGTGCCCGAACATGCCCAAGATGGGCGAAGTGCTGGAGTACGACTCGAGCTACACCTACGGCTTCTCGCCTCGTTTGGTGTCCAAGATGCTCGCGGGCGAAAGCCTCGGATGGTTCAAGGGGTGCCTGTTCACCGCGGTGAAAGGGGAGGGCGCGTTCATGACTCCGTGCGACGCGAGCCTCAACGTCGAACCCGTCCCGGTTCAATGCTCGGCGACGTTCGACCCTAAAACCGCCAAGTTTTGCGAGCCGGTGATGAAGGCCAACTCCAGCCAGGGGTTCACCGCGTCCGTCGCGGACAACCTGGCGATGACCAGCAAACCGTTGCGCGTCTACTCGCAGGTGAAGTACGGCTCGGTGGCGCGCGCCGACGCCGACGTGTTCATGAAGTTCCCCAAAGCCGGGTACAAAGAAAAGATCTGGGACCACGCCGCGGGCGTGATCATCGTGGAGGAGGCGGGAGGCAAAGTCACCGACGCCGGGGGCGTGCCTTTGAACTGGGCCGGGGGAAGGTACCTGGACACGCTCGACCGCGGGATCGTCGCCACCTCAGCGGCGCTGCACGAACGACTCATGGACGCCGTGAGCCAGTCGTGGGGCTCGTCCCAGCTCTGATCGCGAAGATCGACGCGCGACGCGAGGCTACCGCCCGGATCCGAAACACGGAGGGAGAGCGAAGCGGGCGCCGGCGTTCGTTTGAAGTCGCGAAGCGACACTTACGAACGAGGTTATGTGTATCTATCGATGCTGTGTGTGTCCTTAAGACGCGTTCGCGAACGACAATAAAATACGCGCGCGCCTCGCGAGGGGAGGACGTCCGAAGAAAAGCGTCGGGATGCGCAATAAAAGCCGCCTCCGTCGCGTCACAAAACTATCGCGTCGCTCGCTCCGCCGCGCCTCGCCACGCCGGTCTCCGCCGACGTCCCAAACCTCGCGCCTCTCCCGCGCGCCGCCCGAACACCTTCCTCTCGTTCACGTCGAGACGCCGCTCGACTCTTCTTCTTCTCTCATGCGATACGTCGGTACGATATAAAATTAGTACACGAGATCCTTGGGGTCCTCGATCACCGCCTTGAGGGTCTTGAGGAACGTCGCCGCGACGTCGCCGTTGATGTGCCTGTGGTCGGCGGTGAGGTTGACGGTCATCATGGTCTTCACGCCGATCATGCCGTCGACGGGGACGACGGTGGGTTTCGAGCCGCCCACCGCGAGGATGCAGCTTTGGCCGGGGGGGAGGATCGCGTCGAACGCGTCCACGCCGAACATGCCCATGTTGGAGATGGTGAAGTTGCCGCCGGCGTAGTCGGCGGGCGCCAGCCCGGGGCCGCGAGCCTTCTTCACGAGCCCGGACCACACGCGGCCGAGCTCGTACACGTCCGTACCCGCGGTGTCGGGGAGCACGGGCGTGATGAGCCCGGACTCGAGCGCCACCGCGATGGCGATGTTCACCTTCTCGTTGTACACGATGGCGTTGCCTTCGGGGGTGAGCTGGGAGAACATGATGGGGTGCTGCGCGAGCGCGACGCCGACAGCCTTGGCGAGCAGCGCGGTCATGGTCACGCCCTTGGGCTTCACCTTCTTGTACAGCGCATCCAGCTCGTCCGTGCACATGGACATGGCGATGCGCGAGACGGGCACGGAGAGGCTCGGCATCATGTTCTTCGCAACCGCCGCCTGCATGCCGCTAAGAGGCACCGCCGCGCCCGCCGCCGCCGGCAGCGGCGCGGGCGGCGCAGCCGCCACGGAAGGGCCGGCGGGCGCCGCCGCGGGCGCCGCCGCCGCGGACGCCGCCGCGGGCGCCGCGGAGGAAGGCACGCCGGCCTTCGCCTCGACGTCGCCGGCGGTGATGCGGCCGTTCAGGCCCGAGCCCGCCACGGAGGCGAGGTCCACCTTCAGCTTCTTGGCGAGCTTCTTCGCGTAGGGGGTCGCGATGATGCGGCCGTCCGCGCGACCGGCGGGCGCGGGCGCCGCGGGCGCCGCGGGCGCAGGCGCGGGCGCCGCGGGCGCGGGCGCCGCGGCGGCGGGCGCGGGCGCCGCCGGCGCCTCGGCGACGGGCGCGGGCGCGGGCGCGGCGGGCGCGGCGCCTCCGGCGGCGGCGGCCATCGCCTTGGCGGCGTCGATCTCCGCCTCGGTCTCCGCGACGAACGCGATGGGCGCGCCGACGGCGGCCATCTCGCCGTCCTCGACGGCGATGACGGCGAGGTAGCCGTCGAAGAAGGACTCGACGTCCATGTCCGCCTTGTCGGACTCGACGACGACGACGGCGTCACCCTTGCTGATGGCGTCGCCCTCCCCCTTGAGCCAGGAGACGATCTTGCCCTCGGTCATGGTGGAGGAGAGCGCGGGCATGTGGATCTCCTTCACCTCCGCCTTAGCGGCGACGGATCGCGCGGCGCGCACGGTCTTGGTGCTGTTGAGCGCCTTGCGCGAGCCCGAGAAGGCGGAGCGCGCGGACGCGAGGGACGCGGATTGCGCGACGGCAGACATGACGATGATCGATGCGTTTGACGGGGAAAGGAGGCGTTCCTACGTTCCGAGTCGGACCGTGCGGATCTGAGGCACCCGAGCGAGACACTCGTGAGCGGGTAGCGTCGGTCGCGCGATTGGCTTGACGGAGCGCGTGCACAAGTGGCGAGCGGGAGCGGCGCGGGAGACGACGAGCCGCGTTCGAGTTTTATCTCTCGATCGCAACCCGCCGTCGTTTCTGGCCGTCCTTTCCTCTATCCCGAATCGAGCGTCATGATTGGTCGAGAACTTCACAGCGAAAACGGAAAAAATGACTCAAGAAAGACTCCAGAACGGCAGCCTCGCGTGACTCGACCCTCGGAACGGGCGGGATTTCCGAGAAACAGAAAAGCGAAAACGACGATGGCCGTTTGGCGAAACGCGCGGCATCCATCATCAGCAGCGGGGGAACTTCCGAGGCGCGTCGGTCGTGTGTCGCGCAGACCGCCGAGCGCGACACGCGGCGGAGCAGAGCTCTTCATCGCCGCGCGCATCAGGGAGGTAGGGCTCGGGCACCTCGCGTGTGACCGAGCGCGTCCGGTCGGTCGTCGCGCGCGTCCGGACGCGCGCGCGCGTTGACCGCGGCGAAAAGTCTCGGCACCGACGATGGACGCGTCGAGGCGTTCGCGGTCGGACACCATGAACAAGACCAAGTCGCTGTCTTCGTCCTCGAAGACGCTGTCGTCGTCCACGAAGAGCGCCTCGAGGGCGAGCGGCTCGAAGTCATCCTCGCGGGCGTCCTCGCGGTCGTCCGCGGGGGCGTCGCGTCTGTCCGGCGCGAGCGCGAGACGCAAGGTGCCCATCGGCAAGCTCCTGTCCGTCCCCGAGAAGCGCGAGAAGGGCGTGCTGGACGACGACGGCATAGACGACGCCGAGGAGAAGGCGGCGAACGCGCGACCGAGGCGCGCCTTGCCCGAGCGCAGACCGAGCGAACCGCGCGACCCGAGCGGGTCCGTCCTGACCCCGACCGGCGTCGTCGCGAATCGTCGCGACGAACGCGGCGACGCGACTCACGGAGTCGCGGTGTCGGAGTCGGACGCTCTGGCGGAGCTGGAGACGCGCGTGCGCGTTCAGCTGAGAGCGATGCACACCGCCGCGAAGAGCGCGAAGGACCTGGTGTTCGAGGCGTTCAGACGAGTGGACGCGTTCGGCGCGGGGGTTCTCTCCCGCGACGCGTTCATCGAAGGTCTCGCCGCGCTCGGCGTCGACGTCTCCGCCGCCGAGGCGGCGGCGCTGTGCGCCGCGGCGGACCCCGAGGGCGGCGGCGAGACCGTGAGTTGCGCCGCGTTCGCGCGGCGCGCCCTGCGCGGCGCCGCGCGCGCGGACGCGGACGACGCGGACGTCTGTCGCGGCTGGCCCGTGACGGACGACGACTTCGTTCGCAAGAAGATCGTCTACCCGCGGTGCCGCTCGTTCACGCGCGCGCCCTCCGACTTGGACGCGTCCCTGATCGACCGCTCGATGTTCAAACCCGACGCTGACTTACGTTTGGACTTCGTGTACGGGTACGACGGGCTCGAGTGCGCGGCGCGCAACGTTTTTGTCACCGCGGACCCGAACAAAGTCGTCTACTGCGCGGCGGCGGTGGCGGTGGTGCACGACGCGGCGCGAGACGAGCAGGCGCACTTCCGAGGACACACCCGCGACATCACCTGCCTGACGCTGTGCGACGCGGAGGTGACGGTGGGGGGCGTGACGTATCCGCCCAAGACCCTGTGCGCGACGGGGCAGAAAGTACCCAGCGCGGACGCGGCGAGCTACGTCGACGACGAGGAGGAAGGCGACGCCGAAGGCGACGCGGCGGACGCGCCTCCGCGTCCGTTTGTCTCCGTGTGGGACGTGCGCACGCTTCGCGAGGTGGCTCGCGTGCGCTTGTCTATGGACGCGCGCGCCGTCGCGGGCGTGGCCTTCTCTCCCGACGGGAAAACGCTCGTCACCGTGGGCTGCGACAACAACCACACCGTGCAGGTGTGGGACTGGCGCGTCGCGCGCGTCGGGGAGCCTCGCCCGTCTTTGAAAAAGTCTTCAAAAAACGCTCACCCGAACGATTCCTTCGGCGATTCGGGTGGACGATCGAAGACACGCGCGCCCGCGCCGAAAAAGCTTCGCGGTCTGCTTCACGAGAACACCGGGTTCAAGGAAAGGCCCGGCGGCGTGTTCGGGGTGGAGTTCGACCCGTTCGCGTCGGACGGAGCGGGCGACGACGCGATCGCGAAACGCTTCGTGAGCTACGGCAAGAAACACGTCAAGTCGTGGAGCCTTTTTCGTAAAACAAACGAGTGGGTCTCGCGGCCGATGTCCTTCGGCGCGTTCGGCGTCCAGGACGTGTGCGCGGTGGCGTTCCTCCCGCCGTCGTCGAGGGAACGCGGGTTCGACGGGAAAAACAAAGGCGGAAACGGAAACGCCTCGCTCGTCACCGGCCATCCGGACGGCTCGCTTCTCGTGTGGCGCGACGGTCGCGCGGTTTCGAAAATCGAGCGCGCGCACGGGAAAGGCGCGCGCGCCGTTCAGCCCGACGGCACGGTGGCGTGGGGTGGGGGCGTTCGCGCGATGCGGCTCCGACTCGGGTCGAAAGCGTCCGACGGCACGCTCATAACCGGCGGCGCCGACGGCGTTTTGACGCAGTGGGCGGTGGTGGACGGGACGCTCGCGGGAAAAATCACCGAACCTACTCCGTTGGCGGATCGTCGTTTCGCGCGCGCCGCCGCGTCGGCGGGAACTGTGTTTGATCGTTCGACGTTCGGCGTTCGCGCGATCGACGTCGTGCCCGGCACGGACCGCGTCGTCGCGGGCACGTCCCGGTGCGAGCTGTGGGACGTGGACTTGCACCCCGAGCGCGAGCAGGCGCGCGTGATGACCAGAGGGCACATAGGTTCCCTCCGCGCGGCGTGCTGGCACCCCTCGGACCCGAACCGGTTCTACACCGCCTGCTCTATGGGCGCCGTGCACGCGTGGGACGCGGAAAAGACGGCGATGACCAAGAGGTGTTCGTTGGCGTTCGCGGCGAGTGCCATCGCCGTCGGCGGCGACGCCGAGAACGACGCGCAGACGCACGTCGCGGTGGGCGGGGAGAACGGCGAGGTGCTCGTCCTGACGGAAGCCTCCTTCGAGCTCGTCTTCGCCGTGAACGGAAGGACGAGCGCCGCCGCCGGCGTGGAGGACCTCAAGTTCTCGCCGGACGGTGGCTCGAGGCTGGCGGTGACCTACCGCGACGGGAAGGTGGAGGTGTTCCGGCGACGCCGGGTGACAAACGAAGATCGCGCGGACGGACCTCCGGGCGCTACAAAAAACGAAGCGTCACGCTTTACGCGTTACGAGAAGATCGCGCGCTTCAAGGGCCACAGCGCGTCCGCGCGGCACGTCGACTGGTCCGCCGACGGCGCGACGCTCGCCACCTGCGGCGCCGACTACGAGATTCTGCACTGGGACGTGCCGAATCTGCTTTCGCGAAAAGAAAAAGAAAACAAAACGTCGTCCTTGTCTGGCGCGCAGAACCTCTCGAGCCAGCGCGACCGCCGCTTCGCGACGCGCACGGGCGTGTTGGGTTTCCCGGTGATGGGCGTGTGGCCCGCGGCGTCCGACGGCACGGACGTCAACGCGCTGGACGTCTCACCGAGCGGGCGATACGCCGTCACCGCCGACGACGGCGGTTTCGTGAAGCTCTTCGCGTACCCGGTCTTGGCGGAGTGCGCCGCGCACCGCGCGTACCGCGGGCACGCCGGCCACGTCGCGATGGTCCGCTTCAACTGCGACGGCACGCGCGTGGTCTCCACGGGCGGGCGCGACCGCTCGGCGTTCCAGTTCTCGGTCGTTCGGAGACCGGAGCCCGCGCCCGCGCCCGCGCCGAAGACCAAGCGGTGGCTGCCCCTGGACGCCGGCGGGAAGGCGTTCGGGTTCCGAACGCCGCGCGAGGGGGAGAACGAGGTGGAAGACGTCTTCCGGACGGACGACGCGGAAAAAGACGCGTTGGAGATTGACGAAGACGACGAAGACGCGTTCGAGGCGGCGGATCGCGAAGCGGACCTCCCGGTTTTCGTCCCGCGACCCGAAGACGTGTTCGGTGCTCCGTCGTCCCTTTTGGAGCTGGACGCGAACGCCGCCGGGCTCGACCCGCGACGCGATTCGCCCGTCAAAGAAACCGAAAAAAGGAACAGCGGGTGGCGTCCGCTCAGGCAGCTGGTAAACACGATGGCCGCGCTCGGGAGTCCGTCGCGAAAAGAGAAGGAAAAGGTTTTGGACGACGGAATACGTAAAGCTGAGAGTCGCGAGTCGAGCCCGAAGGCGATTCCCGCCGAAGGCGATTCCTCTTCCGCGCGCGCGCTGACGGATTCGGACTCCGAGCCGGAGATCGACGAGGACCTCGACGAGGGGGGCTTCTCCAGCGAGGAGGTGCTCGAGGAAATCGAGGCGTGACGGCGAGATGACGGCGAACGTCGCGACAAAAAGGGCGATGACGGGACCGTACGCGGGACAAAAACACCGTCCGAATATGGTCTATATAATACAGTCTCTATGTCTGTCTGGATACACATTCTCACCGCCGCCGTCCTTCTGACTGTACGCGTACGCGCGGCGCGGCCGAGCTCACTCGTCCGACGCGCTCGCGACGAGGACGTCCAGGAGTTCTCCTTCGTCCGGCGCGCGTCCCCGCCACACGCTCCCCAGGCTCATGCCTCTTCCCGGAATCGGCGGCGCGCGAATCGATTCCGCAAACGCCGACCCTGCGGCGTTCCCGTCCAACTCCGCGCCGAGGCTCCAGGTGAAGCCCCCGATGCTCACCGCCGCGAGCCACTCGCACATGGCGATGGGCTCGTAGAAGCGCGCCAGGCTGACGCCGCACATGGCGAAGAAAGCCGCGAGCGAGACGCCGCTGATAACGACGCAAACACATTTCCACCGCAGCGATTTCGCGTCGGTCACGCTCCTGTGCGCGCACAGCTGCACGAACACGCAGAGATGCCAGAGCCAGGTCCCTATGAAAAACACGCTCGCCGCCGCGAAGTGCGCGGGTAGGTTTTCGCGATCGTTCACGGCGGCGACGACGAGAAGCGCGAGCGCGGCGGCGGCGCCGACGCACGAGTGGCATTCGGTGACGCGCCTCCAAAACGCCGCGTCTTTCCGGGACCCGTCTTCGCACGCGAACGCCTTTAGGAACGACCGCACTAAAAGCGTGGTGACCAGCAGCAGGCACGCGACCGCCGCGACGCCGGCGCGCGCGACGTACGACGCCGGCGCGCGAACGAAGGTGTCGCTGATCATGGGCACGGGCGAGACGTCGACCGGAAGGTCCCCGAGGAACGCGGAGACCAAAGTGGTGGTCGCGACGACGCACGCGGCGACCAGCGCGGTGGCGCGGACCACCGTCCCCGCGCGCACCTGAAAGTACGAGACACGCGTTTGGATGGTTCGGAAGCGTTCGCGGGGACGTGAGCGGTCAGTGCGCGGGGGGTGGGGGAGACGTTCGGGATGGGCGCGGGATGCATGGAGTCTCCATGCACGCTTCTCCGGAGAGAAGCGCTTCCAGAGGCGCGTCGAAGAGGAGGTGGCGTTCTGTCCGCCGAACGCGAACGAGGCTCGCGTGTCGTACGAAGCGCACCTGTGAAACCACCTGCGACATCCCGCGAGCCGCTGCCTCCCACCCGCGAGGCGCGGAGTGCTCCCTTCGCGCTCGGGTCACTCCATGCCGTGACCCGTAAATGCGGAGGCCGCGGCATTTTCCTGCCGGGTTTCCGGGTGAAAAAAAAGCATTTCGAGTCGTTGCGCTCATCATTCGGCGCCGCGCGGGGGGCAGGCGGCGGCCGTCGTCGAGGCGATGCCGCCGAAGAAGACCAAGGAGGAGCAGAAGCTCGCCGGGAAGCAGAAGCTCGAGGCTTTCAAGCGGCAGAGGGCCGAGGCTAAGGCTGCGAAGGCGTCCGCGAGGGACGTCGCGATTTCGGACGCGTCCGAGGCGACCGAGTCGTCCGAGGCGAAGGGCGACGCCGACGCGGCGTCGAAAGCGGACGCGCCCGCGCCGGATGCGCCGCCGCCTCGCGTGACCGACCCGCCCGCGCCCGCCGTGGAGGCGTCGGCTGCGTCCACGTGGACCGCCGCGACCGCGGCACCGTTCGCGGACGTCGCGCCTTCTTCGCCTCCCGAGGAAAAAAACGCCGCGCCCCTCGCGGACGTCGCGTCCTCCTCGGTCGCGCGCGCCCCGTCCCCCCCGCTGGACGGCTCGGTGTTCCAGTCCCTGCCCGGCTCCAACCCGGGGTCGCCCTCGCCCTCCTTCGGCGACGTCCGGCCGGAGCCGTCGACGGCTCCGTCGACGGCTCCGGACGCGCTCCGAACGCTCGGAGACGCGCGCGAAAAAAAGGCGCACCTCGACGCGAAGAACAGCGCGAAAACGTCTGTCGAGTCTCTCGAGTCTTTCGAGTCTCTCGCGCGCGCGGCGGCGGAGGCGCGCGCCGACGCGGCTTCCGCGCGCGCGGACCTCGCGGCTTCCCGCCGCGCCGGCGCGGACGCCGCCGCCGCGCGCGCGCGCGCCGAGGGAGAGCGCGACGCCTATGAGCAATTAGTTCGGCGCGCGGAAAACGCGGAGGCTGCGGCTCGGTCCGACGCCGCCGCCGCGGCGACCGCCGCCGCCGCCGCGGAGACGGCGTCTTCGCTTCGCGATCGACTCGCCTCGCTGGAGACGGATTTAGACGCGACGCGCGTGGAGTCGAACGCGCGAAATGAAGCGCTCGGCTCTGTGTCGGAGCGTCTGAAGGCGTCCGAGACGCGAGTCGGTGAATTGAAAGCGTCGATTGACTCTTTAACGACGGAACTGGAACTGGAACGCGCGAAGCGAATCGCGGTGGAACGTTCCGTCGGCGCCTCCGACGCGGCGCGCGTCGACGCCGAAGTCGCGCGCGACGCGGCGTTTTCCACGGCGCGCGCCGCGGAGACCGCGCTCGCCGCGAAGGCTCGAGCCGCGGAGACACGCGCGAGGAGCGCGGAGGACGACCAGCTGCGCGCGGAGGAGGACGCCGCCGCCGCGCGCGCCGAGCTCGAAGACGCCAGGCGCGAGCTAAAAGAGGCGCTCTCTTCGCGGCGGAGAGCGAAAGAAGAAAAAGACGAGGAAGACTCTTCGCGTTCCGAGACTCTCGACGAGCGTCTCGCGCTCTCGGAGGCTCGTTTCGAGGAGGAGCGGTTCGCGCTCGCGTCTGAGATCCGTTCACTGACGCGCAAGTTGGACGCCGCGCGTTTGGAACTCGAGAAGACGCGCGACGCCGCGGCGAAAACGGAGGCTTTGTTTTCCGAGCGCGACGCCGCGCGTTTGGCCGAGACGGCGGAAACCGCTCAATCTATTGAAACAGAAAAGGAGGCGAGAAACGTCGCGGAGGCGCGTCTGCGCGACGCGGAGACCGCGCTCGCGGAGCTGCGCGCGGAAAAAGCCCGCGCGGCGAAGAAAGAAGAAGCGGCGGAAGCGAACGCGAAAGCCGCGAAAGCGGAAGCGGAGCGCGTCGCGAACGAGACGGAAGCCGAAGCCGAAGACGCCGCCGCCGCGGTTGAACCCGTCGGGACCGAAGACGAACCTCTCGGTTCGGGACTGGACGTTTCGTCTCTCACGGCGTCTCTCGCGACGCTGAGGCTCGAGCGCGATGCGTTCTTGGAAAAACTCAACGCCAAGATCCGAAGCTCGAACGAGACGCAAGATACGTTACTTCGCGAGCTGGACGCGCGCGACGGCGAAATCGAGTCGCTCGACGCGCGACTGGCGGCGGCGCTGGAAGAAAGAATTTCTTTGGATGAGAAACTCGACGCGGCGCTGGCGATGGCGCGCGCCGAGCGCGTGCGCAACGAGCGCCTGGTGGAGATGCTGGAGGAGCAGGCGGTGTGGGGCGAGGGCGAGGAGGGAGACGCGGAGGAGTCGCGGGAAAGCGGCCGGGTCGAAGACGACGGGTCGAAGACGACGGTCGAGGAGGCGGCGACGAAGACGAAGACGCCGAAGAAAAAAACGGACGCCGCAGCGATCGCGTCGGCGCCTTCGACGCCCGCGCGCGAAAATAACCCTAACGCGCCGAGCCGACCGATTCCCGTCGCCGAGTCACCGGCTGTGAAGCTCGCCGCGGAGATCCTCGCCGGGAGCGAGCTCGGCCGCGCGTATCACCCGCTGCTCGCGTCCATCGAGGCGAGGCTGCTGCACCTGCGAAACGAGAAACTGCCGGACATCACCGCGTCGATGGCGTCGTGATCGTGGTAGTCTTCTCTATGGTGCGTTAGTCATAGAATCGTGTATTATTATCACACAATTGGCGAAAAAACCGAGACTCGACTCGCGTGTGTCCCCCGACGCGCGCTTCGCGATCGGATGTCGAAATCGCAGCCTCACCGAATCTCGCCGGCGCGCCGAGCGACCGCGAAATCGTAACCGGTCTCGCTCCCGCGCGGCCTCGCCAAGACGCCGTCGCGCGACCGGCACGCGGGCTCGAGCCGCGCGTCCAACGGGCAGCGTCCGAGCGAAATCTCGCGAAAGCCGCGATGGTGCGCCCTCTCGACTCTTTCCCCGGTCCCTCGGCGCCCGGTCCCCCGGCGCTCGCCGTCGCGAGGCTCGACGACACCCGAGTCTCGTCGTGTCTCCGCGCGCATGCGAGAGACGGCCGCGATCGCGACCGAGACGCTGAGCGTCGCGTCGCGTCGAAGCGGGGCGGTCTCGCCCGGGACTCGGCTTCCGCGGATTCTCGACGGCGTCCTCTCGCGCCGCCTCCTCCCCGCCCCTCTGACCGAGCCTCTCCCGCCCACCCGCCTCCGCGCCGACGTCTCCGCGCGCCCGTCTTCGTCCGCGTCTTCGCCTTATGTCGTTTCTCTATCGACGACGTTTTCGTTTTCGTCTCTCTCGCGACGACATCTCCTCCGTTCCATCGTCATCGTCTCTTTGCACACGCGTCTGCACAGCCCGTCGCGGAGGGCAACGTCGGCTTGGCCTTCGGGCTGGTGGTCGCCGCGGGTCTGTCGACGACGCTCGGGAGCACGTTCGTGTTTTGCAGCAGCTACGCCAACACGAAGATCTTGGCGGGCGCGCTCGGAGTGAGCGCGGGCGTCATGCTGTACGTCTCGTTCGTAGAGATCTTCGCCATCAAGTCCGTGGAGGGCTTCAGCGCCGCGTACGGTGACCGCGGGAGCACGTACGCCACGCTGTGTTTCTTCGGCGGCATCCTGGCGACGACGCTGCTGGACGCGGCGGTGCACGCCATCGGGAGGTACCAAAGGGACACTAGAGCGAACGCGGATGACGGCGGGAGCGACGGCGGGAGCGCGGATTTCGGGTGCGGCCACGACGACGCGCACGGCGTGTGCGTCGCCGCCGGGATGCAGCGCATCCGCACGCACGACCTCACGTTAACGAAGCGCAAGTTTGGGGGGGGGAAGTCCCCGAAACAGAAAAACGATCCGGCGGAGATGCTCGCCGGCGAGCGCGCGCTGTGGAGCGACGCCGCGAAGGTGACGCAGGAAGAGGAGCGCGCGTGTAAAGACATCCGCGCGGACGTCGAGCAGGGCGCGGTCGGGTCTAGCGCGTCCAGCACGACGAGCGTCGGCGGGACGCCGCTCAAGCGCCCGAACGATGTCGAAGGAATCGCTCAGGAACTCGACGGCGATTCATTCGCGAACGCGCCGAATTCGGCGAGTTTCGCGCATCACTCGTCGCAGATCGAGCTGCTCACCTCCGATCGCGTGAAGCACGGCGTGACGCACGAGGTGGACACGCCGGACAAGGAGCTTTTGAAAAACATGGGCGCCATGACGGCGTTGGCGATCGCGCTGCACAACTTCCCGGAAGGTTTGGCGACGTTCGTCGCCGCGCTGGCGGATACGAAACTCGGTTTGGCGCTCGCGGTGGCGGTGGCGGTGCACAACATCCCGGAAGGCGCGTGCGTGGCGATGCCCGTGTACTACGCCACCGGCAGTAAGATGAAAGGGTTCTGGTGGAGCTTCGTGAGCGGCGTGAGCGAGCCCATCGGCGGTCTGTTCGGCTACCTGGTGCTGTACGGCAACGCCATGTCCGACGTCGCCTACGGCGCGCTGTTCGGCGTGGTGGGGGGCATGATGGTGTACATCTCGCTCAAGGAGCTGCTCCCCACCGCGCTGAAATACGACCCGCACGACAAATACGTCACGAACTGCATGTTCGCGGGGATGGCGATCATGGCGCTCTCACTGATCCTGTTCCAGATCTGAGCGCGATGGGACGCGGAGCGCTAGTGGGCGCGATGTAATACAAACACGAGCGGCTGCGGCGAGAAAGTATCGCGGCGCGCTTAAAGTGATCCGTAAAGGAAACTGTGTACACGTCGTGTTTTACTTTTACATGCTCTTCGTGAAAAACCGAGGGAGGAACACGACGATCCCTCGCGGCGCCTCGCCCGCCTCACCCGCGGTCATCCGCGCGCCTACTTCTTGCCCTTGCCGGTGTCCATGCCGGTGGGATTCTTGGCCTTGAACTCGTCCACCGCGTCCCCGAAAGTGTCGTGCACGTGGTCGCACACGGAGATTATGTCCAGCAGCGCGTCGCGCATCGCCGCCGTCGCCGTGACCTCGCCCGTGGTCTGCACGCGCACGTTCACGGAGGTCTCCATCGGGTGCGGCACGGAGTACCCCGCCAGGCTCACCTGCGGGTTCTTGTTCAGCATGTACCGAATCGTGTTTCCCATCGTGTGGTCCTCATCCTTCAGCGTGAACGTCTTCTCGTACACGGAAGCCATGGCTGCCCGCGCCCGCCGCCGCCGAGAATGGCGCTCGCCGAGGCGCTTTTCCGCGCAATATTGTGCGATTTCTCTCGAAAAGGCCGCGCGACGCAAGCTGGCTCGATTTTCTGACCCTCGATGGATAATCCCGAGGGCCACCTGTCAACAGCAAAGCACAGGGCGCGCCTCTCGGACCAGCATGTCCGCCACGACCGTTCGCCCCGCGATCGTCCCCGCGCTCGGGACGTCGCCGTCGCGTCGCCGCGCGCGGAGCACCCCTCGCGCCTCGACACGCCGGACGATCGTTCGCGCGAACGGCGACGTCCCGAATGGCTCGGGCGCGTCCGGCCGCATGGGGGGAGGCACGGACGATAACGGACGCATGCACGTCCCCACGGACGCGTTCGGGGGCATGTCCCCCGAGTACAAGGCCGCGGCCGCGCTGAAGAACCTGTTCACCATGGTGGCGGTGCGCGTCGTGCTGGCGCAGGAGCAAGGATACGACAACGAGGGCGGGGGCATGACGGAGACGTACCGCGGGTTGCAGGATTACCTCGCCGCCAACCCCCTGCGCGACGGGAACAAGTGGCTGGAGGAGCTGATGCGGCATCCCGACAACAACATGCGTCTGACCGCGTTGCGGCTGCTTGAGGTGCGCAAAGCGTACGCGGGCGGGCAGTTCGACTTCCCGGGCATGCACGAGCTCGCGGTGGCGGAGCTGGTCAAGGAGAACGACAAGCTCATGGCGGATTACGTGAAAGACTCGATGAGCCTGCCCGAGAACCCGGCGATGGGGCAGGACGGCATGGGACACTGAGTCGTTCATGACGACGACTACATAGTTATATATCGCGTGTAAGCATTGAAGTGTACCGACTACGCTCGATACGATAAAAACGCTCGATACGATATTTCCGCGCGCGCGTAAAGAGACTCTCGCGTCAACACAGGAATCCGCGGCAGTTATACGCGCCGCAGTAACACGGCACGCGCCCCTCCTCCGCGTCGAACCGGTAGTTGTAGGTGAGCTCCTCGCCCGGCTTCACGTCCGCGCGCGTGAAGAAGATGATGTGGCTCGCGCCGTCCGCGGAGACGATCTTGGTGTACATGTTCGGGTTGCACGAGTGGTTCGTGAACCGCGCGACGTTGCCTTTGGCGGTGGTGTCGATCACCGTCTTCGGATCCGCCATCAGAAGGTAACAATCGCGTCCCGACGCTTCGTACGCCTTCTCGCGTAAGTTCGCCACGGACGGCCTTACGGACTCGCCCCGGAACGGCACGACCATCGTGCCCGCTTTGATGTGCGTCTTCGCGATCAAGCCCCAGCCGTGGATGTTGGACTTCCCGAACGTCACGCGGTCGCGAAGCAAACGCTGCGCCTCGGCGATGCGCTCGCGAACGCCCACGCCCTCGTCGATCATCGCCGCGCCTCCGCGCGACGCCGCCTCCATCGCCGCCGCCGCGACGGCGCCGGTCGTGCGCCGCGCCAGCGCCGCCGCGCGGTCCGCCTCCCACGCCTCGGGGGTGAACACGCGCGACTCGATCGGCAAAGACGCGCCCTCCGCGACCGCGGGATCGCAAACGGCGGGTACGCCGTTTTCGCCATCCATCCCGGAAAGCTCATCAAACTCATCGCCGCCGAACCCGCGCCGCGCGAACCCGCCGCGGTTGTTCCCGCCGCGGCTTCGTAACTTGGCGCCGCGCACGACGTACGGCACGAGCTCCACGAACAGACGCTTGCCGCTGACTTTCGGAGGTCCCACGGCGGTGTCGCCCGAACGCGGCCCGTCGCCGTACGTCCGCCTGCCCATCGGCTCCAGCCGCCGGTACATCGCCTCCTCGTCGTCCAGCAGACCGTTTTTTTTCATCTTTTTCAATTTGTTTCGCTTCGGGCCGAAGCGCGCGTCGCGGCGCGGCGCGCGCGGCGCCGAGACGGCCACGCCGAAGCCGGTCAGCCACTTGCCCACGGGCATCGTCCTGTGGTTCTCCAGTAACACGCGCACAGAGGCTTTCCACTTCTTCGCTTGGCCCATCCCGCAGTGCATCTCCCAGCGGTTGGGGTCCATCGTGAACACGGAAACGTCCTCGTTACCGTCTTTCGCGTCGGCGCAGCGCGGACATAAGCATTCGATCAAGCCCGTGCGCGGATGATAATCACCCGCAGTTTGCTTGCACACCACCGTGACCACCGACGGGAGGTCGTCGGGAAGAACCCCGACGAGGCCGTTCTCGGGCAGGGGGGCGATCATCTGGAGCGTTTCGGGCTTCTCGGTCTTTCCGTCTAAGGCCTCTGGGTCGTCTGGGAGCGCTTCCGACGGTCCGCCGCCGCCCGCCGCGGAGGGCGGGATCTCGCCCGCCGCGGTCGCGACGGTCGCCGACGCGTTCGGAGCGGCGCCCTGAGACGGGTCCGCCGGGTCCGCCGCGACGACCACGGCTCCTCCCGCGGCGTCCTCGTCCTCGTCCTCGTCGTCCTCGTCGTTCTTGCCTTCTTCCGCGTCTTCGCCCGCGTCGCCGTTGCCCCCTCGGGAGGGCTTGAACAGGCGCCCGAGCGGCGCCGGCGCCGCCGCCGAGCGCGCGAACATCGCCGCCATGCCCCCCATCCCGCGACGCGCGGAAACCGTCGGAGGGGCGACGGGCAGGAACGACAGATCCGGCGCGTCGCCGTCGTCGTCGCCCTCGCCCCCCTCCCCGACCCAACGCACTTCGCACCGGTTCAGAGTGAACCAGTCCTCGCCCTTCTTCTTCGCGGGCCTTTCTTTTTCGTCGCCGTCGCCCTCGCCCTCGCCCTCGCCCTCGCCCTCGTCGCCCTCCTCCTCGAAGGCGACGAGGTGGCGACACCCGCCGCGCGACATCTTGACGTCGACGACGACGCCGCGCAACCACCGCGGGGGTTTATTCGGCGGCCCGCCGAGCACGAGCGGTGCGCCGTTCGGCCCCGCGTTGGGGTTGAGGCGCACGGCGCGTCCGACGAGCGCCGCCGCGCGCGCCTCGACGTCGTCCGCGGCTTTGTTCAGGTCGACGTCCAGGTCGATGGCGAGGCCCGCGAGCGCGGCTCGGCCCGTGCGACGGCGGCGCTCGTCGGCGTCCTCGCGTTCGCGTCTGGGCTTTTCTTTTTTCGCTTTATCTTCTTCCCCGGACCCGGAGGGGTCCTTCTTCTTCGCGCCCTTGCGCGGCGCGGGAACAACCTCCAGCACTAAGCCGTTGCGGTCGAGCCAGTCCCCGAGCGGCGTCTCGATCTCGTCCGGGACGGGCTCGACGTCTTCTTCGCCGGAGGCGACGCGTCGAGCGTAGTCGGCTCGCGCCGCCGCTTTTGCGGCGTCGTCCAGCTGGTCAACAGGATCCACCACGCGCACGCTCGTCTTCCACTTCTTCGCCTGGCGCATCCCGGCGTGCCCCTCCCAGCGGTTGGGCTCCCAGAGCGTCTCCTTCTTGCAGCGCGTGCAGAAGCACCGGATCATGTTGTCGCGCGGGCGGAACACGCCCTCCAGGTACTTGCAGAGCACCTTCACGTCGGGCAAGTCGGAGAGCGGCGCCGCCGGGACGGGCTCGGGTTTCGGCTCGGGTTTCGGCTCGGGTTTCGGATTCGACGGGGGAGCGGAAGTCTCCTCGGAAACGTTCGGCGCTTCATGCGCCGAGGTGAGCGCCTCCGAGGGACCGGAGGGAGCGTGAGGCTCGCTCGCGCGCGCGAGCGACGCGGGCTCGTCTTGAACCGCCGGGGCCGGGGCCGGCGCGGGGTCCTCCGCGAGCGCTCGAGCGCGTTTGGCGGGTTCCGTTCGTTCGTCGTCGTCCGGAAGACGTTTCCGCTTGTCGTCGTTTTTGGTCTCAAAAGCGCGGTCGGCGTCGGCGTCGACCACGCTTTTGTCGGCGTCGACGGCGTCGTCCACCGCCGCGAGCGCCGATTCGTCGCGAATCGGCGCGAACGCCGCGGGGTCGGTCCAGCCGCCGGGAGGCGCGTCCTCGAGAAGGGGGTCCGAGCCGTCCGAGTCCGAGTCCTCGTCGTCCTCCTCCTCCTCCTCCTCCTCCTCCTCGTCGTCGTCCTCCTCGTCTCCGTCCTCGCCTTCCTTCTCCTCCTGTATCACCTCCGGCGGGTCCAGGTCGTCGTCGTCGTAGAACGGACACTTGTCCCCCAGCGCGACGCGCTCGTCGATGTCGTCGTCCGGGAGCTCCTGGGGCACGTCGCATTTGTTCACGCGCGGGTGCTCGGAGATGGCGCACGTCCACTGCCCCGCGTCGGCGCGCGCAAACGCCTCCGCCACGCTCTGCCGCACGCGGCGCCACTTCGAGCACGTCTCGCACTGCACCCACGCCTCGCGCTCGCGACGTTTGCGCCCGTCGCGGCCCACGCGCCCTGGCCCCACGCGCGCGTCCGCCATGTTGCCCATTCCGTGCTGCAGCGCTCGGCGAATCGCCCGCGCGTCCGCCACGATGACATCCTCGCCGGCTTCCGTCCGCGGGTGGCCTTTGTACAGCGAAGCGTCGTAGGGGCGGCACCGCGCCGCGCCCAGCGCATCTTCCGGCGCGTCCAGCGCATCGTCGCGCGCGATTCGTCGCAACAGTGCCTCTTCTTCGCGTTTCTTCGTCTCAATCGCGAGCGCCTCGCGCTCGGCTTTGGACAGCTTCTTGTCCTCAAAGAGCTTATCCTCCTTGGTATCTCGCTCGTCGGCGCCGCCCTTCGCGGCGGAGGCGCTCTTCTTCTCCGCCGCGCCCGGTCCGGCGCCGGACGCGCTCTCCTCGCCCGCCCACGCCTTGGCGCGCTCGACGTCGACGCGACAGTGCCTGTGGCAGTACGAGACCATGACGAGCGGTGCGTCCGCGTCCGGGTCCTCGGCGTCCTCGTCGTCCAGCGACGCCTCCATGAAGAGCCCCGCGGCGCGCGCGCACAGGGGGTGATACGCCAGGTAGCACCCCGGCGACGCGCACTGGATCTTGGCGCCCATCCTCTGCTTGCACACCGTGCACAGCAGCTCCCAGCGCTCGCGCTGGATCGACTTGATCTGGTCGATGGGCTCCATGCGGTCGACGTCCAGCACGGTGGTCTCCGGGATCCACTGGCAGCACGCGCTGTGGCACCACTGCCCGTTCGTGGTGGTGGGCTTCAGAGCTCCGCCTTCGACGGGGCACAAAGCGCACAGCGGCGTCTCGGAAACCACGCCGCCGGTGTGCTCGCACGCCGCGCACAGGTACCCGATGGCGTCGTCCGGGATCTCGGGGATGCCGTAGCAGCTCTGGTGCACGCTGATGCCGCAGCCCTCGCAGGTGACGAGCTGGTCGAAGTCGAAGTCGCGGTCGTCGTCGCACACCGCGCACCGGTCCACGGACCACTTGACGCGCACGAGCTTGTACCCCAACGCCTTGCGGCGGTCTTTTTCGTCGACGGCGCCGCCGCGGCGCCCGCGACCGCCGCGTTCGCCGGCGTTCGCCTTCCGATCGCCCCCCGCGCCGGCTTTCGCGCCTCCATCCAGCCACCTGCCTATGGGCATACGCGCTGGCTCGATCATGCGGATGCTGGCCTTCCACTTCTTCGCCTGGCCCATGCCCGCGTGCTTCTCGAACTCCGTCGCGGACATGCTCTTCCCCGCTCCCAGGCACTGCGAGCACTGGCACAGCATGCGAAACTCCTTGATGTGAAAATCGGCGCGCACGCCGTTGCACACGACGCCGATTTTGTCCGGCCGCTTCAGAATCTCGTCCGCCTTGAAGTGCTGGCTCCAGTGCGACGCGCGGCGGTCCACCCTCGGTTGGTACCCGCTCTCGAACGCCTTCTTCTCCTGCTTGGACAAAGCGCGCCCGTCCGGGCCGAGGAGCGTCCCGTCCGCCGTCCGCGTCACGCCGCCGCCCAGATCCGTCGCGCCGTCGTCGTCGCCGAGCGACTCCGAGTCGCCTCCGCCGCCGCCCGGTTTCAAAGAAACGCTCTTCTTCTTGCTCTGCTTCGTCTTCACCAGCCCCTGGTCCTGCAGGCTCTTGATCATGATCCGGAACTTCTCCGCCTCGACGCGCGCGCGCGCCTCGTACACGGCGCGCTCTGAATCGGGCAAGTCGCGCCACGCCTGGCCCTGGAACTTGTACACCTCCGCGAAGTTGACGCCTCCCTCGTCGTTCTTGTGCGCCTCGCGGTACTGCTTGAAGAAGTCGCTCCCGAAGATCTGCCACGCGCTCTTCGGGCGCCGCGGCACGCCCCCGGGGGCCTTCTTGTGCCGGATCAGAGGCACAGCGCGGGACAGGTCCAGCCCGCGCGGAGCGGACGACGCGCCGGATACTCCGTCGCCGCGTCGCCGCTCCGCGCCGGATCCGACAAGGGCGGATCTTCCGTCTCCCTCGAAGCCCGTCAATAAGCCGTGGGACCCACCCAGCTCCTCTAAGTTCGCGTCGTCGAAACCCTCGAACTTGACGCCACCGTATGGCGCGTGCTGGTCCTGAACGCGATGGCTTACGTTCGCGTTCAGGCCTAGGCTCATCCTCTCCCGCGCCGCGCGAGCCGCCTTCTCGGCATCCGCCGCGGCTTTCTTCTCGGCGCGTTCGACGCGCGCCTTCTCCGCCTTCTCCGCCTTTAAACGCTCCTTTCTCGCCGCCTTCTCCGCCTCCTTCGCCTCCTTCTCCCTTAAACGCGCTGCTTCTCTCTCGGTCTTCTCGCGGCACTTTGGGCAGTGGTAGCTCACCTCCGGCCCGTCCTCCGTGTCGAGAGACATGACCCGCGCGGCTTCGGCGTCGCACGAAGCGTGCACCCAAAAGTCGCACGCGTCGCACCCGACCATCGCCGGGCAGTTGGCCCACTGCCACACCTTCTCGCAGCACGGACAGAACTGGCCCTGCTTGTGCAGCTTCGCGCACAGCCGACACCGCCCCGAGCCCTTCACGCCGTGTGACTTTTTTAAAGAGGGTTCGAGCGGCAAAGCGCAGGACTCGCATCGCGGTTCGTTTTCGTTCGCGGTTTCATCGGCGAGTTCGGAGTTCGCGAGCGCGCCCGTCTCCGCGGCGTCTCCAAAGCCGCCCGCCGCGTCGTCGACGTGCGCCGCGGAGACGTTGTTCCCGAGCTCGCGGAACAGCGTCTCGGCTTCCTCGCACGCCTCTCTGAATGCGCTCGGGCGCAGGCGTTTCGGGACGTGCTGGTTCGTCAACAAGGCTTTGTTTTCGGCGTACGGCGCGAGCCTGGACGCGTCCGCCCAGCAGTAATCGCGGTCGCGGGATTTGCTCGCGCTCGGCCCGTAAAACTGCACGCACACCGCGTTGGCGACGCACTCGCGGCGAACGCCCTCGGGAGCCTCCAGGACGTCGATCATGCGACCCTGTGGGTACGTAGTGTGAAAGTGCGTGGTGGGTGAGTGCGAGTGATTTTTGATTTCAGCACAGTCAGTGACGGGTGGTTTCCGTGGTCGGCGCGCGAAGAGACGCGTCACGCGCGTCGCGTCGTCGTCTTCGCCTTTTTTGGAGAGATGGATGATGGTGATGAAGATTCGATTCGAACCCGTTGGTTCGCGGGAGATCCGATGTAACGCACCGGCCAGAAGGGATCGGTGGCCTTCGCGCTCGCCCTCGCCCACACCAGGTCGTTCGCGACGTAGGAAAACAGCGTGGGCTGCACCAGCTGCGCCTCCAGCGCGGCCGCCTGCGCCTGCGCGGGGGAGACCGGCGAAAACACAGCACCGCCCGCGCCCGGGGCGAGCGCGCGCTCCGCGCCGCCGTCCTCGGGCGGAGACGCCATCGCCGCCGACGACCCGCGCGACGCGGACCTCAGGCGCGCGCGCCGACCGCCAACCCCGGATTCCTGTCCCTCCGCGCCTCACGACGCGCCCGCGCGCGCGTGTGTGCCTCGGCCGGATACGAAATGCGAAAAAAGCTAACCCTTCGCCGAGTCTGCGTCCAAGTCGAGCTCGGACCTCGAGCGCTTTTCTTCTGTCGTCGCGTTTGAAGCGAGCGCTCGTGTCGTCGCGTCGTCCATCGCGCGAGCGCTCTCGACTAGGGCTTTTAGTCAGCCGTGCCGACAAGGTTGTGGGTCCTTCCGAAGCGTTCTTTTCTTTTGAGGAAGTTCGAGACTGAACCCGCGGGCGCTTTTTTCGTTTTTTTCGCATAAATATCAGGTGGCCTTGCCTTGCTGGCAAAAAGGGCGACCGTCCACAGAAAAGTTTCGCTCGCGATGAGTCGCGTTCCCCTCGCGCGCCGGCGGGCGCAGAGCACGGGGCGCGCGACACCCCCGGGCAGGTTCCCTTTTAGGATCGGAAAGGCGAGACGAGCGACGGACGCGGCCTGGGCACGGGCGCGATCTCTCACACGGGGTACTGGACGCACGTATCGTGTCAAGCCGCCCGCGCGCGACGACCTGTCGCTTTTACGAACGCGAGCTTTCGCCGAAAAAACTTCACAAGATGGGCCTCGCCGCGCAGCCGCCGAACGTGCCGGTCGTGCCTCCCTCCGAGCGCGTCGCCGCGAAGCCCGCGATCCGGGAGTACGACCCGCACGTCGGGTACCCGCCCTCCACCAAACAGTGGTACACGCTCGTCCGCCTGGACGAATACGGGCCCGGCGCGTCCGACGCGGAGTTGCGGGAACTCGAGGAGCGGATCCTGAGCGAGCCGGACGACACCAGCGACGACGACGCGCTGGAGACGCTGAGCGGCGCGAGCGCGAACGACGAGGCGCTGTTAGAGGACGTGGAGCCCGAACACAAACCGCACCCGCAGCACCAGGCGGCGTACGTCAAGCCGGGGGGACCGTGCGACCACTGCGGCGCTGCCGGTACGTTCCGCGACGTTTGCCTTTCGCTTTTTTCGTGCGGCACCGTCGGTCGCGTTTTGTCGAGAGAGACGCGCCGGGAAGGCGCGCGAGGGGGCGGACGCGATGTCCCGCGCGCCCCCGAGACCCGGCCGATCCGCGCATCGACGCGTTTGTCGTCCACCACCGCGACGTTCGCTGACGATATCCCCTCCTCCTCCCCCCTTCCCCCCGGAACCCGCCGAACGCAGACTCGCCGCAGTGGCGACGCGGGCCCGCGTCCAAGCCGATGCTTTGCAACGCTTGCGGCACGCGGTACCGCCGGACGAACACGCTCGGCCCCTCGACGCCCGTGCACCGCGCGGGCGCGGTGGTCGTGCCCAAGAAGAGGTCGCCCCCGGAGTCGCCCTCCGGCTTGAATCCGGCGAAGAAGCGGTGCGCGGACGAGGGGCTGGGAGGCGACTTCGGCAGGGTCGGGACCGGCGTTCGGGCGTAGGAAACCAGGGGACGCGCGCGCGCGACGATTCGACTCGAGAGGGGTCTGAATTCGAGACGTGCGCGTTTTTTCGCTCTTCGCGATGAGTGCGATTTCATTTTTCGTTTTCGGTCGCGGCGGCGGCGCGCGACGCGCGCGACCCGAGGCTCGTCGGGGCGCGTCGTCCGCCGCCGCGCGCGTCCGCGCGCGGCCACGCCGCCGCGCGCCCGTAACAGGTATACTAACAAACTAACTATCATCATCATAGGGGAGAGGGTGTGGACGATGGGAAAAAAAATAGCAAAACAAACATACTCGTGTAAAAAAAGCACACTACCAAGTCACACACTCGTGAGCGCGCAACGGAGCGGCAGCTCTTGAGAGTCGATCCTCTCAGAGGTCGCACGAGCGATTTGCGAAAAGCGAGCGCTCCGAGGGATGCGCCCATCATTCATCGGGAGGGCGCGCGAACCGCGACGACCTCTTCGGGGGCGGTCCGCCGCGATGGCGACGGTTCGCGCGGCGTGGGGCGTGCCCACCGCGCGGGCGCACCCGGTGTGTTTCGCTTCGAGCCGGGGAGTCCGCGCGGTGGGCGAGCGCGCGTGGTCCGCCCGCGCGCCGCGCGTGTCGGGCGCCTCGGGCGCTTCGGGCGTTTCGTCGAGACGCCCGAAGCGAGGAGGCGCCTCGCCCGCCGCCGCCTCGCCCCGGTGGTGGGACGTCAAGGCGCGCCTGGAGACCGCACTGCGGCGAGACGAGCGCTCGGAGTTCGGGTACCTCGAGCACGACTCCGAGGGCGAGACGGTGTTTCGAGAGCGATCGTCGCTCAACGGGGACGTGCACGTCGTCAAGCACGGTCCGTGGCGCTCGCTGCGGTTCAACGACGTAGAGCAGGGCCTGAGCTACGTGCGCGAGACGAGGGACGAGGCGACGGGCGAGGTTCTGCGCGTCACCGCGGACGCGGACGTGCTCGGGTACGAGTACCTGCGGTGCATGACGGCGGCGGCGGCGGCGATGTGCGCACTGGACGTCGGCGCCGACTGGACAAAAGTCGACGGGGTGGATGAAAAAAAAAACGCGAGTCGGGTCGTGTGCGTCGGGCTGGGGAGCGGCGCCATGCCGGCGTTCATAGCGAACGCGTTCCCGGAGCTCCTCGTCGAGGTTGTCGAGATCGACGACGTCGTCGTGGACGCCGCGGAAAAAGCGCTCGGGCTGCCGGGGATCCGAACGCGGCGCGCGGAGGAGACGGAGGAGACGACTGATAAAAAAGCCGTACGCGAGCCCGAGCCCGAGCCGCTATCGGACGGATGTCAAAAAAGCCTCGGTAATCTGCGCGTGGTCATCGGGGACGCCTCCGCGTTCATGGCGAGCGCCGCGGCGGCGGTACGACGCGGCGAAGCGTCTGCGGCACGCGCGATTTTCCTCGACGCGTTCGACGGCGAGGGCGAGACCCCGCCGCGCTTGACCTCTTCGGCGTTTCTTCGAGACTGCGCGGCGTGCGTCGCGCCGGGAGGCGTCGTCGTTGCCAACTGCTTCAACGGCGCGCGAGGTTCGAAAGCTCGACACGGCGCCGAGTCGTTCGCGGTCGCGCTGTCGCGCGAGATCGGACCGGTCACGTCGTGGACGGTCGAGACGCCCGTGAACGTCGTCTTCGCCGCGCGGAGCGTCTTCGGAGCGTCGTCGCGAGACGACGACGAGACCGAGAAGACGACGCGAATGACAAAGGCGTCGTCTTTGAAAAACGGGAAAAACCGTTTCACGCGCGCCGAGCTCCGCGACGCCGCGCGCGCGCTCGGCGCCGAGCGCGGGTTCGAGTGGGACGCGGGCGAACGCGTGCGCAGGGCGTTCTGGGTGGAGGTGGTCGAAGAGAAAGACGTTTACTCGGCGTTCCCGCGTTTGATCCGCGAACAGCCGGCTGGGATCGACGTGAACCCGCTCAGCGCGCTCGCCGCGCGCATGGGCACGACCATGCCGCGCGAGTGGGAAGAGGACGAAGAGACGAAGTAGTGATCTCGGTCCAAAGTGACGGGTCGTTTGTAGAGTCTACGTGACAATGCGTGTCGTATTATTTTACCTTGTAAAAAACCACTCCACTTTCGTGGGCAGTACGATCGTAGCGTACGGCGTCGTCGCGCGGCGATTGTTTCGCGTTTAAAACGCGTTTTAAAACGTCGCGCGAAAGGCGAGGCGTGTTAATTTTTTTCCTCACGCCGGGCGCTCGTACTGCGTCACGTTGGTCTCGGTGTTCCAGTAGTACACCTGCCCGTCGCTGGTGAGCTCCTGCCACCCCGGGGGGAGGTTGGTGTTCCCGGTCAGAGCCGGCCCCGACGCGGGCGCCGCGGCGTACCCTCCGTACGCCTGCTGAGCAGGCGCGTAGCCTCCGTACGCCTGCTGCGGCGGGGCGTATCCTCCGTACGCCTGCTGCGGCGGGGCGTAGCCCCCGGGCGCGCCGTACCCCCCCCCCACGGGCGCGTAGCCCCCGGGCGCGCCCATGCCGCCTCCCGCGCCGCCGGCGATGCCCGCGCCCTGCCCCCCCGCGCGGAAGTCCGCGACTTGCGCGTTGACGAGCTCCGCCGCCGCCGCGACGGCGTGCGGCGCGCCTGAAATTTCGCAGATGTGCCTGTCGCTGTACACCTTGACGCGCGCGCCCGTTCTTTCCATGAGCGCGCGGATGTTCTGCCCGCCCTTGCCGATGATGCGCCCCTCGACGCCATCGCACATGATGGTCTCGGTGACGGCGTTGGGGTCGGTGACGGGTGCTGCGTTCGTCGGCGCGCCCCCTCCGCCGGCGAGCGCCTTGGCGTCCTCGATGATTTTGCGAATCTCATTCGCGCATTGCTCGGCGCCGACGCCCGTGACCTCCGTGACGCCCTCCGGCCGCTTGATCTGGATGTTCACCTGGTACCGCGCCTGCATGTCCTTGATGTTCGCGCCGCCGCGCCCGATGATGCGCCCCTCGTGCCCGCCCGTGCCCTCGACCACCACGGGCGCGCCCGGCGCGCCGAACGCGCGCGGCGGGAGCATCTCGGTTTGTGTTGGCTCGCGTTCGCGCGACCGCGACCGCGACCGCGAGCGGGCGCGTTTCTCCGCGTCCTCCCTGGAGAAGTCACGCTCGCGCGGCTCCTCGGTATCCTTCGTCCGCGCGGCGTGCTCCGCGACGGCCTTGTCCGCGATGGCCTGCGCCTTGGCCATGATGGCGGCGACGTCGGGCGCGGCGGGCTTCGCCTCCGGCGCATCCGCGGGGGCGCTCGGCGTTTCCTCGGGCGCGGCGGGGGCGGGCTCGGGGGCGG
>ENA-OUOG01000603-OUOG01000603.1-marine-metagenome-genome-assembly--contig:-NODE-603-length-46467-cov-6.556154_pt1 | contig 46467 bp, 41 predicted proteins | sample MGYA00248635_ERZ508505 | MGnify/ENA primary metagenome ERZ508505 (study PRJEB26176, sample SAMN06267871) | marine metagenome | isolation source: Saanich Inlet, British Columbia, Canada | place: Pacific...
TACTCTCGCAAGGTAAATACCTGAAGGTAAATTTTCTATATTAAGAACAGCAGATTTATTATCTACTATGTAATTTTGAACCTTTTCCCCTTGTAGGCTAAGGATGCTGATATTCTCGATACTGTTTTGAGATACAAAATGAAGAAGATCAGAAGTGGGGTTTGGATAGGCCATAACCTCAACTTCTTTTTTTACTTCACTTATTGAGACGGGCAATCTTTGTATTAAACTTAAACTAAAATAGGCTGGTGTATTCATTCCAAACATACCATTATCTGATGACTGTAACTCAAATCCAATTTTATGACTATAGTCAATTTTAGCTTCTTTCCATTCTTCCAGAATATAATCCTTTGTATTATCCTCAAACCTAAAGTCTGCAAGGTAAATAGTATCTGTAAGCAGAGTATCTGAATCTATAGATATGCTGTGTACCAAAAGTCTAAAGTAATCTGGGTCATCTCCAGAGGCTCCACCAAATTTCTTGCTAAATCCACTTCCGTTTTTCATATCCTTGAATGCGTAAGTAGTGTTCGTTATAAACAGTGATACTGGAACAGGAGGTTCCCATAATGTAAAAATGGTAGGTTCTTGACCTGCGAGATAAGGACCTCTTATTTCATTAGAAACACCACCGCTTATAAAACACTGCTGATGGACCACGTCATTTGAGGTTGGAAGAGTAGCTAGAGGCATCATTTTAGAAGAATATTGATTAGTAAAACCGGCCGTAACAGTATCGTACATTGTACTTATACTCCATCCACTCCAACTATTCCAATCTGAATTATAACTATTTGGAAAAAACATTTGGTCCAGAAGAAATCCTCCAGCCGCATCACTTCCATTAAAAAAGGTATCTGCTCCCATTCTAAACTGATTTCCAAATACTTTATAGTCACTTATAGCATTGAAATCATCCATACAGAAATAAGCCGGAGTATTTAGCCCAAACTCGCCGTTATCACTTCCTTCATATCTAAAAGAGATACTGTCGATCTCTATATCATCAGATGGATCATTGTTGAAATCCACGAAGGTCCAGTCCTTTACGATATAATCCTTGCTATTATCTGCAAAGCGATAGTCTGCCAAGTAAAAAATAGTGCTATCTACGAATTTCCCTGCAAAATAAGAACTTATAACCACTCGAAAGAAGTCCTCGTCATTTCCATCGTCTCCTCCAAATTTTTTACTAAAACCACTTCCTTGCTCCATATCACGGGCGGTATACGTAGTATTGGTGAAATATGCTCCAGAGATTGCTGTAGCTTCATCCAGTTTGATATACGCTCGACTTCCTGTGCTTACCATATAGTTTGCTGTACTACTCACCCCTTGGCCAGTGATGGCACTGTACTGATTCCCAAAACCAGCTGTCAACGTATCGGTCATATTACTCAGCGCCCATCCGCTCCAACTACCCCAAGTAGGATTATAACTATTGTTCCAATATCTTCCGTAGTGTGTAAAACCAACACTTGAATCAGCTCCGTTGTTAAATGTATCTGCTTTAGCTAAAGGCAAATTATCAAAGGTTGAGTACACTCGCTGATGTTCAAATTGTGCATAGGTCATCGCAATGAATGCTACCGTTAATAGTGTTAGTAATTGTCTTTTCATTTTTTTAAGGGTAATGTGTAGTTGATATTAATTTTAAAAATTCTTCCAGGTAATGGGGTGCGTGGTTGAGTAAAGTAGGGCGTATCGAGTAAGTTACCGCACACTACACCAAGTCTGAAATTACTCCATTCGCAGTACCCTCCGAGCTCGTAGAGCTGATACGGTTCTATAAAACTACTGTTATCACTCGCCACATAATTTGCACTAACGTATTGAGAATTTACGTACAAACCGAAATTTCTATGTACGACTGTAATCGTGAAATTTCCCGTGAGTTGCGGTGTAAAAATCAGTTGCTTTCCATTCCGACTGTCCTTGTCATTCTCAAACTTGTAGGTAGCATTTACCCAATGAATATTCGCGCGTGTAAGTAGTTTTAATCCCTTTAATTTTTGCTCGTGGTTAGCTGTAAACACGGCACCATAAACGATTACATTTGGTATATTCTTAGGTGATACTTCACCTGACCCTACCCATTGAACCCAGTTTTGGAAAATACCCGCGTGTGGGTTCATGGTCAATTGCAGTTGTCTCCCATATCGGCCCAATTCTCCATTCACCTTATAGCCCTGCTCAGGCTTCAGGTCTGGATTACCTACGGCCTCCCCAGGTGAATACCAATAGAGTTCATTCAGCACTGGTAGGCGGAACACCCGCTGCACTGAGGTCGACCAATTATACTCTTTCGCAAAATTACCTTCCCCTTTTAGCTCTCCACTAAAAGCCTGCTTACCTTCAAAAAAAACAGTATTCTGAGCTAAGATAAACCGGATCTTATTGTAAGATTTTCTTACTGTAAGAAATACCCTTGGTCTGCTCCATACGGCATCATTTTCCAAGGCTTCTGAAGTATATACCGCTTCATCGAGAGCTACTCCTAGCTTTGCATACCATCGTTTTTCCAAATACTTACTGGCAGCTGCCGTAGTATTCACATTAAATACTCTGCTATCTGTTTCCTCTCCACGTTGGGTATTGTTAAAAACAATCTGTTCTGCCCATAGCTGATTTACGGCTTCATAGACCCAGTTTCTAGCCGTTTTTGTGGTGAACTTATTGACCATCATCGCATTGGCATCTGTTTGCCTATTGGTGCCAGTCTGGTATAATGGAGGTGGAACACCTCGTTCGGCCCCTTGAAGGTATAGTGTGTTGGTCCATTCACTTCGTTTCCATTTATAGCCAATCGTCTGTAAGAGGCTAGCTCGTTTGTAATCTGTATTCGCCAGGACTGTATCTAAATCGTAATGGTACAAGCTGACTGTATTCTCAGATTGAGTGGCCACTCCACTTACACTATAGGACCAGTTATTTCTATTTCCGACGAACTTAAGATTGGTTGAAATTTCGTTTTGAGTACTACCGCTAAGACCTAAATGAAGTCCTTTTTTTTGACCTAAGGAAGATAGACTTATCGCATCTCCCATATTCAGAGCACCTGCGGTGTTCTGATCCGCTGGGTTGAGCGAGACACTTCCAAAATGAGCCGCATCTATGAGACTAAGGTCCATAGTACCATTCATACTGCTTTGCATGTTCGCTCCGTTTATCAGAATGGGTGTCTGCTGAGTGCCGAGACCTTTGTAGCTCGGTGTACTTAGCATCCCTGCTCCACTGCTACGTATGAAAATTCCGCTTTGTTTTTGCAGTAGCTCAGCAAAATTCTGATTTGGGTTAGCTTTTAACAACGTACTGGATAAAAGCTCTTGTCCTCTTAACTGCTTATGGGCTCCTACAGCGATAGAATCTAGAAAAACAGGCACATCAAGTCCAGTAGAATCCGGAGTACCAGTTCGTGGATTAGTCACTTGAGCACTAATGCTACAAGTTATCAAAATCGATATGACAGCAAGCGCTGTTTTCACTGATTTGTGTTTTATTTTCTGTTGAAAAACAATAACCCATGAGATAAAATATATAAAAGTCGCGGTGCTAGCACCTATGGCTCTTATAGCTTTTTTTCCCGAAAGCATATTGAGTACTAATAGCATAAGCAGGTCTTCTGACTTAGTTCCTGAGGTAGTTTCCTTCCCACTCGCCTTAGCGAGCAGTGGATAAAGATAGACTACAACATTAACAGAACAATACAGCTGCGGGTACAGTGGAAGATTTACACTTCGCTTCCCTTCACTTTTGCTACTGCAAGTGTAACGTAAAATTATTAACTCATTCAAAATTGTTTTAATGATATAATTTTTGTTTTATTTGCCGCATTATTTTAATTTAGTCTAAATAAATATGATACGAGAAAGAATAAAAACGGAAACTACACAAAATCATCATGACGTAGAAGCTGCAGGTTACAGCGGACAGATTATGAGTGGTAGACTTACCGTGGAAGAATACAAAGTGCTAATTACTGTCAATTTGGTGCTTAATAAAGCATTTGAAAAGCAATGGTCTACACTACCATTTGAACTGCCAAAAACACTGCAGCTGGAGCAACGTAGAAAAACAGCCGCTCTGGAAAAGGATGCCGCATTGCTTGGTCTTGCAGTTACAGGATCAAACGAGATCCAATTCCCTGTCGAAAGCTATGAAGCCTTTATGGGCACACTATACGTATTTGAAGGAAGCACGCTAGGTGGCGCTATCATTTACAAACAACTAAAGCAAAATCCTAACTTAAGTGCATTGGATGAATTTCATTTTTACTCCTGCTACGGTGATCAGTTAGGTATGATGTGGAAGGTATTTTTGGATCACCTCACACAGATAGAAGATACTTCACAAGTAGACAAAGCTATCGCCTCAGCTAAAACGACTTTTGACATCACCAAGGACGCTTTCACACGAATGAGTCAGCCTGCATTTTAAGTTATCCGCTCAAAATAAGTTCAACTGCAATATATTTGCCCTCAATGGCAACAACACAAGACTTATCAAGAGGAATGTTTCTACGTTACAATGGACAGCTGTGCCAAGTAGTAGAATACCAACATACAATGCCGGGTAAAGGCGGTGCTTTTTATCAGGTAAAAATGAAAAATGCCATCACTGGCAAGTCTATGGAAAATAGATTTAGAAGTGGTGAAAACATAGACGATGTCCGCGTAGATCAAATAGATATGCAGTATCTGTACAAAGATGGAGAGAATCTAATGCTGATGAACACGGAGACATTTGAGCAAGTAGGAATACCTGAATCTATGCTAGGTGATCAAATGAAGTTTATCAAAGAGGAAATGATCCTAAGTGTATACTTCGATGAAGGAAACCCTATAATGGCCGATGCCCCAAATCACGTAGTACTTGAGATTACCTACAGCGAGCCCGGAATGAAAGGAGATACAGCAAACAATCCTTTAAAACCTGCCACCCTTGAAACTGGCGCTATAGTTAGTGTTCCTCTTTTTGTAGAGTCTGGAGAAAAAATAAAAGTAGACACCAGAACTGGAGAATACGTAGAACGTGCTAAATAACCTCGCTCAGTTAAAACGAGACAAAAGGTGAATTCAAATTGAATTCACCTTTTTTTTGGTGCCTTCTCAATGTCGCTGCTAGTACGTACTTTTCTTGATAGCAAGTAGATCTCCTGTCTTTGCTGCTTGAGTGGACCTTTTTGTGTCAAACGAGACTTCCATACTTAGCTTGATAGCAAAAACTACATCATCAAGACTCTTAAAATTACTACGCCAAGGATTGATTTATTTAATTTCATTTGTAGGTATAATTGATTTTCCAAAAAGTAATGAATAGTTTAGCATCTGAACACAACTTCTTAGGCATCGCTCAAGAAGAGTTATTCACCTACCACTCTTCAAAATGCGTAATACAACAGCTACCGTACGAACATACCTCTTCTTACAAACAAGGCTCTGATAAAGGACCTCAAGCTGTAATTAATAACTCACACTATGTGGAGTTTTACGATCCAGAGCTAGATGCTGAAGCGTATAAAGCGTGTGGTATTTCATGTGTAGAACCTTTAAATTTTAATGAAAAAGTAGATGCCGAGGCTATGGACCTCATCTACCAAGACTCTAAAAAGCACCTAGACAACGATAAGTTTCTAGTAAGTCTAGGTGCAGAACACACCGTAACCTACGGTATCTTCAAGGCATTCCAAGAAAAATGGAATGACATTGGCATACTGCAACTTGATGCCCATAGCGACTTAAGACTAGAGTACGAAGGGAACAAGTGGTCTCATGCAAGTGTAATGGCTCGAATACACGAACTGAAACCAGAAATTTTTCAAGTAGGAATACGTGCTCAGTGCATAGAAGAGTCTCAACTTATCAAATCTGCAGATAACATTCACTGTTGGTACGCTCACCAGATATGGCAGGATGATACCTGGATGGATGAATTAGTAGCTAAACTACCAAAAAAGATGTACATCACAATTGATACCGACGGATTTGACCCAAGTATATGCCCTAGCGTAGGCACAGCAGAACCTGGAGGACTCCTGTGGTATCCAACACTAAAGCTGCTGAAAAAAGTGTTTGAAAAATGTGAAGTAAAAGGTTTTGACATAGTAGAGCTCAATCCCTCCTCGGATGACGATAGCACCGCTTACAATATGGCACAACTTTGCTACAAGCTAATCGGATACAAATACTGCCTTTAAGGCTATTTTACTTTTCTTTGCGCCCAAGCTTATGCAAGTATATTTAGACAACGCCGCTACTACTCCAATGGATGTACAGGTTATTGAGAAAATGACCGAAGTGATGCACGACTGTTTTGGCAATGCAAGCGCAATACACGGACAAGGTAGGAAAGCAAAGGCCGTAGTGGAAATGGCTCGTAAAGAGATTGCGACACTGCTTAATTGTGCCAGCTCAGAACTCATATTTACTGGCAGCGGAACAGAAGCGGATAACATGGCATTGCGCTGTGCCGTAAATGACCTAAATGTAACTCACATCATCACTAGTGAAATAGAACATAAAGCAGTACTAGACACCGCAAAAGAACTCCAAGCTAAGGGTCTGGCACGGATAACTTTTATTAAACTTGATGCACTTGGTAGAGCTGACTTAGAAGATCTAGAAAACATTGCTAAACAGAATCCTGGTAGCTTAATCAGCCTAATGCACGCTAATAATGAGATAGGTACACTCAATGACATAACTGCCATTAGTAAAATAGCTCGTGCCAATGATTGCTATTTTCATACAGACACTGTGCAGACTATCGGCCACTACCCTATCAATCTTAAAGATTGGGATGTAGACTTCGTAGCTTGTTCTGCCCATAAGTTTCACGGACCAAAAGGTGTAGGTTTTTTATACAAAAACAAAGCACTCCGAATTCGACCGATAGTGACCGGTGGTGGACAGGAAGGCGCTATGCGCGCAGGCACAGAAAATGTGACGGGCATCGCTGGACTCGCCAAGGCATTAGAAGTGGCTAGTAGAAACATAGAAGTAAAAATTGATACGGTACAACGTATCAAAGCGTATTTCAAAGAACAATTGCTCAGTGAAGTAAAAGGAGTCTGTTTCAATGGTGACACCAGCAATGAAGGCGGTCTGTATACTGTACTCAATGTTTCGCTGCCTCCTTCTGACAATGCTTCTACTCTCCTCTTTCAGCTGGATATGAATGGTATTTGTGCGAGTGGAGGATCTGCTTGTAATAGCGGAGCTGTAGGTGACAGCCACGTGCTCAATGGCATACTCCATCCTACTGACCGATCAGCACTTCGTTTCTCTTTCAGTAAATTTACCACCAAAGAAGAGGTCGACTACGCAATCAGCAAGTTAAAAGAACTTATTTAAGTTTTGATACCCAGGTTACAAAGGCAACCTCCAATTAGCCTTATAATTGCCCTACAAAAAGAAAAATGAAACAATTATTTATACTATTGACGACTGTGCTCACTTTTGCTGCCTGCAGTGCACAACAAGGAGACGTAAAAACATTAAAACAAGCTGATCTTTCTGCTAAACTACAAGAAGACAATGTAGTACTGATAGACGTTCGTACTCCAGGAGAAGTAACAAGTGGGTACATACCTGAAGCTAATTTATTCATAGATATAAACGGAGCAGATTTTAACAAGAAAATTGCAGAACTAGACACCACTAAAACCTACGTAGTATACTGCCGCAGTGGAGCACGCAGTGGAAAAGCTTCTTCGTATATGGTAACCAACGGATTTACCGACGTCTATAATTTAGAAGGAGGTATCCTCTCCTACACCGGAGAGACAAAACAATAAACCTTCTTGATTATTGAATACCTCAGCTCTATCCTGCATGGTTAAAGGGGTCTCCTTATCGCTAGCTATTGCCGTATCTGCATTGCTTCTTAGCAATGTATTGGGCTTTAATGCGATACTTTTGGCGCTTGTCTTTGGAATTGTATTGGGCAACGCCTTTAAGCTTCCTGAGTATTTTAATCTTGGTATAAAAACCGCAAGTGGCAGATTCTTAGAGGTTGCTATTATTCTCATGGCGTTTAGCATAGACTATGGAAGTTTTCTAAAACTCGGATGGGAAACTATAATTATTGTAATAGTCACCATATCTGCGGTACTTCTTATGACTCTTTGGCTCGGCAAAAAAATGAATTGCCCTAGCAGTGCAGGACTATTGGTAGGTTTTGGTACGGCTATCTGCGGGTCTGCTGCTATAGCTGCTCTCGCGCCAAGTGTAAGTAAAGACAAAAGCGATATAGGGATATCGATGGCAGTAGTCAATCTATATGGACTCCTCGGAATGATACTGATTCCATTTATCACCCAAGATTGGCTCACTGACGTACAAAACAGTATACTCGTAGGAGCAAGTTTACATTCCGTAGGCAATGTAGCCGGGGCAGGGTTTGCAATGAACGACGCTATTGGAGAAATGGCAGTAACCGTGAAACTAGGGAGAGTAGCTCTTCTCACTCCAGCACTATTGATTTTTGGACACTTCACAGCTAAAAAATCAGCATCTCATAAAACGAATAAATTAAACTTACCTTGGTACTTACTTACCTTTATAGTGATATCCATACTCGTTTCTATTTTCCCGTTTCCAGAGGAAATCTTGAGCTATAGTAAAAAAGGAAGCAACTTTTTACTCGCTACGGCTATGGCCGCCATTGGATTAAAAGTAAGTTTCAAAACGCTACTTAATTCAGGTAAAAAAGGATTGGTCTTTGGTGCGATACTATTTGCAGTGCAGTTATCTATTATTATGGGTTTAATGCTTGTCCTAGCAACATAGTAATCTCACTGTTCTTAAAACGTATTTTTTAGATTATCCGTTCTTGAGTGTGACTCTGGTCACTTTACAATCTTTATAGAGTAAGTATACTTGCTGTATATTTTATGAAACATTTACTTAGCATCACATTTTTATTAGCCACAGTGTTAATACAAGCTCAAAACACACCTTTTTCCGTAGCTCTAGAACCTATGAACATAGAAGGTTTAGGTGGCGTGCAGTCCTATGCCTTTGGACAACACGAAGGAAAATGGCTTATCGTTGGAGGTAGACTGGATGGGCTGCACCAAAGACAACCGTTCGCAGCATTCAGTCAATCTGGAAACAACACTCAACTCATAGTTATAGATCCTGTCGCAAAGCAAAAATGGACCACACCACTATCGAGTTTACCCACGGGCATACAGGAGCAACTTAGCTCTACCAATATGGAATTTTACCAAGAGGGTGATTACTTATATACCCTAGGTGGCTATGGATATAGCGCCACAGTAGGAGATCATACTACGTTTGCTAATCTTACTGCCATAAATGTACCTGCGACTATAGATGCGATTATAAATGGGACTTCCGTTACCTCCTATTTCAGACAGATAACAGATACTAAGTTTGCCGTGACAGGCGGATACCTCAATAAAATTTACGATACCTACTACCTCGTGGGTGGTCAAAAATTCATTGGACGATATAATCCTATGGGGCCAAATCACGGACCGGGATTCACACAAGAATATACAGATGCTATACGCAAGTTTAACATATCAGACAATGGTACTACTTTAACCATAGTGCATTTAGCTACCCTTTCAGACCCTACAAATCTGCACCGACGAGATTACAACGTCGTACCTCAAATAATGCCGAATGGAGAAGAAAGTGCAACTGCTTTTTCGGGAGTATTCCAACAAACTATAGACCTGCCTTTCCTTAACAGCGTAGATATAGATAGCTCAGGTTACAGTGTAAATAATAATTTTTCACAATACTACAATCACTACCACTGTGCTCATATACCCTTGTATAGTGCTGCGCAAAACGAGATGCACACCGTATTTTTCGGAGGGATAGCTCAATATTTTGATAGCTCTGGAATACTCGTACAAGACAATAATGTTCCTTTCGTAAAAACCATAGCTAGAGTAACTCGAGATGCGAATGGCGCTATGGCAGAATATAAACTGCCCATAGAAATGCCATCGCTACTTGGAGCTGGATCAGAATTTATAGAAGTAGAAAATATCCCAACATATAACAATGACGTAATAAAACTAGATGACCTGGCAAGTGACCGCACGCTAGTAGGTTACATCTATGGTGGGATAAGCAGCAGTGCAGCCAATATCTTTTTCACCAATACAGGATCTCAAAGTAATGCTAGTTCACAGATTTTTAAAGTCTATGTGATTAAAGGAAACACGAATAGTATCGACCTGCTAAACAAGCAAAGTACAAGTTCATTGCAGATGCAAGTCTATCCAAACCCCAACAAAGGAAAATTTATAATACAGTACCACCTAGATAACGCTCAAGAGGTGGAGATTACCATACAAGACAATCAAGGAAAGGTCCTAGAGCAACAGTCTCAACTAAGCATAAAAGGTGATAACCAATTTGCTCAGAGGATTCAAGGCTTAACTGAAGGAGGTACTTATTTTGTAACCATTCAAACCAGTTCCGAAAAATCAACTCAAAAAGTAATCATACAGCCATGAGCAGCATATCTAACTTCATCCTTACGCTATTCATTGCAGGAATATTTACAAGCTGCCAAACCAGTACTTCTGGTGAACAAAGTCACGATGAAAACTCAGCCATAGTGCTAAACCAAGGCAAAAAGTGGATAGTCGTTCCTGAAATGATGCACATCATTCGTTCTATGGAATCGGATATCAATAGTTTCAGTGGTTCAAGCTTAGAAGAGCACAGAGCTCTTGGCACAAAGCTCCAAGACAATCTGAATACATTAACATCCAACTGCACAATGAAAGGACAAGGACATGATGAGTTGCACAAATGGCTTTTGCCTTTTTTGGATTCAGTAAAAGAATACACTAAATCTAAGAATACCGCCGAAGCTACTCGCAGCTACGCCCAAATAAAAACGTCATACAATACGGTAAATAGGTATTTTGAGTAATACAGATTAGAGCACAATATCTTACTTTTGAGAGATGAAATACCTGATCCTATTTTCTGTACTATTCTGTTACTGTACCCCACCAGCTACCTTAGACCAAAATGCCCAGAGCAAAGAGCTAAATAGCCTGATAGACCAATGGCACAATGACGCCGCCAATGCTAACTTAGATAGCTATATCGGATTCATGGACAGCACCTGCAACTATATAGGAACCGATGCCACGGAGAACTGGCTCCGAGATGATTTTGCTGCTTTTTGCAAACCGTATTTTGCTAAAAAGACCACGTGGGATTTCACCCCCATACAGCGAGATGTACGCATCAATGAAGCCGGCAACACCGCTTGGTTCGGTGAGATACTCGACACGCATATGGGCACATGCCGTGGCTCTGGAGCATTAGAACTAAAAAACGGCCAATGGAAACTTATGCAATATGTTCTAAGTGTGGCCATCCCCAATGAAAGTATGGAAGCGGTAAAGGAGGCTAAACATGAAGCTGATTCGGTTTACAAGAGCCACTTTGCCAGGTAACTAGCCCAATATTTCACCCGCTGATATTTGAACCCAAATCACAAAAACTCAATGTTTATGAATATAAACACCTGAAAATGAGGAGTTTTTTTTTACCTTTGCAGTAGATGAAAGTCAAAAACCTGAAATGGGGACCTAGCGGTCCAAGATCTTTGCCGCAAGGGCACAAATCTTGGTTAGCCTACTGGATTAAAAACTACGGAGGTGCTGCTACAATATGTACGAACAAAAACTGCGACAACAAAGCAACTGTGGGCGGACACGTGATGCCCCCAGATGGTAAACGCAGTAGCAACTGGTTTATCATACCCCTTTGTGATGAATGCAATGCTTCGAACAACAGACAAGAGTTTGATGTAGAAAGAAGACACTTGGTGGGCATCAGCAATCAGTTGTCTTAGGTTTTTCTGTAATTTCTACTCTTCTGCAGTAGAGCTTTTTCCAATCATCTTCTCTGACTCAAATTATATATCTTTGTACAATGGATTTAGGTATTCAAGATAAAAAAATTGCGTTAATTCAGTGGCTAAGCAGTATTGAGGACAGCACTTTAATAGAGAAACTAATTGATTTGCGTAATAGAGAAGAAAGTGATTGGTGGGATGATACATCTGAAGATGAAAAAGCCGCTATAAAAAACGGATTACTAGACGCAGAAAATGGAAAAGTAAAACCTCATTCGGAAGCTCAAAAGCTTTATGAAAAGTGGTTATAAAATTATCTGGTCAGAGAGCGCATTAGCCGAACTGTCTCAAACGTTTAATTATTTAGAAACCAATTGGACTGAAAAGGAACTTAACAGACTAGCAAATTCTTTAGAAAAAACTATTTCGCTTATTTCAAAGGCTCCCAACATTTACCCTAAATCCAATAAGGGCTTTGATGTGAGAAAATGTATTCTGCTTAGATATAACAGCATTTATTACCGCGTAGACAATCAGACAATTACTATTCTTTCTTTTTTCTCCAATCGGCAAAGTCCTCGTAAATTAACTATTTGACACACTTTGAATATCTTGATTCAATCCAATTTTTTACATAACAAAAACCATTACAATTCATCTTCGCACCTCTGAAAGACATTCTACTCATAACACCACCTTTTACGCAACTCAATACTCCGTATCCAGCGACTGCGTACCTCAAAGGTTTCTTAAACACCAAAGGCATTTCTGCATTCCAGATGGATTTAGGTATAGAAGTGATCTTAGCACTCTTTTCTAAAGAAGGATTACAATATGTATTTGACTATGCTACGAAAAACGAGTCGATAGAAAGTGATAATACACATCGTATCTACGCATTACAAACAGATTATATCCATACCATAGATTCTGTTATTGCCTTTTTGCAAGGCAATAATCCCAGCTTGGCTCGCCAAATATGTACGGAGAATTATCTACCTGAAGCTAGTCGATTTCAAAACCTGGACTACCTCGAATACGCCTTTGGCAGTATGGGAATGGCAGATAAGGCCAAGCATTTAGCCACATTATACATCGAAGACCTTACAGACTTTATTAAAGAATGTGTAGACCCAAATTTTGGGGTCAGCCGATACGCTGAGCAGCTGGGAAAAAGTGCCAACTCCTTTAATGAGCTGTCAGAAGAATTGAGCTACGAACTTTCGTATATAGACCAAATCACACTTAGCATACTCGATGCTCGACTGGAAGAGTACCAACCTAAACTAGTTTGCCTCTCTGCCCCATTCCCCGGCAATCTCTTCAGTGCTTTACGCTGCGGTCAATACATCAAAGAACATTTTCCAACAATTAAAATAGCCCTAGGCGGTGGCTTTGCGAATACTGAACTAAGAAGTATCACGGACCCCAGAGTGTTCGAATATGTAGACTTCATAACGCTAGACGATGGAGAATTGCCGATTGAGCTTCTGCATAACTATGCTACTGCCGAAGCTCCTGACCCCGTCTTCAAACGCACATTCCATCTAGAACAAGAGAAGGTCACATACAATAACTTTTCGCTACGACAAGACTACAAGCAGGCAGACCTGGGCACGCCAGACTACTCAGACCTGTTGCTGGACAAGTACATCAGTGTGATAGAAGTAGCGAATCCCATGCACAGCCTCTGGAGCGATGGTCGCTGGAATAAGCTTACCATGGCACATGGATGCTACTGGGGCAAGTGTACTTTTTGTGATATATCGCTCGATTATATTGGGAATTACGAACCGATAGCTGCAGGCATATTGGTAGATAGAATGGAAGACCTCATCGCCCAAACGAATGAGCGAGGATTTCACTTTGTAGATGAAGCTGCACCACCAGCTCTGATGCGAGAGATTGCTTTAGAAATACTCCGAAGAAAGCTAGATGTGACGTGGTGGACCAACATCCGTTTTGAAAAAAGCTTTACTGCTGACCTGTGCAGGCTACTCAAAGCAAGTGGATGCATTGCAGTATCCGGAGGTCTAGAAGTTGCCAGCGACCGCCTACTCAAGCTCATAGACAAAGGAGTGTCGGTAGAGCAGGTAGCTCGTGTAACCCGTAACTTTACCGAAACGGGCATTATGGTGCATTCCTACCTTATGTACGGATACCCTACGCAGACTGTGCAAGAAACCATTGACAGCTTAGAAATGGTCCGCCAACTCTTTCAGGCAGAAGTAATCCAATCGGGATTTTGGCATCAGTTTGCACTTACGGCACATAGTCCCGTAGGGTTAAATCCGGATGCTTATGGAATTACACCACACTTAGAAAAAATCACTTTTGCGAATAACGATGTGCAGTTCACCGATAGTACAGGCATAGACCACAGCCAGTTTAGCTTTGGGCTAAAAAAATCGCTCTATAACTATATGCACGGCATCTGTTTTGACACGCCTTTAAGAGAATGGTTTGATTTTGACACGCCTGCTCCGAGTATAGATCCCGAGTACATAGCCCATTGCTTGGATGCTGAAACTACACATCTGCCTAGAGCTACGGATAAATTAATCTGGATAAATGCACTACCTCTCGTAACCCAAGAGGAAGATTTTGTCACCGTCACCTTCCATACCAAAAAAGCATCTGAAACCATAGAGCTAGACACCGATCTTGGCCTTTGGCTGGCTGAGTGGCTTGAGAAAATGCACTACTCTACTGAAGAGATCATTACCTTCAAGCAGTTTAAAACTTCCTTCGAAGAAGAATACGACGACATAGAAACACTGTGGGACAGTGAGGTGATGGATATCGTGAGGGAAATGGGGTTGTTGGTATTGTAGAAAAATTTACCACTAAGTAATTTTTAAAGTTGATACTCTCTGTTTTCGTGTTGAAGAGAGACATTTAGTGTTTTATCCATATTCTTAAAAAGGTCATTATGTAGGTTTATCTTCGATAACCATTTCAAAATATCGCTACGATACATTATCATTATACGCTACCTAATGATTCAGACCAAATGTAAGCACCCTACTTTGTTGCAAAGTCTTAACGCAACCCCAAAGCGGAGCGTGGAATCTAATTTAACCACTTGCTAAGGTACTCGAACGTCAATTATTTAAAAGATAAAGTGCAGAAGTTCACTAAAAATTAATTACATAAATTTAGAGAATGAAAATAGTCCTGACATTCTTTCTCATATTCACTTCTTTCTTTGTAAACTCTGATGTAAATACAGGTAATTTATCCTATTCTAATTTTACCTTGAATGATAACTCTATGGCAGAGTTTCTAAAAGGCATAATTAAAAAGGAAGGAATAAAATCTTATAAAGTCACGTATACGGATTACGATAGTAAAAACACCAAAACATACTATGACTGTACTTTCCCAGGGAATAATTTTATATTATTTAAAGAGGTAGGTTATAACCTAAATAAACTAATAAGGTATGAGGTATTCAAAAAAGATTTTAAGCGAGAAGAATCTATAAGTAGACTAGAATTACTTTTTTAAACCTATGTACAAAGACATCATAAACTACGAACAAGCTGAAGGAGTAACCGAGGAGCACCTTATGAAAGTGGCTGGCCAAATTCTAAATGAATGGATGAAAGGACTAGACGGTTTTATCTCTTGGGAAATCAACAAGTATACAGATGGTGGCTACACCGACATCGTATCTTGGGATAGCAAAGAAGCTGCTTTAGTAGCCAACGAAGAAATGAAAAACATACCCAACGCTATGGACTGGTATGCCTGCTACAAGACGGAAACCATCAAAAGTCAGAATGTGACGTTGGTGGGGAGGTTTAATAAAAACTAAAAGCGTTAGAGCATTTCGAAGGTAGATATTCTCACCTGCTATTATTTCTTACTAATTGAAAGGCCAAGTTGTATGAGTGAGTTTAACAATTGAATTTGACAACTGCATTTGAATTTTATACTTGAACTTGAGTTTGCTCCTATAACAGCTCCCACTCAAACGTAGGGTGACCAGACTGCCCTGATGAGTTAAGGAAATTCACAAAACGAAGCTTGTACTTAAAAGCAGCGTTGCTAGAGATAAGATATGTTTTATCCTCAATTATCTCGTAAGCACCTTTCTCTAGACTGTAATTTTTCCAGTCCCAGCCTATCGTGTTCTTTTCACCGGAGAGACGTACTACATCAAACATTTCGTCCTTGACCTCACTAAAGGGTTCATTTACCTCATACACTAAAGAGTTTCCTTGTATTGCGCCATAGATTAAATACTCTTGGGTGATATCACCTATAGTCACTAAATCTGTATATTTACCAAAAGCAACATCGTATTCTGTTTCAGTAGGTAAATCTAAAGTGATCTTCTCTCGGATATTGTAATAAAAAGAGGTTTGGTTTACCTCCTCAAAAACCTCGTAGTCAGAACCAATACCATTTTGCCATATTTTGACACCTGAAGGAGTACGCTCAAAACGCACTGAAGTAAGTCCTATTGGATTAAACTCATTGTCCAACCCATAATCCACTACATAAATCTGGTTTTCTTTTAACTCCCACTGGGTAAGAGAATCATACGCATCGTAGGTTAAGTATCTAAATTCAAGATTTACGGTATCCTCCAGTTTGTCCCAAGTATCATTAAACTCTGCTACTTGCATACTTCGGAAATAGTTGAGACGAATCACGTCTTCGTCTATATAAAAATCCCAATCCATTGGGCTTGCCTCTGCCACTATTTCTGCCTTATCTAGAGAATAAAAGGCAACTTTATTTTTGTATTCACCCGCATCTAGTGTCACAGACTTACTTATTCTAGGAGTAGGCGTTACCGCTTCATCTTTTGGGAAGCACGCAGCTAATAGAAGTATGGATATGTAACTAGTCTTTTTTAAATAATTCATAACGTACATTTATAAAATAGGTTCTACCTGGGCTTATAGAGATAAAACTGGTGCTTGGCGTATGTGCTCCTACTTCTGTAGTGTTCGCATTTATATTTATCACACCCAATACATTCCTTGCCCCTAGTGTTACTCTTAGCTTATTATTATTAAAACTCTTGTTGAACGTAAAGTCAAGCATAGAGTAAGCATCTTGCTGTTGTATGTTCACATTAGCACTATCTGTATTGCTAAATACCCGAGATACTTCTCCGAAATAATTGAAAAACAGATTAGCTGAAAGGTTTTGTTTACTCCAAGTATAGGTTGGGTTTATAACAACCTGTGGTGAGAAGAAAAACTCTTTCTTGCTCCCCTCTACCCCATTGTAAACTCCGGTATAATTAAATGAGGCATTCACTCCAAAGTCTTCATAGAGTATCTTTTGACTAATGTCTCCTCCAACAGATTGATATTGACCAATATTTCCATATTTGGCTTGAATAGGACCTGTGACTATAAGCTCAATCTTATTTTCTATGTTGTTATAGAAACCATCTACCGTCGTGCTCATCTCAGCTTTTCCAGCTCTATAGTAGTTGGTAAAGCTGGCAGTAAATGAGTGAGAGGTCTCTGACATCAATGTACTATCACCAAACACCTCATGACGACTATCATTGAAATCTAAGTACAATTCTTTAAGCGATGGTGCTCTAAATCCTTTGCCGTAAGCCAGTTTTATGATTTGAGAATTAGGCAATGTAAACTTGGTCTGTAGGGAATAAAGTAGTGGTGATTCGAAAGCTGAGTTGTACGCATACCGAAATCCTCCTCGTAGTAATGCAAAACTGGTTAATTGCTTCTCTGCACTAGCAAATAGTGCTGCGTCGAGCTGCTCCTGCTTATCATTTTTAATACGATTTCCTGTTCCTATTTCGTAGTTACCGTCAAAACCAATAAGTGTTTCAATACCCAACGTTTTTGCCTTATCTAGACCATATATCGTCCTAAAAACTGACGCATTGAAGGTTTGTGTATCTTGCTCGGACTCTCCCGGCACAAGTACATCCTCCAGCGTCACGAGGTTACGATAGTACTTATTTTTTATTCTATTAAAGTTATTATTACCCAGAATCATCTGCAGACTAGACTTACCTATTTTATTGGAATAGCTCAGACTATTATCAAAACGTTGATTGGTGTAGTACTCGTCTAATGCAGCTTCTTTGTAAGGCAAGAGCGGAGCTCCTCTATCCAATAACTTAGAACGAAGCAACTCACTTCTTATATTGATGGTAGCATTCTTATGCTTATAGCTGTACTGTACACGGCCCGTGTACTGCTCTTTAGGTATCCAGTCAAACGTACGATCTACATCATTGGCACTCCATCCTGTGAACATGGTTCTACCCCCACTAAGGGTCAGAAAATGCTTGTCCTTAAATGATTTAGATGCAGTTCCCGTGAGCGCATACTGACCGTCGGTTTCGTAGTTTGCATTTAGGTTAAAACGAGGCTTGGTATTGGTATTATTGGTAACTATATTAATAGTCCCTGCCAATGCATTACTCCCATAAATTACAGACATTGGTCCACGTATCACCTCTATTTGCTTGGCATTTTCTAGATTAAATTGCTCTAGGTCTAGCTGATTAAACAAGCGCCCAATGACTGGTACACCGTCAATGAGGAGCTTCACATTATCGCCACCTATACCCATCATCGTGATACCAGATGAACCAATAGCATTGTCGCGGCTCATACGGATATTATTTTCAAAGGCAAGTGCATCACGCAAGTCAACAGCTCCAAGTTCTTCTATCTTTTTTGCAGATATTTTAGAAATATTGAGTACTGTATTGTTTAGACTTTTAGAGGAATGAATGTCTGTGACTATAGCTTCATCTATGGTATAATAGTCTCTTTGAAGCTGTATGGTATAATTGGTATTGGGATATACTATCACAAACTTTTGGACGTAGCCTTCAGCATATACTGTTACTTTCTGAGAGTTAGCAGATGAAAAAGATACCTGACCGTTCGTAGAGAACAGCTTTAAAGTATCTCCATTTTCAGATCTTCCTAGTAAGCTAAAGTCCACGGGATCGGAAGTCTCACCATCCAATGCCGTAATAGATATTTGTCCCCACGAAACCGTAGGGACAAACATTAATAATAGTACTATGTAAATTAACTTATTCAAAGATTACACGTTTCGTGCTAGTAGCATTAGAAGTACTTAGTTGTAGAAAATAAATTCCTTTAGCTAAATCTTTTGTATCAAATCTTGTCACGTCAAAAGCGTTTACAGCTGTCTCAAGTACTACTGCTCCTTGAGCATTAAGTAAAGTAATATTCAGCCCTTCATTCTCTCTGTTTGAAATGTTCAATACGCCATTGGTAGGATTTGGGTACACAGTAGTGTTTAAGTTAGCATACTTCTCAACGCTATTTACTCCTGCTTTTATTTCCTCCGTATTGAATACGTATTTTCCTGATGCTCCACCTTCGTAACCCGTGAACCATATTTTCCATACTGCTCCATTCTCTGTACGCACAAAGTAGGCTAAGTCTGGCGTAAATTCATATTGAAACGTAGTTCTGTTAAAGCTTTTCCAGTCGTACCCTATTTCTGTGATAGAAGTATTCCAAGACAGTGAAGAGGTATCATTACTAGATACATCTACTCCTGTGCGTTCTGCAACTTCGCATCCTGCGTTTATTTTAACTCCACTTACAGCCATCTGCTGAGTAATAGGTCCTTGCATTACAGTAGTAATATACTTCGTGAAAAGTATATCCCACGCTTTACTGTCTGCATTAGAATAATCAAACTCGCCTTTAGTCAAATCAAATAACGCAAAGTTTTTATCTACAGATGCTTCATTAGACTTCGCATATTCGTAAGAGTTTTCGTTACTTCCATCTAGCTTTGCAGTTCTAAAAAACCAAACCCCACTGCGATCTAATTTATCAATAATTATTTTCAGATAATCGCCACCTTGTGTTTTTATAATAAAGAGTCTGTCACCTACGATATCATGTGTGTTTTGGTTATAAATACCCCAACCGTAATCTGGATGCATTGTTCCTTGGTTGCTAAATGCACCATACGCCCAAGTTTCTTCCGAGTTATAAATAGGATCAAAATTAAATCCAGCAGTATCTACAGAAGCCCAATCTGCAATGTCTTCGCTGTACAAAAAGAGCTCTACACCCGCATTTTCATTTATGATGATACTTGAGTTCATAAGGTCAGATGTAAACCCTATATCCCATAATTCTCTGTCAAGACTAACTTCTGTTCCCGTTTCAAAGTCGTAATACACATCGTTTACTCCACCACCGGTAATTACAGAGTCTGCTTTTTGTGCCATTGCAAAATTTGCTACTAAAAGAAAAAGGATTGTGAAAATTTTATTCATTTTTTATGTGTTTTATTATGCTGCAAATGTGAGATGAGAACCACTGAGTAAATAACCAATACAGAAATAAAAATACCCCGAAACGAAAAAAAGAGTATGACCACTGTCATAATTACAAATGCTCAAAATCAAGCACTTAACTATATAAATCAATTTTAGCTTACATTTGTTTCAATAGAAATAGCCCAAAATGAGTAAAGAGTCTATCGATTTAAAAATACTAAAGGCAAGCAAACAACCTACTGATTATCAGTACACCAATGGTACAATTTGCTTATTCATCACTACTACTCGTGGTGTGGAAATGCCGATGGGTCAACGCAGCGTGCCGCTTCCCGCTCACTCGGTCTATTTATTTTATGATCAAAAGAGAAGTTTCAATCTCGCCTTTGTAGCGAAAGAGAGCACTCCATTTTGCATTATTAATTTAAGCATAGACACCCTTCACCATATCATCGCACAAGGCACCGATGAGCTTAACTTCTCCCAAGCGGCTATTTTTGAAAAAGAACAGTACCACCATTTTGAAGAGGCAAGTACCACTGTGCGTAGGTGCATTCATGAAATACTGGATAACGAAAACAATCACCTGCTCAAAGAAGCTAAAAAATATGCAATATTGGATGACTATTTTAATGCAAGCAGAAGGCAAACATCCTATAAGTGTCCCTTCCTCAATCAAAAAGAAAATGTCACCAAAGTACGTGATGCAAAAGAGCACCTTATTAGCGACCTGCAAAATTCACCTACCATAAAAGAACTGGCTAAACACGTAGCTCTAAATGAATACAACCTCAAGACTGGTTTTAAAGAGATCTACGGTAAAACCATACACGCCTTTGTAAAAGACTACAAAATGAGCAAAGCACGAGAACTCATATTGAAGCGGGAGTTTCAAATAGCAGAAATAGCAGACCAACTGGGCTACACTAATGTCAGTCACTTCATAGATGCATTCAAAAAGAAATTTGGTGTCACACCAAAGAAATTTGAGTTGGGTTTAGGATAAACTTTAGCACCACTGAGTAAAACGCTATTGCCCCATTCTTTATAAAAGAACACCATAATGGCTATTTTTTAGCTATAATCAACTCGTTTTTAGCTTTTTTAGCATAAAATGGATATAAAACACCAATTTTCGAGGTATTAATACTATATCTAAAATCTTATATTCTTGGAATGAAGGTCTATTTATTCCCACGCATATTATCTCAGAACTAAACTATTCATAGACCTTTTCTCGATTACAATTAATCGCAGATCTCCATAGATCTATTTCAGTTACTCGTCTTGCGAAGAATAGGCAGCCGGGTTATAACGGGACATAAAATTCCCACAACACACTGCCAGTAGAATATAATGATGGAAATAAAACAAGCAATGACAACAGAAAATAACGCTTCACTGAAACTATTTTAAAGACGAAAAAACAGTGTAGCTATTGGTGTAGGTATAGTCAACACCTCTACTATAAGTAGCGCCAAAGGTGCAACCATTACAGACGTAGACGGCAACCAATGGATAGATTTCGCAGGAGGAATTGGTGTAGTAAACATGAGGCACTGCCCTGATGAAGTAGTAAAAGCCATACAAGATCAAGCGGCAAAGTACATTCACACAAGCTTTAATGTGGTGACCTATGAACCTTATATAGAACTGTGCGAGACCCTTTGCGAGATTTTACCTCATGGCAAAAAAAACAAAGCTATGCTCGTTAGTACGGGTGCGGAGGCTGTAGAAAATGCCATCAAAATAGCCCGACAAGCTACCGGAAGACAAGCAGTACTTTGTTTCACAGAAGCCTATTATGGGAGAACAATGATGGCCATGATGCTCACGAGTAAAATCAATTACAAGACAAACTGTGGGCCATTTGCAAAATCCAACCATATAAGCAGCGCTCAACTGACCACAGCTTTTCTTCACCCTCCCTTATACAACACCACGTTCAAAGAGGGTTTTGGAACCTTATACACCGCCGCATACAAGCCTGAAAGTCTATCAGTTCATATCCTATGGCCACAGAAAACCATTCTTAGAACTTTCGACTATTTTGCAGAAGAAACCATACCGGTACACCTGCACCAATCCAAACGTCCTGTTTTACTGGATGAAAAACAGAATTTAGAAGACATATTTGCTCATTCAGACAACTGGCAGTATGCCGTGGTGGACTCGCTGGTACGTACGTTTGCGAGCAAAATTCCGAAACAACAACAACAACAACAACAACAACAACAACAAGAACAACAAGAACTGAGAACAAAACTAATGCCCAACGGGCACATCGCTTGGGAAGTAGTACTTGACTATTGGCACCAACCCAGTTAACAAAATAAAAAAAAAGCAAATGCAATTTAAAAGCGTAAATCCATACAATGGTGAGGAACTAGCGAGTTATTCGTCTCTCACAGAAACTGAATTACTAGGCAAGATAGAGCAATCGGAGAAGGCCTATTCCAATTGGAAAGAGACTAGCCTTCAAAAGCGATGCACCCTAATTCAAAAAGTGGCAAGTATCTTAACAGAAAACGCACATGAATATGCTGAAATGATAACTTTAGAAATGGGTAAGCCCATCTCAGAATCCTTGGCTGAAGTGAAAAAATGCGCTTGGGTGTGTGAGTATTATGCAGAAAATGCTCAGGCATTTTTAAGTGATACAATAATTAAAACAGATGCTAGCAAAAGCTTTGTAACACACAGCCCTATAGGAACAGTATTGGCTATCATGCCCTGGAATTTTCCTTTTTGGCAAGTGTTTCGTTTTGCGGCGCCTACCTTGCTCGCAGGAAACACTGCCTTATTGAAGCACGCATCTAACGTCTTTGGTAGTGCTGAGATGATTGAAGACATTTTTATCAAAGCAGGAGTACCTGCAGGAGTATTTCAAAATCTCATCGTGCATCACGATACTACCGAAACAATACTAGCTCATAATAGTGTGCAGGCCGTTAGTTTAACAGGAAGCGAGCGCGCAGGATCAGCTGTCGCTGCCCTAGCAGGTAAACATATCAAAAAATCACTCCTAGAACTTGGAGGAAGTAATGCCTTTATTGTATGGGAAGATGCCGACATAGATGCAGCCGTAAACACAGCACTCGTAGCGCGTATGCTTAACTGTGGTCAGAGTTGTATTGCCGCAAAACGCTTCATTCTCTTAGATGGAATCTATGACGAATTCGTAACCAAATTTACGGAAGGAATTCGCACGATGAAATCAGGAAATCCACTCATGAAGGATACTCAAGTAGGTCCACTGGCTCGTGTAGACTTAGCAGATGAACTACAAAAGCAAGTAAAAGAATCCATACAAAAAGGAGCTAAACTCCTTTTGGGAGGCGGGCAAAAAGACGCGTATCACGAACCTACTATACTTGGAGATGTAACTCCGGGCATGCCAGCCTTCGATGAAGAAACATTTGGTCCTCTTGCAGCTATGATTCGCGCAAGATCCATTGACGAAGCTTTTGATCTCGCCAACAAATCCAAGTTCGGACTTGGACTTACAGTATGTACACGAGATATAGAAAGAGCCCTCTCCTATGCAAATAGGGTTCCAGATGGTGCATATTTCATCAATGAACTGGTCAAGTCTGATCCGCGTCTTCCATTTGGAGGAACTAAAAAATCAGGATATGGACGTGAGCTATCGTTAGACGGCATCCTAGAATTTGTAAATCGTATGACCATTTATGTGAAGTAGATAGGACTCCTTTCTTATTTAATAAAATTAAGTCGCACATCTTTAAATAATCAAGTACATTTGATTTTATGAGTAGGTTTATCATTATTCTGTGCTTGTGTCTATTCACCCCTCAAGTGTTCTCACAAGCCTTTCTCCAGACGCCTGTAGAGGGAAAACAAGGGCAGGACTGGATTATCGTAAATTACGTTGATTGGGAATTAACCTCTTTTAAGGACCACAACTGCGGATCTAAAAGCTACGATGGACATCAAGGCACTGATTTTACCATACGTAGTTTTAAACAAATGGATAGCGGTGTAAATGTGCTAGCAGCAGCATCGGGTAGAATTACATTCATAAAAGATGGTGAGTTTGATCGGGAGACTGAAGGAGATGTAGCTAAAAAACTAGGCAACTACGTAGCCATACGACACGCCAATAAATACTTTACCTACTACGGCCATTTGAAGAAAAATAGCATTACGGTAAGTGAAGGCGATAGTGTAGAAGTCGGTGACATCATAGGTCAAGTGGGTAGCAGTGGAAACAGTACCGACGCACACCTCCACTTTGAGTTGTGGTACGATAGTACATCTGTAGTGGATCCATTCAAAGGAGCATGTGGCAATCCTACTTCGCTGTGGGTCACTCCCGAGGATTACGACACTAGCGTAGGAACGTTTGAAAGTGGCATCATCTTACAAAATGACCTCAAAATCAATGATTTGAGAGAACGAAACACCACACTGAACAGACCATTCGCCATTGCTCCTTCGTCTGATTCTTCGCTCAATTTTTGGTCGCACCTGTACGGACTCAGAGCGGGAAAAGAGTTAAGTCTTACCTGGTACACCCCTGATAATATCGAATGGTTTAACTACACTTTCACCCTAGACCAAGACTACTGGTACTACTACTATTGGAGTTTCATAAATCATCAGGGCTTAACCGAAGGGACATGGAATGTACTACTAGATTACGACGGCACAGAAGTAGCTTCGGAGACTTTCCTAGTAACTAAAACAGCGAATGTATCGAAGCTAGCAAGACAGAATAACTGTAAAGCTTACTCCTCACAGCGTCTACGTGAATTGAAAAATGACCAAAGCATCAACCTACGCGTAACGAATGCGTTGGGAAAAGAAGTAGAAATAAATGCAATCACCAAGGGTGTATACTTCATACAGATAGTAAATCAAGATAACCACTGTACACTAAAACGATATGTCCATTAAAAATAGCGTATTCATAGCCACCAGCTTAGACGGCTACATCGCAGATAAAGAAGGAGGAATAGACTACCTAAACAGCATCCCAAATCCAAAGGGAGATGATATGGGCTACTCTCAATTCATTGCACGTATAGATGCCATTGTGATGGGGCGAACTACATTTGAGACGGTTTGCTCTTTTGATATGGAATGGCCATACACTATACCTGTATTTGTACTTAGCAATAGACTCACCGAAATACCAGCACCGTATAAAGGGAAAGCCTACCTTGCCAAGGGACCACTTACCGAGGTTTTATCAGGCATAAACGAGCAAGGATTTAATAAGCTATATATAGATGGAGGCAAAACCATTCAAAGCTTTTTGCAAGAAGACCTTATTGATGAAATGGTTATCACCACAATACCCGTTTTACTTGGCGGTGGGGTTTCACTCTTTGGTGAGTTGGCTAATCCACTACCGTTCAAATGTGTCGAAACCACAGTGCTACTGGATGCTGCGGTGCAGAGCAGGTTTATGAGGACCAAGGAATAGACTATGTTCTACCTAAACAGAAGTATGGTTTGCATTGTTATACCTCCATATGTTACTTACTTTCCTCTTCATATTGCTAAATGCTATGTCACCTTCTCTCATCTACGATTTCGATAAAGACAACTCCACTGCCAACTGGAGAGTGGTAGATGACGGAGTAATGGGCGGTTTATCACAAGGAAGACTCACAGTAAACAAAGACGGTCACGGAGAATTCACAGGTACTGTTTCCTTAGAAAACAACGGTGGTTTCTCTTCACTCCGCTATCGCTTCAAAACAATAGAGGCATCTGAAGAACAAAGCATCGTACTAAGCATAAAAGGAGATGGTAAAAAATACCAGTTCAGGGTAAAAGACGATATAAACCAATACCATTCTTACGTCTATGACTTTCAAACCAATGGAGAATGGCAAACCGTCAACATCCCTCTCGCGAAAATGTATCCATCCTTCAGAGGCCGAAAACTCAACATCCCTAATTTCAATCAATCGCAGCTAGAAGAAATCGCCATTCTCATTGGTAATAAAAAAGCGGAGAGTTTTGAGTTGATGATAGACAAGGTAGAGCTCAAGTAACTCCTCGTCGAGCAAAGCCGCCACTTACCTAGATTTCTAGGCCGCTTAGAAGCTTCTATCAATTACTCTGCCTCAAAGTAAGACGTTAGCCCCCCATTCACTGATTACCAGATGCATCCAATCCACAAGCATTTGTGACTAGACATATCAATTAAAAGCACCTTGCTTAAATTACACTACCATTGAATTAGGAATAACGCATCCACTCTTAAGTCATTTTTAGTTTTATGCGTTTTTCCCGTTTGAGACTCTTAAAGAAAGTAGGTGTAAGGCCAGTAACCTTTTTAAACTGATTAGATAGATGCGCTACACTGCTGTACCTTAATTTGTATGATATTTCTGTCAAACTTAACCTGTCATACATAATAAGTTCTTTTACGCGTTCTATCTTATTCAAAATTATAAATTGCTCTATAGTGATACCCTTTGTAGCAGAAAAAAGTGCAGATAAATAATGGTAATCATGGTCATCATTCGTTATGTGCTTCGTGAGATAGTCAGAGAAATTGACATTGGGTATCTCCTCTGGCTCATGAATCATTTTATTGATAGCGGTTACTACTTTTTTTACCAATATGGCATTTTTATCCTCCATTGACTCCTGCCCATATTCATGAAGTTCCTTTTTTAGGTGAGCTTTTTGATCTGTAGAAATGGACTTTCTTAAGCGGACCTCACCTAATTCCAGGCACGTATATGCGAGTTCCATTTCAGTCCGTATTTGAGCTACTATTTTTTTACAACAGACGCACACCATATTTAAGGTGGTTAAGATAAGTAAGTTCTGTGAACTCTGACATTTAAAATAATTGGCATAAATCGTAATCCGACTAGATGTTACAGTTCAAAAAAAACGAATGACGCAGTAGCTTCCTAATTGGACATACAAGATCTAGACTGACCTGTGACTCTTGATTACCCCTTACTACCTGCTCTTAAAATGCCAGGCTATTTGAATCTATCATATCCACCGTGCGCTTCATTTTCTTTTGAATCACCCCAAAGTGATGCTTGTCCTCTTCAGTAACAAACGTAATGGCATCTCCAGGGTTCTCCGCTCTACCTGTTCTTCCTATTCTATGCACGAAGTCCTTCGGAGATCGTGGCAATTCATAATTAATGACATGCGGTAAAAATGCAATATCTATTCCTCTGGAAAGTAAATCGGTAGAGACCAATACTCGTAATTTCCCATTGGTAAACTTAGTCAATGAATCCCTTCGACTTCCTTGGCTTTTTTTACTGTGAATTGCTGTAGCATCAATTCCATTTTTACGCAGTTTATCGGCTACCAAGTCTGCCTGATATACCGATGATGTGAATACCAATACTTGCTTCCAGTCATTGCTTTTAATCAAGTGACGTAGCAGCGGACCTTTCTTTTCTGCTGAAACGAAATACCCTACTTGATTGATAAATTCAACATTTACCTTCTCTGCTTCTATCTGAACTACGGTAGGATTTTTGAGTAACATCCGTTCCACTACTTCTACTTCTGGACTTAAGGTCGCTGAGAATAGTAGATTTTGACGTTTGGCAGGTAAAAGCGCAAAAATCCGATCCATTTCATCCTTGAATCCAAGATTGAGCATCTTATCCGCTTCATCCAATACTAGCGTACTAAGACTCTCAAAATGCATAGCATTGGACTCTTTAAGCTCCAGTAAGCGTCCGGGAGTAGCAACCAATACATTGAGATGTTGCATGCCCATCATTTGTGGATTTATAGACACACCGCCATGAACAGCCATTGATTTAAAACGGAAAGGTAGCTCTTGTGTAAATGAGCGAAAGACTTCTTCTACTTGGACCGAGAGTTCTCGCGTAGGAACTAATACCAACACATTAATGTGTCTATTCTTAGTAGTCGTTTTCCCTTCTAAGTTTTGGATAATAGGAAGAGCGTAGGCTGCCGTTTTTCCAGAACCTGTAGGAGCTATACCCAAGATGTCTTTCCCTTGGAGGATTACGGGTATCGACTTTTCCTGCACAAGAGTCGGAAGTTGATACTCGTGCTTGGCTATCGATTTTATTACGTAGGGAGCTAACCCTAAATCTTTAAAAGTCATAGTTGAATTTAGCTGCAAAGATAGGTTTTAAAATGCCTACTATTCTTCCTCTGCTAGCTACCTGAGCGATATTTCGTTTCGATGTTTGGTTCTTTCATCACTCAAACTTATACCCAAATTTATAAACCCTATGGTATAGCATGTCAGTTTGGTTTTACTTTGCCGTTCTATAAAGCAAAATAAAAAACATGGAAAAAGTAGAATGTTTAATCATAGGCTCTGGACCTGCTGGGTATACTGCAGCTATATATGCTGCGCGTGCTGATATGAAACCGGTAGTATACGAAGGACTTCAGCCAGGTGGTCAGCTTACGATCACTACAGACGTAGAGAACTACCCTGGATATCCAGACGGAATAATGGGGCCTGAAATGATGGAAAACTTCAAAAAACAAGCTGTACGATTAGGTGCTGATGTACGTTTTGGAATGGTAACCGCGGTAAAGTTTGACAAAAACGGCGGAAATCACTTTGTAACGGTAGATGGCAGCACTGAAATAGAAGCAGAAACTGTAATTATCAGCACTGGTGCGAGTGCCAAGTGGTTAGGCATACCGAGTGAACAAAGACTAAACGGTAGCGGAGTAAGCGCGTGTGCTGTATGTGATGGCTTCTTTTATAGAGGGCACGATGTAGCCATAGTAGGTGCTGGAGATACGGCCGCTGAGGAAGCGAGCTACCTCGCCAAAATATGCAAGAAAGTATACATGCTAGTACGTAAGGATGAAATGCGGGCTTCTAAGGCAATGCAACATCGAGTGAATAGCCTAGAAAATGTAGAAATTCTGTACAATACTGAGACAGATGAAGTTCTTGGAACTGATTCCGTAGAAGGTGTACGTGTAGTGAATACTGTCACAGGCGAGAAGAAGGAACTAGCAATACACGGCTTCTTTGTGGCGATAGGCCATAAGCCCAATACGGATATCTTCAAAGAATATCTCAAAATGAATGATGCTGGGTACATAATTACACACCCCGACAGCACCAAAACAGATATCCCAGGGGTATTTGTAAGTGGAGATGCTCAAGACTTCACCTACAGACAAGCGGTAACTGCTGCGGGTACAGGCTGTATGGCTGCACTAGATGCTGAACGATACTTAAGTGCTAGAGGAATGGAAATTTAATTTCCTTATTAAAATCATACGTAAAGCCCTCTTGTATTCAGAGAATACAAGAGGGCTTTTAGGTTTAGGTGATATTCTCAACCCGAGGTGTTGGTTCGTCCTAAACTACATATACATTAACTAAGCTTCGTCGTACCCCCTTATCTAATTCATGGTGTTTTGACTAGGATAATACCCTAACATGTAAGGAAGAATAACAGTGTGATTTGACTATTTCATTCAACTGTCCAAAATCCCATTTAGGGACAAAAACGAGTTCAATTAAGAGACAATTTTAAAGCTTTTATCCATTGTAACTTGTCAAAAAATAGTCATAGAAAGAAATTTCAAGTACTTATTCGGAAGGATAAACCCCTGATTTGTCGACAAATTGGAGCACTTTACACCATATAAAATAGAATGTGGGTAACCCTATAGCTACTCCCGAAATATTTTGGTATTACCTTTGCAGTACAATACGTAATAAGGCGACCGTCAAATATATAAAAAAATAACTGAAATAGCCTTATCGTAAAAAATAAATTAAAATAATTCTTATGAAACATTTGAGTAAGCACATTATCTTAAGTACACTAGTGGTTATTGCCCTAGTTGCTTCCAGTTTTGTGAACAGACAAAACGTCAAGAAGAATGAATCTGTAGTAGCAGCTACTGCAGTAGAGGTTAAAAAAGAAGCACCTAGTGTGGTGAAATCAAAATCAGTATTCGAAGTGGCAGACTCCATCTGCCAAGAAGCTGGTGTACCGTTTGAGCTTGTTAAAGAAATAGGCAATAACGAAAGTGGCTGGAGATACATCTCCAACACTAACGGAGGATCCGATCACGGAGACCTTCAGGTAATCGACGCTACTTTCTGGTACTGGTACAACAAATTAGAACTAGAAGGCGGTAAAACGCGTAGAAACTACCTTAAAGTGGGAATCTATTACCTAAAGAGTCTGCACAATAAGTATGGCAGCTGGGAAAAGACCCGCTTTGCTTATGGTAGAGGACACTGGAGAGGCCCAGAAACATGGACCAAACTAGAGAAAAAGTTCATGAGTAAGATAGACTTCAGCAAGTACGACAGCTAATATTAATCGTACTTAAGTTATTACGTAAAGAAGTGAGCTATAACTCGCTTAAAAAAAACAGATAAAGGGGTGGTTTTCACCCTTTTTTTTATGTTCTGATGTGAAATTTCTATGAGGCGTAGCCAATGTTCTGCAATACCGTAGTACGCTTTAAACACATTACTCTGGTCATAAATATGACCAGGTTCAGAACTGACACCATTGAGTTCAAATATTTTGATATCCTCTCCAGCTTCTAAAGCTTCGTAGCTCGGCACCTTGAGATCGTACCTACCATAATACACCCCTTCAATGTCTTTTCCCATTTCAGTAAACATCTCATTGAGCTTAGCAGTGATATGGTTATTGGAATCTATGAATCGTGTGCCTTTTATATGGTTCCCTATTCTATGGACCACATACCGCTCGCCAGCTGCAGGTATATAACCCAGTCTTTTGGGAAAATCTCTAACTACCAACGCATGATACAAACTGTTCCTGCGGTTATCCTGAAGCAGCTGACCTACATTTCGACTTCCATCACCTATCACGGCAAGAAACTCCTTTTCCGTAATAGAAGTTACTTTTCCGTCTGAAGAGTTTGGCAATCTGCTATACAGCACTCCTAGCTCAATAGGTAGTCTATATACTCTTGCACCAAATAGTCTTCATGAGAAGAATAATAAACGGCCATTTGATCTGCGGTATCTATGATTCTTACATCCTTACCCCGCTCTCCCACGTTGGGTTTTAAAACTACTGGAAATTCAAACTCGTTCTCTTCTAGTAACTGCTTAGCGGTGTTTGCATTTAATGTATTCTTAACGTGAACTCCTCTTGCTTTATACTGACTTGGTATTAATTCAAGTATTTCATCCTTCTTCTCACCAAAAAATCCTCCCATTTCTATACTGGGATTCGCTGCAGTAAAATAGAGCAACTTTCGGGTCTGTAAGACTCCAAAGAAATAGACGGGCAAGACCGGCATGAACATTAAATACCAAGGCCAAAACTCGTAATGAGTTGCTTTATAAGTAAATTTAGAAAAGCGATTCAACCTTGTTTATTATTGGTATAGTACCTCACGAATATAACAACGAACGCTATAGCATTAACTTACACCTTCATATTTTATGTTATACATTTGTATAGTCCTACTACAGATAACAATCATCATGGAAGATACAAACCAAGCTGCACCAAGTAAAAACAAAGCGCTCCCACTGTTTATTTTACTCTTTTTAATCTCTTTGGGGCTTTCTGCTTTCTTATTTTTTAAGTATGCCAAAAATGCCGTTACTATTCAACAGCAAAATGAAGAATTGAAGCTGTCGTATGAAATGCTCCAACTGGACCAAGATTCTATTTCTAAAAAACTAGCCATCGTTGAGCAGCAACTTCAAAACCGAATCAACGAGATACTAGCGCAGGAAGACCTTAAAGAAGATCTCAGACAGCAACTACTTGAAAAATCTAAAGCACTAGCTGCCGCTCGCAGTAAGATTCAGCGACTTATTCATAGTAAAGAAGGCATAGCTGCTTCATCAGGTGGACCTCGGAATCTGCTTGAAGCAGTTAATCAAATAAAGCAACTTCAAGACAGCAATGCAACCTATCTAGCGAATGCGGAAGACATTCAACGTAAATATATTGCTGCTAAAAAGACCGCTGCTAAAAACGAGGCCATTGCACTTCGATTATCCAAAGAAAAGGACAGCATAACAACCGAAAACCTGCTATTGGCCAATAGACTAGAAGATGCAAGCTCGCTTAGAGTGCTAGAATTTGCAGGAACTCCTATACGTGAAAGACGAGGAAAAATTGAACCCACAGACAAAGCCTCCAAAGTAGAACGCCTCAAGTTTACGTTCATCGTGCAGGAGTCATACTTAACAGAAAAAGAAGATAAAGAAATCATCATCCGTATCCTGAGTCCTAACGGTACTGTTCTTGCCAAAAACACCAACAAGCTAACCGATAGTAAAGATATTTACTCGCTAAAAGAGTCCATTACATATGACGGCACCGAAAAAAAAATAACCCTATATTATGACCAAGAGCCTGAGTATATAAATGGATCATACACGGCAGAACTCTGGAATGACGACAAAATTATAGGTCGTAAACAGTTTAGTTTACGCTAAGTCTATAATTACCTGATTTTGTATCAAATAGTCTAAGTTTTCTCGCTTACGGATAAGATGAGCCTTACCTTTATAGATCATAACCTCAGCCGGTCTTAGTCGTGAATTGTAGTTGCTACTCATACTAAACCCGTAGGCTCCTGCATTGCTTATGGCTAGAATATCTCCTACTCTTACTTCATTTAACCTTCTGTCGTATCCTAAAGTATCACTCTCACATATATACCCCACTACCGAGTAAATACGTTCGTTGCCTTTGATGTTAGAGATATTGGTAATGTGGTGATAGGCATCATACATCATTGGTCTAAGCAAGTGATTTTGACCCGAATTCACTCCCGCAAATACGGTAGACGTCGTCTGTTTTACCACATTCACATCCACGAGTAAGTGTCCCGCATTACTTACTAAGTACTTGCCCGGCTCAAACCACAGCTGCAGGTCTCTTCCATACTCTTTGCAAAACGTCTTAAAGCTCTGAACTATTTTAGCGCCTATGTCATTTACATCCGTAGTAATATCTCCTTCCTTGTACTTTACTTTAAATCCACTTCCAAAATCCATAAACTCTAAATCATCAAACGACTTGGCTGCTTCATAAAGTAATGATGCCCCTCGCAGGAATACTTCAGCGTCAAGAATATCACTTCCGGTGTGCATATGCAGTCCGTTGACGCGGATATTTAGGTTTTCCACGATGCGCTTAATATGTGGTACTTGGTATATACTGATACCAAACTTACTGTCTATATGTCCCACAGATATATGCGTGTTACCTCCAGCCATGATATGCGGATTTAACCGTATACAACACGGAACAGAGTTACCATACTCATTTCCGAAGCGCTCTAAGGTGCTCAGCTCATCTATATTGATTACCAAGCCTAGTTCTACTGCTTCTTTTATTTCCTCAAACGATACGCTGTTAGGAGTAAAAAGAATTTCCTTTGGCTCATATCCGGCATGGATACCCATTTTAGCCTCCTCTATACTTACGGTATCTAGTCCAGCACCTTCTTTTCTAAGTACCTTCAGTACACTGATGTTTGTCAGTGCTTTGCACGCATATTTGAGATGCACATCTACTCCCTTAAACGCATTTTTAAGTTGGTGATAGTTGGCCACTATTTGATCTGCATCATACACATACAACGGAGATCCGTACTCTTTTACTATATTCAGTAGGTCCACTCCCCCTACTTCATAACCTTTTTTGGTTAGTTGCATTTCTTATTATCTTTAAAATTAAAACTGTATTATAACTTAAGGTAGACTGTTTTGGAATGTCGCATAGCGAGCATTAAAGGTCTTTCCTGATTTACCTCCTAGACTCTCCCAATGCGCTATGATTGCCGCTACCCTATTCTCTGGATCGGGATGCGTGCTCAGGAATTCCGGTCCACTACTTCCACCACTTTCTTGTATTTTTTCGAAGAAACGCGCTGCACCTCTGGCATCATACGCTGTAGGATATAGATACTCCACGCTTCTCATATCAGATTCTGACTCATTTGCTCTACTGTACTTTAGTCCCACTAGCCCTTGCGCTATTTGTGCCAACGTACCTTTATTATCCCCTAGAAGAATACTTAACAACACGTCAATACCGTACTGCTGCGTAAGTGCTGCTGTACTGTGTCTCTCGTCTGCATGTGCTATCTCATGTCCCATTACTCCTGTAAATTGATCTTCAGAGTCTAAATACTTAATTAGCCCAGTATAGACGTATATGTAGCCCCCAGGCGTACAAAAAGCATTCAACGTACTATCGTCTTTAATCAATCTTAGCTGCCACTCAAAATTATCTTTGTGCACCACCTTTCCGGAGTTTAAGATGCTATCCCGGATAGCATACAAATAAGCATAGGCTTCTACATGTTGGGCACTATCCAATATGTCATATGTCCCAGGATCATTTTCTATCTCGGCTGCTACTTGTGCACCAAATTGTTTATCATCTTCCAGCGAAAAGAAGTTTAACCCTCCTCCTCCCGGCTTGTCTTTACACGAAGCTAGGAATAGGCTACATAGCACTAAAAGAGCCAAAAAATGAACGTTATACTTCATACTATTATCTGATGATATTGTTTTATACTTATGAACCTTAAAAAGGGAATCCGATGGCAAAATTAATCGCAGTATTATCAAATACCCATCTCTGGTCAGAAAAATCTTTAATCACCCACCTTTGAGTCTCTACTTTAGAGGGGTCATGCATTGCTATACCCCAGTCTGTGCGAAATACTACGTAAGTCAAATCAAAGCGAAGTCCAAGTCCACTATTGAGTGCTATTTCTTTGTAAAATCGATTGAATTGAAACTGACCATTTTCGAAATTAGGCTCATCTTTAAACGTCCATATATTCCCCGCATCTACAAACACCGCTCCATCCACATATTTATCTATGATATCAAACCTAAACTCTGCACTGCTTACCAGCGAAAACTCACCGGTCTTCTCTATACTAATTGCCGTCGTATTGTCACTGTAACTTCCTGGCCCGATAGTCCGTGGCCTCCAAGCGCGCAGGTTATTACCTCCTCCTACAAAAAATCTTCGCTCAAAAGGCAAAAACAATGTATTCCCGTAAGGTAGCCCAGCTCCAGTATAAAATCGGCATGCCCATGCATTGTTTTCATCAATTACATGATTGTATGTGACATCTATATCACTTCGCACGTACTGAGAGTACTTCACCCCATTGATTTCCTTATTCGGACCCGTCTCATCTGTGAATAGGTTAAAATACAAGTCTACTAGATTACCGGATAGCTCCACAGCATTGGACCGCACTTGCCAGTACTTTGACTTGGAGGCATTCTTATTGGTCCAGTAAAAAGAAGCGGTAGGTCCTAAAATAATATTATTGGTTAGCAGCTGATTGGTATACGTTTGAGTAGCTAAATCTAGTGAGGCTAAAAACCCTGGCTCTACTAAGGCCTGGTTAACACTGAGTCTCATAGGAGTCACACCATAAGAAAACTTACCCTTGGAAAAAGCGTACGTAAAACTAAATGGAATCACGTTTCTGGTAAAGTTAACATTTTGTTCGTGTAAATAGGAAGCATTGAATTTGGTACTCTTTTTCACAAAAACCTTACTAAAGTGCTTTCGCTCAAAATAAAGCAGCGAAGGAATCACAAGCTCGGCATTAATACTTTGCCTAAAACTGTTTACCGGTTGCTGACCATCCTTTTTTAGTTGAGTTTCTAGCGCCGTGAGCGAAGTAATATTAAACGTCTCCGCACCCCCAAAGACATTTCTATTGGCGAGGGTTAGATTATTCGCAACACCAAAACTTTGCTCTAAATTATCTGCTTGTATACCACCACTCTGTCCTGTAAGAATAGCCTGTGGCTCCCAAATGAAGTCGTGCTTTGGGGCGGTCTGGAGTGTGATTTGAGCCTCTAATTTATGTAAACTGTCATTGAGGGCTGGCACAAACCGAATGGTTACAAAATTAAACAGGCCCATAGACAACAAGTTACTGTAAGTCTTCTGTACCTTACTGGCATCGTAAATATCCCCAGGTCTTAGAATTATACTTTTACTTAATGCCAATGGTTTGATGTAGTAGCTTCCTTCTATAAACTGCAAACCTTTAAAGTAGAACGTATCCGTACTTGTAGCATCCCCTATGAGTACGCTTATTTTGGATATCGTCTGCTGGTAGTGCGGTTCTAAGTTTTTCTTGTTACGAATGTTTACTACCACGTCTGCCTTGTGCTTTACCTGATTGGTATCTACTTGAAAATCAATAAACGAGCTATTGAAATAGTAGAAACCCGTATTTTTCAATAAGTCATTGATGCGAGCTCGTTCTGCTTCTATCTTTTCAAAATCCAGACGTTGACCTACTTTTATTTTTTGCTGATCAGACGAAGTGGCAAGCAGTTCTTCAATCACGCGAGATGGTGAATGGTATACCAAGGTATTGATGGTATGATAACTCCCTAGCTTTACAGTATACGTTACGGTTGCTCGTTTTTTTAGCAGCTTCTTGGGGACCACGGTATAACTTACTGTATTGTCAAAAAAACCTTCGCTAAAGTAATAATCTGATAGCCTAGTGGCCGATATACTCATCTTATTCGAGTCTATTAGCACAGGGGCCTCTCCTACTTTCTCTGCCAACCTCCTGAGCCAAGGCTGTTTCTTGCGTATCCCAAAACCTTTATTACCATACTGATACGCCCAAAGATGAAATTTTACAAACCCCAACAACTCACGGTTTGGCTTTTGCTTGATGCTGTTTCGCTCATCTGATAAATCCATGTTTTTTGCCTCGGTACGTTGAATCTTATTGGCAACTAACAATTGCTTACCCTCAGGAACCACACGTGTAATATTACACGCTGTCAAGCTCATTAATACAGAAAGTATGGCACAATATTTTAGTTTTGTAAGCAAAATTATAAATTCATTGGCTAGCAAAGCGAAATTAAAACAGTACCAGCAACTTCGATCTAAAAAGTTTAGGCAAAAGTATGGTCTATTTGTGGTAGAAGGCCTAAAATCTGTAAACGAATTAACCGCAAGCGGGTGGCCGTTGGAGACTATTCTATGCACTCCTGCATTTTTAGAGCGATATGGAGAGAAAATAGACTTCACTTTTGACCTGATTAGCTCAGAAGAATTCGCTCTTATCTCACACCTGGCTAATCCACAAGAAGTCCTTGCCATAGCACAGATTATACCACGAGATACTCCTGTATCTGATTGGCAAATAGCTTTGGACGGCATCAATGACCCAGGGAATTTAGGTACCATCATCCGTATCGCAGATTGGTATGGTATCAATACGATTTACTGCAGCAGTAACACTGTGGAGTTTTATAACGGTAAAGTAATACAGAGTACAATGGGCTCTTTTTTACGTGTGAATGTAATCCATGGTGACCTCACCCAGCTGCTCGCAGGCAAAGAGGTATACGCGACCTTATTAAATGGAAAAAATATCCGCACTATCACCCAACCCAAAAGTGGCGTCTTACTCATCGGCAATGAAGCGAACGGTATCGAACAAGCAACTCTAACGGCAGTGGCACACACACCCATCACTATTCCTGGAAAAGGCAACACCGAGAGCCTAAATGCAGCTATGGCAGCAGCTATCTGCTGTGAACGGTTAGTGGGGTAAGATTTATTTGAACTCGAGCCTAACTCCTAAACTGAGCAGATTCCCCAGAGGTTCTACTTTGTATTTTTCTTGTACATTCATACGCACAGCGGCAACAAGCCAATAATTAGAATTTGACCCACTATACACCTTACCTTGGTAGGATACACACGGATTAAAAATCCAAATCCTATCTTTTAGACTTAGGTCATTGGCTGAAAAGTCACTGTTAATTCCAGTCCTCGTGTCTATGTGATTTAAAAAATAGCTACTTCCCAATAGACGCTGGACACCAATTCCAACACCTAGTCTATGCTCATAGTCACCAATTGCATCTGCAAGGAGATAGTCTACATCCAATCCTATGGTTCTGTAAATATGATATCCAGCAATCAACTGATAATAAGATGGATTTACAAATCCTGCACTTGGATCAATCATATCACCGTACCTCAATTTCCTTCCAAGTGTATCTGTCCTAGAAAAATGATTGTAGCTTAAGCCTATAGAAACTAAATTTTGCTTCTTCGAAGTAAAGGCTGCTCCTATTTTTAGGCTGAGCGGCAGTCTATAATACAACGGTTTATTTTTTTCATCTGCAGTAAATTGGCTGCCATCCAGTACTTTCCATTTATACGCATCGTGCGGCATATGCCTTATAGCTGGCATTTCAGTATTCAACACCTTATTATAGCTTATGTCACCATAAAAAATGGGCTTATTGCTTTGCTGCGCCATACTAACTAATGGATAGATGCACATACACAGAAGCGAAACGAGTACTCTCATAGGCCCAAATATACAGGTTATGAACACAAAAACAGAGATTTCCACTACAAGTACGTTTAGTGAAGTACTTTGCCATAAATTTTCGACAGGTAAACAAACGATTGTTTGATTACTACGGCTATTCTAGCCTCTTTAGAGACAGTGAAGCTAGGGTATTTCCTCTTATTTTACTGATAATCAGCATTAAACTTAGATGATATTCTAAATATTAAACTTATTCACTTACCTTTGCACCTAATTTTAGCAGCGGAGCACCACTGTCGAGATATAAAACCCTTAGTCCAATAAGGAGTTAAGAAATGTGCTCTATTGCTATACTAAACATATAGAATAACAATGAGTACATTTAAAGAAATGGGCTTGAAATCAGAGATTTTAAGCGCCATAGAAGAGTTGGGGTATGTCACGCCAACAAGAATTCAAGAATTAGCATTACCTGAAATTTTAGCGTCTAAGCAAGATCTTATTGCCTTTGCACAGACAGGTACAGGAAAAACAGCAGCATTTAGTTTGCCTATCCTAAACCAAATAGACACAAGCAAAAAAGGTATCAAATGCATCGTGCTAAGCCCTACACGTGAGCTTGGTCTTCAGATAGCGGATGATATACAGCAGTACAGTAAAAACATCCCTGGTTTCAAGGTAGTAGCCGTATACGGTGGAGCTGACATTACGCGTCAGATCAAGGACATTGAGCGTGGATGTGATGTAGTAGTAGGTACACCAGGACGTACACTAGACCTGATTAAACGAAATCGCTTAAACCTAGAAGGGGTAGAATTTCTTGTGCTAGATGAGGCAGACGAAATGCTAAGCATGGGATTTGCCGAAGACCTAGACGCTATCCTGTCTAACACTCCAAAAGAAAAACAAACACTTCTATTCTCTGCTACCATGCCACCGGATATGGTAAAGCTGAGCAAGAAGTACATGACTGACCCGATAGAAATAACTGCAGGTAGCAAGCAAGAGGCCAATACTAACGTAACACACGTTTACTACAAAATAAACAACAGAGACCGTTACCCTGCGCTAAAAAGAGCAGTGGATGTGTCTCCAGATATCTACGGTATTATTTTCTGTAGAACCAGAGCTGAAACCAAGGAAGTAGCAGAGCGATTAGCAGAAGATGGCTATAACACGGATGCGCTACACGGTGACTTGTCACAAGCACAGCGTGACTACGTGATGGGAAAATTCCGTAACCGCTCACTGCAACTGCTCGTAGCTACAGACGTAGCTGCTCGTGGACTCGATGTAAATGAGCTTACACACGTGATCAACTTTAAACTGCCAGATGAAGATGCCGTATACGTACACCGTAGTGGTAGAACAGGTAGAGCGGGTAATGAAGGTATATCGCTGACCCTACTTACAGGTAATGAGGAGAAAAGACTTCGCTACTTGGAGAAAAAAATAGGTCGTAAATTTGAGCGTATAGATATCCCAGGAGGTAAAGAAATATGCCAAAAGCAACTCTTTAACCTCATCGATAACATCAAGGAAACCGAAATAGCCAATAGTCACATTGATAGTTTTCTTCCACAGATCTTCGAAAAATTTGAAGATATGACCAAAGAGGAAGTTATCAAAAAGATAGTATCTACAGAATTTAACAGATTCTTAGAATACTACCGTGATGCTCCAGATCTTAACAAAACTTCGGATAAGCGTGAGCGCGACCGCAATAGAGACCGCGATAACAATAGAGATGATGACAGAGGTGGACGAAGAGAACGCGGAGAAAGAGGTGGCGACAGAGGCGGAGAAAGACGTGAGCGTAAAGAGCACAAGACTGCTTCTAATATGACACGCTACTTTATCAACCAAGGGAAGAAAGACGGATTCAGTCCGAAGCTTCTGATGGGGATGATCAACTCTCACATGGGTGGAGCTACTCCAGAAATAGGTCAGATAGAGATTATGAAGATGTTCTCCTTCTTTGAAATGGAGACAGGGCATACCTCAGACTTACAGCGTGCTGCCAAGCAGATGGAATTCAACGGTAGAGAAGTAGCTATAGAAGAGAGCTCTCCAAAACCAAGCGGAGGAGGCAGAGAACGAAGTGAACGCAAAGACAGAGGCGATAGAAGAGATCGACCTAGTGAAAGAGGCGGACGAAGCGGTGGCGGAAGAGAACACCGAGGCGGAAGTAGCAGAAGTGGCGGAAGTCACGGTGCCAAGCGTAGAACACGCAGCTAAACTGCACTAGCTATACAATACAAATGCCTCGCATCTATACGATACGAGGCATTTTTTTTGTATATGTTCTAGCTAGTTGTAAGATTTACAGGTAAAGATTAAATAGCTGAACAAGTGTAAAGATTATAATCTCCCCACAAAACCTAAGGTAAAAACAGGATTTAATTTTGAAATAGCAAGAGCAAAGAATCAGCGAATACACGACTACCAGAGCACCTAAAGCTCGAATAACTAAAACGCTACCTCCTCACCCCTTGCTTATCCAAGCTTCTACGATATGCTGCTGCATTGCGGTTATGCTCTGCTAATCCATTCGCAAAAGCGTGTCTCAGTGAGCCATCCGGCTTAGCACACATATAGTAATAATTGTGCTCTTTAGGTGCTATCACAGCTTCTATGGCCCGTTTATCCGGACAGAATATTGGCCCTGGTGGCAAGCCAGCATTGAGGTATGTATTGTACGAATGTGCTTTCTTTAGGTCTTCATAAAGCAGCCTGCGCCTCGCTCCTTTGCCTACGACAAACCAAATGGTAGGATCCGCTCCCAGTGGAATTCCTTTTTTTACTCTATTCAGATACAGACCGGCTATCGTTGGCATTTCATCTGCAAAAATCGCTTCACCATCTACGATACTCGCTAGTATCACTGCTTCCTTGGTCGTCAATCCTTGCGCTTTTGCTTTCTCCTTTCTACTTGCAGTCCAGTAGGTATTGTATTCATCTACAAAGCGAAGCACTGCCTTTTCTGCAGGAGTGGCCCAGTTAAAGTGATAATAGTCTGGCAAGAATATGCTCCACTTATTCTCGTCTGTGAATCCATTTTTTGTTACCCAAGCGCTATTCATCGCTTGCTCTAGCTCATCTTTGCTTGCCTCCAAATTTGCTGCGAGGTAGCTGATTACGCTATCTCGCGTCATCTCACTCTTTATTTTGACAATGACCTTCTCCCATTTTCCACTCCTCAGCTTTCTGACAAGCTCTAAATTACTCATACCCGCCGCTACTTTATAACGTCCAGGTTTATACTTATCGGGAAGGTTTGCCTGCTTAGCTACTAAATCAAATGTCGCCTTATTCTCAATCAAATTATTGACGGTAAGATTAAACAGTACCTGCTCGTAGCTATCGTCCGTTCGAATATAGAAGTACTCACCGTCCGAGGAGTTGGTATTCCCCATAAATAAAACATAATATGCTCCAGCTAGGGCAAAAAGTCCTAGTAGAAGAAATACCCCCAAATATTTTCGTTGCTTTTTGTTCAAATCTCAATTTGCTTGGCACAAATAAAGCGAAGTTTAGTATTAGATTTGCCCTCTATAGGATGAAGATAGCAATAATAGGGTACGGAAAGATGGGTAAAACCATAGAACAAGTGGCTATAGACAGAGGGCATACCATAGTAGCACGGATAGATAACCCAGATTTTATGGCAAATGAAATAGCAGGTGCAGATGTCGCTATAGAATTCACTCAGCCAGATGCTGCTATGGGCAATATCCTAAAATGTTTCGAGGCGAATGTACCAGTAGCAGTGGGCACCACAGCTTGGTACAAGGACTATGACGCTGTAGCTGAGATAGCTAAAACTGAAGGAAAAGGACTTTTTACAGCAACTAACTTTAGTATAGGAGTCAACATTCTTTTTCATCTGAACAAGCAGTTAGCGGCCATGATGAATGACTTCGACGAGTACAATGTTACCATGACTGAATCTCATCACTTAGAAAAGAAAGACCACCCCAGCGGCACAGCAGTTACTCTAGCGGAGGGCATCCTATCTGAGCTTGATAGAAAAAAGAAATACGTTGGTCTGCTAGAGGGACAATCTGCAGATTTAAGTGCGTTTGATTTGCACATAGAGTGTAAACGAGAACCAAATGTACCTGGATATCATGCTATTACATACAGTAGCGAGATAGACGAAATTACCCTCAGTCACAATGCAAAAAGTCGAATGGGCTTTGCCAAAGGGGCCGTAATCGCTTCCGAGTGGCTGGCAGGCAAAAAGGGAGTTTTTGGGATGAAAGATTTACTAAACTTTTAAAATAAACAAAGAATGAAATTTAACTTCAAAGAAGACTGGGCACTACTAAGTAAACGAGCTGCTATATTTTATATCGTCTTCAGCATAGTAAACATAATCACCTTTATATTACTACTTACCCAGACAGATGCAGGATTCTTTCCCCCATTGATCTATTTCGTATTTTGGCAAGTAGCCATATGGGTGTACTATATGTTTCGCTACAAGTACAGAAATAACGTGGCAGGCGGCGAATGGATAGATGCAGGTATGTTTGCTATACTTGCAGCTACGCTCATTCGTACCTTCTTTATAGAAGCCTATCAGATACCTACTTCTTCTATGGAAAATTCTCTTCTCCGAGGAGATTTTCTATTCGTAAGTAAGATAAACTATGGACCACGGGTACCTAACACACCCATCTCCTTCCCTTTCGTGCACCAAGAACTGCCTATAGTAGGTGGTAAAGCATATTCGGAAGCACTAAAACTACCGTATTATCGCCTTCCTGGTTTTGAGGATATAGAGCGAAATGACATCGTAGTATTCAACTATCCTGAAGAGCGAATAGACCGGAATACCTTTGCCCATCCGGTAGATAAGAAGACCAATTACATTAAGCGGTGTGTAGCTATAGCTGGAGATACACTGGTAATAAAAGACAAGAAACTATTTATCAATGGCTCACCTGCTCGTGAAGCAGTACACGGTAAAACATCCTATGTAGTTCAGATGAGTACTGTTCTCTCACTTAAAGACTATCAAAAACTAGATATTAGTGAGGTAGAGCGTGCCTCTGCTGAAGGGTCCTACCTGATGCAGCTTACGAAACAGAATCTATCTGACCTAAGAAAAGTTCCGGGCATCATAGACATTCAAGAGGTGAAAGACGACTACAATGCTTCTGTTAATCTACCTCGGTACTACCAACAGCTGAAGTGGACAGCTGACAACTTTGGCCCAATGTGCGTGCCTAAGAAAGGAGCTACAATAGCTTTAGACTCTCACACCTATCAGATTTATGGTGAGGTTATTCGTTTGTACGAGGACAATCCCGAATTCAAGTTTGTCAATGGCACATTTTACAATGGCACTGACGTTATCACAGATTACACCTTCAAAATGGATTACTACTTTATGATGGGAGATAACAGACATCACTCTGCCGATTCTAGGTTTTGGGGTTTTGTGCCTGAAGATCACATCGTAGGGAAGGCTGCCTTTATTTGGATGAGTATAGAACCCAACGAGAACAACACTTTGTATCAAAATCCTGAAAACACTGCGCAGTATAATCGTAATAAATCCTTTATCCTAAGCAGAATTCGCTGGAGTCGTATTTTCAATAGAATACACTAGTGCCAGATAAGAAAGACTTACGCATTATTTTTCTAGGAAATCCGGAATTTGCTAGATACCACCTAGAAAAAATACTGGACGCAGGATACCATGTAGTTGCAGTCATTTCTGCCCCAGACAGACCTGCTGGGCGAGGAATGAAACTACTCGCTACGCCAGTGACTGCCTATGCCAGAGAAAAAAGCATCCCGTGTCTCCAGCCTACGAACCTAAAAAGCGAAGGCTTCCTAAAAGAACTTAAGAGTTATAATGCTGACTTACAAGTAGTCATAGCTTTCAGAATGCTCCCCGTAGCGGTATGGGATATGCCTCCACTTGGAACCTATAACTTGCATGCTTCTCTCCTACCTCAGTACAGAGGTGCTGCTCCTATCAATTGGGCTATAATCAATGGTGAACATGAAACAGGTGTAAGCACATTCAAACTGCTGCACGAGATAGATACAGGAAACCTGTTAATACAGAAAAAATGCCCGATACTACCCGAAGATAATGCCGGATCATTGCACGATAAGTTAATGCACTTAGGAGCAGAGGCTATATTGGAAACACTCGACATGCTAGCTACAGGAACAGTGAAAGAAACACCCCAAATCAATTCGCTTCACCTCAAGTCCGCACCAAAGCTATTTACAGAAAACACCGCCATAGACTGGACCAAAAGCGGTAAGCAAATAATAAACCTCGTTAGAGGACTCAGTCCTTATCCCGCAGCACACAGCTCTTTTGATGGCAAGAAATTACTGGTTTACCAGGCTAGTTATGAAGTAGCGGAACATACCCATCCAGTGGGTACATTTATATCTGATGGTAAAAAATACTTAAAAGTGGCTGTGACAGATGGCTATGTAACACTAGAACAGGTAAAGCTACAAGGCAAGAAATTGATGCCAACTGCAGCTCTACTGAATGGCTATGACATTAGTCACCTGCAGCTAGAGAGTGAGTAATACTCTTTTTAAAAATCCCTTCTTCCTATATTCGTAGTATGCAAAAACACGTAATACTCACGCTATTTTTATGCGTTCTGTATTCATTTGTTACAGTAAGTATCGCTCAAAACGTAGAAGTAGCAAAAACCTCCACTCTGGATGAAGCCGACCAACCGTACCTCACCACTTCTATGACGCTGGTCAGCAATGAAACGTATTACTTAGATGCGGGTCAACAAGTTACCTCCATAAAAATCTCTTCTACAGATACCCTATCCAATCACATCTATTTATCCATCGGAGAAGAAACCTACACTATTCGTATGGACACTTTGGAGAATGACATAGCGTTGCCATCCTCATTTATTATCCCACTCCAGCCCTTTCGCTATTTTAAACTAGCAGCGAAAAAGCTCACTACTGTAAAAGTAGAGTTCTTTTATGCTCCGAGCATCGGAAAACCGTCCTCTGTAAGCAAGACTAAAAAAGCGCTGTGTGAGAAACCAAGCACCATAGCTCCTGAGCAATGGAGGCGAGGCCTACCAGACCCTAAACCTGGCCGTAATACGTCTCAGATAAACCACTGCATCATCCATCACTCCGCAGGAAATACGCAGGATACCAACTACACCAATATTATTCGTAACATCTACTTACTTCATACGCAGAGTAATGGTTGGGACGACATCGGATACAACTATTTAATCGCTAAAAATGGACAAATCTATGGCGGCAGAGACCCTCTAGATGAAGGAGACGAAGACAATATACAAGGAGCTCACTTCTGTGGTAAAAATAGCGGAACGATGGGCATCTGCCTATTGGGCAATTATGAGATCGACACCCTATCCATGTCGCTTATACAAAGTCTAGAAAAACTGCTAACGTGGAAACTCTACAAGGAGAACTTATCTGCTATGGATTCGAGTATTCATCCGCTTAATGGCTCTGAATACCTTGCTACTGTTGGTCAGCATAAAGACGGATGCTCTACACTTTGTCCTGGCAAAAACACTTCCGGTGCTATTGAAAGTATACGCAGTAATGTGCAAAACGAACTGGATAACTGCAACAATATAGTATCCTTACCTGAACGAAGTTATGACCACGACCCTAAAATTTATCCGAATCCAGCCGATGGATATTTTTTTATCACATCAGGTCCCAATACGAACTTAACCCATTATGAAATAATTAACTCCGAAGGCATGGTTATAGACAGAAAGTCATTAACGTCGACTGAGATAATAAAAATTCATGCTTCAAGTGGACTATACATCGTATTGCTATGGAGCGATAACTCACTGATAAGGAGAAAGAAAATTGTTATTCGATAGCTTGATGCAAGTGGTCAGATTAGTAGGTCTAACAAAGTTGTCTATGGCCCCATTTTAACTACATTTGCCCCCGATTTACGGTATGTGGGAGAAAATTGCCAATACGATTCTAAGAAATAGACTTGC
>ENA-OUOG01000604-OUOG01000604.1-marine-metagenome-genome-assembly--contig:-NODE-604-length-46431-cov-5.961772_pt1 | contig 46431 bp, 52 predicted proteins | sample MGYA00248635_ERZ508505 | MGnify/ENA primary metagenome ERZ508505 (study PRJEB26176, sample SAMN06267871) | marine metagenome | isolation source: Saanich Inlet, British Columbia, Canada | place: Pacific...
CATTCCTTAAAGATACTTTTACCCAGTTAAACTTGTGCTTTTAGGTTGTTAATTTTTTAATAATGGAACTACAAATAAAAGAAATAAAAGCGAAGCAAACTTATGATCTTCGCCATCCTTTACTTCGACAAGGCCAGCCCTATGAATCTTGTCAATTGGAAAATGACAACCATGAAGAAACAATTCATCTAGGAGCCTATGTTTCAAACCGCTTAGTTGGTATCTTAAGTGTTATGCCCAATAAATGTCCTGCTTATCCAAATCAAAACGCAGCTCAACTCCGCGCCATGGCAGTCCATCCTGATTTCCAGCGAAAAAAAATTGCAACACAATTGATCCAAAGTATCCTTTTACGGCTAAAAGGAAAAAAATCAATCGAACTGGTGTGGCTCAATGCCAGGATTAAAGCCAATGCACTATATTTGGGTAATGGATTTGAGCCATTGAACAGTCCATTCGAAATCAAATCTATCGGAATGCACCAAAGCTTTATAAAATGGATTAATGATGAATCGTAGACATTTTCTTTCAACTTCCTTCGGGATGCTCAGCATTCCTTTGTGGTCACAACTCTCAAAAAAAAAACCCTATACAACAGAGTTACTCTTAGGAAAGGGAAAACTTCCCCTGTATAGCGAATCCATTCCACTTGCAATGGAGGCCGGAATGGCCTTTGAAAAAATGCAAAATGAAGCAAAAAAAGAAGGCGTCATTTTAGAAATCGTATCTGGCTACAGATCTTATGATCGGCAAAAAAGTATCTGGAATCGAAAATTCAAGTCTAATGAAGCAAACGGACTCTCTCCAAAACAGAACATAAAAAAAATAATTGAGTACTCTACGCTTCCTGGAACCTCCAGACATCACTGGGGAACAGATGTAGATATCATTGACGGATCAAAACCTAAAGAGGGTGATGTTTTAGTGGCTAGAAAATTTCATGACGAAGGTCCTTATGCAGAGCTCAAAAAATGGATGGAACGTCATGCTGAAAGCTTTGGCTTTTACCTGCCCTACACTCAAAACACTAATAGAAAAGGGTTTTATTATGAGCCATGGCATTATAGTTATGCTCCCTTAGCAATTCCTCTTTTTAAATCCTATACCAAACTAGACCTCAACACCGTTTTGATTACTGAAGGCCTTGAGGGAAGCACTTATTTAGACCCAAAATTTATCTCTTGCTATTTTGAAGAAAATATTTTAGGGATTGCGACTGCACTCAAAAAAATCTAAAATTGTATTTTAGTGGTATCCAAATCAATATACCATGGGAAAAGGCGACCGAAAAACCCGAAGAGGGAAAATCATCAAAGGAAGCAATGGGGTTCGACGCCCTAAAAAAAGATCTAGAAAAGTACGTGCAAAAAATTGATCAACGGACGAAAACAGGATTCAACGCATCTTGGGTTTCTGAATCGCTAAAGGCATATCCTTCAGCATTAAATTCAATTACATCCTCAATTGACGTTGCATCTTGATCAATTAAATGACGCACCATCATTCCTCGAGCTTTTTTAGCAAAAAAAGAAATTACTTTAAGCTTTCCGTTTTTAAAGTCCTTAAAGTGAGGGGTAACAATTTTTGAATAAATTGATTTTGCATCAACTGCACTAAAGTATTCCTTACTGGCTAAGTTGACTAAAATTTCTCCCTCCTCAAGTTCGGCATTCAACTGCTCTGTGATTTTGGTTTTCCAAAAAGAGTATAAATTATTGTGCTTATCCAATACCAAAGAAGTACCCATTTCAAGCCGGTATGGACGGATTGCATCCAATGGTTTTAATAGTCCATACAATCCTGAAAGAATTCGAAGTTTATCTTCTAATACACTTATTTTTTCTTGTGAAAGTGTGTAGGCATCTAAACCACTATATACATCTCCATTGAAAGCAAAAACTGCTGCTCTAGAGCGTGTTGAAGCAGATTTAAATTTTTGATTTCGCTCCCAATTCAAGGAAGCCAAAGCATCTGAGATGTGCATAAGTTTGCTCAAATCTTTGGGTGATTGGTCTTTTAAAATAGAATTGATATAGGCTGCTTCTTTATGAAAAATAGGGGTTGTTGTTTTATCTAAAGGGAGTTCTTTTTCAAACTCTAAAGATTTGGCAGGTGAAATGAGTAACTTCATAATTCAATACTATTTTTTGGAGTTTAAAAACTTGTATATTCAAATGTAAAGGCTTTTTCGGGCCTTTGCAAGAATACTAAATTGAAGCTTTAAATAATACTATTGCAATTTCTTATGCTGGGCATAATGTCGCCATTTTTGCAAGGCATTCTCTAAATCATCTGGAACAGGTGAATCAAACTCTTTTTTTTCTAACGTTTCTGGATGAATAAATCCTAAAGTTTTGGCATGTAGTGCTTGACGAGGTAAGAGTGAAAAACAATTATCTACAAACTGCTTATATTTAGTAAAACTCGTTCCTTTTAAAATCCCGTCTCCTCCATAACGTGCATCGTTGAAAATGGTGTGCCCAATAAATTTCATGTGAGCTCTTATTTGATGTGTTCTTCCTGTTTCCAACTGACATTCCAAAAGGGTAACATATCCAAATCGTTCAACTACTTTGAAATGGGTGATCGCTTCCTTTCCTTGAGAATTATCCTCAAAAACGGTCATTTGCAATCGGTTTTTTGGATGTCTGCCAATAGCCCCTTCAATGGTTCCATGGTCTTCATCAAAATCACCCCAGACTAAGGCTAGATATTTTCGTTCAGAGGTTTTGTCAAAAAACTGTTTAGCCAGATGTGTCATGGCTTTTTCTGTTTTTGCAATCACTAAAAGCCCACTAGTATCCTTATCTATTCGGTGCACCAATCCTGGACGATTGTTACTGTTTTTAGGCAACTGTTGAAAGTGATGGAGCAAACCATTTAGAAGCGTACCCGAATAATTACCGTGTCCTGGATGAACAACTAAGCCAGCCGGTTTGTTAAGCACAACCAATGCATCATCTTCATAAACGATGTTGAGATTCATAGGCTCTGGCACCAAAAGATTTTCATAGGGCGGATGAGCAAAAAGAACTTTTACTTGATCTCCAGCTTTGACTTTATAATTTGATTTCACGACTTGGTCATTCACAAATATACTTCCTGCTTTAGCGGCTTGCTGTATTTTATTTCGAGTTACCTTTTCAATACGTGACATCAAAAATTTATCAACCCTTAAGGCCGATTGTCCTTGGTCAGCTGCAAAAGAATAGTGTTCGTAAAGAGCTTCCGAATCTGAAGCCTCCTGATCTGTTGAAATATTATCTTTTTCCATTGCCCAAAACTAAATCAATTTTACTTGTCTTTGGAAGTAAAATTCCAGGAGTAATCAATTTCCCTCGATGAGCAATTTCTAAAACCATATCTTTTCCAATATTATCTTTATACGTTATATCCCCCAACTGAAAACCCACTGCATTTATCATTGACTCTGCATTTCTTTTGGTAATTTGAATCAGGTTAGGAACGGTAATTTGTCGGTAACCGGAAGGATTTACTGTAAGGTAAATCTTTCTATTGGTTTTCACCTCACTCCCAGCAGCGGGAATATGATCAATCACTGAAAGAGGTGGAAGATCAGGAACAAACCGTGTAGAATCTATAATTTCAAAACGCAAATTTTCCTGCTCCATAATGGCTGGAAGTACTGCTATTGCTACCCCTTCCAAATCAGGAACCTCAAGATATTCCTGATGATGGGTTATCAATTTTAATGAAAACGAAATAGCCCAAAACAAAACGAATATACTCAAGCATAAAAAGAGTAGTTGTTTGTATAAAGCCTTACTAAACAGAAAACGTAAAAAATTCATGATTTTAAATCTAATCAAAGATAATAAAACCTAGGTTTTTTGGGTTGGTCTGAAATGCTATACCTTTGTAAAATAGTTTTATTGAGATGAGTAAAAAAAAAGTGGGTGTTGTTTGCGGTGGTTTTAGCTCCGAATTTGAAATTTCAATTCAGAGCGGTAAAACTGTTTTTTCTAATTTAGACCGCAATTTATATGAGGCTTACCTTATTACTATTCGTCCCGAAAATTGGACTGCTATTGATGACAACGGGACTCCTTATCTCGTTTCTAAAGGAAATTTTTCTTTAGTCGCTGATGGTATTGACATCAAACTTGATGTGATTTTCAACACGCTTCACGGGGCTCCAGGAGAAAATGGACAATTAGCCGCACTATGGGAATTACTCAATATTCCTTTTTCAAGCTGTGACAGCTACAACGCTGCTCTCACTTTTAACAAAAGAGACTGTCTTTCTGTGCTTCGCGAATGGGGCGTGCCCACGGCAAAACATTACGCTCTAAATGAGGGTGATTCAATTGATTTAATAAAAATTGAAAAAACTGTTGGCCTTCCTTGCTTTGTGAAAGCCAATAGAGCTGGAAGTAGTTTTGGAGTTTATAAGGTAACTACAAAATCAGAACTTGAGCCTTCAATTTTAAGGGCTTTTAAGGAAGATTCCCAACTCCTTATCGAAAGTGCACTAAAGGGAAGAGAAGTGTCCGTAGGTGTTGCAGAATTTAATAATAAAATTGCGGTTTTACCGATCACTGAAATTATTAGCGAGAATGATTTTTTTGATTATGCCGCAAAATACCAAGGTAAAGCTCAAGAAATAACCCCCGCTGAAATCCCGGAATTTTGGAAATCGGCAGTTGAAAAATGGAGTAAAATCATTTATAAAAAACTAGGACTGAAAGGGGTTGTGAGAAGTGAATTTATTTTTGTTAATGAGGTTCCCCATCTATTGGAAATAAACACTGTACCTGGCATGACTGCCAACAGCATTATACCTCAACAGGTTAGTGCAATGGGCATTGAACTTTCAGATTTTTTTAGTTACCTTTTACAAACAGCGCTAAACCAAAAATAACTTAAAACATGAAGCGATTTGTTTTTCCCGGATCTTTTGACCCCATTACAATTGGGCATCAGGAAATTATTGAAAGAGCACTCCCTTTGTGTGATGAACTCATCATAGCGGTTGGTAAAAACAATGAGAAAAAAAACATGTTCTCCCTTGAAGAACGTATAAAATTCATTGAAGAAACCAACAAAAACAATTCAAAAGTTGTTGTTGAATCCTATGAAGGACTCACTGTTGATTTTTGCAAAAAAGTAAAGGCTGACGCGCTCTTAAGAGGGCTCCGAAACCCAGCTGATTTTGAGTTTGAAAAGAGTGTTGCACAAATGAACAGAAAACTCACCGGAATCGAAACTGTCTTTTTATTGACATCCGCTTCTCACTCTTTCATAAGCAGTAGTATTGTTCGAGAAATTATGCGTTTCGGTGGAGATTACTCCTCATTAGTTCCAAACGCGGTGCGTTTTAAGCCAACTTAAAGCGCTCCTTTACCAACCACAGCATCAACTACTATTTTGATGTTTTCATAGACATTTTCAAGCAAGTCTGGAATTTCCTCTTTGGTTTTCCATTCTGCTTTTTGAATGTTCTCTTCAATTTGTGGTATCAAGGGTAAATCATATTTCGTTTTCATTAAAAACCAATGGGTCAATTTTAACTTATACTTTCCATTGGCATTATAAATATGATATGTTGTAGGAAGAGGTTTAATCACTATCAAATCAGCAACTGAAGTTTCTTCTGAAACTTCACGCATGGCCGCATTTAAAACAATCTCTTTTTTTTCAATCTTGCCCTTAGGTAAATCCCATTTATCATTACGGTAAATAAACAAAAAACGTCCGTCTTTATGTTCTACCATGCCTCCTGCAGCCTCAACCATTGGAAAAAGTTTTAGAAAATGCTTTTCTAATTTTTTTCTAACAGGATGGTATAAATAAATTCCTGAAACCTTCTTTGATTTTAATGCTTTCATTACGCTAATAACTGTGGTATATTTGGCAAAGAATAACGGAAACTCATCAGAGATTTCATCAGTAGCAGTGGTCAAAAAAATTGGCTTCTGGTTAAAAAAAACTTTATACATTTGAGAATGGTCTTTAGTCAAAAAATTGCTCAACAAACAGCTGAGTCGCTCCTACAAATTAATGCAATTAAATTGAATCCGAAAAATCCGTTTACATGGGCAAGCGGATGGCAATCTCCTATATACTGTGACAACAGAGTTGCTTTATCATATCACGATATTCGAACTTTTTTATGCAATGCCCTTGCTGAAGAAATACAAGAAAAATACAACTCCAATATCGTCATTGCAGGAGTTGCAACTGGAGCAATAGGCATCGGTATGTTAGTGGCGCAAAAGCTTGAACTTCCATTTATTTATGTCCGTCCAGAACCAAAAAAACACGGGCGAAAAAATCAAATTGAAGGAAAATTGGAACCGAATCAAAAAATAGTGGTTATTGAAGACCTCATCAGTACGGGAAAAAGCAGCCTTAATGCAGTGAACGCTATTAAGGAAGCGAACTGTGAAGTTCTTGGAATGTTGGCCTTATTTACTTACGGATTTCCTCAAGCCTCCAATGCTTTTGAGCAAGCCCAAGTTACGCTCAAAACACTCTGTGATTATCAACATTTGTTAAATGTAGCTCTGCACCAAAAAAAAATAACCGAAACACAAGCTCAAAAGCTTTACGAATGGAGAAAGGACCCTGCAAATTGGACTCCTTAAACTGACTCTTTTGGATAAAGCATTCTGGCTTGCTTGAGATCAATCGTGTTTTGTGACCCACCATCTAAACTTGAAATACGCAACTTACCCTCCTGAGTTACCCCTAAAGGAATGGCTTCAAAAGCTTCCTTTGAAGACTCGAATTTAGAAGGCTTGTTTTTTCTCCACAGATAAGAATTAAACTCTGCTAAAGTGGCTTTTTCAGCAACTAATAAATCAGAAAATAAGGCGCTTTCAAAACGTTGAATTAAAGCGTTTAAAACAGCTTCTATATTCCATTTTCTCTCCGTAATCATCAGTAAAGATGATGCGTGGGGTAGTGTATTAAATTTATTTTGATTTATGTTTAAGCCTAGTCCAATGATGGTTTCATTTAAGCGTGAATATTTATATGTATTTTCAATCAAAATTCCACCTATCTTTTGACTACATGACAAAATGTCGTTTGGCCATTTTATGTTTAATTCAGGAACACCAATCGAATGCAATGCTCGAATAGTTGCACACGCAACCGCAGAACTAATAATAAATGGATGAGGTGGTGATTTCTCATCGAAAGCCCTGTAAATACTCAAAGAAAGACTTTTATTTGGCTGTGCTTCCCACGCTTTATTGCTTTGCCCTCTGCCAGAAGTTTGATGCTTTGTCCACACCAATTCACCATCATTACAATTCCGCTTGATACGCTTCTCTTTAAAATAGTCATTTGTAGAAGTGGTGGCATTAAGTTTGATTATATCAAAATAGCTCATAGATGTGGTGAATTGCGATTTAAAAAGTAATAAATTTGTTGAAAAGAGAGTAGCTTAATGGCAAATAAAAAAGAAAGTACTATCCAGCTAATTGAAGAAATTATTCTTGGTATAGAAAATGTAAAAGGTGAAAACATAAACCAATTAGACTTAAGAGAATTGGACAACACACCTTGTGATTATTTTATAGTTTGCAGTGGAAATTCAAACACGCAAGTATCCGCTATAGTAAACTCTGTTTTAAAGACAGTAAGCAAAGTATTACATGAAAAACCTTTTCATACCGAAGGTTTGGACAACGCAGAATGGGTATTGATTGATTATGTTAATGTTGTAGTCCACGTTTTTCAAAATCAAATTCGTGAATATTACAATATAGAGGAGCTCTGGGGTGATGCTGAAAGCACACAAATTGCTTCAAACTATTAGAACGCTATGAAAGAAGAAAAAAAACCACAAGCACCAAAATTTAATGTATACTGGATTTATGGTGCAGTAATTTTTGCCCTACTGGGTATGAGTATTTTTGGAGGAAGTGACTCGTGGCAGTCGCTCAGTAAAACCAATATCTCAAATTTTGAAAAATTCCTTAACGCTGGAGATGTAAGTGAAGTCATCGTCATTCGGAATAAGAGTAGCGTTAGAGTCACTCTAAATCAAGAGGCACTTGGTAAAAGTGAACACCAATCCATTAGCTCAAAAAATATTTTTGGCCAAGAAAATTCACGAGGCCCCCACTATCAATTTGAAGTGGGTAGTTTAGAACTTTTTGAAGAAAAACTAGAGAAAGCCCGTCAGGATGGAATTGTTTTTCGCTTGGAATTCGTTACCGTTGAAAACCGATGGGTTGATGCGCTTATTGGCTTTTTACCCATCATCATCATCATAGGGGTTTGGATTTTCTTAATGCGACGAATGTCTGGCGGAGGCGCTGGAGGCGCTGGAGGTCAGATTTTCAATATTGGGAAATCAAAAGCCAAATTATTTGATAAAAACACGGACGTTAAAACCACTTTTAAGGACGTTGCTGGATTGGAAGGTGCAAAGGAAGAAATTCAAGAAATTGTAGACTTTCTAAAAAACCCAACAAAGTACACTGTTCTCGGAGGTAAAATCCCAAAAGGAGCACTTTTAGTAGGCTCTCCAGGTACAGGAAAAACCTTACTTGCCAAAGCCGTTGCTGGTGAAGCCAAGGTTCCTTTTTTCTCCTTATCAGGGTCTGATTTTGTTGAAATGTTTGTAGGGGTTGGTGCTTCGCGAGTGAGAGATCTTTTTAAACAAGCAAAAGATAAGTCCCCGTCTATTATTTTTATTGATGAGATTGACGCCATTGGTCGTGCCAGAGGAAAAAGTAATATGACAGGATCCAACGACGAAAGGGAAAATACACTAAATCAACTCCTGACTGAGATGGATGGTTTCGGTACCAATACTAATGTCATTGTAATTGCAGCAACAAATAGAGCTGATGTCTTAGACAAAGCATTGATGCGTGCAGGTCGATTTGATCGTCAAATCTATGTGGACCTCCCAGACCTGAAAGAGCGAAAAGAAATCTTTAAAGTACACTTAAATCCAATTAAAGTGATTAAAACTTTAGATGTAGATTTTCTTGCCAAACAGACTCCAGGCTTTTCTGGTGCTGACATTGCAAATGTTTGTAATGAAGCAGCATTAATCGCTGCACGGAAAGATAAAAAATCAGTAGGCAAACAAGATTTTCTCGATGCTGTAGATCGAATTATTGGTGGACTTGAAAAGAAAAATAAAATAATTACACCAGAGGAGAAAAAAACCATTGCATTCCACGAGGCTGGACACGCTATAGTAAGCTGGTTACTGGAACATGCAGCACCATTGGTGAAAGTCACAATCGTACCTCGTGGTCAATCGTTGGGTGCTGCTTGGTATTTGCCTGAAGAAAGACAAATTGTGAGAACAGAACAAATGCTAGACGAAATGTGCGCCGCTTTAGGTGGTCGCGCTGCAGAAAAAGTGATGTTCGATAAAATTTCTACAGGAGCATTGAGTGATTTGGAGAAAGTAACCCGTCAAGCTAGAGCTATTGTATCTATTTACGGACTCAATGATACGTTGGGTAATATTACCTATTACGATTCTTCAGACCAGGCCGAATATAATTTCACCAAACCTTATTCTGAAAAAACAGCACAAAAAATTGATCGTGAAATTTCTCAAATTATAGAGAAAGAATACCAAAGAGCAATTGACTTGTTAGCCGCATCAAAAGATAAATTAATTCAATTAGCAGATCGTCTTTTAGAAAAAGAAGTTATTTTTAAGGATGATTTAGAAAATATTCTTGGAAAAAGACCTTATAAATCTAACGAGGAAAAAATATTAGAGGCTAAGGAGAAAAAGTGATCAATTAAAACATGGGAATTTGGGATAACCTTTTTGGCAAAAACAAAGCAAAAAAGCCCCAAAACAGCCCTTTTTTGCCGGAACAGGAAGAACCTATTGACATAATATTTGCAAGAAACTTTACACGTAAAGGAGGTAAATTTTTATTCATCGAATCCAAATCCAGTTTAGTTGACAACTTCAAAGACATTTGCACCGAAAACAATTGGAATCCTCAACAGGTGCTGTGTTTAAACGATAGTTTGTCCAGTCAGTTTGGTGCAAGTTCAATTCCTCAAAATTCCGGAAGCTTAAAAGCTTATGAAGCTGCCCTAATAGAATGTGAATACCTCATCTCCAACACAGGTAAAATCTTATTGAGTGAATATCAGATCAAACATTTTAAACTTTCCGATTTCCCTCAAACAGTTATTGTCAAAGCAAGCATGAGCCAATTAGTACGTGATGTAAGTCAAGGCATGTCGTTGCTTAAAAATAAATATCCTGGAAAAATCCCTACAAATATTACAACACTAAAAATCAGGTCAGATTCAGAAGAGGAAAAGCGAACTCTTGAATCCGGTACTACTTCAAAAAGTATATATTTGCTTCTAGAAGACAATTAAATTTATGCGTACCCATTTTGACAGGTTGACTGCTTTTTATTATCGTGTATTCTTTTATTTTTTATTCTTAAGGAAAATAAAACGCCTATGAGAGAATTGCTTATAAGAAGTATATCAGGGCTCCTTTATGTTGCACTTATCGTCTTTTCAGCCTATTGGTCAACCAGCGCCTTTCTGATTGTTATTTTTGTATTCTCTTCATTGGCTCTTTTTGAATTTCAGAAACTGATACACCACAAAAGCCCAATCTCATTTATTGTATTCGGCCTTTTGGCATATCAACTTTACAATAATCAGGTCAATTTAGTATTACATTTCATCTTTTTAGGGTTGACTATAGCTATGAGTTTATATTTAACCTACTGCTTAATTAAAGAAAAAAGATTTCCCTCAGAACCTTTTCAAAAGAGCGGACTTTCCTTTTTTTATCTTGTGGGATGTGGTTATTTCATTTTAGCGTCAACAAAATTAAAAGGCTTAGACACTAATTTATTGACACTATTAATTTACCTCTTTGTCTGGACAAATAACTGTTTTGCATATATCTTTGGGAAAAATTGGGGGAAAAACTTACTCTTCCCAAGTATCTCCCCCAAAAAAACATGGGAAGGTTTTTGGGGAGGTGGATTGAGCTGTCTTATACTGGGTTTAGCTTTAATGTTTTTAGATACTGAACTTCCAAAATGGAATTTTCCACTTTTGGCTATTGTAATTGTTTTAACTGCAACCGTTGGAGACTTAATCCAATCCAAATTTAAAAGAGAAGCTAAAGTAAAAGATAGTGGCTCACTCATTCCTGGCCACGGAGGTTTTTTTGACCGAATGGATAGTGTTTTATATACCGCTCCTTTTGTTTATCTTATTTTAAAATTATCTGAATATGTTTCATAAAGAGGGATATCGAATCATCATGAATACATTTGTCCTTGTAGCTTTGATTGCTATTTTGGCTGAATATAAAATTTCCATTGAGTGGTTGAAAACACTTGTACAAATCGCAGTATTAATACTTTTAGTTTTGGTACTCCAGTTTTTTAGAAATCCAAAGCGAACCACTCCAAAAAATGAGAAACACCTCATTGCTCCAGTAGATGGAAAAGTAGTCATTATAGAAGAGGTTTTCGAAAAAGAGTATTTTAAAGATAAACGCCTCCAGGTTTCTATCTTTATGTCTCCTCTAAATGTTCACGTGACTCGTTACACTATGAGTGGTGTTGTAAACTTCAGTAAATATCATCCGGGAAAGTACTTGGTGGCCTGGCATCCCAAATCATCTGAACTCAACGAACGAACTACAATTGTCCTCGAAAACGAAGTCTTTGGAGAAATTTTGTACCGACAAATTGCTGGAGCAGTAGCTCGAAGGATTGTAAATTATGCTCAGAAAGGATCTCCAGTCGTACAAGGTGAAGATGCTGGATTTATAAAATTCGGATCCAGAGTAGATCTTTTTTTACCACTTAATACACCCCTTGATATCAAGGTCAATGATCATGTTAAGGGTGGCGTTCAAACGATTGCTCATAAGCCCTAAAACGATTCCAAATTCTTTTCTAACAGCAAGATTTTTTCCCTTGCATCTGAGGCCTTTTTTCGCTCCAAATCAATCACTTTATCAGGAGCATTTGCAACGAAACGTTCGTTCGATAGTTTCTTTTCAACCGAAGCTAAAAACCCTTTGGTGTAATTGAGCTCTTGCGTTAGTTTTTCCTTCTCCGCTTCTGGATCTTCTGCTGCATTAGTTGGAATGAAAAGTTCCAAATTTGCTATTCTAAAACTACCCCCAACCAAATCTTCAGCAGGACTGGAGTAATTCATCTCTGAAACACCTCCCAGTTTTAAAATAGCTGATTCAAAATTGAAGTCAGTCTGATCAGCGTTTATATAAAGACTTATCTGTTCTTTATGCGCTATGTTTTTCTCCTTTCTAAAATTCCGAATACCTCCAATAATTTGCTGAGCTAATTCAAAATCAGCGATGCGCTTCTCATCAAAGACTTGGGGTTTGGGCCAAGTAGCTATAGTAAGTGCCTCTTCTGTTTTTCGCTCCGCAATAAAATGCCAAAGCTCTTCAGTAAGGAAAGGCATAAAAGGATGCAAGATTCTTAAGTTTTTTTCAAATAAGACAATCACCTGAGCATAGGTTTGCCGATCAATTGGCTGACCGTATTCAGGCTTAACAAGCTCCAATAACCAAGAGCAAAAATCTTCCCAGACTAGCTTGTAAATTGACATTAATGCATCAGAAATTCTGTATTTTTCAAAGTTTTCATCAACCCAAGCCAGTGTTTTTTCAAAATGATTTTCATACCACTCAAGTGCTTCTGTGGCTACCTTTGGTTGTTTCAAATCTTCGTTAATTTCCCAGCCTTCTATCAAACGATACGCATTCCAAATTTTATTGGCAAAATTCTTTCCTTGCTGACAAAGTGTTTCGTCAAAAAGCAAGTCATTCCCAGCAGCAGAACTGAACATCAATCCCACTCGAACAGCATCGGCACCATAATCTTCAATAAGTTTTAAAGCGTCAGGAGAATTCCCCAATTGTTTGGACATTTTTCGTCCCTTTTGATCGCGAACTAGCCCTGTAAGATATACTTTTGAAAAAGGCTTTTCATCTCTAAAAGCATACCCAGACATTATCATTCGTGCTACCCAAAAGAACAAAATATCAGGTCCTGTTACTAAATCTTGAGTTGGATAATAGTACTGAATTTCTTTATTCTCAGGATGTCGGATACCGTCAAAAACAGAGATGGGCCAAAGCCATGAAGAAAACCAAGTGTCTAAAACATCTTCGTCTTGACGAAGGTCATCCGCCGTTAAATGATTATTTCCGCTTTTTGATTTTGCTTTTTCCAATGCCTTAGCTTCATCTAAAGCCACTACATAATCTTCTTTACCTTTACCGAAGTAATACGCTGGAATTCGTTGGCCCCACCAAAGTTGCCTTGAAATATTCCAATCTCTAATATTCTCCATCCAGTGACGGTAGGTGTTTTTAAATTTTTCAGGCAAAAGTTCAATGTCGCCTGAATTAAGAACCCCATCTATTGCAGGTCGAGCTAAATCTTCCGCTTTTAAAAACCACTGATCCGATAAACGCGGCTCTATAACCGCCTTAGTTCGTTCAGAGACTCCTACTTTATGTCGGTGTGACTCTACTTTAAATAAAAACTCTTGAGCTTCTAAATCTTTAGCAATAATTTTTCTCGCTTTAAAGCGATCTAATCCTTGGTAAACTCCACCATTTTCATTTAAAGTACCATCTGGGTTAAAAATATCAATAACCTCAAGTTGGTGTTTTTCACCTAAAAGTTTATCATTTTGGTCGTGTGCCGGAGTAACTTTTAGACAGCCGGTACCAAAATCCATGGCAACATAATCGTCTTCTATGATAGGAATGATACGCTCTGTCAATGGGACATAAACATTTTTCCCTTTTAAATGAAAATAACGCTCGTCTTCAGGATGAATACATACTGCAGTGTCGCCTAGTAATGTTTCTGGGCGCGTTGTTGCTACAATAACTTTTTCATCGCTATCTACTACTTGGTAGACAATATGATAAAGATTTCCGTTTTTTTCTTCAAAAAGTACTTCTTCATCAGAAAGTGTAGTTTGGGCTTCTGGATCCCAATTAACCATCCGAAATCCTCTATAAATAAGTCCATCATCATGGAGTTTCTCAAAAACCTGGAGTACAGACTCTGTCATTTCAGGATCTAAAGTGAACTTGGTTCGATCCCAATCACAACTGCATCCCAATTTTTTTAGCTGCTCCAAAATCACCCCTCCGTATTCTTCAGTCCAATCCCAAGCATGGGTCAGGAATTCCTCTCGAGTCAACTCACTTTTTTCAATTCCTTCGGACTTCAATTTAGCAACTACCTTGGCTTCAGTTGCTATAGAGGCATGGTCTGTACCCGGTACCCAACAAGCATTATAACCCCTCATTCTTGCACGACGAATAATAATGTCTTGAAGTGAATTATTCAACATGTGGCCCATATGCAGCACACCCGTTACATTTGGAGGTGGTATAACTATGGTGTAAGGTTCGCGCTCGTCAGGAGTAGATTTGAAAAAATTATTTTTCTGCCAGAAGGCATACCATTTACTCTCTATACCTTTGGCATCAAATTTGGAAGGAATTTCCATGTGGAATTTTTGGTCTAAATTTTGAATTACAAAAATAGGAACACTAATGTTATAAACATAATGACTTTTTAATAAAGAAAAATTTTATTTTTGAACAATAACCCCCCCTTATGAAAACAATGAAATATATTAATTTAGTTTTATTATTCTTTACTGTTTCGGTCTATGCGCAACAAAATTCACCCCAAATAGAATTTGAGAATACCACTATTGACTACGGAACAATAGAAAATGGAAGTGATGGAGAGCGTATTTTTAGTTTTAAAAATACCGGAACTGCAGACTTAGTTATCACAAATGTAAAGTCCAGTTGTGGCTGTACCATTCCAAAAAAACCTGACGGACCGATTGCTCCTGGCGACACCAACGAGATTGTTGTTCGCTATGACACCAAAAGAGTTGGCCCTTTTAGAAAAACAATTACAGTATCTACGAATCAGGAAAACAATCCAATCATCTCGTTGAAACTCAAAGGAACAGTACTCCCAATTCAATAAAAATCTTACGATTTTTATTCGTTTTACATTATTTTTTTTTGGTGGATTTAAAATAGTAGGTGGTGGCAAAAAAAAACCTCTTATTTTTGCTTCTTTATTTGACTCATGCCACAACTATCAAAAAAAGGAATTGAACTTCCAACTTCACCGATCCGAAAGCTCGTTGTCTTTTCTGAAAAAGCAAAAGCGAATGGAATTGAGGTTCTTCACCTCAACATTGGACAACCTGATATCGCAGCACCTAAAGAAGCCATTGAAGCAGTAACACATTCAAATTTGAATTTATTGCCCTACGGACCTTCTCAAGGAAGTCTATCCTATAGAGAAAAACTAGTAGGCTATTACAGCAAACACAATATAGCTATTAGTACCGATGACATTATTGTGACTACAGGAGCAAGTGAAGCCCTAACCTTTGCACTCAATGTAATTTGCGATGCCGGCGATGAGATCATTATTCCAGAACCCTTTTACGCAAACTACAATGGCTTTGCAAGTGCAGCGAGTGTTCGTGTGGTTCCGGTAATTTCAGAATTCCATTCTCAATTTCAACTTCCAGCTTTAGAAAACATCAGCAAAAAAATTACTTCTAAGACTAGAGCCATTCTTTTGTGCAATCCCAGTAATCCAACGGGCTACGTTTACAGTAAAAAAGAAATTGATACCCTAAGCGAACTGGCCATAGAACACGATATTTTCTTAATTGTTGATGAAGTCTACCGTGAGTTTATCCATGAGGGTGAACCTCATTACTCTGTTTTGAGTAATGAAAAGGCTAGTCAGCACAGCGTGATGATTGACTCGGTCTCCAAACGATACAGTATGTGTGGTGCACGTGTGGGTTCATTAGTATCTAAAAATAGTACCCTTATTCAAAATGTATTAAAATTTGCTCACCTTCGGCTTTCACCTCCAACCTTTGCTCTAATGGCAAGTGAAGCGGCGCTTTCTGCTCCAGAAAGCTATTTAGAAGGAGTAATCAAAGAATATACAGCCAGAAGAAATACCCTCATTAAGCATTTGGAAAAAATTCCAAATGTAGAAGTGTCGCACCCTATGGGAGCTTTTTATTGTATCGCTAAATTACCTGTTGAGGATGCTGAAGACTTTTCAAAATTCTTGCTTACCGACTTTAGCTTTGACAATCAAACCGTAATGTTGGCTCCCGCAAAGGGCTTTTATTCAACCTCAAATGTTGGACTTAATGAAGTTCGAATTGCATTTATTTTAGATCAAGAAAAACTGATCCTTGCTGCAACTATTTTAGAAAAAGCATTGGAAGCCTATAACAAATTTGTAACTTGAAATATGCTCGAATTTAAAGAGAACGTTTCTTTAAAGCCCTTTAACACTTTTGGGATTGAAGCCCTAACAAAATACTTTTACAAAGTAACCAACACTGTTGAGCTCAAAGAAATTCTTTTAGAAAATAAAAACCTTCCTTTTCGTGTTTTAGGAGGTGGAAGTAATGTCCTTTTTACCAAAGATTTTGACGGTCTCACCCTTCAGATCGCCAACAAAGGAACAAGAGTTTTATCGGAGACTTCTGAAGCCGTTACTGTGGAAGTTCAAGCTGGCGAGAACTGGCACGAATTTGTTTTGTGGTGTCTGGATCAAAACTATGGTGGTATCGAAAATCTATCCTTAATTCCAGGAAGCGTTGGGGCAGCACCAATACAAAATATTGGAGCATATGGTGTAGAACTCACTTCTGTTTTCAAGTCCTGTAAAGTATTGAATGTCCAAACACTAGAAGAAGAGGTGCTTTTAAAAAAAGATTGTGAATTTAATTACAGGTCTTCTATTTTTAAAACCCATCAAAAAGGAAAATACATCATTACATCAGTGTGCTTTGAACTTCAAAAACCTCCACACCTACTAAAGATAGAGTACGGTGCTCTAAAAGTGCACTTTGAAGGAACCGCTCCAAAAATTCAAGAGGTTGCAGCAGCTGTGATTGAAATTCGAGAATCCAAACTTCCCAACCCAAAAATACTTGGTAACAGCGGTAGCTTTTTTAAAAATCCGTTGATTCCAAAGACACACTATAAATTACTGAAAGAAATCTACCCCGAACTCCCCTCCTATCCTGCGGCTGATGAACAAGTTAAAATTCCAGCTGCGTGGCTAATCGATCAGTTAGGATTTAAAGGAACCCAACACGGTGGTGCCGGTGTACACAAAAATCAAGCATTGGTTCTCGTTAATTTAAATCAAGCCAAAGGAAAAGAAGTCTTGGATCTTGCACAAAAAATACAATCTGCAGTCAAAAAAACTTTTAATATTATACTAGAAACGGAAGTCAATATTCTTTAACGGACTTATTCTTTATTCTTAGAATCCATCAAAATAGTTACAGGACCGTCGTTTTCCAAGATCACTTGCATCATAGCTCCAAAGGATCCAGTAGCAACTTCTGATTTTAAAATAAAATCAGCCTTTTTGATAAAGGATTCGTAAAGCGGAATGGCATGTTCGTGATTTGCAGCTCTGATATATGATGGTCGGTTGCCTTTTTTTGTCCCGGCCATAAGGGTGAATTGGCTCACCACCAATAATTCTCCTTGGACATCCAATAAAGACTTATTCATAACCCCATTTTCGTCGTCAAAAATACGCAGATTCAGTACTTTGTTTACTAGCCAATCTACGTCCGCCATCTCGTCTGCCATTTCAATACCTAGCAAGACTAAAATTCCGTGACCAATTTCTTTACGCTCTTTTTTTTCAATAATAACCTGAGCCTTTCGGACACGTTGCAAAACAACTTTCATATACTTTTATTTAACGATAAGTAGTGTCATTTTCTAACATTTGTAAATAGCTTTGATATCTAGATGCTGCGATAACACCGGATTCAAAAGCTTGAATAACAGCACACTGTGGTTCACTTTGGTGCAAACAATTGTGAAACTTACATGCTGACTTTAAAGGTGCAAATTCAGGAAAATAATTTCCAATTTCTTCAGCTTGCATATCCACCACTCCAAACCCTTTTATTCCAGGTGTATCTATTATTTTAATTCCTTCAGATAAGGCAAACATTTCAGCAAACGTAGTAGTGTGTGTACCTTGCTGATGCTGGACTGAAATGGCTGAAGTTTTTAAATTTAAATTTGGCGCAATCGCGTTAATCAAGGTTGATTTACCCACACCACTGTGCCCAGAAAACATACTCACTTTATCTTCCATCAACCCCTTAATTTCGGTAACATTAAGCCCTTGTATTGCTGAAGTTTTTAAGGTCTGATATCCAATTTTAGTATAAATGGCTGCCAAATCATCAATCTGTTGCTCTTGCTCCGGCGAACAAGTGTCCAGTTTATTAAAAACTAAAATCGAGCGAATTTGATACGCCTCTGCGGTTACTAAAAAACGGTCGATAAAAGCAGGGAAAGTAGGGGGATTGTTCAGTGTAACTAATAAAAAAACCTGGTCAATATTAGAGGCAATAATATGTGTTTGTTTGGAAAGGTTTACGGACTTTCGAACAATATAATTTTGGCGTTCTTCAATTTCTACTATAGTTCCTTCTAGTCCTGTAGCTTGAGTATCTACCTCAAAAAAAACCCGATCTCCTACCGCTATAGGATTGGTGCTTTTGATTCCTTTTAAGCGTAGTTTACCCTTAATTCTACAGGCATAAAAAAGCCCTTCGGACTCAACTGTATACCAACTTCCTGTAGATCTAAAAACAAGCCCTTTTTTCAACTCTTTTTTTACAAAGTAACAGTTTTTTTTTAAGCTCAGAGGTATTATTGAAGAGCTTACAAATTTGTATCTTTACAAAAAAATTAATGGCCCAAAAAACACTCTTAATGATATTGGATGGTTGGGGAAACGCTCCCGACCCAAAAGTATCTGCTCTAGACCAGGCACACACACCTTATATTGATTCACTATATAAAAACTACTCCTGTAATACCCTTCGAACAGACGGTGAACACGTAGGTTTACCCGAAGGTCAAATGGGAAATAGTGAGGTAGGGCATATGAATTTGGGTGCAGGAAGAATTGTATATCAAGATCTGGCGAAAATCAATCTTGCAGTCCAAAACAATGAACTTCAAAAAGAAAAAGTATTAACTGATAGTTTTGAATTTGCAAAGAAGCAAGGGAAAAAAGTACATCTTTTAGGCTTATTATCTGATGGAGGAGTACATTCGCATATCAATCATCTAGAAGGTTTATTCGATTTAATCGAAGGCTATGAACTCCCCGAGGTTTATCTTCACGCTTTTACAGACGGACGAGATGTTGATCCCCAGTCTGGAAAAGGATTTGTCAAGCAAATTGAAGATAAATTACAAGGTAAACATGCCAAATTTGCATCTTTAATTGGACGGTATTACGCCATGGATAGAGACCAGAGATGGGAACGCGTCAAACTTGCTTACGATCTTTTAGTTTATGGAAAAGGAACACCGTCAGCTGATTTTGAAAAAAGTCTTCAAAAAAGCTATGATGAAGGAATTACAGATGAATTTATCAAGCCATTATTCAAAGAAAACACCAACTCAAAAATAGAAGAAGGCGACGTCGTACTCTTCTTTAATTTCAGAACAGACAGGGGAAGAGAACTTACTCAAGTCCTTTCTCAAAAAGCATTTCCGGAACACAATATGGAACCTCTTGAGTTGTATTATGTTACGCTCACTAACTACGATGAATCATTCAAAGGAGTAAAAGTTGTTTTTGACAAAGACAATCTACAAGACACCTTAGGTGAGGTTTTGGCGGAAGCTGGTAAAACACAAGTCCGTATTGCGGAGACAGAAAAATACCCTCATGTTACCTTCTTTTTTAATGGAGGTAGAGAAATTCCTTTTGAGGGCGAAGAACGAATTTTATGCCCTTCTCCCAAAGTTGCTACCTACGATTTAAAACCAGAGATGAGTGCGTTTGAAATACGAGATGCAATCGTTGAAAAAATCAAAAATGATCCTCCTGATTTTATCTGTCTAAATTTCGCCAATCCAGATATGGTTGGTCATACAGGAGATCTACAAGCAGCAATCAAAGCCTGTGAAGCCGTAGATCAATGTGCTGGAGATGTTCTGGATGCTGCGCTTAAACAAGGCTATGCAAGTTTAGTCATTGCTGACCACGGAAACTGTGAAACCATGATCAATCCAGATGGTACCCCCAATACTGCGCATACGACCAATCCTGTTCCTGTTATTTTAGTGGATCCAGAACAAAAGAAAATCAATTCAGGAATTTTAGGCGATATTGCACCTACACTTTTAGATCTAATGGGTGTAAAACAACCTGAAACAATGACCCAAAAATCTTTAATCCTATACTAATGAAATCATTCTATCTTTTCTTTGTTTCAAGTCTTCTAATCGTAAGCTGTAAAAGTTCACAAACCCCAAAATACGCAACAGAACCTATGGAGGTTGAGACTCTAATTGGAGAAGAAGGAGAGACGGTTGTTTTAGGCTATATGAATCGCGCGAATCTCAATACTGAGGAATTTATGGCTTGGTTTCAGCCAGAGTACGATTTACTCAAAATCCCAGAGGGGTGGGCTGAAGAACACGCAGCTTTGGCAAAAAATTTAAAATTCAAATTATTTCTCGGAACTTGGTGTGGGGATACCCAAAGAGAATTAGGAGGTATGTTCAAACTCTTAGATGTCTTAGGAGTAACAGAAGAGCAAATAGAAATGTATGCCATCTCAGAGGCTAAAGACAGTCCTCTAGGCTATGAAAAAGAATATGAAATCATCAATATTCCAACCCTTATCTTTTTTGAAAACGGAAAAGAAAATAATAGAATTGTTGAATTTCCTGTAGAAAGTATGATTGAAGATTTTTCAAAAATTCTTAAAAAAGAACCTTACGAGAACGCCTACGCTGATTTTTGATATGTCTGGAATTATATTAAAAACAAAAGAAGAAATAGAGTTGATGCGTGAAAGCGCCTTAATTGTCTCAAAGACGCTGGGTATGTTAGCCTCTGAAATTAAACCTGGAATAAGCACCTTAAAACTCGACAGCTTAGCCTTTGACTTCATTAAAGACCAAGGAGCTGAACCGGGCTTTTTAGGGCTTTATGATTTTCCAAATACGCTTTGTATGAGTCCAAATGCTCAAGTGGTACATGGAATTCCAAATGAAACGCCCCTAGTGGAAGGCGATATCATTTCAATTGACTGTGGGGCACTCAAAAACGGCTATTACGGTGACCACGCCTATACTTTTGCTGTAGGTGAAATTGAGTCCGAAACAGAAAAATTATTAAAAATAACCAAAGAGTCCCTCTATGAAGGCATCAACGCTTTTCAACTCAATAACCGTATAGGAGATTTGGGTTATGCCATTCAATATTATTGCGAAAAAGAGGGCTATGGTGTGGTCCGTGAACTGGTTGGTCACGGGCTGGGACAAACTATGCACGAAGCCCCCGAGGTGCCAAATTACGGTAAGCGTGGGCGTGGTAAAAAATTTTTAAACGGAATGGTCTTGGCTATAGAACCCATGATCAATAGAGGCACCCACCGCATCAAACAACTCAAAGACGGCTGGACCATCCTCACGGCTGATGGAAAACCCTCCGCTCACTTTGAGCATAATGTTGCTCTTATTGAAGGTAAACCAGAATTGCTTTCAACTTTTGAATACATCTATAAAGCCCTAGGCATTTCCAGTGAGGAAGAACTCCCCTACCGAAGCCAACCTTTGGTCCTATGAAAAGGATACTGAATTTAATTCCACGACCTTGGCTCATTTCTTTAAGTATAAGGTTTCGACCACTGATCAAATGGTATTTTAAAGGAGGTCGTTTTACCGATCCTATTGATGGAAGTAGCTATCGTAAATTCTTGCCTTATGGCTATAAAACGACCCGACCCCATGCTTTATGCCCCGGTACCCTTTCCCTTGAAAGACATCGGTTGTTATGGCTCTATCTCAAAAGAAAAACCACTTTTCTAAACAACCCGATTAAAGTACTTCACATTGCACCCGAACAGGTGTTTTTTAGCAAATTCAAAGCTTTTGCTCATTGGGACTACACTACTACCGATCTTCATTCACCGTTGGCAGATGTTAAAGCAGATATATGCGATCTGCCCTTTAAAGAGAATACCTTTGATTTGATTTTGTGCAATCATGTATTAGAACATATCCCCAATGATCAGAAAGCAATGCAGGAACTCTATAGAGTTCTCAAATCTGGAGGAACCTTAATTGCACAAGTTCCTTTAGAAGAAAATCGTTCTGCCACATTTGAAGACAACAGCATTACGGATAAAGCAAAACGAACTGAGATTTTTGGTCAATACGACCATGTACGTGTTTACGGTGCTGATTACTATAAAAGATTAGAACGTGTGGGATTTAAAGCTCAGGCTATTGATTTTTTAAAAGAACTTTCCACCGAAGAGGTTGAAAATTTTGCGCTGCCTAAAAATGAAAATATACCTGTCGCTACCAAAAAATAACATTTGCTTGATCAATAGGGGCTAAAAGTCATTTTTGTGATGAAACAATTTTTGATAAATTTAGATTCCTAAATCCCTTATTTATGAACTACTTAACCCAAAAAAAATACAATCTGATTCATATTATTTTAACCGCTTTTTTTGCAATTGTAACCTATAATCTCATTTCCAATTGGGATGAAAATAAGGCTGCATTTATAAAAGGATTTAACGACGGGTACAATAATGAGCCGTATTGTGAAAACTGCTAATCTTTAAACCCTTTTGAAAAAAGCTCTTTGACGCCCTCTAAAGAGTCAGAAATTATCCAATAGGCTTCCAGTTCAGGTTTTGAGTCAATAAGTTTTTGAGATTGTTCTAAGGGCATTACCATAAGAGCAGTAGCATAGGCATCTGCCGTCATACAATCGGGTGCTGTTACCGAAGCACTCAATACCTTAGAAGGAAAAGCTTCTCCCGTTTTAGGGTTAATAGAATGGGCAATCCGTAGTCCCGTATCTGCATCAACCCCATACTTTCTGTAATTCCCCGAAGTAGCCAAAGCTTCATTTTCCAGCATTACAGTCCTTATAAAATTGCGTTCCTCACCCTGCTGAGGATCGTCTATGGCAATTTTCCAAAATCCTCCAGATCTAGGGCTTTTGCCTTGTGCTATAATTTCCCCTCCTATTTCAACCAGATATGCCTTAATCTGTTGGCGTTTCAAATAATTCGCTAACACATCCACTGCGTAGCCTTTTGCCAGGGCATTAAAGTCAAAATAAATATTAGGGTTTTCTTTTAGTATCGTTTTTTGTTGGCTGAGCTTCGTTTTTGACCAACCGGTCAGTTCCAAAAGACTGTCACGCTGCATTTCACTAATTTGATTCAGGGGCTTCCCAGGCCCAAAACCGTAGGCGTTCACTAAAGTCCCAACCGTGGGATCAAAAAAACCATTAGAAGCTTTCCATACCTCCAAGGCCTTTTGGTAAACTTTAATAAAATGCTCATCTGCTACCAATAGACTATCACCCTTATTGATTTTAGAAATGTCAGAATCAGGAATATAGGTGGACAGTGATTTGTTTATCACTCCAAAGATAGAGTCAACTCTTTGGGTTAAATACTCTGGAGACAGTTTAGTGGAAACATAGGAGATAGAATACGAAGTGCCTAGTGCGTAACCTTGTATTTTTTGATGCTCCTCTTGTCCTGTAGTACAGCTCAACAATATAAAGCTAATAAAAAAGCTACTGTAGCACTTCAAGTCCTTGAAAATTGACTGCATAGGGGTCGTTTTTGGTTAATGGATACTTGTAATTTTCGGCATGCGCAAACCCTACACCTGCAAGAAATAACTGAGCGTTATTTTTAGCAGCGTGCTCTTTTACTTTCTCGATCAATTCAGGATCAAATTTTTTTGGTGCTTGAGGATAAAGCGTTCCTTGAACCACTACAAAAAAAAGCTTTTTTTCTTTCACACAAACAAACTGTGGTGTTCGTTTAAGTTGAGAATTTACTGCTAAAAATTCAAAACCCTCTGCTTCCAGATGGTCACCTACCTCTTTCATGGCAAGCTGATGAATTTCTTGAAGAGTTAGTTGGCTCATTAAAAACAATTTAAATTAAAAAAGCACGGCAGAAAAGAGACTTGAATTTAGAGAATAAAAAAAGAGGTTGTAAACCTCTTTTTTTATTCTTGTTACCCTCCAAAATCGTCAAATCGAACGTTCTCTGGTGGAACACCAAAGTCCTCCGCCATTCGCTCAATAGCCTGGTTCATTAAAGGTGGGCCACAGAAATATACTTCAATATCTTCCGGTGCTTCATGACTCGACAAGTAATTATCAATAACAACTTGGTGGACAAATCCAGTAAATCCGTCTCCTTCTCCATCCAGACCGTCTTTTACTTTCCAATTGTCTTCTTCCAAAGGCTCAGAAAGTGCAATATAGAATTTGAAATTAGGAAAGTCCTTTTCTAAGGCTTTGAAGTGATCGATATAGAATAATTCACGTTTGGATCGACCTCCGTACCAGAAGGTTACCTTTCTTCCAGTGCTAAGCGTTCTAAATAGCTCATACAAGTGAGAACGCATAGGTGCCATTCCTGCACCACCTCCTACATAAAGCATTTCAGATTCAGACTCGTTGATGAAAAATTCGCCATAAGGGCCTGAAATAGTCACCGAATCTCCGGCTTTTTTAGAAAAAATATAGGACGAAGCAACTCCTGGATTCACATCACTCCAATCGTTTTTAGCACGATCAAAAGGTGGAGCTGCTATTCGTACGTTTAGCATGATTTCTTTTCCTTCTGCCGGATAAGATGCCATTGAATAGGCACGTTCAACCGTTTCGGGGTTTTTCATCGTCAGTGGCCACAGTTTGAATTTGTCCCATTCCAACTTAAATTTATCAGGTTCTCCTGGGTGTTCTTCAGGATGCGCTGAAATATCAATGTCTTGGTATTTTACCTCACATGGAGGGATTTCAATTTGGATATATCCTCCGGCTTTGTAATCCATTGCTTCTGGTATTTCCACAACAAACTCTTTGATGAAAGATGCTACATTCCAATTTCTTAATACTTTGGCTTCGTACTTTTTGATTCCAAAAACCTCTTCAGGGACTTGAATCACCATGTCTTGTTTTACCTTAACTTGACATCCCAAGCGCCAGCCTTCAGCAACTTCTTTTCTGGAAAAGTGAGGTGCCTCTGTAGGTAAGATTTCACCTCCACCTTCAAGTACCTGACACCTGCACTGAATACAAGTTCCGCCACCACCACATGCAGAGGGTAAAAATATTTTATTATTTCCTAGGGTACTTAATAAAGTACTCCCTGAAGATACTTCTACTTGATTGTCTCCGTTGATCATCAGATTAACCGGACCTGAAGGCAATAATTTTGCCTTAGCACCTAATAGCATTCCTACCAAAAGGAATGTTATGATTAAAAAAACAACAACACTTGCTAATACTACTGAATAATCCATCTCACATTATAATTTAATTCCCATAAAACTCATAAAACCCAACGCCATCAAACCGGTGATAATAAAGGTAATACCCAGACCTCTCAAAGGTGCAGGCACATTCGAATAGGTTATTTTTTCTCGAATTGCTGCTATAGCGAGTATCGCCAACAACCATCCAATTCCAGAACCCAAACCATAAACTGCAGATTCAGCTACACCAGAAAAATCTTTTTGTTGCATAAATAAGGAGCCTCCTAAAATAGCACAGTTTACAGCAATCAAAGGAAGGAAGATTCCCAATGCACCGTAAAGGGCTGGAGCAAATTTTTCAACGATCATTTCGACCAACTGTACCATAGAGGCAATAACTGCAATAAACATGATAAAGCTTAAGAAGCTCAAATCAAGATCAGCGTACTGTGGACCTAACCATGCTAAAGCTCCAGACTGGAGTAAATAAGTGTCTAATAAAAAGTTGATGGGTACCGTAATAGCCAAGACAAAAATTACTGCAAATCCCAATCCTACTGCTGTTTTTACGGTTTTAGATACCGCCAAATAAGAACACATACCCAGGAAATAGGCGAAAATCATGTTCTCTATAAAGATACTTTTTACGAATAAGTTTAAATAAGCTTCCATAGTTGGCTCTTAATTTTTTTCAATTAAAGTTCGGTTTCGCGAGCGTTGAATCCAGATCAAAATTCCTACTGTGATCAAAGCCATAGGAGAAAGTAACATCAATCCGTTGTTTACATATCCCATTTCATAAATCGCGTCAGGAATCACTTGGAAACCAAATAATTTTCCTGAACCGAACAATTCTCTAAAAAAAGCGACTAAAATCAAAATGACTCCGTAACCAGCAGCATTTCCAATACCATCTAAAAAGGATTTCCAAACACCATTACCCAAGGCAAAGGCTTCCAATCTTCCCATTACAATACAGTTTGTAATAATTAGTCCAATAAAAATGGAAAGTTCCTTACTTACATCATAAGCGTAGGCTCTAAGTACTTGGTCAACTAAAATTACCATGGAGGCAACAACTACCAACTGGACAATGATCCGAATACGGTTAGGAATTAAATTTCTTAATAATGATATAATCACATTACTTGCTGCCATTACTGCCATTACTGAAATACTCATTACCACGGCAGGCTTTAATTGCACTGTAATCGCCAAGGCAGAACAAATCCCTAAAACCTGAACGGTAATGGGGTTGTTGTCATCCATTGGATCAGAGAGTAATTTTCGATTCTTTTTTGAAAACAACGGCTCTCTTTCCTTGTTCACAAAGAGTAAGGTTGTTTTCTTATCAGAGGTTGATTTATTTTCTTCCATTTAATTATTGATTTAAAGCCACCGTTGTATTTTCTGCCTTCAGATAAGGTAAATAATGTTTAAATCGTTCAAGGATCATGTCAGTTACTCCATCACCTGTAATTGTTGCTCCAGAAATTGCATCTACTTCATGATCCTCCTTATCTGTATCCTTAGGATCATTATTCGTCTTGGAAACATTAATCCCAACAAGCTGGCCCTGAGCATTAAATAACTTTTCACCTACAAATCGGTCTTGAAACCATTGTTGGGTAATTTCAGCACCCAAACCAGCGGTTTCTCCTTTATGGTCAAAAACAGCACCTTGGATGGTGTTTCTATCTTCCTTTAAAGCGATGTAGCCCCAAATCGCATCCCATAATCCTGCTCCTCTTAAAGGAACTATATAGAATTTACTGCCGTCAACATTGGCTTCATACAATGGAAAGCGTTGCTCTGCTATGGGCTTTTTAAGTTCATTATTCAAACTGATTTCGAACGCGCTTACCTCTTGATCAATATTACCTGAGGAGGTCAGAGAAAGTTGACTGGTAATATACTCATTGTATAGAGCCTCTGCTTTTTCACGGTCAGTTTCAATTCCGATGGTTGCTAAAATATTTTGCATTTTTTCTTTCCGCACATTAGAGGCTTGAAGGTCTTTTAAAGAACTTGCGGTAAAAGCAAGGGCAGAAGCTACCACCAGGACCATCAATGTGGCAAAAATAAAAGTATATGCGTTGCTGTCTCTATTCATTATTTAAGCAGTTTTAAGTTCTTGTGCGTTAATCCAGCGCTTTTTACGCTTGCTGATATTTCCATTTACAACATAGTGATCAATGGTAGGTGCAAATACGTTCATCAGTAAAATGGCGAGCATTACGCCTTCAGGATAGGCGGGGTTAAATACCCGAATCATGATACAGAAAATTCCGGTCAGAATTCCATAAATCCATTTCCCTTTGTTGGTTTGAGCGGCCGAAACTGGATCCGTGGCCATAAATACGATTCCAAAAGCAAAACCTCCGACAACTAAATGATTCATCCAAGAAAAGCTCATCAAAGCATTCGCTCCCCATAGGTTAAATAATAAGCCCATAATGGCTGCACCAATTATTCCACCTGTAATGATGCGCCAACTTCCTATTCCAGTTAGAATTAAAATTAAAGCACCCACTGCAACCCAAAGTGTTGAGGTTTCAGCTATAGATCCTGGAATAGATCCTTGGAACATTTGCATCATTGAGTATTTTACATCTTGTCCAGCTGCAAGGCTTCCTAGGATTGTTTCACCAGAAATTCCGTCAACAGCACCAGCTTCAGAAACCCATACTTTATTCCCGGACATATAAGTTGGATAGGCAAAAAAGGCAAACGCTCTTGCAGTCAAAGCAGGGTTGAGAATATTCATTCCCGTCCCTCCAAAAGCTTCTTTGGCAATCAACACCGCAAATGCCGTTGAAATCCCAACCATCCAGAGCGGAATATCCACCGGCATAATCATTGGAATAAGTAATCCTGTAACTAAATAGCCTTCATTGACTTCATGTCCTCGATAGACAGCAAATCCAAATTCAATGGATAGGCCCACGACATAAGAGACGATTATCATGGGAACAATTTTCCAAGCACCGTGAATGAAAGCGTCTATAAAAGTGAAGGACTCGCCTGTTTGAGCATAATATTGATATCCAGTGTTGTATATCCCATAAATTAATGCGGGTAACAGAGCAATAATCACAGTAACCATTGTTCTCTTTAAATCAACTGCATCACGAATGTGTGCTCCTTTTTTTGTGGTGTGATTTGGAACGAACAAAAAAGTGTCAAAAGCATTAATCGCAGGTGCGAACTTTTCCAACTTTTGTCCTTTTCCAAAGGGCTTTTTTAAAGCGTCTAATTGTTTTCTTAGTGCATTCATAATGGATATTTAACCTACTTCATTTATCATTAACTCAATTCCTTGACGGATGATCTCTTGTGCCTCAATTTTAGAAGTATTAGCATAATCAATTAAACCAAAATCTTCTGGTACTACTTCATAAATTCCTAGAGCTTCCATCTTTTCTATATCCTCTATCATACAAGCTTTTATCAGCTGCATGGGAAAAACATCTAAGGGAAATACTTTTTCCATTTCTCCAGTAACCACCAATGCGCGCTCTTCGCCATTAAGATTGGTGTCAACTTCAAAACCTTTCTTCTTAAAAAGACGAGAAAAAGAGGTGTTGGAAAGGCTAAGGATGTTATTGTCTTTAAATGGCAACCACCCAAACATACGATAATCATTCCCTTCTGGAATGATACTTATTTGGTTGTTGTAATATCCAAGGTGTCCTTCTGTACTAGCAGTTGAACCAGTTAAAACATCACCATTAATCACTCTGTTATGAGGATAAAGTAATGTTTGTTCATCCAAAATAGGTTGCAATTCAACACCTAGTTTTGTGACAATGTACTTCGTATGTTCAACAGCATTTCCAGTAATTGCAATGGTACGTTTTGGACTAAATTTTCCGGACTTTGCAAAACGACCCAAATTTGCCACATCTTCAGGATTGACTGTCCAAACACGTTCACCCATGTTTATAGGTGCTAATTTTTGAATGTGTAAACTAATGTTTCCAGCAGGATGGGGTCCAGCAACGGTGTAATTTTGAACATCTGAAATTTCTTTAAAAATTCCTGGATGTGAAGCATCAGTTCCAAGAAATACTGGCTGATCTACTAGTTTGTTCAGTATGGAAATACCATCCTGAAAAGCCTCCACTTCTTTGTTAAGAATAAACTCAAAGTCTGGACAAAGAGGACTCGTTTTGTATGTAGAAACAAAAATAGCCTTAGGGGTGTCCTCTGGGTTGGCAATAGTACCGTAAGGTCGCTGATGGATAAATGGCCAGTTTCCACTATCTAAAAGGAGTGATTTTAATTCATCACGGCCCATGCTCTCAAAGGTACTTACATCATGCGAAACGCTATCATCATCTGAAGCATTCGCAATAATAATTTTTTCAATTTTTCTTCTTGGTCCACGCTGTATTGTTTGGACGACACCAGAGACCGGAGAAACAAATTTTACACTAGGCTGATTTTTGCTGAAAAAAATAGGCTCGCCTGCTTTTATTTTCTCACCTTCTTTTTTCAGAAGTTTTGGAAAAGTACCAAAAAAATCATCGGGCTTAAGCGCAAAAGTATCTGAAGATGGAGTTCTAGAAATGACCTTTTCAGCACCCCCTTTAATGTTCAGCTGTGCTCCCCTTCTAGTTTGAATTTTTTTAATTATTTTCATTAAAAAAGTTAAATTCTAAAATCGAACAAATTTACTAATAAACCCTCTTTTTATTCAGTCATACCTAGACGAAAAAACTTATTTATATTCGTTCTAAATAGGTGTTTAAGTATTTCTTTAGAAAGCCCTTGATTTGGACAACACAAGCTGAACAATTACATTTACAATTCATGAAAATCTTGATCAATCAGTTCATTCTTTTTATACTTTTTAACAGCTTTGTTAGCAATGCACAGGTACAAAGAGAGCATGCTGCACCAGAAAACATCAAATCGGTACAATTCAAAGGAGGTCAAAATAGAGGGGTATTCCCTGTAGTTGCTCTTGGCGAACAGATGAATTTACGCTTTGACGACTTGAATGCGGACGAAGCTGATTACTACTATCGAATAAAACACTTTAATCACGATTGGACCCCTTCACAACTTTTTCAAAACGAATACTTAGAAGGCTATGACAATTTGAGGGTTGATGATTACACTACTTCGTTTAATACACTTCAGCATTACACCCATTACAATCTTAATATTCCCAATGAAAACCTTCAATTAAAAGTCTCAGGAAATTATATGATTGAAATCTATTCAGTCTATGATGAATTGATTTTTTCAAGGAGGTTTTGTATTTATGATAATAGCGCAACAGTTCAGGCTGCAGTTTACAGACCTCAAAATATGGATCGATTTACGACTCATCAATCCATTCACTTTACGGTCACACCTAGAGGTAATTTTTTTGTCAATCCTGATGAAAACGTTAAAATTACGATCCTCCAAAATCAACAATGGAATGATGCTATCACAGATATAAAGCCTCAGTATTTTTCAGGTAATACACTTGACTATAGATATGACACGCCCACTCAATTTGAGGGCGGGAATGAATATTATTTTTTTGACACCAAGGATTTAAGAGTTACTACACCAAACATTCAATACACCAACCGCGCTGAGCTCTACGAATCTTATCTGAAAACAGATATCATAAGAAATCTTTTAGATTACACCTATGCACCAGATATTAATGGTGCCTTTGAAATAAGAAATATCATGCGCCCAGGAGATTCAAATACCGACTCAGATTACAGTATTGTTTATTTCAGCCTGGCCTATCCTTATGAGTTAAATAAAAATGAAGAACTCTTTATATACGGAGCATTTAATAATTTTGAATTAAGCAGCCTAAATAAACTTTACTTTAATCCAGCCTTGGAAATTTATGAAAGCGTGCTATTGCTCAAGCAAGGGTTTTACAACTACAAATATGTCTTGAGCCAAAATGGAATGCTGAATAAAAACGCCCTAAGCGGCTCACATGCTTTAACGGAAAACGATTATCTTATCTTAGTGTATTACAGGAATATAGGCGATCAATACGATGCTTTAATTGGTGTTGGTAATGCAAATTCATTTGAATTACAAAATTAAACCAAATTTTTTGCTAACGAATTGATTTTTATTACCTTTAATGTTCGAATGATCTCAAAAACATAGTGGTACAACAAATTACAAAAGGGATAAAAATCTCAGTAGAATCAAAGTTTGAAGGAAGTTTTCTTAAAGACCAAATCCTTCACCATGCTTTTATGTATCATATTACCATTGAAAACCAAAGCAAAGATGTTGTTCAACTCTTGTCACGCCATTGGAAAATTCTAGAATCGGTTAGCAGACCACAATATGTAAACGGTAACGGAGTTGTTGGAAAAAAACCTGTTATCAAACCAGGAGAAACTCATAATTACCAATCGGGAAGATTAATCACCTCTCCACTAGGTGCTATGACTGGGACGTATATAATGATCAATTTTTCTACCGCTAAAAAATTTAATGTTGATGTTCCAAGTTTCAAACTCAGCGTTCCATACCTCCTAAATTAAGCATCTCAATTTTTCGATATTTTTAATTTTTAATCAATACTTTTGACTAATAAACAAACGTTATGGCTCACAGTATTTTTCAGGTTCCCTATCCAACTAACGAACCTATCCTGACATATGCCCCAGGAAGCGCTGAAAAAAAAGAAGTCCTCAAAATGTACAGTCATTTATATAAAGCCAATACGGACATTCCTATGCGCATTGGAGATCGAGATGTACAAACGGGCATAACCGCAAACATGCATCCACCTCACGACCACAAACACAGTCTAGGCACCTACCACAAAGCCGAAGCAAAGCACATAAAAGAAGCCATTCAAGCATCCCTTGATGCAAAAGCAGCTTGGAGTCAAATGCCTTGGGAATCAAGAGCGTCAATTTTTTTGAAAGCGGCAGAGCTGGTTGCAGGACCTTTTCGAGCAAAAATTAATGCTGCAACCATGTTGGCTCAGTCCAAAACCATACATCAAGCAGAAATCGATGCAGCTTGCGAATACATTGACTTTCTTCGATTTAATGTTTCCTTTATGCAGGAGATCTATGAAAATCAACCTGAAAATGGTCCGGGGATATGGAATCGTTTAAGCTACCGCCCACTTGAAGGTTTTGTATATGCCGTAAGCCCATTTAACTTTACTGCAATCGCTGGGAATCTTTGTGCTAGTGCTGCCATGATGGGGAATACCGTAGTCTGGAAACCTAGTGATCATCAAGTTTTTTCAGCTCAAGTATTGATGGAGGTTTTCCAAGAAGCCGGACTACCCGATGGGGTAATAAATATGGTTTTTGGTGACCCTGAACTAATCACCAATACCGTGCTTGAAAGCCCTGACTTTGCCGGTATACACTACACCGGATCAACCGAGGTCTTTAGAGGAATTTGGGGGAAGATTGGAACTCAGATTGGACGCTATAAATCCTATCCAAGAATTGTTGGAGAAACTGGCGGAAAAGACTTTATCATTGCCCATCCTTCCTCAAAAGCAAAAGAAGTTGCTACCGGAATTGTTAGAGGAGCCTTTGAATTTCAAGGACAAAAATGTTCCGCAGCTTCAAGAGTCTATTTACCTGAATCTTTAGCCGACGAAGTCATCGGCTTTGTCAAGGCAGATCTACAAACCATCAAAATGGGGTCTCCTGAAGATTTTGAAAACTTTGTTACAGCTGTCATTCATCAAGGTACTTTTGATCGACTCGTAAGCGCCATAGAGCAGGTCAAAAAAGACAGCGATGCGGAAATCATTGCGGGAGGTTCTTATGATGCGAGTGTGGGTTATTTTATCCAACCTACGGTGGTACTTACCACCAATCCAAAATACAGCACCATGACTAAAGAATTATTTGGACCGCTGGTTACACTGTACATCTATCCCGACAGTGAATGGACCAACACTCTTGAATTAGTCGATAGTACTTCGGAATACGCCCTAACAGGGGCGGTTTATTCTCAAGATCGTTACGCACTAGAAGAAGCTCTGAATGCACTTGAAAACAGTGCTGGTAATTTTTACATTAACGACAAGCCTACGGGTGCCGTTGTAGGACAGCAGCCCTTTGGAGGTGCACGAGGTTCAGGAACTAATGATAAAGCTGGATCTGCATCGAATTTGCTTCGGTGGGTTTCACCGCGTTTAATCAAAGAAACTTTTGTGCCAGCAAAAGATTATCGCTATCCGTTTTTAGGAGATTGAAATTGTAACATTACTCTTGTATTTGCGTCTAAGTTTTAGAACTCAAATCAAAAAAAATGAAACATTTAATCTATACGCTTATCTTTTGTTTGGGATTGGGTTTTGTTTTTGCGCAAAATCAAGAAGACCCCGAAGTAAGCTATCGTGTTGAAAAAGAATACGATGAAAACGGAAATTTAATCCGTTACGACTCTACACGAGTGAGCAGTACACTGAATCTCTCAAAACAATTTAACTTTTTCTTTAAAAAAGATTCACTTGGAACAAGTCCTCACATCAGGATATTTCCTCATTCATTTAACTTGGATTCTTTACAAGGTCGTGACTCGCTTTTCAAACAAAGGCTCTTAACTTTAAGAAATAAAATACCTCATTTGGATTCTTTATTACACCTAAGGTATTTCCCTTTCGATCACAACTGGCTTGATGCTCAACGTTCAAATTTTTCTGATCTGAAAAAGTATCTAGAAGCTTTTGAAGATTTAATGCAACAGAATATACTTCGCTTTGAGGAACTGATTGAAAATTTGAACAATCTGAAAACCAAAAAACTTTAGAGTGATAGATGTACCACTTTTTTAGTTTCAAAGAATGGGGTATCAAAATGATCTTTAAGATTATAACTTTGTGCTTTGGGGAAACTTTTTAATTCTTCGGTAAGGTCGCCTCCTTTTAAATATAGAATACCATTTTTTAGAGAATGTTTGTGCTTTGTATTTAAATTATTCTTAACCCAAGGAACAAAAACTTCCATTTTTTTAACTGCCCTACTCACAACAAAGTCAACTTTTTCCTTAAAATCTTCGGCTCTTAGCTGAGAGGTTTTTACGTTCGTTAAACCTAAAGATTCTTGTACTGCATGAACTACTTTTATTTTTTTACCAATGGAATCAATTAAATAAAATTGTGTTTTGGGAAACAAAATAGCTAAAGGTATGCCCGGAAAACCCCCTCCAGTGCCAACATCTAAAACACGAGCTTGCTCTTTGAATTGAAGAATCTTAGCTATTCCTAGTGCATGCAAAACGTGTCGTTCATAAAAAGCATCCATGTCCTTTCTTGAAATTACATTGATTTGAGCATTCCAAAAAGTGTACAAATCTTCCAATTGAGCAAACTGTTCTTTTTGTTTTGTATTCAAGTCTGGAAAATGTTTTAACAACTCATTCATAGTGTTTTTTTATCAGGATTGTAATTTTTAACTTATTTAGGTTATTTTTACATTTCAAACATATTTATGCAAGCTACACAAAGACTCCGCTTTTCAAGAAAAGACCCAAAAGAATTTTTTAAAACGTTGAATAAACGTGTCAATCAGTACTTCCAAGAAAACAAGATTGAAAAAACAGGAAATTGGAAGCTTTACCTGAAGACGTTTATGATGTTTTCATTACTCATAGCCCCTTATGTATTAGTTTTGACCCTAAGCATCAACTTGTGGTTTAAACTATTACTTTGCATCGTAATGGGTGTTGGGATGGCCGGTGTTGGAATGAATGTGATGCATGACGGAAATCACGGTTCATTTTCAAAGCGTCCATGGGTCAATAATTTTATGGGAAGTAGCATCTATTTTCTTGCGGGAAATGTCTTCAACTGGAAAATCCAACACAATCTACTACACCATACCTACACCAATATTCACGGTCACGATGAAGATCTTGAAGCAGGAAGAATATTGCGTTTTTCAAAGCATGCAGAATGGATGCCACACCATCGTTTCCAACATTTTTACTCGGTACTTTTATATGGGCTACTGACTTTAAACTGGGCTGTTTTTACGGACTTTCAACAAATGAAACGCTATACCAAAAGAAAACTCTCTTACCTCAACAGCAAGCGCCCAAGCATCCAATGGACAGGATTACTTATCAGCAAAATTGTTTATTTCTCTGTTTGGATTGCTTTACCCATTTTTGTGATTGACGCTCCTTGGTGGACTGTTTTAATAGGTTTTGTTGTGATGCACTATACCGCAGGGCTAATTTTAAGCTTGGTCTTTCAATTGGCACACGTTATGGAAGACGCAGAAATGCCCGAACCAGATAACACAGGTACCATGAAAAACACTTGGGCGATACATCAGTTATTGACCACTGTAAACTTTTCTACTAAAAATAAAATAGTTAATTGGTTTACAGGAGGACTAAATCATCAAATCGAACATCATATATTTCCTCATATTAGTCATGTTCATTACAACAAAATTGGAGCTATAGTCAAGAAAACAGCGAAAGAATTTAATCTACCCTATAATGAGTATAAGACAACTAGAAGCGCCTTGTTTTCTCACTTCAAATTTTTAAAGCAAATGGGGGTTCAACCCAGTTAAAAAATCAAATGGAAGCATTATCAGAACGAATTAACAGTTTACCTGTATCGGCTACGCTTGCCATGGCAGCAAAAGCTAGAGCGTTAAAAAATCAAGGGATTGACATCATCGGACTTAGTCTAGGAGAGCCTGACTTTAACACCCCGGAGTTCATTAAAGAAGCAGCCATTCAGGCAGTTAATGATAACTGGAACTCTTATTCTCCTGTTGACGGATATGCAGACCTCAAAGACGCTATTTGTAAAAAGTTCAAACGAGACAATAAGCTCGCTTACGAACCTTCACAAATTGTAGTTTCAACGGGAGCCAAACAATCTATTGCCAATGTGTGTATGGTCCTCTTAGATCCAGGAGACGAAGTACTTCTTCCTGCACCCTATTGGGTAAGCTATTCTGCAATAGCAACTTTAGCTGAGGCAAAATCAATCATTATTCCTTCGAGTATTGAAACCGATTTTAAAATCACTCCTGAGCAATTGGAAGCAGCCATCACCCCAAAGACCAAATTGATCATGTTCAATTCGCCCAATAATCCGAGCGGAACAATTTATACAGAGAACGAATACAGAGCACTAGGGAAAGTATTAGAAAAATACCCCGACATTTATATTCTTTCAGATGAAATTTACGAACACATCAATTACGGTACGCCTCATTTTAGCTTCGCAGCAATTGAATCATTATACGATCGCACCATTACTGTAAATGGTGTAGCAAAAGCCTTTGCCATGACCGGATGGCGTATTGGTTATATTGGAGCTCCTGAATGGATTGCCAAAGCTTGTAATAAAATGCAAGGTCAAATTACCAGTGGTGCCAACTGTATTGCCCAAAGAGCGACCATTGCGGCAGTTTCAGCACCAGTAAGTGCCATTCAATACATGGTTGATGAATTTGCTACTCGTCGTGAAATAATCATTAACCTGCTCAAAGAAATTCCAGGCTTTAAACTCAATCAACCTCAGGGTGCCTTTTATGTGTTTCCTGATATTTCTTATTATTTTGGGAAAACAATTCATGGTAAGCAAATTCAAAATGCTTCAGATTTTGCCTTACTTCTTCTAGAAAAAGCACATGTAGCTACGGTTACAGGAGAAGCTTTTGGAAATGAAAACTGTATCCGCATATCGTACGCCGCCTCTGAAGAAAACATTCGAACAGCTGTCAAACGAATTGCTGACGCTTTAAATTAACAGCTTAAACACTGTTTCTTTTGAGAAAGCGGAGTAACTTATTGAGATTGCTGTTCTTTTAGGTAATTGTAATAATTAGCTAAAGTCAATTGATGCCAGGGTAGTACAACAAAAATACCCACAAAAAAACAAAGAAGTCCCAATAAATACCAAGGGATAAAGCGAAGGTGTAATACAATTAATTCCAGCTTATAACCGTCCGTAAGTCTCCAGCTTTCTTTTAAAACTTCTTCGATAGTCAATTCAGGCTTTTCAATCAGAATATAATAACTCATTGAGAGGCCCAAGGCAATAATAATACCCGGAACGATAAGAAGTAGAATCCCAAAGAGCGTTGTAATAGAAATTATCAAATAAACCAATAATACTCTTAAGAGGGGTTTAAACCCCTCTATCAAGTTTTCTATAGTTGCCGGTTGGTTGTATACAATATTTAAAAAATAAATACTCATTCCCAACTGTAAGGGCCCAGCCAATAAAAGAGATAAAATCTCACCGTAAGCATTTAACTCGGAAGGAACTCCCACGAGAACTCCATAAATGACAGAAATGAGAACAGCAGTCAACCAGTGGGGTTTAAGCTTTTCTCTCGATTCACGCATTAAGTCAAGTAAATTCATTTTTTAAGATTGGTGAGTTGAATTTATAAAATTATCTAACCGTTAAGTATTTTTTCTTGTTTGTTTATTGATTCTTGATGAACTGCTTTAAAAACTCTTAAAATAAATTCCTCAGAAAGCTGTCGTTCTTGCCCTTCCAAAATCATTTTTCCTAAAATCTCATTCCAGCGTTTGTTTTGAAGCACTGCAACATTATTTGATTTCTTAAGTGCTCCTATCTCAGCTGCAATATTCATTCGCTTGCCTAAAGTATCCAACAAGGTCTGATCAATCACATCAATTTGGGCTCTTAAGTTATTCAATGCGTATTGGTAAGCTTCCTCGTCAGTAGTTGTTTTACGCACTTTCAAATCGTCCATAATTTCAACCAAACGCTCAGGGGTTACTTGCTGAGCAGCATCACTCCAAGCATTGTCTGGATCCCAATGTGTTTCAATCATCAATCCGTCAAAATTAAGGTCTAATGCGGTCTGTGAAATATCAAAAATCAAATCTCTTCTACCGGCAATGTGTGAAGGGTCACAAATCATAGGCAAATCAGGAAATCTGTTTTTTACCTCAATCGCAATTTGCCATTCAGGTATGTTACGATATTTAGTTTTTTCATAGGTCGAAAATCCACGGTGAATCAATCCTAACTTTTTAATATTCGCAGTATAAAGTCGTTCAACACCTCCTAACCAAAGGGCTAGATCAGGGTTTACGGGATTTTTAACCAATACGATTTTATCGGTTCCTTCTAAAGCATCGGCTATTTCTTGCATAATGAAAGGACTCACCGTAGAACGTGCTCCGATCCATAGAATATCTACATCATTATCTAAAGCCAACTTTACGTGATCTTTGTTTGCTACCTCAGTTGCAGTCAATAAACCCGTTTGCTCTTTTACCTTTTTTAACCAACCTAAACCAATGGCTCCTACCCCTTCAAACATCCCAGGGCGGGTTCGAGGTTTCCAGATTCCAGCGCGGTAAACAGTGACGTCTGTATCTTTGAGTTCATGGGCAATTTTCAGTACTTGCTCTTCGGTTTCAGCGCTACAAGGGCCTCCAATCACTAAAGGGTGATCGAGTCCAAAATTGTCAAGCCATTGGCGCATTTCTTTCTTATTTTCCATTGTTTTAAGTATTAATTCTTAGTTAGTTATTGTTGCTGTTTGATTCTGGAATACCTTCCAGTATTGTTTTTATTGCGTTGATCCCTTTCATTTGGTTATGCATTTCAAACCAATCTTTATTTTCTAAAAGGGATTTAAATTGTTCCAAATTGGAAATATACTCGCTGAGGACCTCCAAAATATTTTCACTATTCTGCTCAAAAATAGGAGTCCACATTTCTGGTGAGCTTTTTGCCAAACGAACCGTGGAGGCAAATCCACTTCCTGCCATATCAAAAATTGCTTGTTCATCATTCTCTTTTTCCATCACCGTTTTTCCTAACATAAATGAAGATATATGAGAAATATGAGAAACATAAGCAATGTGTTGATCGTGAGCTTGGGGGTCCATTTCTTGAATGTTCATACCTATGGATCGAAAAAACTGCACCGCCCATTCTAACAAATCAGGACGGGTTTTTTGTGTCTCACACAGAATCTGTGTTTGATTGGCATACAATTCAGGAAAAGCTGCCGAAGGACCTGAAAACTCTGTTCCAGCAATGGGATGCGTCGCTAAAAACTGATTTCTTTTGGGATGTAAAGCTACTGTTTGACACATAGACGCTTTGGTCGATCCCGCATCAAATAAAAGTGCATTATCATTTATTTGATCCAGCATATCAAGTACCAATCCATTAGATGCATCTACGGGTATCGCTAAAATCAGAACATCCATTTGAGCATAATGCTCGGACTTCAACTTCTGGTCAATAATTCCCATTTCAATTGCTTCTTTGACATGATCTGTGTTTTGATCTCCACCAAAAAGTACAGCATCTGCAAGGTGTTTTTTTGCTGCCAAAGCAAAAGAACCTCCAATCAACCCCAATCCTATCACTCCTATATTCATGATTCAAATCGTTTTAAGACCTCTTCAATTGTCTGCTCATTTACACAGAGTGAAAAGCGAATATAGCCTTCCCCTTGACTGCCAAAAATTGTCCCTGGAGTAATGAATACGAACTTTTCATCTAAAATTGTATCAATAAAAGCTTCTGCATTCGACACCCCTTGAGGCAATTTTGCCCATACAAAAAGACCCACGCTGTTGGGGTCAAATTCAACTCCCATTTGAGTCGCTAACTTTTCAACCAGTCTTCTTCTTCTGCCATAGATGGTGTTTAATTCAGCAAACCAAGAATCTTGCATTTTTAAGGCCGCTATAGCACCTTGTTGAATACCATAAAACATCCCAGAGTCCATATTACTTTTTACTTTAAGTACGGCTTGAATGGTCTCTGCTTTTCCGCTCAGCATTCCTACACGCCAACCGGCCATATTGAAGGACTTACTCAACGAGTTTAGCTCTAAGGCTACTTCTTTGGCACCGGGACGCGATAAAATACTTTGGGGGTTTTCAGTCAAAACAAAACTATAGGGATTGTCGTTGACTATTAAAATCTCACGCTTTTTTGCCCAAGCGATCAAACGATCAAACGTTTCAATGTCCACGTCAGTACCTGTAGGCATGTGGGGATAATTCACCCACATGATTTTTACTTTAGAAGTATCCAAAGCATCCAGTGCTTCAAAATCAGGTTGCCAATTGTTTGCTGCTGAAAGTGAATATAAAACAGGTTCTGCTTCCATCAATCGAGTGACCGAGGCATAGGTCGGATATCCGGGATTAGGAATCAATACCTCATCACCTGGGTTTAAAAAAGCCATGGAAATATGCATGATTCCCTCTTTTGAGCCCATAAGAGGAAGCACCTCAGAATCTGCATCTAACGCTACTTGGTAATGGGTTTTATAAAATTCACTGATTCCCTGTCTCAGTTCAGGAAGACCCTGATAACTTTGGTACATATGAGCCTTGGGATGGGTTAATGCGTTTTGTAAGGCCTCAGTAACTGAAGGATGAGCAGGTAAATCTGGGCTTCCAATCCCCATATTGATGATGGGTTGGCCCGCTTGAATGCGCTGCGCTACCTCTCTCAACTTTCTGGAAAAGTAGTATTCTTGTACACTCTCTAAACGTTTTGCTGTTTGCTTCATCTTTGGTGTTGGGCGTATTCCCCTAAAATTTTAAATTCAGAAGCCATAATGGCAATAAGTTGTCGTGCTTTATCATAATGGGCAAAATCATCAAAAGTGACATCTACAAAAAAAGCATATTTACCCGGTGTTTGAATAACGGGTAGAGATTGGATTTTAGTCAAATTTAATTGGCAGTCACTCATCACGTTAAGTACTGCTGCCAAACTTCCTCGCTGATGATCCAAAACAAATTTTAAAGCCGCTTTATTGATTGACTCTTGTGGAATCAAGTTTCCCTTTTTTTGAATAATGACAAATCGAGTCACATTATTTTTTATCGTTTGTATTGAAGAAGCCAACACTTCTAACCCATACAGATCAGCCGCCTCTTGACTTGCGATTGCTCCTATTCCTTGTAGCTTGTTTTCAGCAATCCGTCGAGCCTCATCAGCGGTATCTTCTGCCTCTACCAGACGTATATTAGGGTGCTGCTGGAAGAAATCTTTACACTGTAGCAATGCCATTGGGTGAGAATGCACCTCTTTGAGGTCTTCAATTTTTTGTCCGGGAAGGGCCATCAATTGGTGATGGATACTCAAACTGTACTCTCCTACTATCTGTAATCCGTTACTGTCGATTAAAGCATAGTTGGAAATGATGGATCCTGCAATGGAATTTTCGATCGCCATAACGGCTTGGTCAGCACTGCCGTTCAATAGCGCTTTTACCGTATCGTCAAAGGTTTCGCAAACCACCAACACCAAACGATCTTGATAGTATTCCTTTGCCACTACGTGGTGAAAAGACCCTTGGTTCCCTTGAATGGCTATTTTATGTTTTGCTTCCATTGTATTCAAAAAAAAAGTCCCGAAAAAATCAGGACTCTTTAATTTATGTTGTAATGATCTTACTACAAAGTCCTAGCTGCTTCATTATAGAAGTAGTAGAATGCGTTGTAATAAGAAAAATTGTTTTTCATGAATTTTAAATCGGGACAAATGTAGCATTGCTTTTTAAAAAAACAAACACTTCCTTGTTTTTTTTTACGCTTTTCTATCGAAAAGGGAGGTATTGGATTAAATTGTTTTTAAATAAACTATCTTTCCTTATCAAAAGGTACATCAATGACAGCAGCCATTCTGATTACTATTTTCACCGTGCTATTGGTTTTATTTTTAGAGCAATTAAAACATCCTTGGGTTAAAAAAATTTTCAATTGGCTTCCCTCTATCTTATTGGCTTACCTCATCCCCGCTGCTTTTTCTTATTTTCTCAATCAAGATTTTTCTGCTGTTTCGATCCACCAGTGGAGTAAAAATTTTTTTATTCCACTCGCTATTGTTGCAGTCATGAGTAGTTTATCCGTTTCTCAACTTAAACGAGTGGGCTGGAAGCCCATTGTTGTATTTTTATCAGGCTCCCTCTGGATTGCTATTTTCCCTGTGGGATTCATGCTCCTTTTAGAGAAAACTGATTTTGTTGGCGACACTTTAATACACCGTGAAAACTGGAAAGGAATTCCGCCTGTAGTAGGTAGTTGGATTGGAGGCAGTACTAGCCAATTGGTATTAAAAGAATTGGTAGCCTGCCCTGAAGCACTTTTTCTCACCATCTTAGTTTTAGACAATATTTTGGTGAACTTATGGACCATTGGGATGTTTCAAAGTATCAAAAAAAGTGATGCCCTCAATTCGCTTTTGGGAATCGCAGCAGTTGAACCTCCCTCCAATGTCACTACCCACCAAATAAAAAGTCAAAATCCACTTTTAAGCCTTTTGATTTTATTGGGTACAGTGTTTTTGGCTCAACTGGTCGTGCCTACTTTTGTTGCTAAAGTTGTTGTATTATCATTGATCGGACTGGGTTTTGGATTTTTTATCAAAACTTGGAATTTTAGCTTTACACTCAAATTAGGCAGCATCTTAATTCTAATTGTCATGGCTATTTTAGGACTCAAACTTCAATTTGAGTTGATTCAATTTGATTGGATCTTTATGGGCTTTTTAATCGTCTGGTTGGTCAGTCATTTTGTAATTATGTTGGGTATGGCTAAGTTATTAAACGTACACGCTGCTTGGGTTCCTATTGCCAGTATGGCCAATGTGGGTGGAATTGCTACGGCTCCTGCTGTTACGGCAGCTTATGAAAAAAAATGGATGCCCCATGCCATTATCTTAGCCGTATTAAGTATGGCTACTGGAACGTTCTGGGGAATGGTTACCATCGCTCTCATTCAATTTTTTATATTGTAAATGATGTCTAAAAATAACTCACTCTATTTTATTCTAATCAATATCGCGATGCTTTGCGTTTCAACCTCAGGGGCACTAGGACGCTTTATCAGCTTACCCCCACCATTGACCATCTGGTCTCGTGCGGTGGTGGCTTTTGTCTTGTTGTTTGGTTATGTGATCTGGAAAAAAAAACGGATTCGTCTTGATTTTAAAAAGGAGGGGGTGGCTGCTCTACTTAGTGGTGTTTTAATGGCTGGGCATTGGGTTGCCTATTTTTTTGCACTGCAATGGAGCTCCGTGGTTATTGGGATGCTTTCTCTCTTTACCTATCCTATGATTACCTTATTATTGGAACCCTTTTTCTTTGATGTACGCTATCAAAAGCGACACCTGCTTTTAGGAATTATGATTTTAACTGGGGTCTATTTTTTAGCCCCAAGTTTTGAATTGGATAATACGGTGACCCAAGGGGTATTGATGGGTATGCTTTCCTCTTTCTGCTATGCCCTTAGAAATATCTTAATGAAACAAAAGATTGAGACCGTGGATGGCTCAGTTTTAATGCTGTATCAAATGGGAGTAACAGTCCTAATTTTACTTCCTGCTTTGTATTATTTTGAACCAACATCCTACATTAAAGACCTTCCCTACCTCTTACTTTTAGGTATAGTGACCACAGCCATTGGCCATACCCTATTTTTGAGCAGTTTTAAAAAATTCTCTGTCGGAACTGTCAGTATTATGAGTGGTATTCAGCCCATTTATGGAATCCTTTTAGGAATTGTCTTTCTCAGTGAAATTCCCTCAAGTCGGAGTATCATCGGTGGGATATTGATCATTTTAACCGTATTGATCGAACAAAAAAGCACCCGAACAACTCCTGAGAAATAAGTATCTTTAAACCAAAAAAAAATGAGTTTATTCATTGTAGATGTCACCAAAAGCTACGGATCCATTCAAGCATTAAAAGGCATAAGCATGGAACTTAAAAAGGGGGAGGTTGTTGGTCTGTTGGGCCCCAACGGGGCTGGTAAATCTACCTTAATGAAAATTTTGACCGGCTATTACACCCACTGGGAAGGACAAATTCATTTTTTTGATCAGGACTTGCGAACCCAACTTCGTGACATCCAAAAACAGACGGGCTATCTGCCGGAAAATAATCCACTTTACCCCGAAATGTATGTCCTAGAATATCTAAAATACTGTGCTGAGTTGTATCAAATTTCCAATCCACCACTGGCTGATATCATTCAAAAAACAGGTTTAGAACAGCACACTCAAAGTAAAATCAACATCCTCTCCAAAGGCTATAAACAACGCGTTGGACTGGCCGCTGCCTTAGTGCATAATCCCGAAGTGGTCATTTTAGATGAACCCACTACAGGGCTGGACCCTAACCAACTCATCGAAATACGCAAGCTGATACGGGAATTAGGCAAAGATAAAACGGTGATTTTATCCACCCATATCCTTCAGGAAGTCAATGCCATTTGCGACCGGGTAATCATCATCAACCAAGGGAAAATTGTTTTGGATGAATCCTTGGAACATCTGCGAAAAAACCAACAACAAATTATTGAAGTTAGCTTTGACTACCGCGTTGAAACGGAAGCCCTAGCCCGCCTCCCCCAGGTTGAAAAAGTTAAAAATACCCACGATTTCGACTACGAAATTTACCTCAGCGGCGGTGAAGATCAACGCTCCGCTGTCTTTGATTTTGCCCATGACAACGGACTTAAAATCTTATCCCTCCAACTCAAAAACGAAAGCCTAGAGGCATTGTTTAATGAGTTGACCTCGGGTTGAACAAAAATATTATCCTTAGGTTAAGGGATAAAATAATAAGTCGGTTAGTTCTATAATTTTTACATAAGTTAGTTTTTCAGTCCCAAACCGATACTCCCCATGAATGACCTAGGACCCATAGCCAAGACGCATCAACAACAACCCATTAGTAAAGCAGCTTCTAATCTAGAATTGTATGGCTTTGAACCTCATAATTTAAAAACTACCATACCCTATATTCAAAAAACAGGAACTCTTGCAAACCCACTGGATACTAATTATCCAAAAAGGAGTGACACAATAGTTACCCAACACCCTGACCCGTCCTAAAGCCCCTAATTTTATAATCAATTTTTAATTAAATGAATGATAAGTCATTCGTTTAATCTCATTATATCATATTTTGTATGATTTACCATTCAATTATTTTTTTCAGTTTAAATTGTATTACCTATATTTGTATTAGAAAGCATTCAAAACAATATAAATAAACTTATTATGAATGATAAAGCATACATAAAATGGGAAGAAATGTCAGATAAATCTTTAATAGAAACCATTGGAAGGTTTATTCAATCCCATCGATTAAATCAAAATAAATCTCAAAATCAAGTGGCGAATATGGCAGGGATGAGCCGTTCTACCTTAAGCCTACTAGAAAGAGGGGAAAAAGTAAGAATTGACAGCTTTATCCAAGTATTAAGAGTACTTGATTTATTATACATAATGGATGTATTCAAGATTCAAGAGCAAATAAGCCCAATCGAATACGCAAAACTGAAGAAAAAGAAAAGAAAGCATGCCTCATCAAAAAAAGTTGATACACGTAAAAATGACGATTTAGAATGGTAGATGTAGCTGAAGTAAAAATATGGGGAGAATTAGCCGGAGCTATTCGTTGGGATGAATCACAACAATTGGGTTATTTTCAATACGACACCCGTTTTATTGAAAGGGGTTGGGATATATCCCCGCTTAAAATGCCAATTGATCAAGGCTCTAGAATATATAGTTTCCCAGAAACAAGAAAAGGGCGTAATGAAACTGAAGATACGTTCAAAGGACTACCAGGCTTGTTATCCGATGCACTACCGGACAAATACGGAAATAAATTGATTAACACCTGGCTCTCTAAACAAGGGAGATCAGAAAACAGCATGAACCCTGTAGAGAAATTGTGCTTTATTGGGACAAGAGGAATGGGGGCAATAGAATTTGAACCCGAACAACTAAAAACCGAAGTAAGTACCTTCTCACTTGAACTAAACAGCTTGATCGAGGTTGCAAAAAAAATTTTAAACGAACGTGAAGATTTTTTAACTGACCTTAATAAAGAGGGGGAGAAAGCCATGATGGAAATATTGAAAATAGGAACATCTGCTGGTGGAGCTCGACCAAAAGCTGTAATTGGATATAACCCAAAAACGAAAGAAATAAGGTCCGGGCAAGGAAATGTTCCTAAAGGATTCGAGCATTGGCTACTCAAACTTGATGGTGTTAGCGGAGAACAGTTTGGCGAAAG